>ORMF010123445.1_pt1 | contig 11719 bp, 9 predicted proteins | sample 1779871 | NCBI WGS metagenome assembly ORMF01 (sample SAMEA104232316, study PRJEB22302) | groundwater metagenome | biome: forest; feature: aquifer; material: groundwater | place: USA | collected 2011-08-07 | depth 5.4 m
ACCGAATCCTGACGGAGGGCGGATATTACGCCGACAGGAATCGCGATCAAGACGGAGACCATGACTGTCAGGACAGCGAGCTCGAAGGTCACGGGGAAACGCAGCTTTATCTCCTCGACGATTGGCCTGCCCGAATGCCATGAATTCCCCAGGTCAAGCCGGACGAGGCTCCACATCCAGTTCAGATACTGAATGTGGAGTGGCTTGTCCACGCCCAACTCCGCCCGGACCCGGGCCAAGTCGGATTGACTGGCTCCTCCCTGTCCTCCCGAGGTCATGATGGCAATAGCGGCGTCGCCCGGCATCACGCGCATGATAACGAAAGTCAGCACGGTGACACCGAGCAATACCGGCACCGTCAGAATCAACCGCTTCAGGATATACGTGTGCAAATGGGCGCTCCGCCGCCGTCAGTCCATGCGCTGCTATTCCCCGGTCTTCCAGGTGTCTTCGTACCGCTGGCTGTCCAACTGGCCGGCGCCATCCAGGTGTAAGTTACGCACCCGGTTCCACGCGGCTCGATATCCGTCCGGATGCACCAGCACCACGCCGTAGACTTGCTCGACCGAAATATATCGATCAAGAGCTATGGACTTCTTCCTCGCCTCAGCCACATCCACGGTCTGCGCGACGTCGTCAAACATCGCATCCAACTTGGCATCGGAGAGCTGGCTGAATATCTGACCCGAGCTGACGTAGTACTCCGCGACGTCGTCGGGGTGCCCCGTCGGCATGGAGAGGAGTCCAAAGTAGGCTGGAAACTCTCGCTTGGATCCCGATTCCCAGTAAGGCACTTGGGCCAAAACGCGAAGGGTGGCGCGAATCCCTATCTTCCGCAATTCGTTCTGGAACCACACGGCTGCATTCTGGTCTTCCTGCCTCACTGCCATGACGACGTCTGTGCCGTTGGTGTATCCAGCGTCGGCCATAAGCTGTTTTGCTTTGGCCGCGTCCTGGTCCTTCGGCTGGCGAAATCCGGGCATTGTGAGGACTTCTTGCTGAGGCATGGCCCACGGGCTGGGGTAGAAGGCGCCGCCGATGGCTCCCACGCCGTCCGCCAGTAACTTCAAGGCTGTCTGTCGGTCAGTCGCAAGGTGCGCGGCCTGCCGCACGCGCAGATCGTCAAACGGCTTCTTGCTCGGATTGAAGCGAACGGTGTATTGCAGCGCGGTTTTAATATAGTAGATGCTCACCTTGCCAGCAAGCTGGCTTTGCACAATCTGCAACTCCGCGGGGGTCAAATAAGTACCTCCGCCAACGGACGTGATATCTACTCGTCCAGACCTGAAGGCGGCAAATTGGGTGGCCCTGTCGGGAATGATGTAATATGTGATGCCGTCCAGATAAGGCAGCTCCTTTATCCGGTACTGCGGATTCCGTTCAAGCGCGACCGAAACGCCGTGTTTCCACTCCTTCAGCTTGAATGGGCCCGTTCCCACTGCCTGCGTGTCAAGAACCTTGTCGGTATATTTCCCATCCGCGTCCTTCATCAAATGAGCGGGGGGAATTCCCTGGCGCGACTCGCTGAGGTGCAGTAGAAACACCGAGTCGGGCCTGGCGAGTGTTACCCGAACGGTGTACGGATCAACCACGTCCACCTTCGTAATAGAGCGGTAGTAGGCGGTGAGGGCTATCCGTGTAACCGGCGGGTCCGCTTTGAGCCGGAGGAAAAACGCGGCGTCCTCAGCGGTGAAAGGCTTTCCATCCTGCCACTTCACGTCTTTGCGTAGCCGGAACGTGTACTGCAACCCGTTAGGACTGACTTCCCAGGACTCCGCCAGATCAGGAATGATCTTGTCCCAGGGCGCCGTGGGGTCGCGCCGCAGAAGGTACTCGTAGATCGGAAAGATAACGTGGTGCGTCGTGATGCTTGAGTCCTTGACTGCATTCAAGCTGGGCGGCTCTCCACGTTGTACGATACTCATCACGCCGCCGTAGACCGGTTTTTCCCCAGGCTGGACCGCGGGAACCGGCGTGGCGACGCGCGTGGGAGTCGCCGGTAGCGCAGGCCGCGGGGTGCTCACCGACGGGACTGACGTCGCCGTCGCATTGGCGCTGGTCAGCGCCGGTGCTGGCGCCGGCGCTGACGTCGGCGCAGCGCTCGGCGTGACCGCCGCGGGAGCAGCGGGAGCGCATGCCACGCCCGCCAGAAGAAGCGCCGCCAATACGCTGTTGTGTCTCAGCGCCTTGGGCCAATGCATATCCGTCCCTCCTTGCGATTTCTACCGGGAGGTGTCCATCACGTTGAGGCCCTATTCGGGCGTCTTCCACGCATCCTCGTAACGCTGGCTGTCCAGCTGGCCCGCGCCATCCAGGTGCAGATTGCGCACCCGGTTCCACGCGGCTCGATACCCGTCCGGGTGCACCAGTACGACGGCGTACACCTGGTCCACAGACAGATACTTGTCGAGCGCGGCTGACTTCTTCCGCGCGTCTGTCATGTCCACCGCGCTCGCCACGGCGTTGAACATCTCGTCCACCTTCGGATCCTGCAGTTGCGTGTACACCTGCGCCGTGCTCAGGTAATAATCGCCCAGGTCATCCGGATGGCCTGTCGGCATGGAGAGTGTCCCGAAGTACGCGGGGAACTCCTTCTTGATGGACGAATCGTAGTATGGGGTGTTCGCCATCGGGCGGAGCGTGGCGCGGATGCCTATCTGCCGCAACTCGTTCTGGAACCACTCCGCCGGCTTGATGTCTTCCTGCCTGACCCCCATGATGATGTCCGTGCCGCCGCCGTATCCGGCGTCCGCCATGAGCTGTTTGGCCTTCGCCAGGTCCTGGTCCTTTGGCTGGCGGAACCCCGGCATGGACACCACCTCTACCGGAGGCATGGACCACGGGCTGGGATAGACCGCGCCGCCTATCACTCCGACGCCGTCCGCGGTCAGTTTCAACGCGGCCTGCCTGTCGGTCACCAGGTGGACGGCCTGCCGCACGCGAAAGTCGTCAAAGGGCTTCTTCGCGGGGTTGAAGCGGGCGGTGGTCTGGAGCGCCGTCTTCGTGTAGTAAATGCTCACCTTGCCCGCAAGCTGGTTTTTCGTGACCTGAAGCTCCGCCGTCGTCAGATAGGCTCCGGCGCCGACGCCCGTGATGTCAACGCGCCCGGACCTGAACGCCGCGAACTGCGTGGCCCTGTCGGGAATGATGTAGTACGTGATGCCGTCCAGATACGGCAGGCCCTTGATGCGGTACTGGGGGTTCTTCTCCAACACCACGGACGTGCCGTGCTTCCATTCCTTGAGCTTGTAGGGGCCCGTGCCTACCGCCTGCGCGTCCAGCACTTTGTCCGTGTACTTGCCGTCCGCGTCCTGCATCAGATGAGCGGGGGCCACCGACTGCCGGGACTCGCTGACGTGCAGCAGGAACGACGAGTCCGGCGCGGTCAGGGTGACGCGCACGGTGTACGGGTCAACCACGTCCACTTTAGAGATAGAGCGGTAATAGGATGCCAGAGCTATGCGGGCGACCGGCGGATTGGCCTTCGTCTTCAGATAAAACGCCACATCCTGGGCGCCGAAAGGCTTGCCGTCCTGCCACTTCACGTCCTTGAGAAGGCGGAACGTGTAACGCAACCCGTCAGGGCTGACTTCCCAGGACTCCGCCAGATCAGGGACTATCTTGTCCCACGGGGCCTTCGGGTCCCGGCGCAATATGTATTCATAGATTGGGAACGTGGCATGATGCGTGTTGATGCTGGGTTCCTTGACTGGATTCACGGTGGGCGGTTCCGCCCTGTGCGCGATGCTCAGAACGCCTCCGTAGACCGGCTTCTCGCCGGGGAGCACGGCCGGAGCCGGTGTCGCCACCAGCGTAGGCGTCGGAGGGAGAATGGGCCGCGGCGTGCTCGTCGGTGGCGCCGCTGGAGCGGCCGGAGCCGCTGGGGCCGCGGGCGCGCTCGACGCCGCTGGCTGGCTCGGTTGTGAAGCGGCGGGCCCTGAAGCGGGCGACGGGGCTGGAGCGCAGGCCACACCCACCATTATCAGCAAGGTCGCCATCACCCTGATCACCGGCGATATGTCACGCTTGTGCATGTTCTCCCCCTTTCTCCGGAACCCTGTTTATCGGATGACCCCTTGTCGAACCATGTCATCGAACTCTACAGGCGTAAGACCGAGCAGCTCCCTGAACACGTAGTCGTTGTGCTCCCCCACGAACGGGGCATGTCGTCTCAATGAACCCGGTGTACGACTCAGCTTCCACGGAATGCCGTAGACCACTTCTCCCTGTGTAAGCGGATGGTCCAGGCGTTCGTACACATGCCGAGTTTTGAAGTGGGGATCAGCGTACTGCTCCGCGTAGGACATGACCGGCGCCGCCGCGACCCCAGCCCGCCGGAGCGCTTCCGCGGCGCCGTCCGGTGTCAGTTCCGATGTCCAGAATGAAAGCCGCTCGTCCAGGTCCTTCGCATGCCGGACGCGCTGCTCCGCGGTCGCGAAACGGGAATCCCTTGTCCATTCCGGGTCTCCCAAAACGCGGCAGAGACTCCGCCATTCGTCGTCACTGCCCACCGCAATGGCAACCCACTGGTCATCTCCCTTGCAGCGGTAGTTTCCGTGCGGCGCCATGTTGGGGTGCCGATTTCCTCTCGGCTGCGGGACGTTCCGCGTCAGCACGAACTCCAGGAATGCCTGCCCCAACATCGTGGCTGTTGCTTCCCACGCGGACAGGTCGACATGCTGACCGCGCCCCGTGCGATTCCTGTGCCACAGAGCCGTGAGCAATCCCACGACGGCATACGAGGCCGCGGTGGCGTCTCCGTAGCCGGTGCGCATTCCCGCCAGAGCTCCGTCACCGTATCCCATGACGCTGTCCACGCCGGCGAGGGCCGTCATTGCGGGAGCATAGACCACCATATCGCTCAGCGGACCGTGCTGGCCCGCGGAGCTGAGCGATACCATCACCAGCTGCGGGTTGAAGCGGCGCAGCGAGGCATAGTCCAGGTCGGATCGGGCGAGCACCCCCGGAGCAAAGTTCTCGAACACGGCGTCGCTTTTTTCGACCAGCTTGCCGAGCAGTGTCCGCGTGTTTGGCTGCGTGATGTCCAGCGTCACGTCGAGCTTGTTCCGACCTACGCTGTGGAAGCTTGGGCGCCGCTCCTCGGGGTTCGCCTCGCCCTTTCCCGGATTGCCCACGCGGAAACCGTCCAGGTGCTGGCGGGACTCCACTTTGATTACTTCGGCGCCCATGTCCGCGAGCATTTGACCGGGCTGACCACCCGCGAGAGCCGTGCCAAAATCAATGACACGGTATCGGCTGAGTGACATGCCAGATGTCGTCCCGGGCATCACAAAACTCCCAGAATCCTAGATGATTCTGGAACGCCGGAGGTCTTGGAGATCGTCTTTGCTCAAACCCAGGTCTCCGCTCAGCACTTCCTCGGTGTGCTCTCCGAGCCTGGGGGGCGGGCGACGCTCCGAATACGAGCTTTCGGAAAAGCGGTAAGGCGACCCGGGTACGGGGATGGTCCCGAAGTCCTCACGGTGCATGGTCGAGAAGAAACCTCGATGCTTCAGGTGCTCGTCGCGCATGACCTCGTCTATCGTCCGGACCGGCGCGACGGGCATATGCGCCTCACGACACATTGCAAAAATCTCATCTTTCGTGTGCGCCATGAACCAGGGGGCCAGAAGAGCGTCCACCTCTGCCGGATATTCTTTTGCCATTGCGCGCCTGTCGCGGTACCGGCTTTGTTTTGTCCACTCCGGGTCTCCCATTACCTTCACGAATCGAATCCACTGGGCCACTTGAGGGGCGATCATGCTGACGTAGCCATCCTTGCATGGCCACAATCCGTTTGGAAAAATCTCGCCCCGACCGCTTCTGCTGGGCCGTCTTTTCCCGGTCAGCCCCTCCCAGACGTACAGCCCCGTGTGCATGGCGGCACAGCAGTCGGTCATAGACACATCAACGTGCTGGCCGAGCCCGCTGAAATCCCGCTCAAGGAGTGCAAAGCAGGTGGCTACACATCCATAGAGCCCCCCGGCGTATTCCATGAGGTCATAGGGAGGCGCCAGAGGCTCCCTGTCCGGCTGCCCGTTCATCACGCTAACGCCTGCCATGGCACTTATCTGAATGCTACGGGCGCGGTAATCGCGGTAGGGACCGCTCTGTCCAAAGGGAGTGATGGAGGTAACGACCAATGAAGAGGACGTTTCCTGGAGGTCTTTGTACGTTAGTCCCACGTGCTGCATGTCGGCGGGGGCATAGTTCTCCACGAGCACGTCTGCACGTTCCAAAAGATGGAGGAACAGCTCCCGCCCTCGTGCATTCTCGATATTAAGAGTGACCCCGCGCTTGTTGGTGTTGAGGTAAAGAAAGAGAGCGCTTTTCTCCGAATCGGCTGAGCCATTGGGGAACGATCCGCGCTGGCGAGACTCATCGCCCTGGGGTCGCTCCACCTTGATGACCTCTGCGCCGAGGTCGCCCAGCAGCTTCGCGCAAAAGGCGGCGGAGATGTTGTTCCCGTATTCGACCACTCGGAGCCCTGCCAAGACAGACGAAGGAGTCATTCCTTGCCTCTAATGCGCGCATTCCAGCGAGGGACGTTTCACTTCGCGGCTCCCGAATGAGGTCGCGCCGCAACGCAGCCTCATGCTATTGGTCATCACCAGGCTTGTCAAGAAATTGGTCTCGTCCGTTATGCTCAAGAGGGAATGCGTCTCGTTACGGCATAGGCCATGCCAAGAGTGTGACATACCACGGAATGGTATCCACCATGCCCGCCGGCCACAACGGTCAGAAACTGATCAGGCCGAGCCGCCAGCCGGACATGGTCGCCCCGGACCTGGTCCGGGACACCAGCCCGCATTGACTCGAGCCGGGGCGGAGGGAACCACGACGCGGGCATTTTGCTCGTTAATTCGAGCAGGCGCTCTTTGGCCTGCTGCTTGGAAAAGTCCTGCGCGATCAGCGCCGCATGGTCAGGGCACAGGATTACCACCATCTCGCCATAGCCATAGCGAATAAACACGTTGTTGCTGCCGATGACCTGCATCGAATGGGCGAGAGTCATCAGCATATGCTCGGCGCGCTTGCTGTCCTTGTCGTGCACGTTTATCGTACCCGTGGGCGCCGCCACGGTTACCGTGCTGTCCTCGGCTTTGAAGCCGCGCTCCACATGTAACGGTTGCCACGGGCTTTTCTCTTCATACTCTCCGAAACAAAAACTGTAGCGGCCGGGTTGCGAGTGGGTAGATTTGGAGACCGTTCCCGGAACGCGGCCCGCCAGGTTGATCATCGCGAGGCTGACTGCCCGGCCTATGGTTGCGTTGGCGCGGTTCCCTGGACCCAGGACGCTCCATGAGCAGTTGATGTCCAGCTTGGCCCGAATAGGCCCATTTATTATCAGCATGGGAGCGGATGGGTTTGTCGAGGTGTTCATCATGAGCAATGCAAACTTAGGATCGGTGAGCGCCTCAATAGCCGTCACCACCACGGGAAAGTACTGTGGCAGGCACCCCGCCATGACGGCATTGACCGCCAGCGCTTCGATGGTGGCGGCGGCGCGTTTGGGGGGCAGCTCAGCGACTACTTCCTGCGGCGAACGTGGCACACTCGCCATCATTTTCTCGACGCGGTCGGCCGTCGGGGGTATGATCGGCAGGCCGTCGGTCCATCCGCGTTCATATGCCCAGGCGTAGACGTCGTCAATGGACCCGAGCAGCTCATGGACATCCATAGACTTGTTACCCCTTTCGGGCGGGAATTTCACGCCCACGGCAGGCGGCGCGTATGATTTCGTCAAACTTCGCCTCGGCGATGGCCCGAACCTCTTCCACTGGAAGCGTCTCAAAGGGGTGGGGTACGACGACCATGGGCAGATCTGGATACCCTAACGACTTCGCGCAGCTATCCGCGAGGTTTTTGAAGGCCTCCGCGACAATTGATACGGTGGGAATTCCCCGCTTTTCTACCTCGACGGCGTCGTGGATACACCACGCGGTGCAGCCCCCTCAGCCGGCCAGACCAATCACGGCCCAATCGCAACTGGAAGCGAATGCGTCGAACTGTTTGGGTAGAGTGACCTGGTCTCGCCTGCTGCGGAGAGCCACATCTGTGCGCCACGTTTTTTCAAGGTTCCATTCGTGTATTCCCGCGGGGTGCTCCCGTTCCAGGAGCAACTCCTTGAAGCGGGCCATGAACACATCGAAGTTAGACCATTGAATCCGGAAGCCGGCAGTCTTGCCAGCAACGGTGTCGAGCCGTGGCGACAGCTTGTGCCTGACAGCATGGGTCTGGCCTGACGGATCCATGAGATGCCAGAGCACCTGTTCCCCTGTCGGGTTCATATCGATACCTCCTCAATCGTAGGGCCGGGCCTGCTATTCTCGGGCAATCCACGCATCCGCGTAGCGCCGCCTATCCGGGCTGGTCTGCTCCATATGGGTGTTACATGCCAGAGGTTCCCACAGATATTTCTCCACGGTCATGAGGTTTCGGGCCAGTGCTTGGACAACACGCGCTCGCCGGCCGTGTCCTTGTGCTCGCAGAGAAACGAGCTTCGGAATGCCAAGTCAGACCAGCGCCAGCGCCAAAGACATCGATGCGGCCTAGCGGTCAAGCCAGACTCTGTCCATCTCCAAATTGACGAAGGAGCCTGGCCCTGGATCATAGTCCTTGACCTCGTTCCACCAAGCTCGCTGGAACACAAACCAGAATGCTACAGGGTGGAGGGCCAACTCCAGAATACGTTGCTGCGCCTTGACAGTCAACGCCTTGCGCTGCGCGACGTCCAGCGTCTTTTTCTCTTGCTCAAAGAGGGTATCGATTTCCTTGTCGCTGAACGCGCCGTAATTTCTCGGGCTGCCGGTGACGTAATACGAAAAAAATGGATCGGGGTCGTCCAACGCTTCACCAAAAGAAGTGAACGCCAGGCTGAATTGCCCTTTCTCCAGCCGATCATAAAGGACAGCAAGAGCCAATGGTTCAATGGGGTCGGTACGGATTCCAACCGCGGCTAGCTGCTGCTGAATCACAGGCGACAACTGGTCAAGCCCCTGCAAGGTCTGCATCGCGGTCTTCAAGCCACTCCCATATCCGGCTTCGGACAAGAGCCGTTTGGCCGCAGCTATGTCGGAGTCTTTGGGCTGGCGATAACCCGGGTAATTCCTCAAGTCTGCTGCTGTGAGTCCCCACTGGCCAAGTGGCGGCATAGCCGCACCAATAGCGCCCAAGTTGTCGTTTACCTTTACCAGGTTTTGGCGGTCTAGAGCCATCTGCACAGCCTGTCGCACTCTCACGTCGTTCCAAGGCGCACGGGAGGTGTTCATGAACAACATGTATCGTGAGAAAGCTGCGTGCTCTTTCAGGGTTGTCTTGTCCGCCATCTCCTTCGCGATGACTGCGGCCTGGCTGGGAGTCATCGCTGTCCCGCCCATGGAAGTCATGCGCACTCGTCCGGTGCGGAATGCGGCAAGCCGCGTGTTCCCATCCAGAATGACATAGAATATCATGCCGTCAAGGTACGGCAACGACTTATCATAGTAGGCGTTGTTTTTCGCCAACTGCATGCTAACGCCTCGGTCGTGCTTGGTCCAGAGGAAAGGGCCTGTACCGTTCACGACCCGCTTCATGTCCCCGGACGCCTGGATCGTGTGCTTGGGCATCATGAGAATCCAGTCGGTTGCCATACTGGGCAAAAAGGAAGCGGAGGGATACTTCAGTTTTACCTGAATAGTGGATGGATTCACGACGTCCACTTTATCCAACGCGGTCAAGAGAGCGGACCCCCGAGGACTCACGCTGTTGTAGTTTTCGGGACGCGCCATCCGCATCAAGCTGAATGCGGCATCGTCCGCGGTGAACGGCTTACCGTCGTGCCACTTGACGTCCGTCCTCAGGTGGAATGTATAAACAGTGCCGTCCGCGCTGACATCCCATTTCTCAGCGAGTTCGGGCACTATTTCGCTATGTTGCAGATAGTGATACTTGACGAGTCCTTCGTAAACATTTCGGAGCGGAAAGATGACGGGCAGGCCAGTTTCCTGGTGCACGTCATAGGTTGGGGGTTCTCCGTGATCTGCTATGGTGAGTATCCCGCCATGCTTGGGTGTAACTTTGCCGGCAACGGGTGTAGATGTTGGGCCAGATAGCGATGGAGCAGGAGTAGACGCGGGCTGGCCAGTCGGGGTCCGAGGCCCAGGCGTCGGGACAGGCGTCTGAGAGACAGCGGGACCGGGCCCAGTCGCGGGAGTGTTGGCGACGGGAAGGGCGGGGTTAGCCTGCGGGGCGCAAGCTTGCGCCAGGATGCCAACCGTGACGATGCAACTTAGAAAGAAACCAGCACCTAGCTTTTTCATAAAACCCTCCCTGTAACTCCTTTCGGTCCGCTTGCCAGCCAAAGAATATCGAGTCAGACTATATGTAAGTCTTCCCCAAAGATTCTTCCCAGACCTACTCGCGGATAAGTCGGGTTACCATCGCCGAATTGCTTAGACTGGGTAGGAACAAAGAGTGCAGACCTCCATTACCGCCAGCAACGGCGATGATGAAACTATCAGGGCTCGGCGCTCCCTGAACCGTACCCTCAAAAACTCTTCCATCCTTGATGAAGTGTTCCTGCTCTGGTTTTGAGAAGTCGGTCAGCGGGATACGTTTCGTGTGCTCAAACAGGTACTCGCGTATGGACTGCTTGGAATGCCCATCACGATGCATGATAGCCGCATGGTCGGGGTTCAGGACTACAAGGTTCCTGCCTTTGTGTTTACGAACGACATGTATACTTGGCCAGTGCATGGCCGAGGCCAACGTGGTCAAGATGTCTTCTGCTGTCCGACTCCAAATATCCGAGACGTTACAGAAACTCGAAACACCCAAAATAGAAATGGTGCTATCCCCTGGGCGAAAACCGCGCTCGACATGCAATGGCTCCCACGGGTTTTTCTCCTCGTTTTCTCCGATAACCCCGGTATATCGCCAGGGGGAGCCCATAGTTGACTTGGAAACTGCTCCTGGGACTGATCCCGCTATGTTCAATTGAATGAAGCGGACCGCTCGACCAATCGTCGCGTTTGCACGCCACCCTGGGCCAAAGCACCCATAGCTGCCATTGATCTCAAGCTTGTGGCGGATTGGACCGTTGACAATGGATATTAGTCCTACCGAATTCGTGGTCGTGTTCACGTAATACATGCCCAAAGCGGGATCCGCCATCGCCTCGGCGGCAGCGATGACGACGGGGAAGTAGGACGGCAGACATCCAGCCATCACCGCGTTCACAGCCAAGCACTCTAAAGTGGCCTCGCCATTCTGCGGCTCAAGTTGCGTGATGACCTCCTCGGGTGGTCTGTTACCTAACATCTGTATCACTCTGTCTTCCGTGGGTGGCACTATAGGGAGACCATCAATCCAATTCTGAGAACATGCAAATGCATAGATATCATCATACGAATCCTTTACAACTACGCGTTCAACGGGAGAAGACATGCTTCACGCTCTGCGAACTCTTACAAATCCCTGGGTTCCCTCGGACGTACACTTACGGCGAGACAACCGGAAGCGTCTTAAGGCGAGCTGTCAATGTATTTACAATCTGCCCGAGTTGTTCGTTAGCCATGTGTGTCGCCACATCTGGGGCGAGCGTTTCAAACGGGTGCGGCAAGACAAAAAGAGGGATGTCAGGCCAACCTCGTCCTCGCGCACATGCCCTCCCCAAGACTTCGAACTCTTTGGTTACGACCGCGAGGACGGGGATACCAGCTTTTTCCAGGCGAACGGC
>ORMF011476709.1_pt1 | contig 11716 bp, 8 predicted proteins | sample 1779871 | NCBI WGS metagenome assembly ORMF01 (sample SAMEA104232316, study PRJEB22302) | groundwater metagenome | biome: forest; feature: aquifer; material: groundwater | place: USA | collected 2011-08-07 | depth 5.4 m
ATATTCGTGGCGATAAAGCCAGGCGATGGCGAGAAAGTGGGGCATCTGCCAGAGAAAAAGAATAAAGAAGAGGACCCACCCCTGAAAGGAAGGGCGTCCGGCAGCAGCGGTCCAGCCAATTAAAACCGGCAAGGCGCCCGGCAGGGCACCGACGATTGTACAAAGAGAAGTCTTGCGCTTGAGCGGCGTGTAAAGCAAAAGGTAACTGAAAAGTGTAATTGCAGCGAGCAGGCAAGGAGCCGGGCTTTGAAGAAGGCTAAGGATGAAAAGCCCCGCCGCGGACAAGAGAACGCCAAAAATAAGGGCCTCGGCCGGCAAGAGCCGCCCTGCCGGCAGCGGGCGATGGCTTGTGCGTATCATTTTAGCGTCCTCATGACGCTCCATCCATTGATTGAGAGTCATCGACCCGGCAGCGACAAGCAGCGTCCCCAAAAGCATGTGCGCCAAGAGCCAGGGATGAAAATCCGCCGGCTCCGCAAGAAAAAATCCCACGGCGGCGCTTAAAAGCACCAGCGAAACGAGCCGGGGTTTTGTAAGCTCCATGTAGTCGCGAAATCTTGCGGCAGAAAAATTAAAAACCTGCAAAGCGGTGGATTTCATTTTGTCACCCAAAGGGTCATTAAAAAACTAAGCGCCAAGACGCACGCTCCGATCGTCTGATGCGAAGCCGTGAACAAAACCTCACCGGTCGAGGGCGCAAAGCCGCGTTCCAGCATCCTCGTAAAGATGAAAGACCCGAGCCCGAGAAAAATTTGAAGGATCGTCAAAACTCCAAGGCCGGTCGAGACCCGCACAAGATTTTTTTCTTCCGAATGAAACCGAAGCGTCCGGATCAGTAAAAGTAAAACATGGAGGGTAATTAAAAAGGCCATGAGCACATGCAAAACCACAACATTTCCCGTATGTCGGACTACCGCCCCCAGAATCAATTGAAAATAAATGAAAGAGGTCGTGAGAATTGAAAGGCGTTTTAACCCCGCATCTTCTTGCAATGCCACCGCCGTTCCGGGATTCGATAAAAAAAAGGCAATTGCGATGAGCAGGCAAAAAAAAGTTTGGGCAAGACAGGCGTGAAAAATGGAAATGGGCGGCGGTAAGAGAAAAAGCACGGTCAACCCGCCGAGAAGGGCCTGCAGCAAGACCGCGCCCAATGCCGCCCACGCCAGCTTCTTGATTCCTTCTCTTTTTTCCGCGACTTGCACCCAGAGGGCCAGGATCAACGTCAAGATCCCGACAGTCCCCGCAATCATCCGGTGGCCGTGTTCCCAAAAAACATTCCCTACGATGGGAGGGAAAAACTGGCAATAAGACAGGGGCCAATCCGGAACGGCGAGGCCCGCCTCATGGCTTGTGAAAAGCCCGCCGGCGGCAATTAAAAGAAGGGTCGCGAAGACCACGAAGACTGAAAATCGGAAAAGTGTCATCGTATTGGATCCAGCTACAGCTAGTGAGTGACAGAGGACTGAATGGAATCGGGTTTTTTGTCCTGAGGAAGCCAGTCGAGTTTGGATTCCGGAGAGCTGTATTCGTAAGGCCCACGATAAACAACGGGGGTCTGTTCAAAATTTCCGTGCGGCGGGGGCGAAGACGTCGTCCATTCCAGCGTGTTCGCTTCCCAAGGATTCCTGTCCGCCTTTTTTCCCCAAAAGATACTGCCAAAGAAATTGATCAAGAAAAAAAATTGCGCCACCCCCAAAACAAAAGCGCTGACCGTGATGAAAACATTGATCGGTTGAAAATGAGCGAGGTGCGCATATTGGGTCGTATCATAAATCCGGCGCATCATGCCTCCGATGCCCAAAATGTGCATCGGAAAAAAAGTACCGTTAAAAGCAACAAAAGTGAAAATGAAATGCAGATAACCCAGCTTGTCATTCATCATCCGTCCAAACATTTTCGGGAACCAATAGTAGATCCCGGCAAAAACGGCAAACATACTGCCGCCAAAAAGCACGTAATGAATGTGGGCCACGATGAAGTAGGTGTCGTGAATGAACACATCCACGGCTGTCGAAGCCATAAAAATGCCGCTGAGTCCCCCAATGACAAACATCGAGACAAAAGCAATGGCATTCAGCATGGCCGGGGTAAAGCGGATGTTTCCCCGCCAAAGCGTCCCCAGCCAATTGAAGGTCTTGATGGCGGAAGGCACCGCAATCACCAGCGTTGAGACCATAAAAGTCGTGCCAATCGTGGGATTCATACCGCTTTGAAACATGTGATGTCCCCAAACAATGAAGCCAAGAAACGCGATCGCCATAATCGCATAAATCATCGAGTGGTATCCGAAAATAGGCTTGCGGGAAAAAACCGAAATCACTTCTGAGACAAGGCCCATGCCGGGAAGAATCATGATGTAAACCGCCGGGTGTGAATAAAACCAGAACAAATGCTGCCACAATAGCGGATGACCGCCGCCTTCAGGCAGAAAAAAATGGGTGCCGATCGTTCGATCAAGGAGTAGAAGAAAAAGGACGGAAGCCAGGACCGGCGTCGCAAGAAGGGAGATGACGGACGTAATGAAAATCGCCCAGGTGGGAAGCGGCATCCGGAAAAAACCCATTCCGGGAGCGCGCATGTTAACGATCGTCGTAAGGTAATTCATGGAACCTAAAATGGACGAAGTACCGACAAGAATGACAGAAATGATCCAGCACGTTTGTCCCGCCGGTTGATGGACGCTTAAAGGCGGATAGGCTGTCCAGCCTGTGGACGCGGCGCCGCCTTCGAGGAAGAACCCGGCAAGGACGATGACAGCAGCCGGGGGTATAAGCCAATAGGAGGCCATATTGATTTTTGGGAACGCCATGTCGGCCGCACCGATCTGCAGAGGGATGAGGTAATTGGCGAATGCGCCGACCAGGATCGGGATGATGGCAAAGAAAATCATGAGCGAGGCGTGCATGGTAAAAAGCGTGTTGTAAAATTCCGGGAGCATGATGCCATTGACCATCATACTGGAAGGAAAAAGCGCACCCAAAACAGGAAACGGCTTGCCCGGAAAAGCAAGCTGCCACCTCAAAAGAAGGGCGAGCGCGCCACCCAACATGAACATGATTAAACTCGTCATAAGAAACTGGATGCCAATCACTTTATGATCGGTCGAGAAAATATATTTGCGCCAAAAACCGAGTTTGTGTTCGGTATGCATGGTTTCCATTATACCGGCGCCTGCTCCCGCAACCAAGCCTCAAAACCTTCCGGTGAATGAATGGCCAAAAATCCTCTCATGCGGTAGTGCCCCAGGCCGCAGAACTCCGCACACGCAATTTCGTACTTGCCGGTTTTCTTGGCTTCAAACCAGACATCAATCGCCATGCCGGGCACCACGTCCTGTTTCAGCCGGAATTCCGGCAGAAAGAAACTGTGGATGACGGCAGGTTTGTCTTCTTTTTCAATCGAGGTAAGCGTCACACGAACCGGTTTTCCCACGGGGATGTGCAGCTGATTGATATTTTTGATGTCATCGGCCGTATCAAATTTTCCATCCGCGCCCGGGTACTGGATATTCCAGGCAAACTGTTCGGCCTGAACACGGATGCGGACCGAATCCTTTTCCGCAGGCAGCGTGGATTTAATCTCGACCCAGGCCGATTGCCCCATGAGGGCAAGGACCAGCAGGATAATAGCAGGGATAATTGTCCAGATGATCTCAACCTTGGCGCTGCCGTGCGTGTAATGTCCTTTGGCCCCTTCCCGGCTACGGTACCTGACAAGCATATAAATCAACGTCCCCTGAACGCCGAAAAAGACAATCCCTGTTATGATTAAAATGACATAAAACATAGTGTCCACTTTTTCGCTGAATGTGGAGAGGCTGTCGGGAAGCCACCAACCGGTTTTCTTCCGCGGCACGTCCAGGGCGGCGGAATCATCAAAAGTTTCAACCGGATGAGGCGTTCCGGCCTTAATCGTAACGCCCGTGGCCTCATCTTTGATTTCCGCGGCGCTGAACTGAAAGTCGACGGTTTTTGTCTCGCCTTCCGCCACCTGGATTTTTTGAGACTGAACGCCGTAGGTCTCATGCCACGCCTCCACCGTATATTCCCCCGCCGGCAGATTGGCGATGTCAAACTTTCCCTCCGCATCGGTCACCGAAAAGAAGGCGTGCGGCAGGACACCCACATAAGCGTTCATCCAAGGGTGGACATCGCATTTAAATTTCACCATTACCTCGGGATTGAAAAAAGTCTTCTCAAGTTTCATCCCCTGCATCGGCATGCCAAGATTGAATTCTGGATTTTTCTGGCCCATCGCATGAACGTTATGAAGCGTGGTGTCGCTGTTCACAATGGCAAGGGGTTGCCCCGTCTGCATGCCAAGCACGTGCGGTTGATACATGCAGCCTTGTTGATCAAGTTCGGCGGCGGCGTTGGGAACGGGAGCCGTTCCACTGAAGCCTTCCTTAATATAGACAAAGACATGCTTCAGAGTTTGGTTCGCATTGACGACCACCTTTTCCGTCAAAACGTCTCCGGAATGCAGGGATTTGCAGACCGGGTCCGCATCCATGTTAATTTTGGGATTGGGGGGGACAGTCCCTTGAATTGCCACCTTACCCGTGAGGTTGGCGGCGTAAGAAAAAGGAGAAAGCGTCATCAAAAGAATGCTGAAGGTTAAAAAGATTTTTGTTTTCACAATGACCTTTATTTTTTCGTCTGCTTTAATGAACTGGCATCTTCATGCGTAAAAAGCATCAAATAGTCGCGCAAGGCCTTGATTTGCCGTTCAGCTTCGCCGCCCAAAATATCCTTCGACGGCGACTGCCCTTCCGGGAAAAAGGCCGGCATCATCGTTCCCGGCTGCAATGTTTGAGGATCGGAAAGCCAGGCCAGGATCCAGTTCGGGCGCAGCCGGTCTTTGGCGATGACCAGGTCCGGCGCCAAAAAGGAAGCCGACAATCCGGCGGAGGGTTCCGATTGATGACACTTGATGCACTGGAATTGTTTGAAAAGTTCCTTCCCGGCAACCAGCTCCTCCGGCGTGGTGGCCGGCACTCTATCGCCGCCCAAAGAAGGCTCCATATCGGATAGCCCGTTGAAGTACTGCACCAATGTTTTAAGCTGAAGATCGTCGAATCCGAAGGTCGGCATCCGGTACTGAAGCCAGGGACGAATGGTCGTCGGCTGATTTAAGAAATCATACAGCCAGTTCTCGCGCACCTTCTGTCCTTCCTCAAAAAGGGCGGGCGGGGCATTCCCCTTGTCTTCAATCAAAGACCGCACCGCGCCTTCTTTCCCATCCAATGTGTGGCAGCCCTGGCAATTAAATTTGGCAAGAAGCAGCCTTCCGGCCTCAACCTGCTCTTCTTTGAGGTCCACCGCATCTTTCATCTCAAGCGGGATTTCGGCTTTTTGAAGGCTTAGAATAAAAAGGGTCAGTGCCTCGGCCTGTTCATCCGTAAAATCAAACTGCGGCATCCGCAATTTTTCATGGTAGGCCTTCACCTTGCCTCGATCAAAGATGCGGGGCTCTTTCAGTTTCTGGAAAAACCAGGCCTGACGAGTGCGCGGGATATCGATGAAACCAAAATCCAATTTTTCAATTTCTTTGGAACCTTCAAGCGTCAGCTCGGTGCCGATCGGTTTGCTGTTCTCAAAACCTTTGATGTCATGACAGCCGAAGCAACCCATTTGAGCGATGGTCTCATGACCGACAAATTCAAGCCGCGCCTCCGGACTCATCTTCTCCAATTCCGCCGCCGCTTGATCATGACGCATTTTCCCCGTCATAAATGACAAGGCGAGGTCATCGACAACGGCCGGCTCGACATGAGGCGCACGAAGGCTCTCAAATTTTTCATTCCGGTTGGAAAGAAGGAAACTCACGATGTGGGCCGCCTCTTCATCACTGAGGCGCAGATTCGGCATCCGGGTTTCGGGAGAATAATGTTTGGGGTCTTTAAGCCAGGTGAAGAGCCAGTCGGCCTTCACTTTGCTGCCCAGGCCGGAGAGTTCCGGACCGTGATGATTGGCTGCAAGACTTCCGACCGTGTGGCAGCCCAGACAGCCGACACTTTTGACGAGCTTCTCGCCTTCCTCCGGTTTGCCTTGCGCGGGTGAACTTTGGAGTTCTATGGGCTCGGAATTTTTCATGAGGTAAGTCGCGATGCCCGCAATGGCCGTGTCATTTTTTGTTTTACTCTCGGGATCAGCGGTATTGCTCAAGTGAAAAATACGCGGCATTTTACTGGAGGCGCGAAATTCTTTGGGGTTCTGAAGCCAGCGGACAATCCAATCGGGTTCGAGTTTGCTTTGGACATGAAGCAGGCTCGGCCCCACCTTCCACTGGTTTTCGAAACCCCCGACCTTGTGGCAGGCAAAACAACCGAATTCCCGCGCCAGGCTCCGCCCCTGGTTGAGTTTGGGGGCCTGTGGGACTTCGACCACGCCGGTGTGGCATTTGGCGCAAGAGGCCTCGACATAATGGAGCGGAAGCATTTTTTCCTGCCAATGCTTCATCGGGTGCCAATGATGCTCTTTTTCCCATTCTTTGGCCTGCTCCTCACTGTGAGGCGTGTGAGCGGCGGTCACAAAACTAACGGAATGGCCGCTTCCGCCGTGGCAGACGGTACAGCCAAATTTTTCCATGGGATGAGGTGAATTCGGCGAAAGAAACAAATCAAACCGGGGATGGGTCTTGAAGGGGGACGGGGCATCTTCAAAACCTTTTTGATCGATGCCTAAGTGGCAAGTGATGCAGCGGTCTACTTTTTCAACTTTTGAAAAATAATAATCATCGTAAATATTTTCTACGACAATCTGCTGGATCTGCAGGGAGGGCGCGATAAAATCAAGCATCGGCGCATTCAAGATGGCCTGGACCCAGTTGGGTGAGAGTTTTTTTACTTTTTTACGCAGCGCCTCCATATCGCGGGCTTGGCGCTTGATTTCCCTCTCGATTTTTTCCTGGCTCTCCGTAAATTTTGAAATTTCAGCCTGAAAATTATCACGCTGGGCCTCGAGAGACTCCGCATCGAGCTTGGCCGTTTGAGTTTCTTTTTCCAGCGCCTCCAGTTTTTTGGCCAATTTTTCTGCTTTTTCTTTTTCGCCGTGGGCACGATGCTCTTCAAAAAAGTACCGCTCGGAATCCTGGTTTTGTTTAAGATCCTGATAACGCGTTTTGGCTTTGGTGATTTCCACCTCGATTTTCTCGATCTGCTGCTGGATTCTCTGGATTTCATCCTTGTGGCTTTGCGCCACCACCCGGCTTTGCGTGAGCTCTTTTTCCAGCATCTCAAGTTTTTTTTCGTCGACTGATTTTTGCGCCTGTTCAAGCGCCGTTTCCACTTTTTCGCGCGACAATTTCATGAACTTCTTCTGCCATCCCTTCCATTCCCGCGAGCTGTCTTGAATCACCATCGTGACAAGACCGATGAAGAGCACAAGGGAGGCGATGGAAAACCAGATCGTGGTTTTATGAAGATCGTAGAGTTTCGGGAATTTGTCGGACATGTCAGATATTGAAAAAGAATTCAGGGATGGCCACGATGTACTTTAAATTAAAGGCCCACCTCAAATACATCTTGATGGGAAGAGACATCATCATCAGGAAAAGCATGATGAGAATGCTGTAGCGCACGGCCCCCAGACGTTCGTAAAGTTTTTTACAAAACGTGATGGCAAAAATAGCTGGTGGCACGAGAAAATAGAACGCCACAATCAAGATCCCGGGCGCCTCGCGCAGAAACCACTCCTTCGGCAAACCGCGGCCAAGCCATTTGATGAAGATAAACTCAGAAAGATTGACGTTCACAAGCGGCACCACTTTGTGAATGTCCCAGGTTTCAAAGGGGCCGAAAAAATTCCAGTTGGGGCCGCGCAGAAACGTTCCGGTGACAATCAGAAGGATCCAAAGGATCCAAAAACCGAAAAGGAAGAAGGAGATGGCCCATCGCCTCTGGCGGAAGGAGTAGAAACCGGAAGTCTTCGGATCATTGTCAATATAAGGAATGGCGCAAAGCCCCAGAATAATGAATGTGGGAAGCAAGACACCTGCAATCCACGGATCGTAATAAACCAGCATTTCCTGCAAACCAAGGAAGTACCAGGGGGCTTTGGACGGATTGGGGGAAATGGTGGGGTTGGCCGGTTCTTCCAGCGGTGCCTTGAGGAAAATCGACCAGACCACGAGCAGGATGGCATAAAAAAGCGCGGTGACGAATTCGATGTAGATCAGGTAAGGAAACACCATGACCTTTTCTTCCGCTTCTTCTTTTTCACGTGTCGGTTTCCCAGCCGCGATCCGCTCATCGTTAGCGACCGCTTTTTTCATCGCAAACCAGGTGAAATAGGAAAAAATAAAAATCATGCCGACAATCGGGACATTGTCAGGCATCGTCACAATGGACCGGAAATGTTTGTCGCTTAAACCAATCAAAAAGAAGAGGAGGGCAATCACGACAAGCGGCAGCGTGACCCGTTTGGAAGTCGCCTGCTTAGGAAAGGTTACAAAGAGGGCGAAAATGACAATCGCGGTGGTGAAAATTGTGACGGGTGAGGAGAAGGCGTTGACCGCTTGTTTGAAGACTTCAATCATAGCGGCGCGCTGATGCCTCCGTCTTTACGGATGCGCCAGAAATGGACGGCCATGAGGATGACGACCACTACCGGAATCGCCACGCAATGAAGGATATAAAACCGCAGCAACGCACCGGCACCGACGAAACGCCCGCCGAGCAAGGCAAAACGCACATCGCTTCCGGAATGAATTAATTGAATGTCGCCTAGTCTCAGCAACGCAGCGCCGGGGCCTTCATGCCCAAGAAAAGGAGTGGCCCGCGCCATGTTGCTGCCGACCGTGATGGCCCACATCGCAAGCTGGTCCCAGGGAAGAAGGTAACCCGTAAAACTAAGAAGCATGGTCAGGACCAGAAGGATGACACCAATGACCCAGTTGAATTCACGCGGCGGCTTGTAAGAACCCGTCATAAACACGCGGAACATGTGAAGCCACACGGTGATGATCATGGCATGGGCGCCCCAGCGGTGAAGTTCGCGCATGATGCCAAACGGTACGTGTTCGCGCATCGCGATGATGTCGTTGTAGGCATACTCCACGGTGGGCCGGTAGTAAAACATCAAAAGGATACCGCTTACGACGAGCGTAAGAAAGACGAAGAAAGAGAGCCCGCCCGCGCACCAGGTGAACCCGAACCGGGCCCCGGATTTGCGGACTTTGATGGGGTGGAGATGAAAAAAAACGTTTGTGAGAACCGTAAGCGCCCGGTCGCGTTCGTCATCGGAATAGCCGTGACGAAACATGGATTTTCCGACCTGGGTCTTCAGCCGGAAATCCTTGAAACTAAAATTCGGCTTTTTGAATTCGGGCAACAGGTTAAACGGGAACTTCTTTTTCGGCTCGGGTTGATCAGACATTTAAAAAACTCTCCGGGTTGTTCCACTCCCCTTTTTCCTGCTGGAATTTTTTGCTCTTGTCGATATAAATCAGGCCTTCGTCGGTGAGACTGATGGCATATCGCTCAAGCGGCCGCGGCGCCGGGCCTTCAAAATTGATCCCGGTTTTGTAAAACCCGCTGCCATGGCAGGGGCATTTGAATTTTTGTTCGGCATCGAGCCAATTCGGCGTGCATCCCAGATGCGTACAGGTGGTCGATAAGGCATAAATCCCCTGCATCGTACGCACCATCCAGACCCCGTATTTTTCTTTCCATCTTTCATCCACTTTACCGGCTTCATATTCATCGGGGGACCCGGCTTTAAAACTCGTTTGGGGTTCAAAAAGGACATTGGGAAACATAAAACGACCGAGCGTTGAAAGTGCGGCAAGCGTCGCGACGGTGAAGGCCGTCCAGGCAAGACCCAGCCAGGTAAAAATGAATTGGCGCCTTGCGGGAGAAGCGGGCGGGCGCGGAGTTTTGGGAGTGGTGTCAACGGCCGCCGGGGCCGGTGGGAGCGGCGGCTCGGGCTGCGGCTTCGGTGCTTCGTCGCTCATGCAGCAATTTCCTTATGTTGAGCGTCCAGCGCTTCCATCGCCGCTTGACGGACCTTCAGGCTTTCATCGGTGTTGGCCAGCTTTGCAAGGATCGGCTGCGATTCCGGCCGGTGCAGGAGGCCAAGACCCCTCGCGGCATTCACCATGATTTCTTCGATTTTTTCGTTATTTAAAAACTCGTTCTGCTTGAGCGACGTCCGGTCAAGCATCTTGACCAAGACATCGAACCCTGCGTCATTTCCTAACCGGGCAAGGCTCAAAGCCGCGTTCCACCGGACATCGCGTGATTCCTCGGACAAAAGTTCTTTTAAGGCCGGCTCGCTTTCCTTATCCCCCAAAACACCGAGCACGTAAGCCGCAACTTTGCGAAGGTCTTCTTCTTCGCTTTTCAAAAATTTTCGAATTTCATCGGCGGCCTCGGTAGCATTCTTTTCACCAAGGGCCCAAAGGAGGTGTAACTGGACTTCCGGGTCGGTTTCTTCGCGAAGCGCGCTCCGAAGCGCGGCCAGGGCTTCGGGATCCTCAAAACGGGCGAGCGCAATGGCCATATAGGAACGGGTTTTGGCGTCGTATTCTCCCCGTTCATTCAAGATATGAATGATTTCCTTCATGACTCCCGATGTCCGGATCATTCCACGGCCTTGATTGAGTTCGTTGGAGAGCTCAAAGGCCTTTTGCCAGCGTTTGCTGGGCGATCCTGTTTTGATGGCGGTGATGAGGGATTCGGGAGTTTCCACTTCGCGCGTGAGCAGAACAACCGTGCAAAGAAGGACAGCCATTCCGACGGCGATCAGAAGAGGAAAAACAAATAAACCGTAAAATAATTTTCTGCCGGAACCCCTTTTGGCTTCAGAATTTACCATTTTTCTCCTCTTCAATCAAGATTTATAAGCAGGGGTTTACGTTTTTATTTTCCGGATCCACGCAAAGACCGCAAGGAGGATCAAATCAAGCGCGACACCGACCGCTACATAATTCAATCCACCACCGCTAAACCCGTAACTGTGCAAACCGGCGGCGAGCACAAAGTTGACACCATACCACGCCATTAAGATTCCAAGAAATGCAATGACGCAGCCGACGGCAGTCCCGAAAGGACCGATCCATCCTGCAAAACGTCCATGTAAAACACTCAGATAACCCAGAAGCGCGATCAAGGCCCATGTCTCCTTCGGGTCCCAACCCCAAAAACGTCCCCAGGAAAAACTCGCCCAGACTCCCCCCAGCACCGTGCCGGCGGCAAGCAGGATCACCCCGATCTGGATGGTACGATAAAGGTAATTGGATAACTTTAACTGCTCCTCCTTCTTATCCGGATGCATAGCGAATTGATAAATGACGCCGTGCCCGATTCCCCATGCCAGCGCAAAAGCCCCATAACTCAAAGTGATCGTCAACACGTGAATGCTAAGCCACAAGTTGCTTCGGAGCACCGGTACCAGGGGTGTCATGGAAGGATCCAGAACGGTCGGCAGTCCTTCCGCTAAAAGGAGGGCGAAGGAACCGACCAGTGCGGCGGTGACGGGAAAAAAAGCGCTCCGGAAAAAAAGATAAAGAAGAATCGAAAAAAAGGCAACGGCCCAGGAAACCCAGATGATCGATTCATACATGTTCGTGACGGGCGGACGGCCGGCAATCATGCAGCGAAGATAAAAACCATAAGTATGGATTGCGAATCCCGTCAAAAATGTTGCGAGGGATACCGTCTTAAGCGGTCCCAAAGGGCTGCCGCGCTGAGCAAAACTCAGGATGACGAGGAGAA
>ORMF012480805.1_pt1 | contig 11716 bp, 12 predicted proteins | sample 1779871 | NCBI WGS metagenome assembly ORMF01 (sample SAMEA104232316, study PRJEB22302) | groundwater metagenome | biome: forest; feature: aquifer; material: groundwater | place: USA | collected 2011-08-07 | depth 5.4 m
CGAAAGAATTAAGGCCATTCTTCCCCGCTTTGTGAATTACGTTGTTTGCCACATTACAGAGAAGAAAGAAGGCGTGGGCAGGATTGATCTCTCGCTTTTCGGAAAACCATTCATAAACAGCGATAATGCAGAAATCTGGAACGAGACTTTGAAAGAGCTTGCGGAAGCTTACAACAAAAATATCAATAAAGAACTAAAGAGGAATAAAAATAACGATAACGGTATCAAATCAGCTAATATCACTTCAGAAATAAACCAAGTGCGTGGAATTTCAGGCTCAGTGTTCGCGGACGGGTTAAAAGATGGGTGACTGACGGGAATTGAACCCGCAACCCCAAGATCCACAATCTTGTGCTCTAACCAAATTGAGCTACAGTCACCATATAAAATCTAAATAACGACAAATAAACATCCAACCAAATTGTCCGCCAGAGGACGAATCAGCCTCCGGCTGAAGCTACAGTCACCATAAGAGATGCGGAAAGGATTATAAAGCGTCAGGTGGGTAAAAACAACCTATTCGACATCCGCTTCTTCGACACTCGCCGCCGCCACTTCTTCCATTGTCTTGGGTCCCTTAGAAAGAGAATCTTTCAAAGCAGCGAGCTCTTTTGATTTTAAAATGAGCGATACGGCAAAATAAACAAGCAGACTCATTCCAATCGTACCAAAAAGAGCGAGTGCGCGCGAAAGAAAACGTGTGTGGTCGCTAAAACGGAAAACATTCAGAAAGAGAACGCACGCAAATGCCATCGAAAGCGAGGCGGCTACAATTCGAGCAAAACTATCACGAAACGAAGTCCAATCAACCGGACCAAAACGCTTTTGATAAATCGAGAGGAGCTGAAAAAAATTGATAGCAGCTGCAATAGAGGTTGAAAGAGCAATTCCGCCCTGCTTCAAAGGCTGCATCAAAATAGCATTTCCAATAATGTTCGCGATCAAAGAAAAAAAAGCGCAGCGGACAGGCGTCTTTGTATCCTGAACCGCGTAAAATGCCTGGACCACAATCCGTGCACCCGCCACAAACATAATACCGATGGCATAAAAAAGAAGCGCGAAAGCGGCGCGTTCCGTATCACCGGATTCAAACCTTCCATGCTCAAACAAGACCTGTGTAATCGGATGAGCGAGAACCACAAGGCCTATTGTCGCCGGAAGCGAAACAAACGTAACCATCCGAAGTGAAAATGTAAGAGTCTCTTTCATATCCTCATGATTGTTTTGCGCGGCGTGACGAGACATTTCCGTTAAAATGACTGTCGCAAATGAAACAATAAAAATTCCCTGCACAAGCTCAACCACACGCGTTGCATAATAAATAGCCGAGACACTTCCTTCCGGGAGAAAAGAACCCATGATGGAATCCACGAGTAAATTGATTTGATAAATTCCGATTCCGATAATTCCGGGTACCATTAAAAGAGATATTTTTTTAATCGCGGGATGCGTAAAAGAAATAGAAGGAATAAATCGCATTCCCCTTTTCCAGGCAGCCGGAACTTGTGAAAGAAGCTGAAGAACGCCTCCAAATAAAACACCGACGGAAATACCGACGGCCGGCTCGTCAAAGAGTTTAGAGAACGAGAATGCCGAGAAAATGACGAGAACATTGAAATAAATTGGATTGGCTGCGGACACCGCAAAACTTCCCATTGAGTTTAAAACCGCCATCAGCACCGCCGCAAGTCCGATAAAGAGCACATAGGGCGCCATAATCCGGTTTAAGAAAATCGTGAGTTCCCACTTCCCCGGCACTTTCACAAATCCTGGCGACATCAACCCAACGAGCTGAGGGGCAAAAGCAATCTGAAGGACGACGACTCCCGTTAAAATAACAGCAAGTGTATAGAAAAATTTTGAAACAAACTTCCAGAGTTCTTCCTGTGAATGTTTTTCCCTGTATTCCGCAAAAACAGGAACAAAAGCGGCAGTCATGGCACCTTCGCCAAGAAATCTGCGGAATAGGTTCGCGATCCGGAATGCGATCGTGAACGCATCCATACTGCTTCCCGCGCCCAACACCATCGCAAGCGCGGCGTCTCGGACATATCCTAGAATACGGCTGATCGTGGTGAGAAAACCGACGGTGCTTGCAGACTTAAGGATGTTACTATTTTTCATGAAGTTGGTTGAATTCCTTATTACTAATTGTTAAAATATCGCCAATTCTAGCCCACACTTAAGAGAAAACCATATGATTCAATATATTGCCCTTGGCGGCGTGACCATGATCCCGGTCTTGCTCGTTTCTGTGATTGCACTCGCAATTGTAATCGAAAAATTTTTCTCGTTCCAAAAATTTAGACGCCCGCGTCACGCGTTCCTCCTCACCGTTTATGACTTGGTTAAAAAAAGAGATTGGGAACAGGCGTTAAGAGAATGCAAGAAGTCGGATTATCCGGTCGCGCTCGTCTTTCAAGCCGGCCTTGAAGAAGCCACGAAAGAAGTAACGGATCTCCGAACGATTGAAGAAGCGCTCCAACTTAAGGGAAATGAGCTCATTCATCGTCTTGAAATGGGACTCAAATTTCTGGGCTCTGTTATTACCCTGCTCCCCTTACTTGGGCTTGTCGGAACCATGTACGGTTTGATTATTGCGTTTCAAAGATGGGAAGCGCTCGGCTCTAATGTGACGATCTCTGACCTTGCAGGCGGAATCTATCACGCCATGATTACGACGGCCACAGGACTTACGCTCATGGTTCCTTATTATGTCATTTATAACTTCTTTGTTGCCAAGGTGGACACAATCGAACTTCGGTTTTCCCAGTACGCTACAGATTTTATTTCAAGAATCAGAAATTCAAGCGCGGCAGATCTGCCCACAGAGAAAACCACCGCGAAATCCTATTTAAGTAAAAGCATTCTTAAAAACTAAATGCGCTTTACCCGCAAAGCCAAAAACCACGTTCACCTCGAAAATATCGCGCTCACTGATATGATTTTAAATTTATTTCTCTTTTTTGTGATTTCATTCGGCCTCACCACAAGCATGGCTGCGAAGCACCGCGAATCCCCCCTCAAAGTGAGCCTTCCATCGGTCGGGACAGGATCTAATGAGAAAATAGCTCTCCGACACGAAATTCGGTTATTAAAACAGGGGGAAATTTTATGGGATGGTTCTTCGTTAGGTCTTCAGGATCTGAAAGAAAAACTCACGCAGAAAGAAAACCGTTTGGGTCAAATTGCTTTACGAGCGGATAAAAATGCTTCCGTACAGGCGCTTGTTTCCGTTCTTGAAACCATTCGTGCGTCAGGCGCTACGAATGTATCACTTCAAACGGAATTAAAAACAGAAAAAACTTAATCACTCTCCTCCTTCCGGATCAAAATGAACCGTCACATCGGAATCCGGAAGTTTTACCTTAATTGCTTCAATTAAATTTTCGGTGAGGTCGTGCGCTTGTTTGAAGGTAAGTGTACGCTCAAGCTCCACATGAAAATCAATAAATCGTTTCTCTCCAATTTTCCGGGTTCTGAGATTGTGAAATCCGAGGATCCGTTTATCAAAATGGGTGATGGTGTCGCTGATTTCTTCTTGGATTTCTATGGGAAGCGCCCGGTCAATCAGCTCATCCACCGATGTCCGTAAAATTGCGAGAGATTCCTTCACAATATAGAAAGCAATTAAAAATGCGATCAAAAGATCCCACAACGCAAAACCTGTCATCCGAACTAAAATAAGAGCTGCAATAACGCCTAGGTTGGTCATGAGATCAATTGCAAAATGCAATTTTTCAGTGCCCACAATAATGGATTTAGTTTGAGAAGCGACTGCATTTAGTCTTTTTACGAGGAAAAAAGTCGCTAACATTGAGATTATCATTACCAGAATGGCGGAGCCAATATGTTCGATCGCATGTCCATGCGCAAGCCGCAAGCACGATTCAACAATTAAATAAAAACCGCTTCCGCAAATAAAAATGCTTTGAAAGAGACCGGCAAGACTTTCGATTTTTCCGTGTCCGTACGCGTGATCAAAGTCAGCAGGCTTACTCGCCTCAATCAAAGAAATATAATTCACGCTGGATACCAGCACATCCATTAAGGAATCAACGGCAGAGGCAAGCACTGCCATGGAGCGCGTCGTGAAACCAAAAGCTATTTTGACAAATGTGAGGAAAGCAGCGGTAAGGATCGAAAGTTGAATCGCGTTTTTCTTATCTTTAAGGTCGAGGGGCTCGTCTGCCGGTATTGGGCTTTTCATGGTCTACACATTTATTTAATTACGATAATTTTTAAATTTAATGAAAAGTGTGCCTGGAGGGATTCGAACCCCCGACCCTGGGATTAGAAATCCCATGCTCTATCCACCTGAGCTACAGGCACATGCGACTTTGCAAAGAAAAAATAATATCAATTGCTTTCATGTGCCAGTCTCGGCAATTGGTAACCGAGGCAGGCACGCATTGTCTTTACTTACCTGTCATTCCGAGGCAAATTCAAGTATTGCCGAGCAATTCATAGTTATACATTACAATCATTTCAGATTATTTTTGTTCGCTCGCTGATTTTAGAAGTGTATTCAGATAAGAATTAAAGGAATGCAAACTACTTCTGATCTTGCTTTGGAGCGCTCCCACCATCATCCTTCAGCGCTTTCTTAAATTCCCGAATTCCCTCACCGAGAGCTTTTCCAAATTCAGGCAGCTTTTTACCACCGAAAAGGATCAGGATGACAAAAAAGATAACTAAAAGTTCAAAAGGTCCAGGCATGCTCATAAAGAAAACTCCTATTTTTGTTCTATTGTATAACGGCGGTTTGGAAGGTCAACGATTTTTCTGTTAGTTTAAAATAGAGGGCGCCATCATATCATCTGAGGCCACATTACTCGGATTCACCACTTGAGTGCCCGGTTGGAGCGCAAGGCAGGCTTTTCCATTTTCATGCACAATACAAAGATTTCGGTTTGTGTCTGTCGGGTACTCATAAATCACTTGCTTGCTTCCGGATTTGTACTGACTGAGTCTTGCCGCGATGCTGCCCATTTCATCTTTCCGGGATTCTGATTTTTTTCTTGATCTTGAATCGACAGCAAGAACGATATCGCTTGGATATAAATCTTCTTTGGAAGCCTGATTGGGATTTTGTTGCAAATAAATATGCTGCGTCACCCAAGTTTGGACTCTTCCCAGATGCATCGTTTGGAGCGCACGCTCAAAAACTGAAGCCTTGAAATTGTAGACAAAGATACCGGATGCGATAAAAAGAACCGCACTGAACAGAATCAGCTTCTCAGCTAAGCTCAGTCTCGTTTGATGAGGTATATCCGTCACTCTAAAATGACTTTGAGTCGCATGTTCCATACTTCTCTCCTTTGCCTATCATCAAAGAATACTCTAACCGTGACCCTAATAAAAGAGATATCAAAAAGCCGGTTTTACTTCTTAAAACATTAAAATAAGACTCCTTATACTGTACTAGCCCCTTTTATCGGAACCTTTTGTGAATAGCCTTAAAAACCTATATAATCTATCTCAAAAGCAACTATGGAAAACTTAGCAAAAGGCATCAGGTGGAATTTGGGTGATTTGTATGCATCCCCGGAAGACCCTAAAATTGCGTCTGACTTAAAAGAGGCAACCTCCCAAGCCGTCCAATTCGAAAACAAATACAAATCCATTTTCGAAAATCCGCATACGCTATCTGCTGCTCATCTCAAGAGTTTATTAAAAGAATACAAACAGATTGCAGTGCTTATGAGAAAACCGATGGTTTATGCCCAGCTTGCTTTCTCTGAAAAAACAAACGCACCGGCTGTCGGCGCCTTTCTTCAAAAAATACAAGTCACTCTCACAGACATAGGCTCTCACCTTCTCTTCTGGGAAGTGATCTGGAGCCAGTTAGATCCAAAAATTGCAGAACCCCTTCTTCAAGCTCCGGAGCTCAAAGAAGATCACCATTACCTGGAACAAGTCAGAAAATATGGTCCTTATACCTTGAAAGAAAACGAAGAAAAAATCATGGCTGTGAAGGAAAATACGAGTGGGAGCGCCTTCTCAAGACTTTTTGATGAGGTAATGAATAATATTCCATTCTATCTGGATCAGGAGGGGAAAAAAGTTAAAAAAACGGAAGGTGAGGTTCTCTCCCTGTTTCACTCCCCGAACCGGGAGGAGCGTAAAAAAGCTTCTCAAAGTTTGGCAGAAGGGCTTCAAACAAATACACATCTTCTCACCTATATTTACAATATGATTCTGGCGGATCACCGCTCAAATTTAAAAATCCGGGGCTATCAGCATCCGATGGATTCGCGGAATCTTGCAAATGAAACTAATCTCGCTACCGTTTCCAATTTAATCGATACTGTCAAAAAGAATTACAAAATCGCGCATCGCTATTATGAATTAAAACGAAACTTGCTTGGGCTCGGCGAACTTTATGATTATGACCGTTACGCGCCGATTGATTCCAAAAAAGAACAGATTCATTTTGACGAATGCAAACGAATTGTGCTCGCGGGTTATCATGAATTTTCTCCCAAAGCCGGTGAAATTGCGAAAGAGTTTTTTGATAAAAAATGGATTGATGCAGAAATTCGCGAAGGAAAACAAGGCGGCGGATTCTGTTGCGACACAACCCCTGAGCTGCATCCCTATATTCTCGTCAATTACACGGGAAGCACGCGCGACGTGATGACGGTCGCGCACGAGCTCGGCCATGGGCTTCATCAATATCTCGCAAGACGGGCTGGAATTCTTGAGTCAAGCGCTCCCCTCACAATGGCGGAAACTGCTTCCGTATTTGGCGAAATGATTATTTTTGACGAGTTGCTCGCATCCGAAAAGGATCCGGCCAAACGACTCGCGCTCATTTGCGGAAAAATTGATGATAATTTTTCAACCGTCTTCCGGCAAATCACGATGACTGCTTTTGAATTGAAAGCTCACGAAGCGGGTCTTGCTCAAGGCGAACTTTCAAGTGAGGTGCTGAGCGATTTTTGGATGGAAGCAAATACGGAATTTTACGGGAAGAGCGTGATCCTCACTGAAAATTACAGGAATGGCTGGAAATATATTCCCCATTTCATCCATACACCGTTTTATTGTTACGCCTACGCGTTTGCGCAGTTAGTTGTGCTTGCGCTCTATCAAAAATACAAAGAAAACAAAACGGCTTTCATTCCCGCTTATTTTGAAATGCTTTCGCTCGGAGGTTCCCGGAAGCCTGAGGAACTCGCCGGATTGGTTGGGCTTGATATTGCGCGGCCTGATTTTTGGCAGCTCGGACTCGGAATCTTGGAAAAACTCGTCAAGCAGGCGGAAGAACTTTCGGCTCAATTATCCTTAAAACCCTGAGGATTCAGTTTAGAAATTCTCCCCGCAATTTCCGGATCGCTCATGAGTGAAGCAAATTTTGGATGCGTCGTCAGTTTCGCCAAATTGTTTTCGCGCACCAGCTTCTGAAACTCGGGGTCCATAAACACTTCCCTCACTTTAGGGTTTTCCATTAACGCACGGAAATTCTCATCTTTCATGAGCTGCTGCGCCATTTTAAGTTGATTCATCATATTATTTCCAAATCCAAACATAATTAGCCTTTCACGTGATTTTTTTCTTCGGGTGTTTTTCCGTTTTCAGAATATGCTTTCGGGAAAATCTTTATTTTACCTTCTCTAAATTCAGTTTCAATCCATTTTGCGCCGCTTTTGTAATATTGATTTTCGACGCCTTCCGCCAAGCCTTGCGAGTAACTCGTTTGATTCAAAAGCTCCCCCGATCCATAAAAGCATTTGGCTTCTCCTGAAAACTGACCGTTTTTGAAATTAAGTTCGCACATGGGTGAGCCGTCCTTATAATAAATAGTTGTAACTCCATCCAAAACCCCATTTTTTAAATTCCATGCCGAGCTTACCTTTTGATTTAGATAATAGGAAGTTAGCATTTGATAAATCCCGTCGTCTGCGGATACGGCAGGATGCAATATAGCCCCTTGAGCACTCTCTCCATTTTCAGAATAAATTTCGGGAGCTTTCGTTAAAATACCGTAAGTCAAAATCATATCAAACCAGCGTTCGCCTTTTTCATAATACTGTTTCAAATGTCCATCCGGCTTGCCTCTCATATAATTTGTCTCCCGGAAAAGAGCGCCGTCCGGATAAAACGCCTTCCCCACGCCCTCCAATTGTCCATTTTGAAAATTGAACGCCGTCCAAGTGGCTTGATTGTCATAATAGGTTTTGAATGCACCGTTTAACCGTGCGTTTTTAAAACTCCACTCTGAGCTCAAAGCACCATTGTCATAGAAAGTTTTAAACTTATGCTCAACCGGAGTAATGGCAAGGGACTCGAGAGGTTTAAAATCATTTGAAACTTTGGTGCGCTCGGATAAGCCTCTCGATGTTTTCCCCGCATTTTCCCGCGGAGTTAATTTCACTTTGCTTTGATCCTGATGCGTCGGAGGCGGTGAAATCGGAACTGCACTGCCGATGCCAATCATGCGGATAAAAAATAGAATAATAAGAAGGAATCCGATACCGATGGGAATCAAAAAAGTTCTCATCTTCATAAAATACCCATGCGCACTGAATGAAATAGGTATTGCTGTACATATCCTGCATGTTCTTTCCAGCGCTTTTGGCCAAATTGGAGAATTCTCTTTTCGCTCACACTTCGATTTTTAAAATAAAGTTTTCTCATAATCCGTAAAATCCAAACATCTACGGGAAACGCCTCCAACTTTTGAAATCCGTAAAGCAAAACACAATCGGCCACTTTCTCTCCGATTCCGGGAAAGCGAAGCAAAATTTCTTTCGCTTCCTCGTAAGTGGCTTCCCGGATAAACGCAAGACTGTTTGGATTGGTTGCAATAAATTGCGCGGTTTTTACAAGATAAGGTGCTCTGTAGCCAAGACCCATCTCCCTTAAAATGCGCTCATGCGTACGGGCGATGTCAGAAGCCTTCGGAAAAGAATTGGCCTGACCGAGTCTCGAAGTGAGATTGCGCCAAATTCCTTGGATGCGCTTCACATTGTTATTCGATGAAATAATAAAGCAAGCCAAAGCTTCCCAGGAATCTTGCTTAATCAAACGGAGCCCGCGGAATACTTGAAGTGCTTTCTGAAGTGGCGTTTCCGCATTTAAAATTTGATAAACGGGCTCAAGGCTCCGGTCTAAATCAAAATAATCGCGGACCTTCTTCGTGACATCAGCGCGGGAATTGGTTTGAAAGCGAAGCAAACGGCCTTCCTGCTTTAACCTAATCGGAGAACCCGCTAAATGGCCGGAAAAACAATCTGCTTCTTCAGCAAAGCCGAAGACTTGTCCCGAGGTGAGGGTTGCTTTTAAATTGAAGTCATCGGCAGGGGTTGACCTAAAAACCATACGACATATTACTGGGAAGGAATTAAAAATTCAAGAAGGAGTGTATTCGTCTGTGTAAGTGGTATAGGCATTTCCCGTAAGCTCAACGGGCATTTCGCTAGGCACATGCACCGTCGTCTCAATCGGAATTTCGTTCGGGACACTGAACGTGTATTGAATTTGAATTTGGTTTGGCATCTGCCCCTGCATTTGACCCTCGGGCATAATCGGCTCACCATTTTGAAACGGAACTTCTTCTTTAATGCTTCCGTCTTCATTGTAAACTTTCACGGTGCCTTCCACTTTTCCGTTCACAAAATTAGCGATTGTTTTTAATTGGCCTTTCTCAAAATATTCTTTAGCTTCACCTTCCTGCGATCCATTTTGATAAAATATCTCTGTCTTTAAAGCGCCGCCCGGATAATAACTTTTTGAATTACCGTTCAATTTCCCATCTTTATAAATGGAAACGATCTTAAGTTGTTTGTTTTCATAATATTCCATGGAAAGGCCATCCATTTTTCCATTCTTGAGTTTAACATCGACCCACAAGTTACCGTTTGGGTAGAACTTTTGCGTTACCCCATCAGTTTGATTATGAACGTAGTCAATCACCGAAAGAAGCGAACCATCCTCACGATACTCTTTGGTTCTGCCATGAAGTTCGCCCGCAAGATAAGATTGTTCCAAACCAAGCTTTCCCGACTCTGAATAAACTTTGGTAATACCGTTTGGCTTGCCATTGGCATAGGTTATTTCTCTTCGAAGAATGTTGCCTTCGCCGTATTCTTTGGTCGCTCCGTCGCGAAAACCAAATTTATAGTTGGCTTCCAAAACCAGATTGCCTAGACCGGAATATTCTTTGGTGAGGCCGCTTCGCTCGCCCTGTTGATATTCTATTTCCGCACGCAACTGGCCGCTGGAATCGTATTTCCTCGTAACGCCATTGCGCTTTCCATTTTCGATGGTCTCTTCGCTCTTTAATTTACCATTAGGGTAAAAATCTTTTTTGATGTCCTCAGAAAACGCAGACCCATTGACGGTGAGAAAAAGAAAACCCGATGCTATTAAAATAAAGGAAATCCGTCTACTCATCTTTGCTTGCGTCCTTAAGCAACTGGAACGGTTCCCATTTGGCTATCTAACTTGCGGTAAATAAAAACACTCGCCATCAGTACAACCGGAATTGCTACAAAAAGACCTACGATAAAGCATAAGAGTCCCAGAAGTGAAACACCTGTGATCGCAAGACCGAAGAGAAATAAATGACTGATATTTCCTTTCGAGAGTTCACTACTCTTTTTAAGCGCTTCAATGGGGCCTAAGTTTTTATCGACAATAAAAAAACCAAAAAATTGAAACTTAATCGCCCAAATAATCCCGGGAACAATTAAAAGTAGGGTTCCCGCGAAAACAATCAGTCCATAAAGCAGGGAGGCCACAATGTAGTTTAAAAGTTTTGGATATGAAGAATAGAGATCGCTCCATTCGCCTTTGCCGCCCTCATAAAATTTAAGACCCATTCGGATAAAGCCCATGGAAATAATCATTTGCATGAGCCAGGATACAAATTTAAGAATGAATGCAAGCGGTGGTGCGCTTTTTTGTGTCCATTGGGCAAAAAGTGCGGGGATATATTGGATGAGCGCAGCCACAATCACAAAAGCGAGCAAAAATCCAAGATTCGCCTTGACCGTCTCCCACCCGTAAGTGATCGCCTCTTTAATTGAAAATTTTTTGTCCGCCATGGGAACTCCTTAAAAGTTTGGTTTTAATGAATAAAAAGGTCTCTCTTTATTAAGTATACAAGTATAATAACGGCATTCAAGACTCAAAATGGACTTCATTTAATGTGAAAAATCTGTTTTCTTTTAGGGTGTCACAGTTTATATTAGTACCTTTCTATTGGAGGAAATATGTCGTCGTCACCACTAAAACATAAAAGCTGGGTTATTACCGATGGGCCCGATCGCGCCCCTGCCCGAGCGATGTTTAAAGCCATCGGACTTACCGACGCGGACCTCGATAAACCCTTAATTGGAATTGCTAATACTTGGATCGAGGTCATGCCCTGCAATTACCATCTGCGCGATTTAGCAGTCAAAGTCAAGGAAGGCGTTCGGGCTGCCGGCGGCGTACCTATTGAATTTAATACCATTTCCGTTTCTGACGGCATTACGATGGGAACTGAAGGAATGAAGGGCTCTCTCGTAAGCCGTGACGTGATTGCGGACTCGATTGAGCTCACTGCTCGTTCTCATATGTTTGATGCGGTCATTGCCCTCTCAGGATGCGATAAAACCATTCCCGGAACTGTGATGGCGCTTTGTCGGTTGGACGTCCCCTCTCTCATGCTTTATGGCGGCTCCATCGCACCCGGAAAATTTCAAGGTCGTGACGTAACAATTCA
>ORMF011774730.1_pt1 | contig 11715 bp, 12 predicted proteins | sample 1779871 | NCBI WGS metagenome assembly ORMF01 (sample SAMEA104232316, study PRJEB22302) | groundwater metagenome | biome: forest; feature: aquifer; material: groundwater | place: USA | collected 2011-08-07 | depth 5.4 m
CAAGACATTGTTCTTGGGATTTATTATTTAACAAAAGAAAAAGCCGGCTGTAAAGGCGAAGGCCGGGTTTTTGCGGATGCCGCCGAAGCCATCACCTCATACCAAGATAATGAAATTGAGCGTCACGCGAAGTGTAAAGTCCGCCTTGAAAATGGTGAAATTATAGAAACCACCATGGGGCGTATTATATTTAATCAGACTCTTCCGAAAGGCCTTAAATATACGAACGACCCGATCAATAAAAGTAGTCTTTCAAAAATTATTTACGGCTGTTATCGCCAATTTGGTCATTCCGAAGTGGTCCGTTTGCTGGATCGTTTGAAAACGCTGGGTTTTGAAGAAGCGACCACCTCCGGTGTTTCCATTGGTATTGATGATATTCAAATTCCAAAGTCAAAAAATGGAATTTTGGAAGAAGCGATCAAACAAGTTGCAATCATTGATGTGCAATACCGAAACGGTTTGATTACAGATGGGGAACGTTACAATAAAGTGATCGATGTTTGGACGCACACGACGGACGAAGTCTCAGACAAAATGTTTGAAGATTTAGGATTTTTTAACTCTATTTTCATGATGGCGGATTCTGGTGCTCGCGGTTCTAAACAGCAGATTCGTCAGCTTGCCGGTATGCGTGGCTTGATGGCGAAACCATCTGGCGAAATTATCGAAACTCCGATTACCGCAAATTTCCGCGAAGGCCTCACCGTGCTTGAATATTTTATTTCAACTCACGGCGCAAGAAAAGGTCTTGCGGATACCGCTCTTAAAACGGCTGATTCGGGATATTTGACACGCCGTCTTGTAGACGTTGCTCAAGACGTGATTATTAATGAAGAAGATTGCGGAACTTTAAATGGAATTTTTGTTGAACCCGTTTATACCGGCGAAGAAGTGGTTGTTCCTCTGAAAGAGCGGATTGTGGGAAGAGTTGCTTTAGACAATATCGTCGACGTGATTACAGATGAAGCAGTCGTAAAATCAGGCGATGAAATTTCGGAATCAACCGCGGACAGACTTGAAAATCTCGGAATTGAGAAAATCCGGATTCGTTCGGTGCTCACTTGTGAAACGAAGCGCGGAGTTTGTATTAAATGTTACGGTCGTGACCTTGGTATTAACCGCACGGTTGAAATTGGAACAGCAGTCGGTGTAATAGCCGCGCAGTCCATCGGCGAACCGGGCACCCAGCTTACGATGAGAACGTTTCACATCGGCGGTACGGCATCCCGCGTTGTCGAGCAATCTTATTTTAAAACAAAGAATGGCGGTATTATCAAGTATCACAATTTAAAAACCGTGACAATTAAAACGCAAGAAATCGTTGTTCTTAACCGAAACGGTCAAATTACGATGCATGATAAATCGGGCCGTGAACTTGAGAGCTACACCATTCCATCTGGTGCATTTATTGCCTACAAAGAGGGAGAAACCGTTCCAAAAGATGAAATTTTCGTAAAATGGGATCCTTATACGGTTCCGATTTTAACGGAAGTGAGCGGAAAAGTACGTTTCGAAGATTTAAAGCCAGGCATTACAGTGACTGAAGAGACGGACGCTACGACGGGTTTGATGGAACGTGTTGTCATCGAACACAAAGAAGACTTCCATCCTCAACTTGTGATCGTCGGCAGCAACGATGAAGTGCTCGCGTTTTACCCAATTCCAACCGGTGCTCACGTGGTTGTTAAAGAGGGACAGCAGGTCGCGAGCGGTACACTTATTTCAAAAACCCCAAGAAAAATTGCAAAAACAAGAGATATCACCGGCGGTCTTCCGCGCGTTGCCGAACTTTTTGAAGCCAGAAAACCTAAAAACCCAGCCATCATCTCTGAAATTGATGGTGTTGTGGAGTTTGGTGAAGTGGTGAAAGGTCAGCGCAAAATTATCGTGAAGAGCGCCAGCGGAGGAATGACGAAGGAATATTTAATTCCGCATGGAAAACATTTAAACGTTTACAAAGGCGACCATGTGACAGCAGGCATGCAGCTTGTGGATGGTCCTGTGGTTCCTCAAGATATTTTGAAAGTAAGCGGTGAACGCGCTCTTCAAGAATATCTCGTGCAGGAAGTTCAAGAAGTTTACCGGTTACAAGGCGTCAGAATTAACGACAAGCACGTTGAAGTGATTGTGAGACAAATGCTTCGTAAAGTCCGCATTGAAGAATCGGGCGACAGCGATTTTCTTTTGGCTTCACAAATTGACCGCATTAAGTTCCAAGAAGAAAATGACAGACTTACGAAAAAAGGTAAAAAGCCCGCAAAAGGCGTTCCTATTCTTCTCGGAATCACCAAAGCATCTCTCAGCACCGACAGCTTTATCTCAGCAGCAAGTTTCCAAGAAACCACAAGGGTTTTAACCGAAGCGGCAGCAAGTGGTAAGCGCGATGACCTTTTGGGGCTCAAAGAAAATGTGATCATGGGTCACTTAATTCCTGCCGGTACCGGAAATGAAATGTACGGCAAAGTGAAATTATTAAAAGAAGCGGCTGATGAAGGATCAACGGTATTAGTACAAGCAGTCATCCCTGTTCCTGAAATCAAAGATGAAAAAGGGTTTGCCAATGCCAACTATTAACCAATTAATTCGTCTCGGGAGAAAGAAATTTAAAAACCGGACGAAGTCACCGGCTCTTGCAAGTAATTGTTTTAAAAAAGGGGTTTGTCTTTCTGTGAGGACTATGACGCCCAAGAAACCGAATTCGGCACTTCGGAAGATTGCCCGCATTCGTTTAACAAACGGTTTTGAAGTAACGGCTTATATTCCGGGCGTCGGTCACAATCTTCAGGAACACTCGATTGTTCTCGTTCGCGGTGGACGCGTTAAAGATTTACCAGGCGTCCGTTATCATATTGTTCGCGGCAAACTCGATACAGCAGGTGTCGCCGGCCGTAACCGTTCAAGATCAAAATATGGAGCTAAAACGCCCAAAGAAAAAGAAGGAGCTAAGTAAGTGAGACGTAGAAGAGCGCCAAAAAGACGAATTCTGCCTGACCCGAAGTATAAAAATCTTCTTGTGGCAAAAATGATTAATATTGTGATGGAGCGTGGGAAGAAGTCTCTTTCAGAACGCATTGTGTACGGCGCATTTGATATTTTAAAAGAAAAAACGGGGAAAGATCCTTTGGAAGTTTTTAAACAAGCACTTGATAACACACGGCCCCTTCTTGAAACAAAGTCCCGTCGGGTTGGCGGCGCAACGTACCAAGTTCCTGTGAGCGTAAAACCGGACCGAAGCAATGGTCTCGCGCTCAGATGGCTTAGAATGTTTGCTAGAGACCGTCAGGGAAAGCCGATGCGGGAAAAATTGGCTGAGGAAATTTTAAATGCTTATAACAAAACCGGCGCTGCAATTAAGAAGCGTGAGGATGTGCATAAGATGGCTGAATCTAACCAGGCCTTCGCGCACTATAAATGGTAATGGGAATGGCGACAGAAGAAAATAAAGTACACTATACGTTAGACAAGATTCGTAACATCGGGATTGCTGCACACATCGATGCAGGCAAGACGACTACGACTGAGCGTATTTTGTACTATACCGGTAAAACACACAAAATTGGTGAAGTCCATGAAGGAACCGCCACAATGGACTGGATGGAACAGGAGCAGGAGCGGGGTATTACGATTACCTCCGCTGCAACCACCTGTTTCTGGCGTGATTGCCGCATCAATATTATTGATACTCCGGGACACGTTGATTTTACGATTGAAGTAGAACGCTCGCTTCGTGTTTTGGACGGCTGTGTTGCGCTGTTTGGTTCGGTCGAAGGTGTAGAGCCGCAAACAGAGACCGTTTGGCGTCAAGCAGACCGTTATCATGTACCGAGAATCGCATTTGTCAACAAAATGGACCGTACGGGCGCAGCATTTGATGAAGGTGTCGAGCAAATGAGAGACCGTCTCGCTGCCAATGTGGTTCCGATTCAGCTTCCGGTTGGTAAAGAAGAAAATTTTAAAGGCATTATCGATCTTGTCATTATGAAAGCATACATTTATCAAGAAGAGCATTTAGGTACAGAATTTGATGAAGTGGAAATTCCGGCGGAGTATCAGGAAAAAGCAAAAAAAGCGCATGAATTTTTAGTCGAAAAAGTCGCAGAACATGATGACCATTTGATGAGTAAATTTATTGAAGGCAAAATGCCGACGATTCAAGAATTGAAAGCCGGTATTCGAAAAGCAACTATTGAACTTAAAATTACGCCGGTGACTTGCGGTTCCGCCTATAAGAATAAAGGTGTTCAGCAACTTCTTGATGCAGTGATCGATTACTTGCCCTCACCGAGCGAAGTGAAGCCGGTCATTGGAAAAGATCCAAAGAGCGGCGCGGAAATTGAAAGAAAAGCAAGCGAATCAGAACCTTTTTCAGGTCTCGTTTACAAAATTGCCTCAGACCGTTTTGCAGGCGGCGGAAGCAATCTGGCATACGTGAGAATTTATTCGGGCATTTTAAAATCCGGTTCTTATGTGTACAACACAACGAGAGGAACCAAAGAGCGTATCGCTCGTCTTTATTTGATGCATGCCAATAAACGTGAAGATATTGAAGAGGCAGGCGCAGGAAACATCGTTGCATGTATCGGCCTTAAAGATGTGAGAACGGGAGATACGTTGTGCGATGAAAATAAACCAATTATTTTAGAGACGCTTTTTATCCCGGAACCTGTTATCTCACTTGCAATCGAACCTAAAACAAAAGCGGATCGTGATAAATTGTCGCAGACACTACAGCGGATGATGCAGGAAGATCCAACGTTTCGCGTTAAATCGAATGAAGAAACGGGACAAACCATTATTTCAGGAATGGGCGAACTTCATCTTGAAATTATTGTCGACAGAATGCTCAGAGAATACGCCGTTCAAACCAATGTCGGAAAACCCCAAGTTGCGTATAAAGAAACGATTACGACAGGCGCTAAAGCAGAAGGAAAATACATTAAGCAAACCGGCGGCCGTGGTCAATACGGACATGTTTATCTTGAAGTTACCCCGCTTGAGCGCGGTAAAGGCGTTGAATTTCTAAATAAAGTGGTTGGAGGTTCAATCCCAAGAGAATATATTCCAGCCGTGGAAGATGGTGTGAGAGGCGCTTGTCAAACTGGAGTGCTTGCGGGCTATCCGATTACTGATATTCAAATTACACTTTTTGACGGATCCTTTCACGAAGTCGATAGCTCTGAAATTGCGTTTCAAATGGCGGGCTCTATCGGATTTAAAGAAGCATTTAAGCGAGCGAAACCAGTTTTGTTAGAACCGATTATGACTCTTGAAGTGTCGATGCCTGATGAATCGATGGGCTCGATTGTTGGTGATTTAAATTCAAGGCGCTGTCAGATTCAGGAAATGACTCAGCGCGGAAATTTAAAAGTAGTGAAAGGAACCGTGCCTCTTTCCGAAATGTTTGGTTATGCGACTGCAATTCGTTCGCTTTCGCAAGGAAGAGCAGTTCCAAGTCCGCTCGAACTTCACGGTTATAAAGAAGTCCCGAAGCAGCTTGCGGAAAAAATTATACAGTCGTAGGCTTTATTATTTAATTAAAAATTAAGAAATTAGAAATTTCGAATTCAATAAATAAAAAAGATCTTTAGGAGGAATTGAAAATGGCAAAAGAAAAATTTGATCGTTCAAAACCACACGTTAACGTCGGAACCATCGGTCACGTTGACCATGGCAAAACAACTTTGACTGCCGCAATTACGCGCGTTCTGTCAGAACAAGGCAAAGCAGAATACAAAGAATATGCACAGATTGCAAAGGGCGGTACGGTTCGTGACGAAAGTAAAATCGTAACGATTGCCGTCGCGCACGTTGAATATAATACCGACAAACGGCATTATGCACACGTCGACTGCCCGGGACATGCGGATTATATTAAAAACATGATCACGGGAGCCGCGCAGATGGATGGCGCTATTCTCGTCGTGTCAGCGGTGGATGGACCGATGCCTCAGACTCGTGAACACATTTTGCTTGCGCGCCAAGTGAACGTGCCTGCAGTCGTTGTGTTCTTAAATAAATGCGATTTGGTTGATGATCCGGAACTCTTAGATCTTGTGGAGCTCGAAGTGAGAGACCTTCTTAAGAAATATGATTTCCCGGGAGATGAGATCCCCATCATTCGTGGTTCTGGTCTGAATGCGCTCAACAATCCTAAAGACGCCAAAGCCATTGAGCCCATTATGAAATTAATGGAGGCAATCGATACATACATTCCGACACCAAAACGTGATGTTGAAAAACCGTTCTTGATGCCGATTGAAGACGTGTTTTCAATTTCAGGCCGCGGTACGGTAGGAACAGGCCGTTGTGAACGCGGAACGATTAAGATCAATGAAGAAGTTGAAATCGTTGGTCTTCGTCCTCAACCGATTAAATCCACAGTGACCGGAATTGAAATGTTTCGTAAATTACTTGATGATGCCCAAGCAGGGGACAACGTTGGGCTTCTTCTTCGCGGCGTTGAAAAGAAAGATTTAGAGCGTGGAATGGTTATCGCCAAACCAGGTTCTGTAACGCCTCATACAAAATTTAAAGCTCAGCTTTATATTTTGAGCAAAGAAGAAGGCGGACGTCATACCCCATTTTTTACGGGCTATCGTCCTCAGTTCTATTTCAGAACGACAGACGTAACCGGTGTTGTAACGCTTCCAAAAGGAACGGAAATGGTTATGCCGGGTGACAACGTGGCTGTAGAAGCAGAACTCATTATGCCGATTGCGATGGAAAAAGAACTTCGTTTCGCAGTTCGCGAAGGCGGTCATACCGTTGGCGCAGGTGTAGTTACTGAAATCGTAAAGTAAAGGATCACGGAATAGGATTATGGCGACTAAAGAAAAAATTCGGATTAAGTTAAGAGCATTCGACCACCGCGTATTGGATCAATCGGTTCAGGAAATTGTGGAAACCGTCAAGAAAACCGGCGCGCGTGTGATCGGTCCTATTCCGCTTCCAACAGATATGTGGAAGACCACCGTTCTCAAAGGTCCGCATATTGACAAGAAGTCGAGAGAACAGTTTGAAATGCGCACGCACAAGCGTTTATTGGATATTATGGATCCGACGTCTCGTACGGTGGATGCGCTGATGAAATTAGATTTACCCGCAGGTGTGGATGTGGAAGTAAAGCTGTAATCCCGCTTGAAGTGCTGCTCGGTTGTGATCTTCCTCTAGGTTGGTCGCAGTGGAAATAGCATAGTGGTAAAAAACAAGGGTATTTTATTCTTATGATTGGTTTACTCGGAAAAAAAATTGGAATGACGCAGATTTTCGATAAAGACGGCGCGCGTAAAGCGGTCACCGTTATCGAAGTCGGTCCGTGCACAGTTCTTCAAATTAAAAAGAAAGAAACGGATGGTTATCAGGCCGTTCAGCTTGGATTTGAAGAGAAAAAAGAAAAACAATGCACAAAACCCGAACTCGGACACGCGAAAAAAAGCAGCACGGGTTCCAAACGTTTTGTGCGTGAAATCAAATCCTCTTCTTTAGAGGGTTTGGTGCCGGGATCTGTTCTCAAAGTCAATAATTTTGCAGTTGGTGATTGGATTGATGTGGTGGGGACTTCTATCGGACGCGGGTTTCAAGGTGTTGTGAAGCGTCTTGGTTATAAAGGTTCGCATTCAAAATCGCACGGTACAACGATGGGACGCGTAGTAGGTACCATCGGCTCTAAAGCAGGTGGTGTCGGATGCCGCAAAAAAGTTCGGAAAAATAAGGGAATGCCCGGCCACATGGGCGATGAGCGCATTACAATTCAAAATTTGCGTGTTGTGAAAATTGATCTTGAAAACAATTTGTTAGCAGTGAACGGTTCAGTGCCGGGTGCCCAAAATGGGTATTTAATTATCCAGGAAGCGCTAAAAAAGCGGAGAGCCAGAAATTGGCGTATGCCGGATCAAGGTTTGGAAGAGATCAAGATTACAGAAAAGAAAATGGCTACCAAAAAAGCAAAGAAAACAGATGCGGCAAAGCCCTCGGCTCCCGCTGCAGCAGCTAAGAAGAAATAAAATGAGCAAAAAAACAATTTTAAAATTAAACGGAAGTCAAGGCGGAGAAGTTGAGCTCAACGCAGCTATCTTTGATGCGCGCGTAAACGCTCGTTTGCTCGAGCTTGTGCTCAAAGCCTATGCCGGCAATCAGCGCCGGGGAACGCATGACACGAAAGAGCGTAAAGAAGTGTCCGGCGGCGGTAAAAAACCCTGGAAACAAAAAGGAACCGGCCGAGCGAGACAAGGTTCGATTCGTGCACCACAGTGGAGAGGCGGCGGTACAGTATTCGGCCCGACTCCTCGCGACTATGATACGAGACTTCCGCAGGAAATGCGTTTGCAGGCACTGATTTCAGCACTCAGTCTGAAAAATAAAGAAGATAAGATTATCATTGTGGAAGATATTGATATCGAGCAAGCGAAGACAAAAGAGATTAAGAAAATTTTGAGCGCACTCAAGTTAGACGGTTCCAGAACGCTTTGTATTTTTGCCTCACCCAATGAAAAAGTAAAACGCGCCTCAACTAATTTAAGAGAAGTTTTTTCAATGAAACGCGCAGGGGACGTGAATGCGTATCATATTTTAAGACGCAAGCAGCTTGTGATTGAAAAATCAGCGCTTCCGTTGCTTGAAAAACGGATTATTGAAGGTCAAGTGGTTCACAATCAAAAAGAATTGGTGCCGGCATGAGTATTCATTTAATGGATGTGATCGAAGCGCCGTGGATTACCGAGAAATCAAGCAAGCTTGTGTCGCAAAATAAATATTTCTTTAAAGTCCATACGCATGCGTCCAAAGGACAGATTAAAAAAGCAGTCGAAGAAATTTACAATGTGAAAGTTTTGAAAGTAAACACCGTGCATGGTTTCGGGAAATGGAAACGTGTCCGAATTCAACCCGGTAAAACAAGTGATTATAAAAAAGCAATTGTGACCCTGAAAGAGGGCCAGAAAATCGAGCTAGTCTAATGGGACTTATTAAATTTAAACCAACAACACCGACAAGACGTTTTGGCAGTTCGTCTGACTTCGTGGAAATAACGACGAGTAAGCCTTACAAACCTCTGACGATTCCTAAGCGGAAAACAGGCGGTCGTAATTTGTATGGGCATATCACCACATATCATATCGGTGGCGGACACAAACAAAGAATTCGCTTGGTTGATTTCAAACGGAACAAAGTGAACGTGGAAGCAACTGTACAGACGATTGAATATGATCCAATGCGGACAGCCCGAATTGCTCTCATTGAATATAAAGACGGCGAGAAGAGTTACATTTTGGCACCCGATGGTTTGAAGGTGGGTGAGCATGTGATGAGCGGTGAGCAAGCGGAAGTAAAGCCGGGAAATCATTTACCAATTCGTTTAATTCCGGACGGCACCATGATCCATAATATTGAACTCGAAGTAGGCCGTGGCGGAAAACTCGTGCGCGCCGCAGGCGGTATTGCGCAAATTCTGGCAAAAGAAGGCAAGTATGCCAACGTTAAATTACCTTCCGGTGAAGTCCGGATGATCAAAGTAGATGCATCAGCAACCGTTGGTCAATGTTCGAATATCGATAGAGAAAATATTGTGTGGGGAAAAGCAGGCAGAAGCCGCTGGCGGGGAGTTCGCCCAACAGTACGCGGTACAGCTATGAATCCAGTTGACCATCCTCATGGAGGCGGTGAAGGAAGAGCGCACGGTGGACGTCAGCCTGTATCTCCTTGGGGTCAATATTCCAAGGGATTTAAAACCCGAAAACGTCACAAGTCTACTAATAAATATATTGTCAGGGACCGGAGGAAATAATCGTGGGACGTTCAAAAAGTAAAGGCGCGTTTGTTGATGAAAAGCTCTTAATCAAGGCACAGATTGCAAAACAAAAAAATGACAGAGCGCCGATTAAAACATGGTCAAGACGTTCGACTATTACGCCGGATTTTGTAGGTCTTTCATTTTCAGTCCACAACGGCCACAAGTTTCAGAATGTGTTTGTGACTGAAAATATGGTCGGACACAAATTAGGCGAATTTTCACCGACGAGAGTGTTTAGGAAACACAGCGCGGCGGGAGATAAAGCAAAAGCCATGGCGGTAGGGGCAAAAACATAAACTTATGAAAAATACAGCAGTTAAGTTAGATCAAACGCTGGTTGCACAGGCAGTTACCAAATACATCCGTATTGCGCCCCGGAAAATGAGACTTGTTTTGGCTATCATTGTGCGAAAACCGGTGAGTGAGGCGTTTTCAATTCTTGCGAACACAAAAAAGAAAGCAGCGCGGCTTGTTACAAAAACACTTAAAAGCGCGGTGGCAAATGCCGTGCAAAAAAAGCTCGATGAAGACCGTTTGTTTATCCGTCTCGCGTTTGCAGATGGCGGGCCGTCACTCAAGCGTTTTCTTCCGCGTGCGATGGGCCGGGCAGACAATATTTTGAAGCGTACGACACATTTAACTCTCGTGGTTGAAGAAGGAAAAAATAAAATTGTGGATTCCGGTAGTTTGAATCAAGGCAAAGCTTCCAAATCTCAGAAGACAAAACAAAAGAAGGAGGCAGCGCAAGCTGCATAGTTTGAACTTATGGGTCAAAAAGCACATCCCTATGTATTAAGGCTTGGTTACATTAAAGATTGGAAGAGCCGCTGGTTTCTTAAAAAAGGTTATAAAGAAGCGCTTCACGAAGATTTGGCCATTAGAAAATTTCTTAAAAAACAACTGGCAGCAGCGGGTGTTTCCAGTATTGAAATTGAGCGGAAAGCCGGAAAAGTACGAATCCAAATTTTTACGGCGCGTCCCGGAATTATCATCGGACGCCGCGGCCAGGAAATTGACCGGCTTAAAGACGCGGTTTCAAAGTTGACGCAAGTTGAAATTATTATTGATATCAAAGAAGTAAAAGTTCCGCAGACGGACGCGCAGCTTGTGTCGGAAAATATCGCACTTCAGCTTGAAAAAAGAGTTTCATTTAGAAAAGCCATGAAGAAAGCAATGGCCGCCGCATTTCAAAAAGGTGCGCTTGGCGTGAAAGTGCTGTGCAAAGGACGTTTGGGTGGTGCGGAAATTGCGCGTGATGAAGGATACCGTGAAGGCAAAGTGCCTCTCAGCACATTCCGAGCCAATGTAGATTATGGGTTTGCGGAAGCGTTCACGACCTACGGAACCATTGGGGTTAAAGTTTGGATTTATCATGGTGACATTCTTGTGAAAAAACAATTAGCTGAGCGGGCAAAAGAAAGAGAACAGAAAAAAGTGCAGGAGCCTGTTGTCGCCGTGGAAGAAGTCAGCGCTGTTGCTTTACCAAAACCAGCAAGTGAAGGATCGTAACCAATGTCATTGATGCCGAGTCGTGTTAAATTTCGGAAAAATCACCGCGGTAAAATGCGCGGAAACGCCAACAAGGGAAACTCTCTTGTATTCGGTGATTACGGACTGAAATCTATGAGTCGGGGCTGGTTTACGGCCATCCAAATTGAAGCTGCGCGCGTGACGCTTGCACGGCACATTAAACGCGGCGGAAAAATCTGGCTTCGTGTTTTTCCGGACAAATCATTTACGAAAAAGCCGGCTGAAACCCGTATGGGTAAAGGAAAGGGCGCGCCTGAATATTATGTGGCCGTCATAAAACCCGGAAGAATTTTATTTGAAATGGGCGGAATTCCTGAGCAGCTTGCGCGCGGTGCTATGCGTGTTTGCGCGCACAAGTTACCGTTCCGTACCCGATTTATTAAACGAGGAGCGCA
>ORMF012156967.1_pt1 | contig 11715 bp, 10 predicted proteins | sample 1779871 | NCBI WGS metagenome assembly ORMF01 (sample SAMEA104232316, study PRJEB22302) | groundwater metagenome | biome: forest; feature: aquifer; material: groundwater | place: USA | collected 2011-08-07 | depth 5.4 m
ATCCACACCTGATCCGTCGCCCGCACCGCCGGCGAAAGCCCGAAAACCGGCCGCTACCCACCCTTGGTTCAGCGGCCAACAGTATCGCCATAGGACAGAATCCCTGAACAACTAGGGTGACAGAATCGCTGGACACCGACAGCCTCAGTGAGGGCAAGGGCCAGTCCGCCCCTTCGGATGATCTCTCGACCCGGCGTTCCGGCGTCCAGCGATCCACGAGACCCAAAGAAGAGCCTCCGGGCAACTATTGGGCCATGACACCACGGCTGCTGCGAGCGGGTGAGGTTGCCACCTACCTTGGAGTGTCCCGATCGCAGGTCTACGCGCTGATGGCGGGCGGGGTGCTGCCCGTCGTGAAGATTCGGGGAAGCGTGAGAGTCGACCGGGAGGCGCTCGACCGCTGGCTGGACCAGCAGCGCGAGGGGGGCAGCGATGTCTGAAGGCAGCATCCTCCCGCCCACGACCAGCCATTGCTCCTGCCCGCCGTGCCAAGCGCTGGCGGAGCGCTGCGACGAGGCGATACTGAGGCTCTACCGGCGCAAGCTGCTGGTCCCCGGTTGGGCCGGCGAGTTGGATGGCGTTGAGATCACCTACGTGGGGGCGCATGCGGATGGCCCCAAGACGCTGCGGGCCATTCTGGAGCAAGCGCACCTGATTCTCGGTCCGCGTACTGTAGTGGATGGGTCTGAGTTGGGCAAGCGGTTGTTGCGGCTCAGCTTGGTGCAGAAGGGCATCGCCTTGCGCGGGAAGGGCCGACTCGGTGCAGCGCGGAGGCGAGCGGTACGCCCACCCGGTATCACAGACTACCCCACCGCTCAGACGGCGATCGATGCTCTACCCAAAGGCCCCTCCAGTGCAGCGGCTGGAGGCGGGCGATGAGTGCCACCACCATCCAGATCGGCATCAACCGGCTTTATCCCGGGGAGAAGATACCACAAGGCGATCCCCGCCACGGCCAATACCACGGCGGTTTTGTAGCCGAGTCGCACACCCTCGAATCATTGGTGGATGAAATACGGCGTGGTCATGCGTTCTGCGCTGAACTGGGCGGCTGTGAACGGGGGCATCACGGCGGGCGGGGGGGCTGCCGGGACCGGGACGGCGACCCAGCCCATTGCGGCCGACCCGCCGGCCAACGCATCGCGCACCACTTCAAGAGCGCACAGCACCTGGCGCTGGACATCGACAGCGGCAACCCCAGCACCGACGACCTGATGGCCGACCCGTTCATCTCCCGGTTCGCGGCGCTCATCTACCCGACCATATCCTGGACTCCCGAGGTCCGGAAGTGGCGCGTCGTGTTCCTCCTATCGGAAGCCATCACGGATGCCTCTGTATACCGGAAAGCCGCCACCGGGCTGTTGGATCGCTTCGACACCAGCGACCAAGCGGTAAAGGACGCGGCGCGACTGTTCTACGGTATGAAGCCGGGCAACGGCGAGCCGGTGGTGCTGGACAACATCCTACCCATGACCGCCGTCCTGGCGCTGGTGAGCGCCTACGATGACGCTGTGCGGGAGCGGACACGGGAAGCTGACCGCCGCCAAATGCCGCCGGTGCCGCCGGGGAAGGTCACCGGCTCCTCCCCTGCGGAGCGATACGTGTCGAAAGCCATCGAAGAGGAACGCTCTTGGCTCGCGTCGCGTCCTGCGGTTGACGGCGAGCGCTATCCCGCGGTGATTCCCACAGCATTGCGCCTGGAGTCGCTGCGGCTGTCGGATTGGTTGTCGCCTGGAGTGCGCGCCGGGATTGACGTCCACAACATCGTCATGGGTGCCTGCGCCGACAACGGCATCCTCGCTAAGTACGGCGAGGACCATCTGCGGAAGGCGATTGACTGGGCGGTTGCCCACACCGAACCTCGATCAGCGCCGGTGGGTTGGTCCGCGTCCATATCTGAGGATGCGACAGAAACGTGGCCCGCTTTAATGCCGCTCCCCAGAGCGACCACCGTTCCTTCCCTCCCGCCGCCGATGGTGCCCGAGTCGCTGCGGAACTGGCTGGTGGACGCAGCAGCGAGGACCTGCCTGCCCTTGGAGTTTGTTGTGGTGCCCGCACTGGGGGCCGCAGGCACGCTGGTCGGCAGGAGCGTAGGCATCTGCCCCTGGCGTTTCGACGACTACCTCGTCGTTCCGAACCTGTGGGGCGGAATTGTCGGGCGACCCGGAGTGATGAAGTCATTCGCAGTTGAAGAAGGGAGCAGCCCGCTGAGACGGTTGGCGGCCAAGGCGGGGGAGCGCTTCTGCGACGAAGAAGCGGCGATGGATGCACATCGGGCGCGGATCGAAGCTGAGATCGCTGCGATCAAGGGCAAGATCGCGGCTGAGGCGAAGAAGGGCGGCAGTTCTGATACTTTTGCGACCCTAGAAGACCAGCTTGCGGGAGCGAACCGAGATTTGAAAGAGGCAGTGGTGACGGAAAGCCGCTACATGACGCAGGATGCGACGGTGGAAAAGCTGGGCGAGTTGCTGCGAGAGAACTCCCGCGGGCTTCAGGTCCAGCGAGATGAACTGGCGGGGTGGCTCCGAACTATGGACCGGCCCGGCCACGAAGGGGACCGGGAGTTCTACCTGGAAGCATGGAACGGCACCGGCAGCTACACGTTCGACCGTATCGGGCGGGGCACCGTGCATATTGAGGCGGTCACCGTGTCGATCATGGGCGGAATTCAGCCGGGCAAGCTCAACACGTACATCCGCGAAGCCGTCGAAGGGGGGTGGGGCGCCGATGGCCTGCTGCAACGCCTGCAACTCCTTGTCTGGCCTGATGATCCAGGACCGTGGATGGCCCCAAAAAGTTGGCCGGACCGGGACGCCCGCAACCGTGCCTTCGCCATTTTCGAGAAGCTGGATGACGCGGTTGCCCTGCTGAACGAGGACGTCGAGCGGGACGACCGGGGCATACCCTTCCTACGGTTTACCCCGGACGCGCAGTGCCTAGCGGACGCCTGGCGTGAGGAACTGGAGACGCGTTTGCGATCGAAGGACATCGCCAGCACTCCGGCCTTCGAGTCGCACCTGAGCAAGTACCGCTCGTTGATGCCGTCCCTGGCACTGCTATTTCACCTGATCGATGTCGCAACGGGGGGCCCCATGGGGTCCGTGAGTCTGGCCGCCGCGCAACTGGCCGCGGCTTGGTGCGAATTCTTAGAAGTCCATGCTTGCAAAGTTTATGCGGTGGAACTTGTACCTGGTGCGGAGGCTGCCCAGCTTCTTGCTGTGAAAATCCAAGAGGGCGTCGTGACGGACGGTCAGACCGTACGGGAGATCTACGAGCATCATTGGCGCGGGCTTGCCACGGCGGAAGCCGTGCGCGTCGGCCTAGACGTCCTCTCCGCTGCGGGGTGGACGCGTGTCGTTTCGCCAGTGACCGGTGGGCGACCCACGGAATTGGTGAGGGTCCATCCGGACCTGCGATGTGGTGACGATGAGTGAGTTCCGGTCTCGTTGGCTCGATTTTCAGCCCGGAACCCCCCAGTATGCCGGTAGCAAAAGTAGCGAAAGCACTTCTGCTACTTTTGCTACGGCCAGAGTAGCGGTTTCTGAAAAAGTATCCGCCCCGGCTAACGAGGCTATCCCGGTGGCGGCGACGGATGCACTCCCGTGCAGCCATTGGGCTCAAGACACAAAGCCGGATGCCTTGTGGGGACAGATAGCCGTTTGGGATCCCGCCCCACCTATCTGCGACTGTTGCGGAGGACCTGTACTGCTGGCTCGCCCCGCCACGGCCGGCGATGCGCGGTGCCTCGTTTGCCGCTTTGCAGAGGTGAGCGAGGCCGGCTACCTGGTCCGCGCTGCACTTCATGCAGGAGCGGTGTTCGCCAACCCGGAAGACGCAGCGCTATGGGGAGTCCAGCCGTGATGGAGCGCGCCATCGCAATGCACTGGGACAGGGTTTGTGCGACTACTATTGTCACACCTTGTTACACCCATAAAAGGGACGGGATTTGCATGACATCAACGCCGGAGTTCGCCATCCTCTCGTCAATGCAGCGCCAAGTTATCGGCGCGCTCATTGGCGACCGTGGAGGTCGGACGTATCGAGCGGCTGCCGAGGCGCTCGGGGTGCATGTCGGCACGGTGTACGAGCATCTGCGACGGATCAGGCAGCGCCATCCCGAGGCCTACGCCGCGGTCATGGCCGTTCGAAGGCAGCAGTTGACGGCCCGCCATGTGGACGCATTGAAGCGGGATAGAGCGCATACAAGGAAGTGGTTGCGTAGAAGGCGCAATTGGGAACACTACGACCGATTCGGGTATTGGCCCTGGGAGCGGTGACGATGCTCGGCCAGCGCGGCGGGGGTACCCGTCAGGCCCGGAAGCCCCCCGCTGTCTTGGAGATCGGCGAAACCGGAGACACACCAGCCTATATCTTGGGCTTCCTCCCCAGGACGTGGGAGAAAGCCGTCGGGTGTGTCTGGGAGTCCCATGATCGGTGAGCGCTCGAACGTCAGAGCTTGACGCCCAGCCGTTCCAGCAGCGGAATGCTGTCCCGTACGAACAGTTCGCCGACGCGTTGCTCTGCGTCCCGAAGCCGCCGCACGTCAGCTACAAACGTGCGCCAATGCTGGCGTGGCGGTTTCACGGGGACGAACGGAGCGAATCCAGGGGGTGCGCCGAACTTTGCCCGCCATACATCGCGACGGTCCAGGGCGCGGTCGTACTCTGTCTGCCGTTGCGAACGGTACGGTAACTCCGCACACCGGCGACACGAGAAACCGCCGGCGGCCAGATAAACGATAGCGGCCCGCCGGTCGCACCAAGGGCACTGGAACCAAGGGCGCTGTCCGCCATAGGTACACGACGTGAACACTATAGGGAACGATTGGACCGTGGTGCGATACGATGGCGAACGGGGTTCGAACCTGATGGAGCACGCCGGATGATCATCCTTCGTTACTGTCCAACGGATAGTCCCTAGGTGCAGGCCACGACCCGAAAACACCATCCCGCCGCCCTGGAACGTACCCGTGGAGGTAAGCGCTCCCTCACGCGCAAGCACACGAATGTCCACCCGGACGCATTCGTACGTGCACAGCCGCGTTACTTCTCGACCGGAGCCGAAACCGCCCATATGGTGACCTACCGATTGTCACATTACGGAACAACGGTGTACACGCTTGCTAATGATTTCGGATGAAACCGAAACTGAGGCACATCGCTCCCTGTCATTGTAAACTCGGCGCACCAGGCACGCACCGGCATTGTAGGGCGACATGCCACGCACTACTCCTCCAAACAGTTAACTTGGGCCACCTGAAAGGCGTTGTATTGAGCCGCCCACTGCCCTACACTCTGGATGTTCCAGCCGCCGCGGCGGCGATTCGTGCATTCACCGGACCCCTGCAGGGCGTGCCAATGAGCGTTCTCGACACCTGTACAGTGTGACTGTCCCGTCAGCGGCAGCGGGCTGTGGTCGCTCAAATTCCCACCGGGATCAAGTCTTTATGGTCCAGCTTGAACAGTTAACCCCTGGAACGCTCGTGACCGGGTTGGCACGGTCAGGGCCGGTCACTATCATCAGCGCCCAACCGCACGGGCTGTCCGCCGCGACGGTCGTGTTCCGTGAGGCGAGCGGCGCGGTGGGCCAGCAGTTGGTGTTCCGCTCCGAGGAGCACAAGCTGGAGGTGGTCGAACAGGGACGGCCCTGGGCGTTCGATGGTGACGCATCGCTGTTCCGGCTGGTGGCCGAGGCTCAGCGCATCCGGTTGGCGTATCTGTTCGACCCACTGCTCGCCGTCCACATCTCCAACGTGGAGGCGCTGCCGCACCAACTGGCCGCCGTTTATGAGGAGATGCTGCGGCGGCAACCGCTCCGCTTCCTGTTGGCCGACGATCCCGGCTCGGGCAAGACTATCATGGCGGGGCTGTTCATCCGCGAGTTGATGTTGCGGGGAGACCTGGAGCGCTGCCTGGTTGTGTGCCCGGCCATCCTTGCCGAGCAGTGGCAGGACGAACTGGGCGACAAGTTTCAACTGGACTTCGCCATTGTGGGCCGGGCAGATATCGAAGCGTCCCGGACCGGCAATCCGTTTGAGGAACACAACCTGGTCATCAGCCGGGTGGACTTGCTCAAGCAGGACGACAACATGGACCGGCTCCGGGCAACCGATTGGGACCTGGTCATCGTTGACGAGGCCCACAAGATGAGCGCCAGTTACTTCGGCAACGACATCAAGAAGACGGCCCGCTACCGGTTGGGGGAACTACTGGGGGTCCAAGCGCGGCATCTGCTCTTGCTGACCGCCACGCCGCATCGGGGCAAGGACGAGGACTTTCAGCTGTTTCTGGCGCTGCTGGATGCCGACCGCTTTGAAGGGAAGTACCGGGACGGGGTCCACCAGGTCGATCCGTCTGACCTGATGCGGCGGATGCTCAAGGAGGAACTGGTGGATTTCGACGGCAAGCGGCTGTTCCCGGAGCGTCGCGCCTACACCGTGAACTACGAGCTTTCGGGACCGGAGCAGCGCCTGTACGAAGATGTCACCAAATATGTGACCGAAGAGATGAACCGGGCCGACCGCTCCGCCTCCCAAGACGGCGACCAGCGGCGCCGGGCCGCCGTCGGCTTCGCGCTCACCATTTTGCAGCGCCGTCTGGCATCGTCACCTGCTGCCATCCACGAGTCGCTCAAGAGGAGGATGCGCAAGCTGGACCAGCGGCTGCGCGAGGCCACGGCGCAGCACAAGGCCGCGGCGGCGCGTGACGATCCGTTCGATCTGGTCTTGCCCATTGCCCGCAACGTCGATCCGCAGGACCTGGAGGACGATCTGGAGGAGGAGCCCGAGGGTGAGGCTTCGGAGATCGTCGACCTCGCCACTGCCGCCAGGACGGTGGATGAACTGGAGAGCGAGGTGCGCTCGCTGAAGCGCTTGGAAGCCTTGGCCCGCGAAGTGCGCGGCTCCGGCATCGACAAAAAGTGGGAACAGCTGGCCCAGGTGCTGGACTACCCCGAGATGTTCAGTGCCGAGGGAACCCGGCGTAAACTGGTCATTTTCACCGAGCACCGTGACACGCTGGACTACCTGGTAGACAAGATTGGGACACGTTTTGGGCCCGACCGGCTAGTGTTTATCCACGGCTCGATGCTGAGAGAAGCGCGCCGAAACGCTCAGGAAAAGTTCTTGAACGACCCCGTGGTTCAGCTCCTGGTGGCCACCGATGCCGCAGGTGAAGGCGTCAACCTGCAGCGAGCCCACCTTATGGTGAACTACGACCTCCCCTGGAACCCCAACCGGATCGAGCAGCGCTTTGGCCGCATCCACCGCTTCGGGCAACCGGAGATCTGCCACCTGTGGAACCTGGTGGCCTACGAGACGCGGGAAGGGGCGGTGTACCAACGCCTGTTCGAGAAGCTGGAAGAGGAGCGCGAGGGGTTGGGGGGGAAGGTCTACGATGTGCTGGGCCGGGCGTTCACCGAGATTGCTCTGCGCGACCTCATGGTGGATGCCATCCGCTACAACGGCAGCGAAGAGGCACGAACATGGGCCAAAGAAAAGGTGGACGCCCGCTGGGACGCGGGGTTTTTGACGAAATTGGTGGAGGAGTATGCGCTCAACGCCACCACGCTCAACGCGGCCCATCTCCGCAGCATCCGGGAAACCATGGAACGGGCCGAGGCTCGGCGGTTGGTCCCTCACTTCATCGAGGCCTTCTTCACCGAGGGGTTCATTCGCCTGGGCGGCGCCATCCGGCGACGGGAACCCCGCCGCTACGAGATAACCAACGTGCCCAGCGACCTACGTAGGAGAGACCGCACCATCGGCCGGGGAGCGGCGCTGCTGGTGCGCTATGACCGCATCTGTTTCGACAAGGGTGACCGCCATGTGGACGGTAAACCACCGGCCGCTTTCGTGGCGCCCGGTCATCCCCTGTTGGACACCGTGTCCGACGTGTTGCTGGAGCGCTATCGTGACCTGTTGCGGCGGGGAGCGGTGCTGATCGACGACGCGGAGGAGGAGCGGCCGCCAAGGGTCATGTTCTCGGTGGAGAGCGTGGTCACTGATGGCCGCCCCACCCGGGAGAGCCAGCGGCGCACCGTTTCCCGTAGGGCCGACTACCTGGAGGTGGCGGAAGACGGCGGGGTGATGAATGCCGGGGCCGCGCCCTATCTGGATTACCGACCGCCGACCGAGACCGAGCTTGGCGAGGTCGCAGCCTGGCTGAAGACGGCTCCGTGGCTATCGCCCGCATTGGAACGCCAGGCAGAGGAGCATGCGGTGACGGCGATCGTCGAGCGGCATTTCCAAGAGGTCCGGGCGGACAGAGAGTCACTGGTGCTCAAGACGATGGCGGCGGTACGAGAACGCCTGCTGAAGGAGATTCAGTACTGGGACCACCGGGCCGAGGAGTTGAAGCTGCAGGAACTGGCGGGCCGGACGCCGCGCATCAACTCGGGCAACGCCCGCCGGCGCGCCGAACAGCTTGAGGCGCGGTTAGAAGCACGGATGAAGGAACTGGAGGCGGAGCGGGACCTCGCGCCCATGCCCCCAGTCGTGACCGGGGGCTGCCTGGTGCTCCCGGCCCGCCTGTTTGCCCGGCCGGCCAATCCCATGGCCCCGCCCGAATCGACCAAAGAGGTCGAGGCACTGGCGATGGCGGCGGTGATGGAGTACGAGTCGGCGCAAGGGCGGGTGCCGCTGGACGTCCACACCGAGAACCGGGGTTGGGACATCGAGAGCCAGGAGCCGTCGGGAAGGCTGAGGTTCATCGAGGTGAAGGGGCGGCGGTCCGATGCCACCACGGTTTGCGTGTCTCGCAACGAGTGGCTAACCTGCATGAACAAGCGCGAAGATTACTACTTGGCGGTCGTCCTTGTGGACGGTCAGAATGCGCGCAACCCCATGATGATCCCGGACCCGGTGAAGGGTGATTCCTCTTTCGCAGTAACGAGCGTCAACTTGAATATCTCAGACCTGATGCGGCACGCGGTCGACCTGCGGCCGGCAGGGGTGGCGGGCAATGGCTGAACCAGTGCAAAACCTGCTCCCGTCCCTGAGTTCGCGCCGGGAGTATTTCGATTACCTGGACCGCTGGACCGTCGGCACGGTTGACCACCTGCGCGCCCACATGACCGGACGCGCTCTGGTGAAGGCGTACCTTTTGGAGACATCCAGAGCTGACGGGGACCGCGACCCGCTCGGTGCGCTCGCCGCCTTGGGCCAGCGTGTCACCAGAGTGGACGAAACCCTGCATACGGTGCAGGCTGCCGGGGAAAGTGAGGACTGGGCGCTCGTCGAGGTCGAAGACGAACGGTACCCCGTGCTCTATACGGCGCTTGAATCAAAGGTAGCCGATGATCGAATCGACAACCTGGTGTTTCAGTCTGCCGCCTTCGACCGCGCCTGGTTTGCGGCGCCGATGTTCAACCGGCTGTGGGATGTGGTCCTGCAGGCGTTTCCCGATCATCGTTACACGCAGTTCGTGTTTGAGTATGAGAGTGCCTTCGAAACGTCTCCTGACGCCCTCGCTGGCTCGAATGAGGGGGATGATTCCGAGGTCGGCGGTTCGGACGACCAGGAGGATCACCAACTCCGACCAGAGCGGCGTCGGGCTCGCATGCAGATAAGTGAGCGTCTCGGCAAGCTCAGGGATTCACTCTTGAAGATGCGGGAGAACTACGAGCCGTTGGAGTCCGTCGTCCGGTTGCGTGTGCCAGCGCCGATCAGGGGAGGCCACGATGTCTACTTTGATGGCAAGTTCACGAACCGCGCAGACTCGGTGACTTCATTGCGTCAGACCGTGGAGTTGGTGACAGCGATCTACCGTCATTCGACGGAGGGTGCCGAGGCGGCGGCGTGGCCCCAGTCTTCGGATATCCTTGATCGTGGACGGCCACTCTCTCTAGGCGCGCCGCTGCTGATCAAGTTCAACGCTCCGTTGGAACAGGCCACTTTCGACCGGTGGATGGCCGTTCTGCGCCGCAAGAACAACCGCTTCCGGCTTTGGGGCAACCCGATTGAGATGGGTCCAGGGAAGGTGCATCTCTACGCGGTGGACCATCACTTGTGGCAGACCATCGATTTGGAGATCACTCGCGAACATCTCTACGCGCTATTGCCATCCGGCACCTGCGGTAACACCATCCACCGTCTGGTGGCCAACATTCAGCGATTCGTCGACCCCAAGCTCAGCAGCTATATCGGCGATCGCCCGTACGCGTCCTTCCTTCAGGACGCACCCCTCACCGTGAGTCGAGGATAAGGCGTCACGTGGCTGATTCTGCCCTTGCACGCGATGCACTGTTCCAGCTCAACGTGCTCGTCTGGGCCTTTTTTCCCCAACCGCCCGATGCCCCTGTAACGCCACTCGTAGACACCGGCTACAGCCTCTGGACCGTCGAGCAGCCATTAGAAGCGGGACTAACTGAGCTTGCATCACTGCGCCTGGCCTCGAACATCACTGCGAATCCTGTTGCCGACGCTGTCCTATTCCACGAAGGTAGGAATGAGTTTGTGCTGGTGGAATGCAAGCCCGCCACCTTTGGCCCAGGCTCCGACCGTGCCGCTCACCAAGCGCGTGGCTTCATTGTCGCGGCCGGGGCCGCATCCTCACGGTTAGGCGTGGGTGGGCAGGCAACCGGTGAAGCGTGTCACGTAGTGCCTTTTCTCGACGCCGGGAATGTCGATCAGACTCTAGCTTCGCTGGCTGAGGAATTGTCTGACGGAGGATTTCAGTGCGGGCCAACCGGTGCGGTGGGGATTGATGTGCGCAGTGACGGGGTTTACTTGGGCATAGACCAGCAGCCGACAGGAACCGCTCATTTCCCATCGGCGATACTTCCGGCCCGGCGAGTCATAGGGGCGGCTCTGGGGCAGGATCCGCGACCACTGTACCTGGTGCCCTGGATCCCAAATTCCGAAGGGTCCGACCTCACGGCGCTCAGAGAAAAGGTCAGGGCTCTAATGATTGTTTGGCTTGGGCGGGCTCGCACACCTGGCACGGAGATGCTCAGTCTGGATCAGCTCCTGGACGATGTCACAAGGGGGGTTTTCCGTTACTGGCGCAATCGAGACTCGCTCCGGGGAGAGGTACTCCCAGTCGTCGGCCGAATAATCACCGCTTTGTTCACAAACGACCCGCGAGTCCATGTCCGGCTCACGGACGTAGAATTCGTGCTGACATCTGAGCAGAATCGCCAGCAACTCATTGAGATGGCCCGCACTGCCAAGCTCTCCGGACCGATGCCACAGGGCGTCCAATTATCATTGGAAGGGCCGCCCACCCCATGACCTACCGCAAGAAGCTCATCGAGGTTGCCATCCCGCTGGACGCCATCAACAAGGAGTCCGCACGCGAAAAGTCGATCCGGCACGGGCACCCCAGCACGCTCCATCTGTGGTGGGCCCGCCGCCCGTTGGCGTCCTGCCGGGCCGTGCTGTTCACCTCCTTCGTGGACGACCCCGGCGAGGAGGGGGTGCCACCGGCGCTGCTGCAAAAGATGGACGAGCTGCCGGCGCCGGACCCGCTGCCGCCGGACTGGGGCAAGTGGGAGCAGGTGGAGCAGCGGCGGGCGCGGCTGTTCGCGTTCATCGAGCACCTGGTGAAGTGGGAGAGCACCACCGACGAGCGGCTGATGGGCGTGGCGCGCGACCTGATCTACGCCGCCACCGAGGGCAACCCGCCGCCGGTGCTTGACCCCTTCTGTGGCGGCGGCTCTATCCCGCTGGAGGCGCAGCGGCTGGGCCTCCGGGTGTACGCGTCGGACCTCAATCCG
>ORMF010427738.1_pt1 | contig 11713 bp, 16 predicted proteins | sample 1779871 | NCBI WGS metagenome assembly ORMF01 (sample SAMEA104232316, study PRJEB22302) | groundwater metagenome | biome: forest; feature: aquifer; material: groundwater | place: USA | collected 2011-08-07 | depth 5.4 m
CAGCAATTGCTCGTCCGCCTCATTCGCGACCAGCGAACTGGCACATCACACAAAAAACATTCTGCACGATGCGCGTGTGAGTTTGATGTTTGGCTTGGGAGATTTCGGGTTGTATACGAAATCTTACGCTGAAAGATTTTCGCGAAGCCGGTTCACTTTCGTGATTCGGTTAATGAAATTGTAGAGGTGTGGGCTTGCCCCGTCCCATTATTTTTATTGCAGAGAGAACAAACATGTGAACGCTGCAACAAGAAGATCGAGCACGACTATCAACGACAGTTTACCATCACTGAATAATCTTGGCTAATTTCTCAAAGGAGAACTTGTGTCAGAGCAACAACTCATGACGTACGGCTTGGCAGCGCTTACCGTGATCGCGATCTGGCTTGGACTGAGGGTTGCCAAGATGGTTTTGAAGTTCGTCTTCTTTCTTATCGCGGCGCTTGCATTGGTCTTTCTCGCGTTGAAAATTCTGTTGCCCAGACTTCGCTTCATGAAGAGTGGTGTCGCCACGATAATTCGATTCTCTTTCTTGATTGCATTGCTCATAGTTGGTTGTAAGGACTACGGTGAAACACTGAACACCCAACTTCCTCCTACACAGAGGCTCCCGTTTTGGAAACAGACATCGCTGAAAAATAAGATCGTCACGGCATTTGCTTCGGATTCGCTTGGCAGTATCCTCGCAGCAATTAATGGCGCGGTGGGTTCCCGGAACTTGCTCTTCAGGAGTTCAGATGAAGGCGAGAACTGGGATTCTCTCGCTTACAATCGGAACAGTGATGTGTTAGCCGTGGATCGGAACGGTGTGCTTTATTCAGCCGGTTTTGGTTTTATCTACGGAAGTCTTTATCGCTCATCCGACAATGGTGTATCTTGGACAAGGACAAACATGCCATCTGCTCTCGTGACTTCGATTTTGTTCGATCAGTCAAATACCATGTATGTTGGAACCGGGTATGGAGACGAGACGCCCGGTTGGATTCAAATCTCCTCCGACGGCGGACAGTCTTGGCGCACTGTTAGCGCGCTTCATGCAGTCAGTGTTAGATCTCTTTCAATGAACTCCCAATTTGTTTTCGCGGCAACGGGTAAGGGTATTTTTCGCTCGTCGGATGGATTCACATGGAATCGAACGAATAATGGACTGACGGACACACTTACCTCATCAGTTCTCTCCGTGGATAATCGCGTTGTTTTAGCAGGAACGTATCGCAATGGGATTTTTCGTTCGAGCGATAATGGCAATACGTGGACGCCCTTTTCATTTGAAGAGAAACGAGTTTTGTCGCTTGCAACAAATAGTCAAGGTAGAATCATCGCAGCATACGTTCTGACACCAGCTGAGAGAGTGTATGTCTCAAGCAACGCCGGCGCGAGCTGGGTGGCAGACACTTCCGGATTAACTGATCGAACCGTTTGGACAGTGCACGTTTCGCCGAATGGGTTTGTGTACGTTGGAACTCAGAATGGAGTCTTTCGAACGACGAACCCTCTTGTTGCACAATAGATCGTAAATGATGAACCAACGAACTGTAGTTATCGGTGGGGGCATAGCGTTCGTACTTCTCGGTGGAATTCTTATCTTCTTTCGAATGAACGGACAAAGCGAAAAGCTCTATCTTCAGAACCCAAACTATCAAATCAAAACAGCCCTGTACGAGCTCTACAAAACCGAACAAGCAGACATCGTCATGCTTGGGAATTCCCTCACGCAATGGGTTGATTGGAACGAATTGCTCGGCAAGAAGAACATTGCCAACCGCGGCATCGCAAACGATATCACGGGCGGCTACCTTCATCGGCTGGAATATGTCTACAAGTTGAAGCCGAAGCTGTGTTTCATCGAAGGCGGCATCAATGATATTTATGCGAACGTTCCCGTTGATGTTGTATATGAAAACTATAAGAAGATCGTAGAAGAACTCCGTTCGCACAGCATCACTCCGATTATTCAATCAACACTCTTCGTCTCACCCAAGTGGCATGACGCTGTTGAGAAGAACAAGGAAGTTGCTTCACTCAACTCATTGCTTGAAGAATTCGCGAAGAAGAACAACATCGAGTTCAGCAACCTCAACGCTCGCATGTCGTCCAACAACATGCTTCGAGATGAACTAACGCACGATGGCGTTCACCTCACTGCCGCCGGTTACAAGATTTGGGGTGAAGAAGTAGAAAGAGTTATTCAAAAATACGACTTATAGCAATTTCCGGTCTTCCGTCTCCGGACTCCAGTCTCCGTTAAGTGAATTGCATATCGTAATCATTTCTTCTACATTTCTTGTCCGAAGGAGTCCTTCGGGCTGCATATCTCACAAACATCGAAAGGTATTTCCATGTTTGAAGGTCCACAATCGCAGTTGTCCTGGTTCCTGCTCGGACTCGTGCTGATGTTGAGCGAACTTGCACTCCCCGGCTTCGTTATTGTTTTCTTCGGCATTGGTGCGTGGATTACGGCGCTCTGTATCTGGCTCGGCGTTGCCAATGTATTCAACACGCAGCTCGTCATCTTTCTGGTCTCATCCGTTCTTTCGCTCGTCCTCTTTCGCAAGCAAGGCAAGAACTATTTCCAGGGCCGCGTTTCCGGCAAGATGGACGATGTTGCAAAGCTTGACGATGTGAAAGGCGAGCGGGCCGTTGTTGTGGAGGACATTGTGCCCAACAATCTTGCGGGCAAAGTTGAGTTCCACGGGACGAATTGGAACGCAACGGCGGAAGCGGAAATAAAGAAGGGCACACCTGTTGAAATTCTTGGGCGGGAAGATCTTACGCTCAGGGTAAAGCCTCTGTAAACTCTGAGCGGAGCGAAGAGTCTGACTCTCTTTAACAAAGAGTGATCCTTCGCTTCGCTCAGGATTGAGTACTCACCAATTAAAGGACACCACCATGGAAGTCAGCACAGTAATCATTCTCGGGCTTATCTTCTTCGTTTTCCTCCTCATCATGAGGACAGCCCGCATCGTTCCCCAAAAGACACTCTTCATCGTCGAGCGGCTCGGCCAGTAACACCGCACGCTCGAACGAGGGTTCCATAGCCTGCTGCCATTTGTAGACAAGGTCGCCTACAAGCACTCGATGAAGGAAATGGTCATTGATGTGCCGCCTCAGGCGTGCATCACCAAAGATAACATTGCCGTCGAAGTGGATGGCATTCTGTACATTCAGATTATGGACCCTGTGAAGGCATCGTATGGCGTCAGCGACTATCGTTTCGCCATCACGCAGCTTGCACAGACAACGATGCGCAGCGAGATTGGCAAGATTGAACTGGATAGAACATTCGAAGAGCGCGAGAAGATCAATTCTGAAATCGTTGCGGCAGTTGATAAGGCGTCTCTGCCGTGGGGATTGAAGGTCACGCGCCATGAAATCAAAAACATTCTTCCCCCCGCCAGCATCAAAGATGCAATGGAAAAGCAAATGCGCGCCGAGCGAGAGAAGCGTGCGTTGATTGCCGAATCGGAAGGCGACAAGCAGGCGAAGATCAACCGCGCCGAAGGCGACAAGGCGGAAGCGATTGCGAAGTCCGAAGGCGAAAAGATGAAACGCATCAACGAAGCCGAGGGACGCGGACAGGAAATCGAGCGCGTTGCAATGGCAACCGCGAAAGGTATTCGTGAAATCGCCAACGCAATTAACGAGAAGGGCGGCATCGACGCGGTGAACTTGCGCATTGCAGAATCATACTTAGCCGAATTTGGCAAGCTCGCGCAGAAGAACAATGCGATGATAATCCCGTCGAATCTCTCGGACGTTGCGGGCATTGTTGCTTCGATTGGGAAGATTTTTTCGGCGATGAATCTGAGGGAAGTGGCGGAGCAGCCAACGAAAAAGTGATTTCTTGAAAGGAGGAAAACATGTCGGAAGCAATAGCGACCATTGTGAAAATGATGGAGTCGTTGCCTGAAACGCGGCAAGAGCAAGTGGTAGATCATCTTCGGGAGTACCTGTTGGATTTGCAGGATGAGCTGCGCTGGGACGAATCTTTTAAGCGCACGCAAAGTAAACTTGCCGAGGTTGCAAACCAGGTTCGAAAAGACATCGCGGAAGGAAAAACGGAGCCGATGGACTACAGCAAGCTATGAAATCCGGCACACATCCGTCGTTTTGGTCAACATACTACTCTCTCAATGATGAAGTGCGGAGGCTTGCAAGGAAGTCGTACTCGTTGTGGAGGGAAAATCCAAATCATCCATCATTGCAATTCAAATGCATTAATCGGAACGAGAACCTTTGGTCAGTAAGAATCTCTCGTGGTTATCGTGCTGTCGGTGTTCTTGTTGGTGACACTATCACTTGGTTTTGGATTGGAGATCATGATGGATACGAAAAGTTCTACGGATGATGTTGCAGGAGTTGTTACTTCGATTGGGAAGATTTTTTCGGCGATGAATCAGAAGGAAGTTTCGGAGCAGCCTACAAAAAAGTAATGCAATGAATCTAGAAAGAGGCAGAACATGGAAACAGCAAAGTTTCAAGAAATTCGGCTGAAGTTTGAAATTAAGGACGATGATATTTTCTTCTATGAAGTCGAGCCAAATGGATCGCTACGGCTTTTGCGTGTACGTGAATATGAGTTGATGGCTGAAGAAGGTCTCAGAGAGGTTTATGACGATGAGCCTGACGGACTCTGGGAGAAGTGTCTTGAACGCTAAGCAGAAGGATATTATTCTTGTCAGGTTTCCGTTCTCAGATCTTGCCATCTCAAAGGTAAGGCCTGCTCTTGTCGTATCCAACGACAACTATAACAATCGCTATCTCGACAGAGTAGTTGTTGCGCTGACCTCGAACCTGACAGTCGCTGAAGTCAAGGTCGTTGTGAATAACAGTTGTTCACATGACGCTCCTCTGGAGCTTCCTGTCTATCATTGTTGTTGGTTTCTATAAACATAATGCCCCTGACGGGGCTTCCGGAAGACGAGGAAACGCCGTAGGCGTGGCATGTTTATAGAACTTCATTGACAGTAAACGAGCAAAAGCTCCGTCAGGAGCGATATGTACTCGTTTGCGTAACATGAGTGATTTAGTGTCAGGCTCGTTGCCGCGGTCAAGTGCGGTGCGAGTTGATAAACCATTGAGGAGAATGCTATTCTTATGCGGTCTCTATTCGAAGTCATCTTCAAATGAATATGAAACTCCTATCGGAGTTTTGAACTCGTAGTGTTAAGAGAGTTACAAATATGTAATCCTTACGGGATTATAAACAGGCGATCTCTCTTCGAGTTCTGCTCCAGAGGAGCAGAATATTTGTAGTGCATAATAAGCGAAAAACAAAAACTCCGTAGGAGTTTCATCTAAGAAAATGCTTCGACGCATCGGCATTGGTTTGTTGATGGCACTTGTCGCGTGCGTTGTTGGCGCGTTCGGCGGAGGATATTTGGTTTCTGTTTTCTCTTCAAACCAGCACGACAGGGAGATGGAGGCCGCGATGACCGGCGCATTCTTCTTCGATCCGTTGACAGCGATAGTCGGCTTTGTGATTGCGGTGTGGCGTTCGAAGCCCAAGCCACAATCTGCATCTACGTGAGTGCAGTTTCAAAAGGTGTTGGTTGCAATGGTGAAACGGGTGCTATTCGTCTGTAGCCAGAATCGCTTACGAAGTCCAACAGCAGAGCGCGTCTTTTTCGACCGACCGGGTTTCGAAGTTGCTTCCGCAGGTTTAAACACCGATGCCGAAGTCCCCGTATCCTCTGAGCTACTCGAATGGGCGGACGTCATCTTCGTGATGGAGAAAGTACACCGTAACAAGTTATCGAAGAAATTCCGGCCGTACCTCAAAGACAAGCGAGTCATCTGCCTCGACATCCCCGACGAGTATGATTACATGGATCAGGCTCTTGTTCGGTTGTTGGAAGCGAAGGCAGGTCATTTTCTTTAGGGTGACGTGACGTTGCCTGTTTGAGCGAGCTCAGTCGCACTAACCCAATTCATGTTCGTGCGCATTAATTCAGGCATACGTTTAGCTGGATAACACAGAACACGGCGTCACCTGCGAAGCCACGGCGAGGGCACCGGTTGATTCCGTCTGGCATGCATGGACGACGAAGGAAGGACTCAAAAGTTTCTTTGTGCCCGATGCGAACGTTGATCCCCCGTGTCGAAGTGCAAAGTGAAAAGTGCAATATCATAAATAGGCCTGAACGTTTTCACTTTGTATTTTGCACTCTTATTGTGAACCGCCATCAATTAACAACAAGATTATTCTCTCACACCAACTCTCTACTTCAAACTAACCCGATATGCAACTACAATTCCAAGGCGCCGCCCGCACAGTAACAGGCTCCATGCACGTTCTCACCGTCGGTCGAGGACTCGACTCGTTGAGCGGCAAAACTATTTTGCTTGACTGCGGCATCTATCATGGCAGACGCGACGAGGCGCGAGAGCGAAACCGCAAGTTTCCGTTTGATCCATCGCGCATTGATGCCGTGGTTCTCTCGCATGCGCATATTGACCACAGCGGGAACTTGCCGGGACTTGTGAAGCAGGGCTTCCGCGGATCAATCTATTGCACAAAAGCAACGCAGAGTCTGTGCGAAGTGATGCTGAAGGACAGTGCATTCATTCAGGAGAAAGACGCAGAGTTCGTCAACAGGAAGCATCAACGCAAGCGGCTGCCCCCCGTTCAGCCACTCTACACACAGAAAGATGCTGACGATACGATTCCTCTTTTTCGTGGAGTTGATTATGGAGTGAAGTTTGAAGTTCTTGATGGCGTTGAAGCACGGTTCGAGGACGCTGGACACATTCTCGGCTCTGCTGCCGTTATGCTCACGTTGAAAGAAAGCGGCAAAACTATTTTGCTTGCATTCACCGGCGATCTGGGCAGGCCCAAGCTTCCCATTCTGCGCGATCCGGTGTTCATCGGCGACGCGGATTATCTGATCAGCGAGAGTACATACGGAGGAAGATTTCACGCGCCCGTTACCGCGATGGAGGAGCAACTGCTCGCTCCACTTCGTCGCGGCTCGGACCGCAAAGCGAAAATGATTATTCCTGCTTTCAGTGTTGGTCGAACGCAAGAGATCGTCTATGTTCTTCACAACTTGAGCGTGCAAGGAAAGATTGACCATCTTCCCGTGTTTGTTGATAGCCCGCTATCCGTGAACGTAACGGATGTTTTCAGAAAACACTCCGAATGTTTCGATGAAGAAACGTGGGACATTATCAACGCATCGCATGATAATGATCCGTTCGGCTTTGAACGGCTGACATACATCCGCGACGTCAACCAATCGAAAGAACTCAATGATCGGAATGGTCCGTTTATCGTTATTGCTGCGTCGGGAATGTGTGAGGCGGGCCGCGTGGTGCATCATCTTGCCAACAGCGTCAGCGACCCGAACAATATGATTATGATTGTCGGCTATCAGGCAGAGAATACGCTTGGCAAGAAGTTGGTAATGAAGGAGCCGATGGTGAATATCTTCGGCGAGCCGCATGAGCTGAAGGCGGAAGTCGTCGTGCTCAACTCATTCTCCGGTCATGCGGATAGAAACGAGCTGCTCGATTACGCCTGCAAGCTGGATAAGAAGCGGCTGAGGCAGACGTTCCTCGTTCACGGCGATGTTGATCAATCGGAGAAGTTGGCTTCGGGGTTGACAGAAGTCGGATTCTCACGCGTCAGCGTTCCCGCTCGCGGCGATACAGTGCAGTTGGACTAACGGATTGATGAGACTCATTTTGAAACCGCAGAGAGCGCAGAGTTCGCGGAGGAGAAACTACTCTTGTTCTTTCTCCTATTTCTCTGCGTTCTCCGCGCCCTCTGGGGTGAAATATTATGTTTCCGAGTTTGTTGCTGCCGTTCTTCTTCTCTTCTTCACAGTTCTCACGCTGCACGCTCAAGAGCCGCAGCGAACGCAAGACTTTACAGCAACACTCGCCGACTCTCTGTTGCATCGCAACGCTGCAAGCATCCTGTTCGAGCGGAATCTCAATACGTTCAACTGGATCGGAAATCTTGTCGTTGACACTGTTTCGTTCGGCAATCGCATCCGGCTGAATGAGCTGTTCACCTCGAACATCATTCTCATTGAGGGGACAAGTTCTTCTCCCGAACAACGGCTGCAAAGCAATCAACAGAGACTCTCGCTGCTGATGACCCGGCCCATCAACGAAGAAGTCAGCGCAAAAGCCCGGTGGTCATCGCTCATTTACTCTGACAACAAAGCTGTCGGGTTGAGCACTGCGTCCATCAATTCAGTTTTCGGCGGAATTGAGTACACACCGTATCCTCTGTTTACAATCAATCCGATGCTCGGACACCGCTGGGATAACCAGATCGATGTGCGTGACCGCGGCTTAAGCTACAATATTGCCGCACGAACGAACAACGTCAATCTCGACGGCTATCAGATTGTCGGCAATGCACAATTCCAGCAAGACCGAGTTGACCCACGATTGCTTGAACAACACTTCGCTCGTGTTGGCGCACAGAAGACATTTCTCGGCAACACTCGCGACAGCCTGGAGATCGGCTTCAGTAAAAACCGAAGAGAATTCTACACCGTTTCCACAGGCGCTCTCGAAAGCAGAATCGAAAACATTTTTTCCTTTACGAACTTGCTCGATTACGAGGTTAACCCAAGCTTTCTCACATCGCTCTTTGTAAACGTGTACAGCAGGGGTTTGGATAAAGATTATCGAGCAGTCGGCAGTTTAGCGAAGTCACCGGCGCAGTTCAACACCGGCATTGATGAATTCCGTCTTGATGCGTTTGCGCAAGCTGTCTATCGCGATGATGACAACGGCATCGCCGCATCAACCCGGCTTTCGCGCAGCGAGCGCAATGAACGACACTTCGCAAAGGATGCGACAACAGGATTTGCGCGGGATACTACTACCAACCCGATCTCAGAACGGCAAGCACAAGAGCAAGAACAAACAAAAGATAATCTTGCGCGGCGAACGTCGCTCGCCGGAACGCTTGAACTTCCTTTTTCACTGTCAGATCGCTTTTCGCTTTCGGGCGCGGCGAGCATTCTTCGCTACGACACGCCGAGTGAGGCAAACGTGGAAGACAGAGATGAGATGCTCGTTGTCTTTTCACTTTCAACCTACCATCGTATCAGCCGATATCTTGACATTTCATTCACACTCGACGGAACGCTCAGCCACATTGTGTATTTGTTGAAAGACAGAAGCGCAAACAACAATATCAACCGCGTGCTGCGATTTTCTCCTCGCACCTTGTACAAACCGTTTAAGCAATTCGCGACGATGAACAGCTTTGAAGTGCTTGCAAACTATACCGTGTACGATTTTGAAGCGCAAGCCGCTCAAGTCCGCAGCTTTTCCTACCGACAATTCGGATGGACGGATTCCACTGCGCTTGATATCACGAACCGCATCGGACTTGACTTTTTTGTGTATTTGAAGTTATATGACCGGGGACAGTTGAATTGGAGCGAGTTTACTGAGCGGCGCGAGAATTCCTTCGTTGATAAAACGTATGCATTACAAGCACGTTACTCGCCTGAGCAGGGAACATTTTTCGCAATCGGTATTCGCTACTTCAGTCAATCGCGCTATACGTACACGGGAGCGGAACGAAAGCTGGATTCGTTTCTTCGAAGTTTCGGTCCCACGTGTTTACTCGTGTGGCGACTCAGCCAATACAGCGAGCTGGGTTTGAAAGGTTGGTACGAACAACGGAAATTGGAAGGCGGCGGGACAAAGTCGCTTGCAAACATGACCATGAACATCAACATCACTTTGTAAAAGGAAAATACTGTGTCGCCAACAACTGTTCGCATGACTCTCGCCAGCAACCCGAAATCGATTGGACGTGTAGAAGGCTTCATCAAGAAGATTGAAAAGAAAACCCACCTTGACGAAATCCAGACACACAAGTTGATGGCTTCGCTCACCGAAGCGGTGAACAACGCCATTATCCACGGCAACAAATCCGATGCGACGAAGAAAGTAAAAGTTGAGTGCGACTGCCAGCCCGAATTTTTGGTGATTACCGTTGCAGACGAAGGGCAAGGCTTCCGGCTCAACAAAGTGAAGAACCCGCTGAAGGAAGAAAACCTGCTGCGTACCAACGGTCGCGGAATTTTTTTGATGCGGACGCTGATGGATAGGGTTGAGTATGAAATGAGTAAGAGTGGTGCGACAGTGACGTTGGTGTTGGGGTTGAAGAAATAACTATTGCCGTGTTCGAATTACCTTCAATTCCCTCAGCGTCGAATTTCTCAACGTCTCCGAATCATCAAGCACTTTTGCAATTGAAGTTGGAGAGTCAGTAAGCCAGAACGTGTAGTCAAGCCGCGACTTGGTGATTTCAATTCTATACGAAAGAATTGCCCGCTCCTCGCCGTTGATGATCAAGGGACCAACATATTCTCTCGTCGTCAAAATCCTTCCGTAAATAGTTTCGTTCGTTCTCCCCCCGATGCTGGTATCAATCCGGGCAATAACCCACGAGCTGCCAAGCGGCTGAGAGAAAACCGCAATTCTATCCCACTGCGGCGCGAGGTTCAGCGTTTCGCGCTCCGCAATCAATGCCTTCAAAAATCCCCACTGATAGACATCGCCATCGTCGCCAGAGCGAAACAAGAGGGAATCCCGTCGCACAAGCCGGTTCGTTGCATCAAACGTGCTGTCGATAACGATTGCCACTCGAGTCCAACCGCGCATTGCTCGTCCTGTATCGGCAACCGTCCATGAATTTCTAAAGTATGAGCTTTGAATTCTCTGACGATAAACATCCAACTTCCAGTTATCAAAACTAAAATAATCGCCCGGACTGAATCGGAAAAGAACCGGCGATGACGCGTTTATCCCATCGACAGGAAGTTTTTCGCGGCAGGAGAGAACGCTTATGCAGACAAGAAAAACGAAAGCAAGTTGTTTCGTCATGTTATCTTTGGAATGATGACTTGTTCTCAGTAGCATGCATTTATTTCTGTGTCGGTGGAACGAAATTATTTCCTTCTCAACAATTCCACGAGTGTCACGTCGTTGGAACAATATACGAAAAAACATGGGGCTTTAGCCCATCAATACTACTGAGTGTGGGTTAAAACCCCCATGATATTCTGATGAAAGAATCTCACCACGACCTTGCGCCAATGTCGCCTGCCTCGATGCTCAATAAGGCGGGCAGGCATCAGACTTCGGCTGAAAAGATCGTGGTTGTATTCTCTTACAGCTTCAGCTTTGCAATCTGCGACTTCACTTCTTCTGCAGACTTGTTCAACGCCGCCTGCTCATCCGCAGTCAGCTTAATCTCGATAATCTCCTCAACACCGTTCTTGCCCAACTTCACCGGCACACCAACAAAGTTGTCATTGATTCCATATTCTCCTTGCAGATACACTGCGCACGGAAGAATTCTCTTTTTGTTTTTAATGATGGATTCCGCCATCAAAACGGCGGACGACGACGGTGCATAATAAGCGCTGCCGGTCTTCAAGAAGTTCACAATTTCAATACCGCCATTGCGTGTACGCGTCACGAGTTTATCGAGCGTCTCCTTGCTCATCAGCTCTGTAATGGGAATGCCTGCGACAGTTGAGTAGCGCGGCAGCGGAACCATCGAATCGCCGTGCCCACCGAGAACGAACGCATTCACATCTTCAACGGAAACATTCAGCTCCATTGCAATGAATGAACGGAAACGGGCAGAATCAAGAACGCCAGCCATACCCATCACTCGATGCTTCTCAAATCCACTCACCTTCCATGCTACGTACGTCATGACGTC
>ORMF011100373.1_pt1 | contig 11712 bp, 6 predicted proteins | sample 1779871 | NCBI WGS metagenome assembly ORMF01 (sample SAMEA104232316, study PRJEB22302) | groundwater metagenome | biome: forest; feature: aquifer; material: groundwater | place: USA | collected 2011-08-07 | depth 5.4 m
AAAAAACTTCTGGCCTGACGTGGGAACGGACGCTCCACGCGATGGTGCCGTGGTTGGTGAGATCGCTCGGCTGTTGCGCCTGCTGCGGCACCAAATTCCCCAAGGAAGCACTTGATTCGAGTTAACATAGTAATACTAACTCATGCCCACCACAACTTCATCACTCATTTTCCTGCTCCAAACCGTCGCCGTCCTCCAAGCCGGCGTCGCGGTGCTGAACCTTTTCCTCGTCCGCCTCCTGGACTGGAAGGCGGAGCTCGCTCGCCTGCCGCTGCTGGCGCGCGAAGTCTTTCAAGTCCACCTGTGGTTCATCTCGATCACGCTGGGCATCTTCGCGGTCGTCACGTGGCGGTTTGCCGGCGACATCGCTCAAGCAGCGCACCCGCTGTGCCGTTGGCTGGCGGTGGGGATCGGGATTTTTTGGGGCATTCGCTGGGTGATGCAGTTCGCCTATTACAGTAGCAGTCACTGGCGCGGGCACGTGGGGCGCACCGCTGCGCATATCGGGCTGCTGGCGCTCTATGGCGGCTTCGCAGCGGTCTATCTTGTGGCGGCGTGGCGCGGGACAGGAGGCGCCTTATGAACGCAGGATTGGGGGACAAAGTGGACTCCACGCCGCGGACGGACGCCGCGAAGGAGCGCCTGCTGGCGGTAAAAGGCGAGCCGTTGCTCTTTCTCGAGTGGCATCGGGTGCTGTTCTTCCACTACCAACTCGACCCTGCCGTGGTGCAGGCGCAGTTGCCCGCCCCGTTCGAACTGGAAACCCATGAAGGCAAGGCGATCGTCAGTCTCGTCGCGCTCACCAAGCGCCGCTTTCGAGCCAATCGCTCGGCCCCGCTCTGGGCAAAGCTGATCACGCTGATCCCGGAACAACGCTTGTTCAACCTGCGCACCTACGTCAGTCATCACGATGAACCCGGCGCGTTCTTCTTCTGGAGCTGGCTCTCGCGACCGTGGGGCCTGCCGTGGCCGGCCCGGCCGCTGGGGCTGAGCTGTGGGTTCGCCCAGTCGCGCTACTGGCACGAGCAGGAGCGCGGAGAATTGCGCGGCTCCGTGGTCGGTTCCGAGAAGGGAGGACGCTTCATCTACTCCGCGAGACTCCCGCGCCACGCCGGCTTCGGCCCGTGCACGTCCGGATCGCTGGCTGAGTTCGCGTTGGAGCGATACACGGGCTACTTCTGGCATCGCGGCCAGGGGCGCGTCTTTCGCGCGTGGCATCCGCCCTGGCTGCACGCCCCGGTCGAGGCACACATTGAGGAAGCCAGCCTGGTGCTCCGCGCGTTCCCGTGGCTCAAGCATGGCCGATTCGCGGAGGCACACTACGCACCGGGATTCGCCGACGTGTGGATCGGCCGGCCTCACGCGCTGGGCGCGCCGACGGCGGAACCTCGGGAGGAATGGGCCGAAGTCGTGAGCTGCGGTGCCAAACCTTGAACTCAGGAAACACTCATGCAAACACACCAACGCATCATTCTCGCCGGCGGAAGCGGCTTTCTGGGCACGCGGCTGGCGCAACACTTCAGTGCGCTGAGCTGGGAAGTCGTCCTGCTGAGTCGCGCGCCGCGTGGAGCGCAAGGCCCGGTCCGTGAGTGCGGCTGGGATGGCCGCACCGTCGGTCCTTGGGCTGCGGAATTGGAGGGTGCGACTGCCGTGGTTAACCTCACCGGCCGCTCGGTGGACTGCCGATACACCGCGAAGAACCGCCGCGAGATCGTGGACTCGCGCGTGGATTCGACGCGCGTCATCGGCGAGGCCATCGCCCGTTGCGCGACACCGCCGCGCGTGTGGTTGAACTCGAGCACGGCCACGCTCTACCGACACACGTTCGGTCCGGCGTGGGACGAAACTTCCATGGATTTCACGGCCGCGCCCGAGGCGAAGGACGCCTTCTCCGTCGAGGTCGGCCGTGCCTGGGAGCAGGCTTTCGACGAGGCGCGGACGCCGCTCACGCGCAAAGTCCCACTCCGCACCACGATGGTTCTCGGCTTCGGGCGCAACAGCGTCTTCCCCGTGCTCCGCCGGCTCACACGGCTCGGCCTCGGCGGCAGGATGGGCAACGGCAGGCAATACGTCTCGTGGATTCACGCGGAGGACTTCTGCCGCGCCGTCGCGTGGCTCATCGCCCGCGAGGACTTTTCCGGCCCGGTGAACCTCGCCGCGCCGCACCCGGTGACGAACGCCGAAATGATGCGGCTCTACCGCGAGGTGTGCGGCGCGCCGCTGGGTGTCGGTCTGCCGGCGACGGAGTGGATGCTCGAAGTCGGCGCGTTCTTCTTGCGCACCGAGACGGAGTTGATCCTCAAAAGCCGTCGCGTGGTGTCGCGCCGGCTGGCGGAGGGCGGCTTTGAATTCCGCTACACGCAACTGGCAGACGCCCTGCGCGATCTCGAGCGCCGTTTGCCGCGCTGATGGGCTGCGCACGCCGGCGCCACTCCGGGTCGGCCGTGACTGGGAGCGCGGACATTCTTGCCCGCATGTCGGGCCAGCGGTTGACGGCTTGCGGACAAGAATGTCCGCGCTCCCGGCTGCTCGAGCTCCGGTCCCTGGGACCAAGGCCTGACGAATTGCCTTCCAGCTTTCGGCGCTTGCCAGGAGCGCGGGTGAGAATCTACAGCTAAACCCGTGCACACGGCTTTGTGTCGGCTATTTCCGTTCGGCGTCCTGATGGGAACGTCACTCATTCTGGCCGTCACGCCGCGTGGAGCGGGCCAAACACCGACGCCGACGCATGATCCGCCCGGCAGGCCGTTTCGACGCGCGCCGATGCCTCAGGCCAGTCGCAGCATCGTGGTGCCGCTCGCGAGTGACGTGCACGTGGCGTTCGACGCCGCCCTTCTTCGCACGCACGCCGCCTGGACCGGCGAACCGCTCAACCTCTACGGCCCGCCTTACCACGGGAAGACCGATCGCTTCATCTGCGACTTCACGGGCGCGAAGCTGTGGGGCAATCCGCCGTTCTATCCGTGGTCAGTTGGCGGGCCGCCGGCGAACGACGCGACGGAGTTGCCCGCGGGCGCGGGCTTCAGAGCAATCAGCACGAAAGGCGGCACGGTCACGCTCAGCTACGACGTCGCGATCGGCGAAGGCAAAAGCGTGCGCGTGCAGGAGACTCCGTTTCATCGCCGCGTCGAGGCGCAGGATGTGGTCGTGCGTCGCTTCACGGTCGCGCCCTGCAAACAGGTGCTCTGGTTGCTCGCTCATGCCGAACTGGGACACTTGCCGGACCCGCCCACGCCTCCTGCCGCCGCGCTCATCGAGCGGTCTGGCGACGTGTTGCTGTCCGTCTTGCGTGAGCCGGGAGGCTGTCGCTGGCACGCGCTGGAGAAGGACGTTTCCTACGTCGAGGAGGTGATCACCGAGAAAGGCACCGAGGAAGGGAATCCGAAAGTTCCCGTGACGGGTCGGCAAGCCCGGCTTTACGTGACGGTCGCGGCCCACGCGCGCGAAGTCACCTTCGATGTCCTCAGTGTGGTGTGTCGCGATCGGGAGGAGGCAAATTCCTTCGCGAGCCTCGTGCTCGATCCGCACAGTGAGACGGCCAAATCGCTCGCGACGCCGGAGCCAAAGATCGAGCGTGACACGACTGCCGCGACGGCTTTCACCGCGGACGCCAGCGCACCAACTCGCCTCGACGGCGACGAGTTCTACAGGGTTGAGCACTTCCCTCTGCCGAAAGAGGCCGGCCTGCTCATCACCGGCATGGATTGGCTGAGCAACGGCGATTTGGCCGTGTGCACTTGGCGCGGCGACGTGTTCATCGTGCAGGGCGCGCAAGGATCGGCGGCGTCGGCAACGTATCGGCGGTTCGCGCGTGGCTTGTGTGAGCCGCTCGGGCTGAAGGTCATCAAAGATCAGATCTACGTCGCCCAGAAGTGCGAGCTGACGCGGCTGCTCGATACGGACCGCGACGGCGAGGCTGATCGCTACGAGTGCGTCAGCGATGCGTTGGGTTACTCCGGCAACTATCACTCGTACGTCTTCGGCCCGGTCGTGGATCGGCGCGGCAACTTCTACGTTTTTCCGTGCGGCCAGCGCGCGCGGTGGGACCTGCCTTTCGGCGGTTGGGCGGTGAAGATCAGTTCCGATGAACGAGAGGTGGAGGGCTTTTGCAGCGGCCTGCGCGTGGCGAACGGCGTCGGTTCCTACGGGCGACGCGGTGACCTCTTCATGACGGACAACCAGGGCAATTGGGTCGGGACCTGCAAGCTCAACCATCTTCAGCGCGGCAAATTCTACGGCTTCCCGTCGGCGTCGCCCGCGCCGCGCGAGGATTGGGACCAGCCGAAAGATTGCGCGCCGCCCGCGGTGTGGTTCCCGCGGCGGCTGTCACTTTCGGCCAGCGGCTTCGACACGATCTCCGACGATCGCTTCGGGCCGTTCAAAGGCCAGATGCTCGTGGGTGATTTCCAGAATTCTTTCGTCATGCGCGTGTTTCTGGAGAAGGTGGACGGCCAGTGGCAGGGCGCGGTCTGGCCCTTCGTGCGCGGCTTCGGGTCGGGCGTGAACCGGCTTCTGTTCGGCGCGGATGGACGGCTTTACGTCGGCGGCTGCAAAGGCGCGCATTGGTCCAGTGCTCTTGGGCCAAAGGATTATTCGCTCGACCGCGTCAGTTGGACGGGCAAGGTGCCGTTCGAAGTGAAGGAGGTTCGTGCGCGTGCCAGCGGCTTCGATCTCGTCTTCACTCAGCCCGTCGATGCGAAGGACGCGGCCGATCCGAGCCGCTACGAAGGGGCGCAGTTCAACTATCGGCCCCATCAACCTTACGGCTCGCCCGAGTTCGACCACGAGGGCCGCGAAAACAGCGCGACGCCGATCCCGGTCGCGAAGGCCACGGTGTCCGCCAACGGCCTGAGAGTGACGCTGCGCTTGGAAGGATTGCGCGCCGGCTACGTGACGCAGTTCGTCTGCCGCGAGATCACGAATGTGCAGGGTGTGCCGCTCCGCTACGGCACGTTCTACTACACGCTGAACCAAGTGCCCAAGTGAGCGGTGGCTGACGAGTTTCGGCTTGCTGACCTTCGGTGGCTTTTGCTTCGACGCTGAGGTGAAGTCGAGGCCGCCGGCCAGCCTGTTTTGGTCGGCTGCGACAGGCACGCCTCCCGAACCGTCCCGCTCGGACTCAGGAGCCTTGGACTTTTGGCCATCCGGCGTTGAGTGGTTCTTGCGGCGGAGAATTGCTTGAAACGCAGCCGGCTTCCGGCTAAGGTCTCTCAGAAGACCCGACGATGTGCACTGCTGCAAACGCGCACGCCCTGAACAAGGCGTTGTTCCCGAACCCGCCGAGGCGCCACCCGTGGGTCGGCGTCCGGTGGAGTTTTCGAGCCCGGCTCAGTGTAGCGAGCGCATCGCGTTTGACATGGCTGTTGACGCTGCTGCTCCAGGGCATCTGCGGTTCACTCAGTGCCGCAGAAGGTCTCGACCATGCGGCCACGTTGAATCTGCTGGAGGAGAGGAAGAGACAGCAGGTCGCCGCGGCGCAAGCAGTCAAGGCGTTCCACGGCTTCCAGTTCTCGGACCTTATTTTGGACAGCAACATCCGCTTCGTGCACCAGATCGTTGATGACGCCGGCAAGGACTACAAAGCCGCCCACTACGACCACGGCAACGGCATGGCTGTGGCCGATGTCGATGGGGACGGGTTGCTGGATGTTTATTTTACCACCCAACTGGGCACGAACCAGCTTTGGCGGAACCTTGGACGTGGCAGGTTTGAGGAGCTCACGCAGACCGCCGGCGTCGGATTGCCCGACCAAATCGCGGTGACGGCTTCTTTTGCGGACGTGGACAACGACGGCGACCCTGATCTGTTCGTGACGACGGTGCGCCACGGCAATCATCTTTTCGACAACCTGGGCCGCGGCCGCTTCCGCGACATCACGAAGGAAGCGGGGTTGGAATACGTGGGGCACTCCTCCGGCGCCGTGTTCTTCGACTTCGACAACGACGGGCTGCTGGATCTCTTTCTCGCCAACGTCGGCATTTACACGATCGAAAAGCAGGGACGCGGCGGCTATTACATCGCGCTGACCGACGCCTTCTGGGGGCAAGTGTATCCGGAACGAACGGAGTTCAGCATCCTCTACCGGAACGTTGGCGGCAAACGATTCAAGGACGTTTCCAAGGAACTCAATCTGCAGGACGGCAGTTGGAGCGGGGACGCGACGTTTGTGGATTTCAACCAGGACACTTTCCCGGACCTCTACGTGCTGAACATGCAAGGCGACAACCATTACTACGAGAACCAAGGAGGCAAAGGGTTCGTTGAGAAAACCGCGACGCATTTTCCGAAAACCCCTTGGGGCGCGATGGGAGTGAAGTTCTTCGACTTCAACCAAGATGGCCTGCTGGACCTCTTCGTGACCGACATGCACTCCGACATGACCCAGCCCCAGACGGAGCAAGCGCTGAAGTTCCGGCTCGCCACGGAGAAAGCCAAGAGCGAGGCCTTTTGTGCGATCCAATGGACGGAGCAGTATCTTCAGGGTTCGACCAACAACATTTTCGGCAACGCGTTCTATCAGAACCAGGGCAACGGCAAGTTTGTGGAGGTGTCCGATGCGCTGGGCGTGGAAACTTATTGGCCCTGGGGCATGAGCGTGGGGGATTTGAACGCCGACGGCTACGAGGACATTTTCGTGAGCGCAGGCATGGGCTACCCCTTCCGCTACGGCATCAATTCGGTGCTGCTGAATGAAGGAGGAAAGCGGTTTTTCGACAGCGAGTTCCTGCTCGGCGTGGAGCCGCGGGCGGGCGGGCGGACGGAAAAGGAATGGTTCACGCTCGATTGCGACAGGGCTGACAAGCAACATCCGGAGTGCGCCGGCAAGACGGGCCGGCAGACGATCCTGGGCACACTGAGCACGCGCTCGTCGGCGATTTTTGACCTCGATGACGACGGCGATCTCGACCTCGTGACGAACGAACTCAATGATCGTCCGCAGGTGCTCGTGAGCAACCTCACCGAGAAAAGGCCGATTCATTTCCTCAAGGTCCGGCTCATCGGCACGAAGTCGAATCGGGATGGCCTGGGCGCGACGGTGAAAGTGCGGGTGGCGGGGAAGGTGTTGACGCAATCTGCGGATGGGAAATCCGGCTACCTCTCGCAGAGCGCGATGCCGCTCTACTTCGGCCTCGGTGACGCCACGAAGGTCGAGGCCGTGGAGGTGCTCTGGCCGTCCGGGAGAAAACAGACTCTCGACCAGCGGTTGCCAATCAACGGCCTGCTGCAGATCACTGAGAGCGGACCGTAGAGGGATGGGGCAGATGCCGAGGCCAGTTCGGGGCTGGTCCGAAGCCGCGCCAGCGCGACGTGATTAAGGGAACCGCCTCCGTTGACCGCACGTTGGGCAGCGTGGCGGCTGAGCCAATTGAGCCTTGACTGGGGTCCAAAAGCCGCAATCGCCCCGCGGGTTTTCCTGTTCCCGCAGAGCGATTGCTCGGTGTTCTCAACCTTGGAGGGGCAGTTCTACTGGCGGAGGCGATAAACTCTCTTGCCGCCCAGGACGGGAGATACGGTAAGCGAATTGCCGGTGGGAGCAGGGGTCACAACCTTCCAGCTCCCAGGCATCAGGGTTTCGGACTCCTCCAGAGCGCCGGCTCCAGTCCAAGAGATGACCACATTGGCGCCCTGCAGCACCGCGGTCAGCCGGCCTGGCGTGGGGGCAGAACCGCCGGTCAGCCGCGCGTTGTCGAAGTAGCCACGCGCCACGTTGCCGGTTTCGTCCACGTAGGTGGCGAAGCCGAAAGTCAGACCTTCCGCGAAGGGGAAGGGCACCTCGGCCCCAAACACATCGTCCAAGTAGAGTTTCACCGTCGCGCCGTTGACCACCATCTTGAGGCGGTGGTTGGCGCGGTCATTGAAGGTCCCTCCGTTGAACGCGGTGATGTCGACACCCGCGCCGGTGGGATCGTCGTCGGCAGCTCCCGTCACCTTGTTGTAGCGCCAGCCAAAGTTGCGGGCGTCGTGCGTGACATGGTCGTCGAAGAACACGAAGTTGCCGGTCGCGTTCCTGACGTAAATACCGGTCCGCTGCTCAGAGCCGACGCCGGTAGTGAGCACGAATTCCACCTTCACCCGGTCGATCTCGAACGTGAGCGGGGTCGTCTGGCCCGCTGAATAGGTCTGGACCGTATAGACCGCGAACCCAGGCCAGAGGGAGCTTTCTGCCGTGACGTCAAGCTTCGCCTGGCCGCTGGCCACAGTAGCGGCGGACTCGGCGGTTGCCGTTCCGGTGTCAAACGGCGTGCCGTCCACCACCCATTTGGCCGGGTCGAAGTCGTTCCCGGAGAAGTCATCGGCTAGTAACACCTGCGGCACAGCAACCACCTCCACATTCAGCGAGCCGGACACACAGGATTGCGGGTTACTGGTGACGTCAAACGTCGCTGCACCCAGACCCACTGGCGTCACCATGAACGTCTGCGAAGTCGGCGCCCCGGCGGCGAAGTTAAGCGTGAGCGTGCCGCCGACGGCCCCGCTGGGCACTGCGACGCCGGCGTTGCTGCTTTTGACCGTCACGGTCACCGGCGCCGCGTCATTGAGCAGTTGCGGGATCGTAACGGTCACTTCCTCGCCCGTTTCGGCAATGGTCATCGAGACGCTCTGCGGGGCGACGGTCGTGCACGGGAGGACGTTCTCGGCCCGCACGTTGTCGAAGACGCCGCGAACGTAATCACCGCTGGCGCGGGCGTAGGCGCCAAGTTCAAAGAAAATCCCGGAGGTGACTTCAAACTGGAATCGGCCGCCTGACACCCCGTCCAAGAACACCTCGACTGTCTCGCCGTCCGCCACGAGTTTCATGCGATGCTGTCCCGGATCGTCGTCCAACGCATCGAACGCGCCCACGTTGGCGCCTCCGCCGGTCGCACTGCCGGGGTTCACGTTGACTTGCCAGCCGCCCTCGCCCACGTTCTGCGAGAAGAAGACGTAGCGAGATCGGTCCCCTGTCGTGATGAACACAGCCGTCCGTGCGGCCGTCCCGGATGGTTCGATCGAGACACGGTCCACCTCAAACACCAGATTCAGCTCTTTGGTCGCGAGGTAGCTTTTGGCCGTCTTCAGCGAGGCCCCCGGCCAGTAGTCTGTGTCCGTCGTACCACTGATGTCGAGCACACCGGCGCTTTGCGTCACGGTGAACGTGCCAGTGCCAGTTTCGAATCCTTGATTCGACGCCTGCCATTTAGCGCTGTCGATCGTCTCCGCGGCGAAATCCTCTTGGAGCAAGACCGCCGGGCCGGAAATGACGGCCACAGACAGTCGGTTGCCGCCGGCGATGTCCCCCTCGGCAGTGAACTGGGCGCCGCCCAGCGCGACGCCGCGCACGCGGAAGGTGGTTGTATTCGCCCCGCCCGCGGGGAACGTGAGGGTGAGTGATCCGCCCGTGCCGCCCTCCGGCGCCGCGATGGTTGGATCGCTGCTGACCACGCGCATTTGCACGGCAGTCTGCGAGTTGAGGCCTTGCGGGATTCTCAGCGTGATCGCGGGACTCAACTGCCCGACCCGCACACTGGCGGCCTGGGGGGCGAAGGTCGCCGAGCCAGTGGACTCGATCCGGAGGTTGTCCCAGGTGGTATCGGCGGTGTCGTTGTTGGCCCGCGCGTAACTGCCAAACTCGAAGATGACGGGCGAGAACGGGAACTTCACTTCCACGCCTTGCGTACCATCCAGGAGCAGTTTCACGGTTTTGCCGTCGGCGATCATGGTCATCCGATGCAAGCCGCCATCGTCGAAGGCTGCGCCGTTGAAGGCGGCGATGTCCGTGCCGCTGCCCGTCGGCACATCGCCGTCTTCGCCAATTTTCCGGTTGTAGCGCCAGCCGCCTTCCCCGCGCACGTCCGCAAAGAGGACGTACCTGGTTTTCGTCTCGTCGAGAATCCACAGGGCGCTGCGCGAGGCCGTGCCAACGCCCGCCTCTGCCACGCGGTCGATCGACAGCGTGATCGTCTCCGTTTCGGAGGGTGCAAAGGTGGGCACGATGCGGAGTGTGCCCCCCGACCACCACTGCTGCGTCGTGGTCCCGACGAACTTCATCACGCCATTACCGGCTTCGGCATGGATATCGCCCACCCCGCCCTCAAAAAACGGGGCGTCGGGCTGGTATTTGGCCGGGGCGATGGTGTCGGCGGCAAAGTCGTCTGAAAACACGACATTGCTCTGCCGGACCACAGTCTCGATTTTCAGGTTGTCCCAGGTCGTATCCGCCGTGTCGTTGTTGGCCCGCGCGTAACTGCCAAACTCAAAGATGACTTTCGAGAAGGGGAACTTGACCTCGACCCCTACCTGGCCATCCAAAATCAATTTCACCGTCTTTCCGTCGGCCACCATCTGCATCCTGTGCAGGCCGCCATCGTCGTAGTTGCCGCCGTTGAAGGAGGCGATGTCGGTGCCGCTGCCAGTGGGCACGTCGCCGTCTTCCCCGATCTTACGGTTGTAGCGCCAGCCGCCTTCCCCGCGCACATCGGCGAAAAGAACGTATTTGGTTTTCGTCTCGTCCAGGATCCAGAGTGCGCTCCGCGAGGCAGTGCCCACGCCCGCTTCGGCCACGCGGTCGATCGACAGGGCGACCGGCGTCGCCTCCGTCGCGGTAAACGTGGGCACGATGCGCAGTGTACCGCCCGACCACCACTGTTGGGTCGTGGTCCCGACGAACTTTAATACGCCATTGCCGGCTTCCGCATGGATGTCGCCGATCCCGCCCTCAAAGAACGGGGCGTCAGGCTGGTATTTGGCGGGATCGATGGCGTTCGCCGAAAAGTCGTCTTCAAAAACGACCGCCGTCTTGAGCAGCGTCTCGATCTTCAGGTTATCCCACGTCGTATCCGCCGTGTCGTTGTTGGCTCGCGCGTAACTTCCGAACTCGAAGATGACTTTGGCAAAGGGGAACTTGACCTCCGCCCCCACCTGACCGTCGAGCATCAGTTTCACCGTTTGGCCGTCAGCCACTATTTGCATTCGGTGCAAGCCGCCGTCGTCGAAGTTGCCGCCGTTGAACGCAGCGATGTCGGTGCCACTGCCAGTGGGCACATCGCCGTCTTCGCCGATCTTACGGTTGTAGCGCCAGCCGCCCTCGCCGCGCACGTCGGCGAAAAGCACATATTTCGTTCCCGTCTCGTCCAAGATCCAGAGGGCGCTGCGGGAGGCGGTGCCTACGCCCGCTTCGGCGACGCGGTCGATCGACACTGTGAGCGGGGTGGTTTCCGACGCCGCGAAGGTGGGCACGATTCGGAGGGTGCCGCCGGACCACCACTGTTGGGTGGTCGTCCCGACAAACTTCATGACGCCGTTGCCGGCTTCGGCGTGGACGTCGCCGATGCCGCCCTCGAAGAACGGGGCATCGGGCTGGTATTTCGCGGGATCAATGGCGTTCGCAGAGAAATCGTCTTCGAAGACGACCGTGCTGATCTGTGCCCGAGCTGAAGGAGGAGAATCAACCAAGGCCAAAGCCAGGACAGCGAGGGTGAGCGCCGTCGGCCAACGATTAAGTTTTGTCATAGGGAAGCTGGTTACGGGCGGCTTTTTAAGCGAGAGTGGCGGGTCTTGTCAACCTTTATTTTGTTGGCCCTCTGGTTTTTTCACGGCCCATGAGTGCTGGCGACCGGAGCCCTGTGAAATCAGGGGATTTTTTTCCGACTTGACATTTTGCCCGGCGGCATCGACTGTAGGCTGGCATGAACCACCCTCGTTCCTGTTCCGCCACACCGGACGCCCACGGT
>ORMF011235757.1_pt1 | contig 11712 bp, 12 predicted proteins | sample 1779871 | NCBI WGS metagenome assembly ORMF01 (sample SAMEA104232316, study PRJEB22302) | groundwater metagenome | biome: forest; feature: aquifer; material: groundwater | place: USA | collected 2011-08-07 | depth 5.4 m
AAAACAAAGCGCCATCTATCATTTTCATCTCTAACAATCGGAGTGCCTCGAGCACCTCGTTTGATAATATGAACATATGATCCAACTGAATATGGTTCTTTACGCATTATTTTATTTGCTCACCATCATATCACAAATCTTAAAAGGAAGTCAGACTTCCTGTTTTTTGGGTTAAAGTCAATTGAAATTACTCAATCAGTCCCTGAATATAGTAACTTTGGCGCCGAGAGCGTTTAGGCGGGAGGCTAGGTCTTCGTAACCACGATTGATACTGTAAACATTTCGCAAGATTGAAGTGCCTTCCGCGCCGAGCATTCCAACAAGAAGAATGGTCGCAGGACGAAGCGCTGGTGGACAAATTGCTTCGGTTGCTTTGAGCTTGGTCGGCCCCGTTACATAAAATCTATGCGGATCGGCAAGCAAAGTGTTTGCACCAAGTTTTTCCAAATCCTTATAATAGATGGCGCGTTTTTCATAAACCCAATCGTGAATGAAAGTTTCGCCCTTAGCTTGAGTCGCGATAACTGCAAAGAAGGGCAGATTATCGATATTAAGTCCCGGATATGGACGCGATTCGATTTTTTCCTCAAGAGCAACAAGCTTTGAAGGGAAAGTTTCCAAATCAACTAAGTTGACTTCACCGTTTGCGCCTTTGTATTTTTTCAAAATTTTGTACTTAAATCCCATTTTCTCCAATTTCAAAAGTTCGATTTCTAGAAAATCTATCGGCGCGCGCAAAATTTTTATATTTGAATTTGTAACAATCGCGCAGGCGAGGAAAAACATCACTTCAATCGGGTCCTCGCTGATTGCGTACTCAATTGGCTGATTGATTTCCTTCAAACCTTCGATGTGCAAAGTGGTTGTGCCAATTCCCTCTATTTTCACACCGAGAGACCTCAAGAAAAAACACAAATCTTGAACTTGATAATTGGCTGAAGCAAATTTGATGATTGTTTTTCCTGGAATAAGCGCAGACGCCATAATTGCATTTTCGGTGACGGTATCTCCTGATTCGTACAAGACAATTTCGGCGGGCGAAAGTTTCTTGTTCGTGACTTCATAACTATCTGTCGTTGCTTTTATTTTCACACCAAATTTTTCAAGCGCAAAAAAATGCGGTTTGACCGTGCGACTGCCTAGTTTGCAACCACCAGCCTGCGGAAGTTTAAAATTTTTGAAATGATGAATGAGTGGCCCAATCATCATTATAATAGAACGAGTCTTCACAGCTGATTCGATATCGATTGAACCTAAATTAATTTTTTCGGGAGGTTTAATCTCCAAATCGCTTTGAATCCAACGAATCGCAAAACCTATACTTTTTAAGACTTCGACAATGCGATGAACTTCCTCAATCTTTGGCATATTTTTAAGGAGTGTGCGATTTTTATTGAGAAGGGAAGCGCAAAGAAGGCCGACAGCGGAATTTTTTGAAGACTTCACAACCACAGAGCCAGAAAGTTTTCGCCCTCCCTCAATTTTCAAATTTAGCGAACCGCTTGAGACATTTACAATTGAACCGTTTAAAGCTTCACTAATTTTTTCGAGCATATCCGTGGAAAGATTCTGTTCGCCACTTTCTATTCGCGCAATCACACTTTGTGTTGACTTGATAACTTTTGCCAAATCCTCCTGGGTCAGATTTGCCCGTCTGCGCATTTCACTTATGAGCCTGCCAATTTGAATAAGTTTAGTATTTTCTTTTTTCATCCACCAAATATAGCATATACGCTATATATAAGCAAAAAGAAATCCCCAAAGATGGGGATTGTGCGTTTATTGATTTAAAAAAAAGACGTGTCTATTTTTTCCAAGTTCTTTACATTTTTCAAGAAAGATGAAACGTTGCCAAGACTCGTAACTTTCCCTATCAACTTCAAATTCTAGAATTTGCATAATCGGTAGTGAAATACCAAAGATTAAGTCGTCATTGTTACACAAACTTGGAATTGGAATCTTCTCGCTTTCTTGAATCATTTAGTTTCCTTTTTTGTGCTAGTTTCAGCCAAAAACTGTTTCCACAATTGATATCTCCCTTTATCAATACCGCTTTTCAACTGCATAATAGGTTGATCTGTGCGCCCTCCACGTACCAAAGGATTGTTATCATTTGTGTGAATTATTCGAGGACCACACCTAAACAGATTTTCTTGTACATTAAATTTGAATTCCATAAAAAAATCCTTTCCTATATCAAACTATCAAAAATTTTAACTTTAATCAATTCGAATTTTTGTCATTCCCGCGCAGGCGGGAATCCAGGCCTGGATTCCCGCCTGCGCGGGAATGACACCTAAGAAGTGTCATTTTGCTTTTTTCTCATTTCGACTTACACTTTGAGTATGTTTTTCTTTTCCCCCAAAATCGGCATAGACCTTGGAACAGCAAACACGCTGGTTTTTATTCCTGGAAAGGGAATAGTCTTGAATGAACCATCCGTCGTCGCTGTCTCCAATTCCACAAACACAGTCCTTGCCGTTGGAATCGAGGCAAAATCTATGGTGGGACGTACACCGGACAGCATTACCGCCTACAAACCACTCAAGGATGGTGTGATTGCTGATTACAAAGTTACCGAAGCAATGCTCCGCTATTTTCTCAAAAAAGCTTTGCCAAAATGGAATATTTGGAAACCTGATGTTTTGATATCTGTGCCAGCAGGTGTAAGTTCAACTGAACGGCGCGCTGTAATCGAAGCGGCAATCCGCGCCGGCGCAAAAAATGCTTATGTTGTGAAAGAACCAATTCTTGCAGCTATTGGCGCAGGAATCAAAATTGAAGAGCCGATGGGACATTTGGTTGTGGATATTGGTGGCGGGACTACAGATGTCGCGGTGATTTCACTTGGCGGAATCGTATCTTCAATATCGGTCAAGTGTGCAGGAAACCGTCTCGATTATGCCATCACTGATTATTTAAAAAAAATGCACAATTTAGCGATCGGTGAAAAAATGGCGGAGGATATCAAAATCGGAATTGGCTCGGCGATTGCAATTGAAGAAGAACTTTCGATGGATGTACGCGGACGAGATTTGCTCACAGGCCTGCCAAGAACACTCGAAATCAAAACAAATGAAATTGTCAAAGCGATGTCAAAAGATTTGCGAGAAATCACAAAAGCGATCAAAGAAGTTTTGCAAGATACACCACCAGAACTTGCATCAGACATAATAGACAAAGGAATCACTATGACTGGCGGAACTTCAAATTTGCGAAATTTTCCCGAACTTGTTTATCGAAAAATTGGGGTGAAGGCCAAGCTGGCACCAGAGGCAATTCTTTGTGTCGCAAGAGGAACTGGAATCGCCCTTACCCATCTTGAAAGTTACAAAAAAGCAATTATAAGTAAAAGATAATGCCGAAATTAGCTAAGATTTTAGATACAGAAAATCTTCATCATTCGACACTCTTCAAGGCAAACTTTGAAGATGTGATCAATGATTTAAGAGATGAAATCAAGAAAGAACTGAAGATTTCTGTTCGAGGAAATCCGGATTATAGCGAGTCTGATTTTGAGACTTTTACAATAGAAGATGCAAGGAGTTTGAGTGAACGAGCACAAAATACACCTCTTACAGAGGATGGCAAAAAGATTTTTATCATCTCTTTAAAAAACATCACTCATGAAGCGCAAAATGCGTTACTCAAACTTTTTGAGGAACCGCCAAAACAGACTCATTTCATCTTGATTTCTCCGAATACTTCTTTTTTTCTGCCAACACTACTTTCAAGATTTGAAGTCAAAGAAATATCACCAAAGAAAAACTTGGATGATTCAATCGCGAAAAAATTTATTAAATTACCTTTAAAAGAAAAGCTAGATTTTGCCCACGAAATTGCAAGCGATATCAAAGATGAGAAAAAATCAAAATCCGATGCCATCAATTTTGTAAGTGAGCTTGAAATTGAAATGCAGAAAGCCCTAGTCGACAAAAAAAATACTTCAGAAATCATTTTTTTTGTTGAGGAATTACTCCTCGCGAAAAAATCTCTTTACGGGCGTTCTCCTTCAATTAAGCTCATTTTGGAACATCTTTCCCTCACGTGCCCCAAATTATAGTTGTATATTGGCGAAAAATTGATAATATATAGTTTAATAAAAATTATCAGCTCGTCTTCTTTTCTGTCATCCTCGTGCAGGCGGGGATCCATGTCTGGATTCCCGGTCGCCAAGTTATAAGCGACACTTGTTGACAGCCTGCACGGGAATGACATCATTATTTAAATCTATGGCATATAACTTTCAAGAACTAAAAACCAAATCAAAAGAAGTCGAAGAACACATCAAAAAAGAATTTTCTGGAATTCGAACAGGTAGAGCGAGCCCAAACATTCTGGACTCGGTACTTGTCGAATCTTATGGCGCAAAAGTACCGATTGTTCAAGTTGGAAATGTTTCCATCGAGGATGCCCGTACCTTACGGATAAGTCCGTGGGACAAAACGCACAACAAAGAAATCGAGAAAGCGATAATGGCCTCAAATCTGGGTTTGTCAGCTGTCACGGATGACGCAGGCGTTCGCGTAATTTTTCCCGAACTTACTGAAGACAGAAGAAAATCTCTTGTGAAAATTTTGAAAGAACGCCTCGAGGAGGGAAGAGTGAAACTCCGTGCAGTTCGCGATCATGTTTGGAAAGATATTCAAGATAAAGAGAAAGCGGGAGCGATTCGCGAAGATGAAAAATTTCGTCTAAAAGATGAAATGCAGAAAATAATCGATACTTCAAACAAAAATCTCGAAGATCAGTTTAGTAAAAAAGAAAAAGAAATTTTGGGTTAAAAATGACAACCGCAATACTATTTTTATTTATTTTGGCACTCCTCGTGTTCGTCCATGAACTCGGGCATTTTCTCGTTGCCAAAGCATCAAAAATTCGGGTGGATGAATTTGGTATTGGTTTTCCGCCAAAAATTTTTGGCAAAAAGTATGGTGAAACTTTGTACTCGTTCAACTGGATTCCATTTGGCGGTTTTGTTAAAATTTTTGGCGAAAATCCAGATGAAGAATCTATCTCTGGACCAGATTCCGCAAGAAGTTTTGTAAACAAAAATCGAGGGATTCAAGCCGGAGTTCTTGTTGCGGGTGTCACATTCAATGTCCTGTTTGCATGGCTTTTGCTTTCGCTCGGCTTTATGATTGGACTACCGGTATCATCTAGTGACTACAAAGCATCTGAAGTAACAAATCCGCAAACGACAATAACAATGGTTATTTCTGGTTCACCGGCAGAAAAAGCGAATTTGAAAACGGGCGATGTCATCACAGCTATGTCAGCACAAGGAAAAAAGTTGGCCGTGATCAGCCCAAAATCAATTGTTAATTTTATTGGCGCAAATCAAGACTCAAAATTGACCGTAAGTTACACGCGAGGAGAAACAACAGGAAGTGCAGAAGTTGTGCCCGAAAGTGGCATTAGTCCCGACCACAAATCTATCGGTGTCGCGCTCGATGAAGTCGGGATTTTGAAACTGGGACTTTTTGGCGCGCTCGGAAAAGGGTTTGCGGTGACGATTCAAATTTCAAAAGATATCGCTGTTGGTTTTTTCAATTTGATTTCGGAGATGTTTCAAGGAAAAGCCAAACTTGATAATCTAAGTGGCCCTATCGGTATCGCAAAAATGGTTGGTGATGCGAGAACGCTTGGTTTTAATTATTTACTTACATTCACCGCATTCATTTCCATAAATCTTGCGGTACTAAACCTTATGCCTTTTCCCGCGCTCGATGGAGGAAGACTTCTCTTTGTCGCAATTGAGGCAACTGTGAGACGCCGAATAAGTCCCAAAATTTTAAATTCTGTAAACGCAATCGGTTTTGCACTTCTAATCTTCCTTATGGTCGTCGTTACCTACCGCGACGTGATTAAACTTTTTTAAACTTTTTATATAGAAATTTATTGATATAAAATACTTGTAAAGTCAAGTATTCTATTTAGCCTTCTTTTCATGTACAATTTCGATATAAATAGAATTTAGGCGTTTGGTTGAAATTCGAGGCGCGAGCGAGTGAGAAGTGATGTTATCACTTCGCAAGACTCTGAACGTTCTGTAGTCAGAATGTGAATAGTGTACTCCTGTAAGGAGTTGCGACCAATCTAGAAGCAACGAAGGTCGAAAATTTTATACAACTTCGTTGTAAAAAATATTTCGACATGATTTCTGAGGTGCAGAAATCAAAGTTCGCCAAAAGTATAAATTCTAAAAATTTATGGGAATAGAAAAACCTGTATTTGTAAGTCACGAAAATACACTTCTCTACAAGAATCTTATTCAAATTGAGCTTGTTAAGCTTATGTATGGGGATGATTCAAACGAACACTTCGATACGTTTATAGAAAAATATTCCGAAAAATTCCGAGTCGAATTTGCAAAAAAACTGGCACAGGATCCGACTATTCTTCAAAATTATGCAACTGACCCGGAGTACAAACAGAATTTTTTGATAGAAATGAGAAAATTTTTAGAAACAAAATCACAGAAAGATGAGGAGGACGGTGAACAATTACCTAAATTATAAAAAATGAAACAATCGCAACTTTTTAGTAAAACTCGCAAGGATTCGCCAAAAGATGAGGTCGCCAAAAATGCTGACTTACTAATTCGTGCAGGTTTCATAAACAAAGAACTTGCTGGGGTTTATTCTTTTCTGCCACTTGGCCTTATCGTCTTAAACAAAATCAACTCTATTATAAGAGAAGAAATGAATGCTATTGGCGGACAAGAAATTTTCCTAACCGCGCTTCAAGATCCGTCCGTTTGGGAAAAATCTGGCAGATGGTCTGATGAGACAATAGGTAATTGGTTTAAAACCAAACTCAAAAACGATACCGAACTTGGTCTTGGTTTCACTCATGAAGAACCTCTGACGAACCTGATGAAAAATCACATCAGGTCGTGGAGAGATTTGCCGATTTACGCGTACCAAATTCAAACCAAATTCCGCAATGAAGCGCGTGCAAAATCTGGCATAATGCGAGGAAGAGAATTTTTGATGAAAGATTTGTATTCTTTTTCGAGAGATGAGAAAGAGCATTTAGAATTTTATGAGGAAGCCAAAAGAGCCTACCTGAAAATTTTTGAAAGAGTTGGGCTAGGAGAAACTACGTATGTGACATTTGCATCAGGTGGCAGTTTTTCAAAATATTCACATGAGTTCCAGACAATCACCGACGCAGGTGAAGACGTGATATATGTTGATGAAAAAAAGAAAATGGCCGTTAATAAAGAAGTCTTGAATGACGAAGTGTTGTCGGAACTTGGACTTGACCGAAAAAACCTTATTGAAAAGAAAGCTGTTGAAGTTGGAAATATCTTTACGCTCGGCACAAAGTACAGTAACGCGCTCGGATTAAATTATCTAGATGAAGCCGGTGTAAAGAAAGATGTTTTCATGGGGAGCTACGGTATAGGGCCTTCAAGGCTACTGGGTGCGATAGTTGAGGTTTTCTCTGACGAAAAGGGAATTGTCTGGCCAGAAAGCGTCGCTCCATTCAAATTCCACATCATTTCTTTGGCTGAAAAAGAATCGAACTCGTCCGCGAAAGCTTTGGAACTCTACGAAAAACTTACAGCGACGGGACAAAGCGTCCTACTTGATGACAGAGATATGCGAGCTGGCGAAAAATTTGCCGATTCAGACCTTATTGGAATTCCAATAAGAATCGTGGTTAGTGACAAAACGGAAAAAGCTGGTATCTTTGAAATAAAGGACAGAAAAACGGGAAAAGTTGATGAGATCTCCACATCAGATTTCATGAAAAAATATGAATGTTAGATCTCACAATGAAAAAATACTTCAAGTTACAAATAGAAAAATTTTACCGATTTCTTTCACACGATATCGGGATTGATCTTGGTACTGCAAATACGCTCGTCTACGTTAGGGGTTTTGGTATTGTCGTAAACGAACCATCGGTTGTAACTATAAATGAAAAAACCGGTCGCGTAGTTGCGGTCGGTAAAGAAGCCAAGGCAATGCTTGGACGGACACCTGCGCACATCAAAGTGATAAGACCTGTCGTTGATGGCGTCATTTCCGATTTCGAGATAACAGAAGAAATGGTCAGCTACTTAATCGACTCTGCGGAAAAAGTTCAAAAAAAAATACTCGGCCCAAGAGTGGTCATAGGTGTTCCGTCTGGAATCACAAATGTTGAGACGCGAGCTGTTCGAGATGCGGCCAAAAACAGTGGCGCTAGGGAAGTGCATCTTGTCGAAGAGCCGATGGCTGCTGCCATCGGCATCAGACTTCCGATACATGAGCCTGTCGGTAATATGATTGTCGATATCGGTGGAGGCACTACAGACATTGCAGTGATTTCGATGGGGGGAATTGTCAAAGCAAAAAATCTAAAAATTGCTGGTGATAGGTTCAACAACGATATTGTCTCTTACATTCGTAATGAATTTAAAATATTGATTGGTGAAAAAACGGCGGAAAATTTGAAAATGACTCTCGGCAAAGTGATTGCAGATGAAAATACAATGGAATCGCCAGTGAAAGGTCGCGATCTTGTGACGGGACTGCCGAGGGAAGTAATCATTACTGATTCCGATATCCGCGAAGCTCTGTTGCCTTCACTTGATATATTAATAGAAGCTGTACGTGAAGTCCTCGAAGTTACTCCGCCAGAAATTGTTGCCGACATAATGCACCGAGGTCTCTATCTTACCGGTGGTGGCGCGCTTTTAAAAAAGTTGCCAGAACTTCTTGCCGAACATATCAAAATCCCCATTCGTGTGTCAGACGATCCCCTCACCGCAGTCGCAAGAGGAACTGGCATAATTCTTGAAAATTTGTCGAGGTTTAGTGATATTCTCATAAAAAATGATGACATTTCTTAAGTCAAGAAAAAGAAAAGTCCTTGGCAGAAAAAATATGGTTGTCGTGATCATCGCCATATTTTTCGCAAATTTTTTATTTCCAAATTTTTTCCCGACAATTTCTTATTACCTCTATTCTCCAGTATGGTACATAAATTCTCGTCTGCAAGACGGCGCTTATAGCTTTACATTAAAACCAAATGTCGAATTGATGAAAGAAAATTTAGATTTGCGTGAAAAAAACGCGGAGTTGTTGCAATCCGAACGCAAACTTAATGATTTGCAAATTGAAAATATTGATTTGACAAAATTTAGTGGTTCAGAAAAAAATTCACTCGCAAGCGTCATCGCAAAACCAAATGTTAGTGTATACGACACAATACTTCTTGATATTGGCGAAAACAAGAGCGTAGAGGTGGGGGATTATGTAACTCTGCCAAATGATATCGTCATTGGTCAAATAATAGAGACCCACAAAAATTTCTCGAAAGCCTCTCTTCTCTCAACTCCGGGAACTGAAATAAAGGTTTCGGTGGGATCCAAAAATATACAGACGATCGCATACGGGCAAGGCAATGGAAACCTCTTCATCAAGCTACCCAAAGATCTGGAAATAAAAAATGGTGATTTGATAAGAATCCAAGAACTCGGAGATGAGATTATAGGAAGTGTTACGCTAGTTCAATTTGATGACAGTAGCGCTTTTACAAAAATAATTTTTTCATTACCTACTAACATATATGAAATGCGTTGGGTTAAGATAAGGAAAGTTTTAACTAAATAATATAATGCCGAGGGCCATATCTTTCATTACCATGATATTTATTTCGGCCGTTGGTCCGTACTGGCTCTTTCCACTGTATTTGATTTTTTTTGCAATTCTTTTTGCAAAATGGAATGAAGGAATTTTTTTGGCCTTTTTTTTGGATTCACTTTACGGCCGACCAATTTTACATTTTTCTTTCTGGCTAACACTATTTGCAATCGTCATAATTTTTGTAGTTGAAAAATTTAAAAAAAATCTAATTTGATGCGCTTTTCATTTTTTAAAAAAAGAAATAGAAATCGTGAAATTGCCCCAGAGGATATTTTTATTGATGGAAAAAACTTACCGAAATATGAAATAGAACGTTTCCAAGGACATCTTGAAAAACCGATATCACAAAAAACGGTTTTTTTTACAGGTCTAGTTTTTTTATTAATCGGCATAGCGTTTTCCTATAGAGTTTACGCGCTTCAAATAATGAAGGGGCAGGAATATTTTGATGAAAGTAAAAACAATTCGCTGAAAAAAATTCCGATTTTGGCTGATCGAGGAATTGTTAAAGATAGAAATGGAGAACTTTTGGTCTGGAATACTGCATCGACAGATCATCCAGAATTTTCATCAAGAAAATACACAGAAGATGCTGGTATGTCGCATTTACTTGGCTACATAAGTTATCCGGCAAAAGATAAATCCGGAATATATTATAGTGATAATTTCACCCCAAAAGAGGGGGCTGAACTTCTTTATGATGCTATTTTGGCGGGGAAAAATGGTAACGCGCTTCTTGAAGTGGATGCTGTCGGCAAGGTGAAATCGGAAAGCACGATTGATTTTCCCAGAGAAGGGGCGCCTCTAATTCTTTCTATTGATTCACGTATTCAAAATAAACTTTACAAAAGTATGAGCGATTTGTCAGAAAAAATTGGCTTTACGGGTGGAGCCGGAGCAATTATGAATATAAATACAGGGGAGCTAATTGCAATTACAAGTTACCCCGAATTTGATTCAAATGTGATGACAGACAGCCGAGACGGCAAAAAAATTGCAGATTACCAGAGCAATTCAAAAAAATATTTTTTAAACCGCGCGATAGAAGGGGTTTATACTCCGGGTTCTATTGTGAAACCCTACATCGCACTCGGAGCTTTAAATGAAAAAACTATTACTTCAGAAAAGAAAATCTTGAGTACTGGCTCAATTTCTATTCCCAATCCGTACGACAAAACAAAACCCTCAATCTTCAATGACTGGAAAGCGCACGGCTGGGTTGATATGAGACAAGCGATTGCGGTGTCTTCTGACGTTTATTTTTATGAAGTTGGTGGTGGTTTTGAAGATCAAAAAGGTCTGGGGATTTTGAATATCAAAAAGTATATGCAATTATTTGGTTTCGGCGCTCCTGTTCCAGGAGATTACTCTTCAGATACATCAGGAATACTTCCAGACCCTGCATGGAAAGAAGAAAATTTCCCAGGTGATGTTTGGCGTGTTGGTGATACATACAATACATCTATCGGCCAGTACGGTATGCAAGTAACACCACTTCAAGCTTTGCGCGCTATAGCTTCTGTGGCAAATAACGGAAAACTTGTAACTCCAACAATCCTAAAGGAGGGTAATACTGGAAAGACGTTTGAAGAGACTTTGCCACTTCCAGCAGAAAATTATTCTATTATAAGAGAAGGAATGCATAAAGGTGTGACGGGGGGCGGAACAGCGGCGGGACTTTTCTCTCCGGAATATTCAATTGCTGCAAAAACTGGTACCGCAGAACTTGGCGCAAAAAAAGCTTTTGTAAATTCCTGGGTTACTGGATTTTTCCCATATGAAAATCCGAAGTATGCTTTTGTGGTGATGATGGAGAAGGGACCTAAAGGAAATATTTATGGCGCAACTTTTGTGATGAGGGAACTACTAGATTGGATGGTGGTGAATACGCCAGATTATCTTAAATAAGATAATAAATCCGAAGCACGTCATGCCTTAGGACAGATCCGTCCTTTGGCGGAAAATTCGAAATCCAAAACAATATTTAATATTTAAATAGGGAAAAACTAAAACAGAGAAAATCCCCCGCGATTTCAGAAAATCGCGGGGGATTGCAAAAACTCAAATC
>ORMF011130263.1_pt1 | contig 11709 bp, 3 predicted proteins | sample 1779871 | NCBI WGS metagenome assembly ORMF01 (sample SAMEA104232316, study PRJEB22302) | groundwater metagenome | biome: forest; feature: aquifer; material: groundwater | place: USA | collected 2011-08-07 | depth 5.4 m
AAAGGCGGCAACTACGGCTGGAGCATCGTCGAGGGACGCCAGCCGGTTCACCCCACCGGCAAGCGCGGGCCGACGCCGATCCTGCCGCCGACGGTGGAGCATCCGCATTCGGAGGCGGCGTCGATCACCGGCGGGATCGTCTATCACGGCAAACGGTTGAAGGAGCTGGCAGGGGCGTACGTCTATGGCGATTGGCAAACCGGCAAAATGTGGGCGCTCTGGCACAACGGCCCGAAGGTCACCCGCCTCGAAGAGATCGCCCGAACGGGAATCCAGATCGTCGTGTTCGCTGAGGACAACGCGAGCGAACTCTACGCCGCGGACTACGCCAGCGGCAGCATCCATCAACTGGAGCCGAATCCGGAGCGAGGCGCACCCGCGAAGTTCCCGCAGCGGCTCAGCGAGACCGGCCTCTTCGCGTCGGTGAAGGACCATCGGCTCGCGCCAGGGGTGGTCGGCTACTCGATCAATGCCGAGCTCTGGACCGACTCTGCGACGACGGAGCGTTTCATCGCGTTCCCGGGCACGAACAACATTCAAGTGACGAGCAACGGTTGGGCGTGGCCGAAGGACACTGTGCTCGCGAAAACTTTTTCGCTCGAATTGGAGCGCGGCAAACCCGCGAGCCGCCACCGCCTCGAAACACAGGTTCTCCACCTCGATGGCGCGTGGCGCGCCTACACCTACACGTGGAACGACGAGCAGACGGACGCGACGCTCGTGGACGCCGCCGGCGCGGAGCGCGCGTTCGAGGTCATCGACCGCGACGCACCCGGTGGCCGACGCAAACAGACCTGGCGTTACTACAGCCGCACCGAATGCCTGCGCTGCCACAACTCGTGGGACGGGTATGTGCTAGCCTTCAACCCGGAGCAGTTGAACAAGGATCACTGCTACGAATCTGCGAACCGGACGAACCGTTCGCACGCGAAGCCGGGGATCATCGGGAACCAGCTTCAGGCGTTGGCCCGCGTCGGCGTATTCAGTCAGCCGATCGGTGACAAGAGTTCGCCCAGATTTCCCAACCCGCGCGACGCGAGCGCCGATCTGAACGAGCGCGCCCGCGCCTGGCTGCACATCAACTGCGCACACTGTCATCGCAACGGGGCCGGCGGCTCCGTGGTCTCCGAGATGCCGTACGGGATGCCGCTGGAGAACGCGAAGCTCGTGGGCCAAACCCCGTCACAGGGCGCGTTTGGCATGGTGGGCGCGCACGTGATCACCGCCGGCGATCCGTATCGGTCGGTGCTCTACTACCGGATTTCCACCGAAAGCGGCGGGCACATGCCGCGACTGGGATCGAGCTTCGTCGATGTGGAAGGCGCTCAGGTCATCCACGATTGGATCAAGCAACTGCCACTGAGCCTGGCGGCAAAACAGAAGGACGATCCCGCGGCCACGAAGCTCGCTGCGGAAAACGAAACGGCGCTCCGGCAACTCGCCTCCGCGACGAGTTCCGGTCCGGCTGCGCCCGCTGAGCTGGTTGATCGTCTGCTGGCCTCGACCAGCGGCGCGTTGGCGCTCTTGCACGAGGTGAGCCAGCACGCTTTCAGCGAGCCGCTCCGGACTGAGATCATCGAAAAGGCGGCGACTCACGCGAGTGTTCAGGTGCGCGACCTGTTTGAGCGCTTCCTCCCAGACGAGAAACGGCCCAAGAAACTCGGCGCGACGTTCAACGTCGCGGAAATTCTCTCGCTCACTGGCGACGCGGCGAACGGCAAGAAAATCTTCTTCCAGGACGGTGGAGCCCAGTGCTACACCTGCCATCGCGCAGACGGCGAGGGCCGCGACTTCGGCCCGGACCTCAGCCACGTCGCGACGAAGTTCGACCGCGCCCAGTTGCTCGACAACATCCTGAATCCGTCGAAGCTGATCGACCCAGCCTTCGTGAGCTACACCGTCGAGACGAAAGATGAGCAGAGCTACAGCGGCTTGCTCGTGAAGCAGACCGACGACGAGATTCTCCTCAAGGACGCGACCGCTCAAGAAATCCACCTGGCCAAAACCAAAGTGAAGACTCTCCAGCCCCAGCAACTCTCCGCGATGCCGGAGGGCTTGCTGCAAACCATGACCGCGCCGGCGGTGGCGGATTTGCTGGAGTTCTTGAGCACGCTGAGATGAGGTGGCTGACGCCACCGTGCCCGCCCGCCCGCCCGCTGGCCGTCCATTTGTTATGCGCAACACTGCCCCGATCGCAATGGGCGTGACAGCACTGCTCGCCGGACTGGTGATCCTCTCGTTGCTCCGGAAAACTGATCCCAGCAGGCCGATCTCAGCCGCTCGCAAACCAAGCCTTTCTTCCGATGCCACGGTTTTGCCAGCGGCTGACCAAGAATCCGTGCGGCAACTTCAGGCAATCGAAGCGCAGCGACAGCAGTTGGACGACACTGTCTGGGCGACAGAACTCCTGGCGCAGAAACACGAGGCGGTGTTCGTCAGACTGTGGGACGAACTCCGAATGAACACGGAGGCTTTCGCGGTCCTGGACCGATTCGCCTTCGGGGAACTGCTCGTGGCCATGCTCCGCGGGCCTGCCTCGACCAATCACGGAGTCGTGATCAGGAAGTCCAGCGACGCCATGGATCGGCTGACCAGGGCATCCTGGCGCGAGTTACTGGGGCGTTGGCACCGCGACGGTCTGCGGCTGGAGCAATCTGAATGGCGCCACGGACGATTCGCGATCAGCGACGACGGGACGCGTTCATCGGTCGTTGCGTTCACGCTGCACGCGCTGGTTCCAGCAAGTCAGGAACGGTTCGTTTTGCGCGGCGAGTTGCGCGTCCGCTGGAGGAAGGAGCCGACGACCGACGGTGAACCGTTTCCCGAGACGATCCACGCGACCGGGTTGGAGTTGCTTTCGCGCCACGGCGAGCCGCCGTTCGACCACAAGGTGGTCGCCGACATCACGCCGGACAAGGCCGATCCCAGCCTCCAGGAGCCGAGCCTCCACGTCTATGACCTCGACGGCGATGGCTTGTCGGAAATCATTTTGCCGCGGCTCAATCGCGTCTATTGGAATCGCGGGCGAGGGGAGTTCGCGCAAGACGGACTGTGCGCGCAGCCGGTGCCGGCGCTCAACGCGTGGGTGTTGGCGGACTTCGATGGCGATGGGCTGGTGGACTTGCTCGGCGCCGACTCGGACGGGCTGGCGCTGTTCGCTGGTGACAAGAGCGGCCACTTCGTCAACGCGCCTCGCAGAATTCGCTTCAGCGACGAGCCGTTGCCGAATCCGTCCGTGCTGACCGCCAGCGACATCGATGGCGACGGCGACCTTGACGTGTGGCTCGGACAATACAAAGTCCCGTATCAAGGCGGCCAGATGCCAACGCCTTACTACGACGCGAACGACGGATGGCCGTCCTTTCTGCTGCTGAACGACGGCCACGGGAACTTCGCGGATCGCACGGAGCAAGCCGGCCTGGCCGCCAAAAGGTTTCGCCGCACCTACAGCAGTTCGTTCGCAGACCTCGATGACGATGGCGACTTGGACTTCGTCGTCGTGAGCGACTTCGCGGGCGCGGACATTTATCTCAACGACGGGCGCGGGCATTTCGCGGAGGCCACGAGCCGGGTGCTGGACGAGCCGCACGCGTTCGGGATGTCGCACGCGCTGGCCGATTTCGACGGCGACGGGCGGCTGGACTTTTTCATGATCGGGATGAACTCCTTTGCCGCAGACCGGCTCGACGCGCTGGGTCTCCGACGAAGTGAGTTTCCCGACCACCAGCGCACGAGGCCGAAGATGGCTTACGGCAACCGGCTCTACTTCGGCCGTGGCGCGCGCTTCGAGCAAATCGCGCGCAGCGATCAAGTCGCCCGCACGGGTTGGTCGTGGGGCGTGACAAGCGGCGACTTCGACAACGACGGCGACGTGGACCTCTACGTCGTCAACGGCCACATCAGCGGGGAGTCCGCGCGCGACTACGAGAGCGTGTTCTGGCGGCATGACATCTACGCCGGGTCATCGCGCGACGACCCGATGCTTGAGCGTTACTTTCGCGCTATTCAAGGGCGCTACTACGGCGCGGGCTTTTCCTATGGCGGCTACGAGAAGAATCGGCTCTTTCTCAACGAGAACGGGAAGGCGTTCCTCGAAGCCGGCTACTTGATGGGCGTCTCGCTCGAAGACGACTGCCGCAACGTCGTGAGCGACGATCTCGACGGTGACGGCAAACTGGAGTTGCTGGTGACGAGCCTGAAGGTCCGGCCGAGGATGAGTCAGGCGCTCCATCTGTTCCCGAACTTCACGGCCGGCGCGGGCAATTGGATCGGCGTGCGGGTGCGCGAGTCCCGTCCCGGTTTCTCGCCGGTCGGCGCGAAGGTGATCTTGACCACATCAGCCGGCAGACAAATCCGCCATCTCGTCACGGGCGACTCCTACCGTTCGCAGCACGCGCCCACGGCGCACTTCGGCTTGGGCAGCAGAACCAACGTGCAACGCCTCGAAGTGATCTGGCCGAACGGCCAGAGCAAGAAGCTCATTGATCCAGCGGTGAACCGCTATCACCTCGTGCTACCGGGCGAAGGTTGATCTTAAGGGCTCGGAGTGCCCGGTCTTGGAGTGCGCCACGCAGTGGCGCTTTGGATGCGCCGTGCGCGACTGCCGTGGCTGAGCGTTCTCGTGAGCCATCGGTCTTCGGAGGCTCCCCATTCCAAAGCGGGACTGCGTCCCGCACTCCACGACGCTGGCGCAGCCGACGAAGCGCCTGGACTGGCCGATAGGCCTAACGCAAAGGCGCGAAGACGCAGAGGCGCAGAGAGGGTTGAACCATGACGATTTCAACCACTGGAAGCTGACGATCGAACGTGTAGCCGAAGATTCCTCTGCCTCCGCGGCTCTGCGGCTTCGCGGCTCTGCGTTAACCTCGAGGGCGTGATTCGAGGCAGCTTCGCGAGCACGCCGCCACGCTCGTGGAGGCTTGTAAAAACCCCGGCGGCAGGTTATCAGGTGCTCAGGTTCAAGGCGCACTCGGTCGGGAGGCGAGACGTGCATGGCCGATGACTCGCAGCCCAGCGAACTTGAAAACTTGAAAACTTGAAAACCTCAAATCGAAAGGACCGTTATGCAGATCGTCAAGCAACTCGCAATCTTCCTCGAAAACCGTCCCGGCATGATGGCGCGCGTGTGTGCTGCCTTGAGCGCCGCCGGCATCAACATCTACGCGCTCACGGTCAGCGACACGGTCGATCACGCGGTGATCCGCCTGGTGGTGAGCGACGCCCAGAAGGCCCTCTATCTCTTCGAGCAGCACGGCACGCTGGTGGTCGAGGACGACGTGTTGCTGGTCGAAGCGGACAACAAACCCGGCACGTTGGCCAAGCTGTGTCATCGGCTGGCCGACGCGAAGATCAACATCGAGTATTGCTACTGCGCGACGATCCCAAGCGCGAAGAAAGGTTTGCTGGTGCTGCGCGCGTCGAACCCGCAGAAGGCGCTGAAGGTGTTGCAGGGGTGAGCCGCCGGGACTGAATCGGAAACCGCGAATGGATGCGAATGAACGCGCATGGTGGCGGGACGAGCGCCCGGTTGAACGCCGAGGCAGCGTCGCGGGGCGGGGGCCGGGCCTGGATCGTGGCCGGCGGAGCCGTGTGGGGAACGTTGGCCCCTCGCGGAAGGCGCGGGGCGCGGATTCGGGCGGACGGGCAGGAAGGCGACCGAGGCGTTGGGGCGACAAAGCCAGCCCGAAAGCAAAGCGCAAACGGGGAGAGTCGGGGGCGTGCGACCGGGCTCGCCCCGTGGGAGAGCGTCCAGAGGAACGCAACGAACGTCGGAAGCCCTTCTCCCACGGGGCTCGTTGAACACCTGATAGCATGGAGGCTCCGCGCGGTCACGTTCTGGAAATAAGCGGACACCCTCGGCGCGCTCCGCTCAATGCTGTCTTCGTTCGTTAGGCGGAAGGCGACAACTCAAAGCCCGCCGCCAACAATTTCGCACCCAGCCTCTTCTGCCACGCGACATCGGAGATGGAGTCAAAAACCACGCCGTCCAAGTCAGAAGGCCGTTCGAACTTAGAAGTGAAGACCGACCGTGCGAAGCGGCCGTTCGCCTCGAAATGACGCGGCGGGCGAAGGCCCCTCCACCACGATCTGATTCGCAGCGTCGCCGCGAGAAGCGAACTCCACCCCGCGAACATCCGTGGACCACGTCGGAGAAACCTCAGTGCCCGGAGGCCGCCAGCGTCTCATCCTGTTGTCAGGACCGCGAAGGTCAGCGCCTCGAGTTCGAGCCTTGACTCTTCACGGCGGCCGGTTGGATGCGCCCCGTCCGAGACGGGGCCTTGGTTCTGTCGCCCGCCACTTGCGGCGCCGGGGATTGCCCGCTTGCTTCACAGGAGGCCACGCCTGAACGCCGATCTGGCGAGGAGGTTCGAACGGGAGAATCGCAACAAAAATCTCCTGCCATTCGCCGCGCCGCCGGCTATGCTCGGGGCCAACGTTGATGCACCACTGCTATGGACAAATTGCTCCTCGTCGATAACGAGGTCGATGTGCAGTACTCGTTTCGGCGGATTTTTGATTCGCCGGAGATCGAGCTGACCACCGCGGCCAGCGGCGAGGAGGCGCTCAGGCTTATCCCGAAGCTGAAGCCGGATCTCGTCATCATGGACGTGCGCATGGGCGGCCTGGGCGGACTGGAGGCGCTCCGGCGGCTGCGCCACAGTGATCGCAAGACGCCCGTCATCATGATGACCGCCTACGGCACGACGCAGACGGCCATCGAAGCGATGAAGCTTGGCGCCTACGATTACCTGCTCAAGCCGTTCGACGTGCCGAAGCTCAAGCAACTCGTCGCCGCCGCGCTCCAAGCCGCGCGGGCGATGAAGCAGGTCGTCTCCTACCAACCGCTGCTTGAATCGGAGGACTACGCCCTGGGCATCGTGGGCCGCAGCGAAGCGATGCAAACGGTCTTCAAGCTCATCGGCCAGGTCGCCGCCACCGACGCCACCGCGTTGCTCACGGGCGAGAGCGGCACGGGCAAAGAATTGGTCGCGCGCGCGATCTATCATCACAGCCGGCGCAGCGAGCAACCGTTCATCGCGATCAACTGCGCCGCCATCCCGGAGCACCTGTTGGAGAGTGAGCTGTTCGGTCACGAGAAAGGCGCGTTCACCGGCGCGACCCTGCAGCGCATCGGCAAATTCGAGCAATGCCACCGCGGGACGATCTTCCTCGACGAGATCGGCGACATGAGCCTGGCGACGCAGACCAAGATCCTGCGCGTGTTGCAGTCGGGCACGTTCGAGCGCGTCGGCGGCGACCAAACGATCCATGTCGATGTGCGGGTCATCGCGGCGACGAACAAGAATCTGGAGCAAGCCGTCGCGGCGAAAGCTTTTCGCGAAGACCTGTTCTACCGGCTCAACGTCGTGCGCCTTCAACTGCCGCCCTTGCGCGAGCGGCGCGAAGACGTTCGACTGCTGGTGAATTATTTCCTGAAGAAGCTCGCGCAGGCGCAGAGCCAGGCGCCCAAGTCGATTTCCCCCGAGGTCATCGCTGCGCTGGAGCAGTATGATTGGCCGGGCAACGTGCGCGAGCTGGAGAACGTGATGCAGCGCGCGATCGTCGTCGCCAAAGGCGAGGCGATCCTGCCAAACGACCTGCCGCCGGAGATCAGCGCGCCGGGAAAGCCGGCCGCGGCCCAACCAGCCGGTGCCACCGCGGCTGAAGCCCCGCCCGCGGCCACAACGCCGGACCTCAGCGCACTCGCCCGCACCCTGTTTCAGTGGGCACGTCAGGACCGCGAGTTGAAGGTGCTGCCCGCGGTGGAACGTGAACTGGTCATCCAAGCCCTCGTGGAAACGAAAGGCAATCAACTCCAGGCCGCCAACCTGCTCGGCATCACGCGCGCCACCTTGCGCAAGCGGATCCAGAAGTTCGGGATCAAGCGAGAGATGAAGATTCAGTGAGCCCGACGCGATGACGGTGTGAGCGAGCCAGCGTGTTTGCGCGAAGGCCGGTGAACCAGCATCCACGCGCCAGCGTCTTGGAGGGCGCCAGTCCTCTGGGGCTTTCGGCCCGACCCGACTCCGCAAGCCAAAGCGCCAGAGGACTGGCGCACTCCAAAACCTGGCGGCCCTTTGGAGGTTCATGGTGAGCGGGACCAGGATGTCCCGGAACTTCTTGGTCGCCGTACTAGGAACTCATTCGGCCAGGCGGACACGATAGAAGTGTGGCCGGTCGGCGGCAGAGGGGTCGATGAATTCGGCGAGTTGCCCATCGCCAGCGATCGGATCGCCGACCGCCGTCCAGCCTCCGTCGAGCGCAGCGGAACGCTCGACCACGTAACGCTTGCTGGCGATGGTCGGCCAGCGCAGTGCGATCATGGGCGCTTCGCCGGGGCCGCTGGCAACGGCCTCGATCTTCAGCACGCGCAGCGCGGAGTCGGTCTTCATCGGGTCGGTGCCGGCTTTGTATTCGGCGAGGTTCGACATGCCGTCGCCATCTGGGTCGCCGTTGGGACCGGCGAGCGGATTTGTGACGGAGCCAAAGTACCTGGCCCGCCAGGCGTCAGGAATGGCGTCGTTCCACGGCGACACCGGCTGGCCCTGCACGGTGACCAAACCGTCTTCGAGGGTCTGCGGGAAGACGCCCAACCCGTTCGGCGAGGCGGAGACATGATCGAAATGGACCAAGTAAGTTGCGTCGGGCGCGGCATCCGCAGGCAGGCGGAACTTCAGCACGCCGACGGGAGCTCTGCCTGACACGCCGCTGACGCCTCGGTTCAGCCACGCGGCGGCGTAGTTGTTCGGCGCGAGCGCGCGAGTGAGCGCCGGATCACCGAGGCTGGGAACGGACGCGAATTGCACCGCTTCCGCAAGCGCCGGGGCGCCGTTGCGCGGCTGCACGCTGACATTCATCAGCATCACGCGCAGCGGGAAGTCGCCACGCACGTCGGCGACCAGCGGGACCTCGACCATCTCGCCAGGCGCGGCCTGCGCTGCGCCCGCTGAGAAAATGACCGACGGCATGTTCTCGCTGGAAAGAGTCACGGCGGGCCGGGCGGGAAAGACATTGGTCGGACCGCGGAAGAGGTTGTCCCCGTTGGCCGCGAAGCCCCCGCCGTTCGTCCAATAACGGGCGTACCAAGCCAGCGTGTGGTCCAACGAACGGCGGAACGTGATATGCACGTCCGTCACGTCCAGCACCCCGTCCCCAAACTTGACGTTGTTGATCTCCGTGTCGTTGCCATCCGAGGCCAGGAGGAGCGGGTTGGTCGTCGCATCCGACGAGTCCATGCCGTCGAAAAAGTCGCTGCCGGGCGGCGGCAACCGGAACAAGCTCGGTTGGGCCGTGTAAACCGCCGACTCGAACACCTGCAGCACATCGTTGTTGAGCAGGTTGGTGTCGCCGAAATCGCCGGCGTTGAACCAGCGGAACGGCGCCACGTCGCCCACGACATACGGCCGCGAGCCGACCGTCACGTGCTTGAGGGCGTTGAGCGCGCCCCCGCCGAGCGACCCATCGGTCGGCGTGTCGATGAACACGTCCGAGGAAACGCCGTCGTCCGTCCCCGACGGTCGGCCAATCTGGATTTCGTAAGTGGAGCTCGTATCAGCCGAGGGCGGGATGACAAACGAGTAGCTGCCCACGACGACGTTGCCGAGGAGGCCCGAGAAGATGGTGTCATGCGGCTGGGAGAACGTCACGAGGTCCTGCTTCAGCGTATCGAAGAGGTTCGTTTCGCCGAACCGCTCCAGCCAGCCGAGCCCGATGAGGTTGAGGGCCGAGTTGGTAAAGCTCAGATCGGTGAAGGTGACGTTCGTGAAAAAGGAAGGCGGAATATCCTGGTAGCGGAGGGGCGCGGTGCCCGGAATCGGCTTGACCAACGCGGTCTGGAAATCCACCGCGCCCGGCGCAACGACTGGTCCCGCGACGTTGGTGACGGTCACGTTGAACTGTAGCGAGTAAATCGTCTGGTTCGGGATCAGCGTGAGTGTCACCGGCGCATAGAACCGCTGCCCGGCGGCGCCGACAAACTCGCTCGACGCTTCGCCGACCTCGAAGCCAAAACTGATCTTGTTGGGCACAAAATTCGTCGGCGAGAATTCTTTCGTCAGGATGCCGCTGGGCAGGAACTCCCGTTTGAAGGCGCGCACTTTGAAAAGGATCGGCTCCTCGCCAATCGCGAGCGAAACTTTGTCCCCATCGAACTTCGGGCCGACGCTGGCCGGGTTGCTGCCGTCGTCAGTCGGCTCGGAGCCGTCCGTGGTGAACCCCATCTCGGCGCCGACGGTCTCCTCGTTCAACGCAAACGACGCCGGATTGTCGCCCGAGATGGAGGGGTTGGCCGTCTTGAATTGGAAGCGGGCGACCACCACCAGGCTGGGCCGGCGGCCATCCTGCAGGCCGACGGCCTTGATGGTCACGTCCGGCTGCGGGCTGATGATCGAGGGCGGCACGTCGGCCGGGGCCAAGCCGTCCTCGTAAGGCGGCGGCGAGTTGCCCGTGGTGCGGCTCGGCGTCGGGATGTTGTCCTCGAACGTGCTGGGCGGAGTGGGACCGAACGTGTAATAGGTCTCCGTCGCCGCCTCCGAAAGGATGGCGACGATCACGGGATTGTTGAACACGGCCTGCTTCACGGGCCGCAGGATGGAGATGGTGTTCCCAAAATCGTCCTCGATAAAATCGACCCAGCCAATCTTCGGCTCCGAAACGGGCGGCAGCGGCGCGGTGGTCTGGACGCGGCGCAGCGCGTTGTTCGCCAGGTCGCAGACGAGGAAGCCGCCGTTGATCGGGTCGCGCGCCAGGCCGGTCGGCGAACTGAACTTCGCGGTGATGGCCGGCCCGTCTGCGAAGCCGGACTCGCCCGGCGTGCCCGCGAGCGTCTCGGTCGAGTAATCGCCGACGATGGGATTGAAGAAAACGCGGCGCAGCGCGTGATTGCCCGTGTCGCTCACGAGCAGGCCCACGGCCGGCCCCAGCCAGAGCAATCCGCTCGGCCGATTGAACCGCGCCTCCGCCGCATAGAGCGAGTCCTGCGCGCCGCTGTCGAAGCGCGAGTTCGCGCCCACGCGCAGCAAGACCGTGCCGTCCTGCGCGATCAACTTCACCGTGTGGTTGCGCGTGTCCGCCACCCAGAGATTGTTGTCGTCGCCCACGACGACCGACGACGGCTCGAACAATTCGCCGACGGCGATGGGGATCGTGCTGACGACGTCGGTCGTATCCAGCTTGCGGATCGCCTGGTTCTTCGAGTCGGCGATGAACACGTTGCCGTTCGTGTCCGCCCCCAGGCCGATGGGGAAACTGAACGTTGCCGCCGCACCGGCGCCGTCGGCAAAACCCGGTGTGGCGGGCGTGCCCGCGAGCGTGCTCGCCGTGCCCGTCAGCGTGACGAAGCGGATGGAGTGATTGGCCGAATCCGCCACCACTAGGCCGCCGCGGGCCAGGACGATGCCTTCGGGACTGGCGAAGCGAGCGAGCAGGCCGACGCCGTCCCGGGTGCCGCTCTGGCCTGCGACGCCGGACAGCGGGCTCAGCAACGTGGAGTCCGAGCCGAGCTTCACGATGCGATTGTTCGCGCTGTCGGTGACGTAGATGTTGTTGTTCGGATCCACCGCGACGCTGTGCGGCTCGAACAAAGCATTGGTGATGACGGAATCCACCGTTTGGGCGGGCGCGCGCAAGGCGAGCAGGCCAAGCGCGAGGAGAGCGAGACCGAGGCCTACACAACGGCGAGCGCCGCGGGTTTGCTCACCCCTCACCCCA
>ORMF011032985.1_pt1 | contig 11704 bp, 10 predicted proteins | sample 1779871 | NCBI WGS metagenome assembly ORMF01 (sample SAMEA104232316, study PRJEB22302) | groundwater metagenome | biome: forest; feature: aquifer; material: groundwater | place: USA | collected 2011-08-07 | depth 5.4 m
AACCTTTTCGGTCAATCGCAAGATGGCACGTCGTGCAGCGATCTACTTTTTGAGCTTTTGCGAAATAAAGATCATCTGTTAAATCTTCAAGCACCACTTGCTGGATTTGAAGAGAAGGTGCCACAAAATCAAGCATTGGCGCATTTAAAATCGCTTTTGCAGCGCTATGCTCTAATTGTTTTTCTCTACGTTCAAAAAGTTTTTGGTCCTTGAGCAATTGATTAATCTCTTTTTCGATGTCTTTATGCTCCTGATTGGCGGCCTGAACGGTTTTATCAATGCCGTCAATTTTCCCTTCAACAGCATCCAAATCTATCTTCGCTTTAGCAAGCTCCTGCGCTAGACCAGAAAGTTTTTTCTGGTCACTGTTCGCCTTCTCTTTTTCACCTTTTTCCAGAGCCTCTTCATAAAAATATTTTGTCGAATCATAAAACTGTTTTAAAGTTTGGTATTTACTTTTCGCTTTGACATGGGTAAGTTCTATAGGTTCTTTTTCTTTCGCTAATTTGTCTAAACTTTGTTTTTTGCGGTCAAGCTCCGCTTGCGCTTCTTTTAATTTCGCTTGAAGTGCCGCAAGCTTTTTTGTATCTACCGATTTTCCCGCTTTCTCAATATCCTTTTTAACTTTCTCGCGCTCAAACTCGACAAATTTCCGCTGCCAGCCTTTCCATTCGCGGGCATAATCCTGTCCAACCATCATAATAAGAGAAGCGAGCAGAACAATGCTCGCAACAGCAAACCAAGCGGTTGTTTTGTAAATACTGTAAAGTTTATTTTGGTCGGGTGAGGGAGGCATCAGATATTGAAGAAAAATTCCGGGATGGCCACGATATATTTTAGGTTAAATGCCCAACGCAGATACATTTTAATAGGCGCTGCGATAATCATTAACAAAAGAAAAGCCGCAATCACAAAACGCACGGCCCCCATTTCCTGCAATGCTTTCTTACAGAAAGTAAACGCGGCAAGAACCGGCGGTACCGTAAAATAAATAAACAGAATGAGAAACCCGGGCGCTTCACGGATAAGCCACAATTTCGGAAGACCGGTGCCAAGCCACTTCACAAAAATAAATTCGGAAAGGTTTACGTTCAGAAGCGGAACCACCTTGTGAACATCCCAGGTTTCAAAAGGACCGAAGAAATTCCAGTTGGGACCGCGGAGAAATGTTCCGAAAATAATAAGAACAATCCACAGCATCCACAAACAAAAGAGAAATCCCGAAATCCAAACCCGTCTCGATTTGTAGGAATAAAAACCGGAACCTTTGGGATCGCGGTCAAGATACGGAATCGCGGCCAAGCCCACAATAATTAACGTCGGAAGTAAAACGCCTGCAATCCAAGGGTCAAAATAGACAAGCAGTTCCTGAAGCCCGAGAAAATACCAAGGTGCTTTGGAGGGATTCGGCGAAATCGTCGGATTTGCCGGATCTTCAAGAGGGGCTTTCAGCGCAATCGACCAAACGACGAGCATGATTGAATAAAAAAGCGCGACAACAAACTCGATAAAAATTAAATATGGAAATACGAGAACTTTTTGGTCGGACTCTTCTTTTTCAATCGGAGGTTTCCCTTCCGCCATTCGTTCGTCATTCAGAACAGCTTTACGCATTGCGTACCAATTAAAATAAATCATCAAAACGAACATGCCCACAATCGGAACATTGTCCGGCGTAGTAACAATAGCGCGGAAATGTTCATCCGAAAGACCGAAAAAGAAAAATAGAATCGCTAAAATACCAAGCGGAATGCTGACCTTAGGAGACGTGATTTGTTTCGGAAACGCGAGAAAAAGAAAAAGCAAGAGTCCCGCCAATGAAAACAGCATGACAGGCGAAGAAATCGAATTCAAAGATTCTTTAACTATGTGCGCAAGGTTAACCATCAAATCACATAGGCCCGCTGATGCCGCCGTCTTTACGAATTCGCCAAAAATGCACGGCCATTAAAATCACCATAAACACAGGAATCGCCACGCAGTGCAAAATATAAAACCTAAGAAGTGCAGCCGCGCCGACAAACCGTCCACCCAAAAGTGCAAACCTCGCGTCATCGCCCGCATGAACTAATTGAATATCCCCAATCGCAAGAAGGGATGCGCCCGGTCCTTCATGTCCGAGAAACGGTGTTGCGCGCGCCATATTACTTCCAACGGTAATTGCCCAAATCGCGAGCTGATCCCACGGAAGAAGATATCCTGTAAAACTAAGAAGCATCGTTAACACCAATAAAAGCACGCCCACCACCCAATTAAATTCCCGGGGCGGTTTATAAGAACCTGTCATAAATACACGGAGCATATGAAGCCAAACAGTAATGATCATTGCATGAGCGCCCCACCTGTGAAGTTCGCGCATGATTCCAAACGGAACGTGCTCTCTGAGCGCCACAATATCGTTATAGGCATATTCAACCGTAGGCCGGTAATAAAACATGAGGAGAATTCCGCTCACAACCAGCGTGAGAAACACAAAAAAGGAAAGACCGCCCGCGCACCACGTAAAACCAAACCGCGCTCCGGATTTTCTCACCTTCACGGGATGCAAATGAAAAAAAACGTTGGTCAAAACAGTGAGCGCACGGTCACGCTCGTCAGTGGTGTACCCGTGACGGAACATAGATTTCCAAATCTGTCCCTTGGTCACTGATTTTTTTATTTCTTCAAAATTAAATTTCGGAAATTTTGGCATAGAGTTCCTTTGAATCGTTATATCGGTAAAAATGAATCCGGGTTATTCCATTCACCTTTTTCCTGCTGAAATTTTTTACTCTTATCAATTAAAATCTGTCCATCATCAGCCAGTGAAATCCTAAGTCGCTCTAAAGGCCTTGGTGCGGGCCCTTCGAAATTAATTCCGGTTTTATAAAAACCGCTTCCATGACAAGGGCATTTGAACTTTTGTTCCGTGTCCAGCCAGTTCGGCGTACATCCTAAGTGCGTACACGTGGAAAGAAGCGAATAAATCCCTTCTCTCACTCGAACAATCCAAACGCCGTATTTTGTTTTCCAACGTTCGTCCACAATTCCCACTTCATAATCATCCGGAAACCCAACTTTAAATGTAGTTTTTGGCTCAAATAAAACATTGGGAAACAAAAACCGAAGAAGAAGGGAGAGCGCTCCGCCTGTCGCCGCTAAAAATGTGACCCACGCGATACCAAACCACGAAAGAAACTGGCGTCGTCCCGGTGAAGAAATAACGGGAACCGGTTTAACGGACGTTTGAGACGGCGGAGTTTGGGCTTGAGCTGGTTTTACTTCCGGTGTTCCTTGGGATTCAGTCATGAAAATAAATTATAATTTGGTTTTGTGTTCTAGTGCGAGAAGCGCAGCCTGTCTTACTTTCAGACTTTCATCTCCTTTGGAAAGACTTTCCAAAACGGGAGCCGCTTCTTTCTTATCAATTAAAGAAAAACCTCTAAGCGCATTAATCATCACAGGTTCAATTTGAGCATTGTTCATATGCGCAACATTTCTTAAATAATTTCGGTCCAACATCTCGAGCATCACTTTCGATCCCGCATCATCCTGAAGGCGCGCGAGAGAAAGTGCCGCATTCCATTTCACGTCTGAAACCGGATCTTCTAAAAGTTTTAAAAGTGCGGGCTTAAATTTTGGATTTCCTAAAACTCCTAGAATATAGGCTGCTGTTTTCCGCAAATCATCCTGTTTATTATTCGTAAACGGCGCGATAAACTTTGCGCTCGCCGGATCTTTAAAATTTCCAAGCGCCCACATGAGAAAAATCGGAAGTTCGGGGCCGTCTGCTTCCTCAATTTGCCCAAGCGCATTTTGAAGCGCCTCTTTCGCCTCAGCATCATTAAACTTGCTGATAGCCATCGCAATATAAGCGCGCGTTTTGGCATCATAATGACCCCTATCGTTCAGGATATGGATCGCCTCTTTCATGATACCGGCTTCCCGAATCATGGTTTCTTTGCGATTCAGTTCATTTGAAAGTTCAAATGCCTTCTGCCACCTTTTGCTGGGGGCTCCGATTTTAATCGCTTTTATAAGAGATTCGGGCGTTTCTTCTTCCTTCGTTAAAAAAACAATCAGCGAAAGCAAAAGGGCCATTCCGACTGCAATCACCAGCGGAAAAACAAATAGTCCAAAGAACAATTTCTTGCGTGGGTTAGGAGTTTTAACTTCTTTCGTCATCTTTTTGCTGAACCTGAAATAAAAAAGGAATCCTCCGACCCTGAAATTTTGTAACTCTTTAACACAACATCAGATAATCGCCCAATCTGACCAACCTGACCAATCATTTGCACCGATATTGACCGGACACAAATCGAATCTAAAACTGAGTCAGTTTCTATTATTTAAAAGAAGGCAATTAATCGTAAATAGGATAACAAAATCACTGGGGGGAGTCAATAAACGGATAAAGAGAAAAACTACCCGCTTTTTCCGTCAAGAGCCGAATTCACGAGCTTGTCAGCTTCTCGAATCAGCGGAGTCTCTCTCGGTTGGTGATGGTAGGTAACAGATTTGAAATTCTCTGCGATTTGCTTTGCGCGCTCATAGAGCGTCTTGATATGTTCCGCTTTGATTTTAAAATTGCCGCAAAGCTGGTTTTTCATGAGCTCACTATCCGTATAGCACTCTACATGAGCTGCTTTAAAGCGCTTGGCGAGCTCTAAACCGGCAATTAAAGCGCAATATTCGGCCGTATTGTTTGTCGCGATCCCGATTGTATCTTGATGTGTGAAAATTATTTCTCCGTATTCATCGCAGACAACGATCCCAATCGCAGCAGGCCCCGGGTTTCCGCGCGCTCCGCCATCGGTATATATTTTTAATTTAAGCATTGAGGTTTAAAACAATCAATCCGATTTGGGCAGATTTTGATGCTGCTTGGGTTGGCTGCTTTTCAGTTGCTTCTCAAGAATATCGATTTCTCTCTGAAGATGCCCCATCCGCCTTTTAAGATCCCGAACGGGGTCGGGCAAATTACCGTGATCCAACATGGTTTCTTCAGCTTGAATTTTCTTTCCTTCGCGCCGCACAATTTCAGCCGGCACACCCACTACCGTGCAATGATCCGGAACCGAATGAACAACAACCGACCCTGCTCCGATTCTTGAATAATTTCCAATTCGAATATTTCCAAGCACCTTAGCGCCAGCGCCTACCACCACGTGATTTCCGAGAGTCGGATGGCGTTTGCCGCGATCAGCTCCCGTTCCTCCGAGCGTCACTCCCTGATAAATCAAAACATCGTGACCAATTTCTGTGGTTTCACCAATCACAACACCCATTCCATGATCAATGAAAAACCCGGGTCCTATCTGTGCGCCGGGATGAATTTCAATACCCGTAAAAAACCGGACGAGTTGTGAAATAAGACGCGGGAAAAATGGAACATGAAGTTTTGCATGAAAAAAATGGGAAATGCGATGCCAAAAGATAGCGTGAAAACCCGAATAAAGAAAGATGACTTCGAGAAATCCAAGCGGGGTTCTCGCGGCCGGGTCACGTTTAAAAATAGCTCTAAAATCCTTAAACATTGTAAACATATCTTCCTCAAAAAAGTTTTGTATCATAATATACTAACTTAATGAAAGTTGCCACCATCAATCAAATCATTCCAAAACTCAAAAAAGCGAGCAAAAAATGGGCCACTCCGAGCGTCACTTTTGTCGCTATTCAAACCAATGATCCGTTTCGAATTCTAATTTCTACCCTACTCAGCCTCCGGACCAAAGACCAAACAACCCTGGACGCCTCAAAGCGTTTATTCGCACTTGCGAGCACGCCGGATAAAATGCGGAAGTTAACTGCAAAACAAATTGAGAAAGCAATTTATCCGGTTGGTTTTTACCGGACCAAAGCAAAACGGATTCTTGAAATCTGTAACGTGCTGATTAAAAATTATGGCGGAAAAGTGCCTGACACACTGGAAAAGCTTTTGGAATTTAAAGGAGTCGGAAGAAAAACAGCGAATTTAGTCATTACGCTTGGGTTCAACAAGCCCGGAATATGTGTCGACACCCACGTACACCGGATTTCAAATCGGCTTGGAATTGTTAAAACAAAAACACCGAATGAAACGGAATTTGCTTTGATGAAAATTCTGCCCAAAAAACACTGGATTGGTTACAACGACCTTTTGGTGAGCTTTGGTCAAAATTTATGCGCGCCAATTTCCCCTTGGTGCTCTAAGTGTCCAATTAAAACTGATTGCCCACAAATAAACGTCGGGTCAAAACGTTAACGCAAATCATTCTTTAACATCGCCCACAATCACTTCACTCAAATGCTCGGGCCTAATGTAATGTCGGATTGCGTGATTCACTTCTTCTAACTTCAAACGGTTCACACGATTTGGATATTCGTCAAAATGATTTAAATCAAAACCCAGCTCTTCATTCCGTAAAATCCACTTAACCAGCCCTTCGGTCGTCGCTAAATCCACTTTGAATTTGCCCACTAAAGTTGATTTTCTTTGCTCGAGCTCTTCTTTTAAAATTCCTTTATCAACAAAAAGTTTGATTTGTTTTTTTGTTTCTTCAATCGCTTGTTTATAAAACTCAGGTTTTGCCGTGAGGTTCACTACCCAGTGTCCCTCTAAATCCTCTCCGGCGATTCCGCCAAAATTAGAAATAATATGGTAAGTGAGTCCGCGTTTTTCCCTAACTTCATTCATCAATCGCGCGGAAAAGTCTCCGCCTAAAACAAAATTTGCGACCATGGCAGGTAGGTAATCAGGCCGACTTTGGTTAAGAGGTGCCTCATGTCCAAGGAATAGTTCAATTCCGTTTTTTCCTTTAATAGAAATCAACTTCCGCATCGGCTTACTGGGCCTTACGACAGAACTGTAAGGAATTGGGATATCATTTATTTTCAAATTCCGGAAGGATTCGTTGAGCGCATTTGTAATCATGCTCGGATTAATATCGCCGACAAAAATAATGGTAAAATTCTTAAAACTGCTATGACCCTTATAAAAAGTTTCGATATCGCTAAGTTTTAGGGTTTCGAGACTTTCGAGTTGCTCTTCATAAGAAGGCAAATAATTAGGATCGCCTTTTTTATAAATGAGCCTTTTAAATTCTAAATACCCTCTTTCAAAAGAATCCTGCATGCTTTCCAAGATTTGGATTTTCTGCTGTTTTTTTAATTTCTGAAATTCTGTTTCCTCGAAAACCGGCTCTAAAAGTTCTGAAGCAAGCACTTGAATGGCAGTCGCAAGATTTTCTTTAAGCGAGTGGATTTCAAAGTTAAGACGCTTGTAGTCAAAACTGAATGAGATCTGAATTCCTTTCTCATCTAAAATTTGTACAAGCTCTTCGATTGAATACTGTTTCGTGGCACGCCCCAACATAGAAATTGTCATATCGGACACAAGCGGTTTTTCTTCAAATGCTTTTCCCATTCCGTCAAAAGCGCCTGCAACCGTTACAAAACCTTTCACATCTGTTTTGATTCCAATCATTTTGATTCCGCGAATTGTTTTCGTAAATGCTTGATTCGCAATAGGACGCTTCCAATCAATCGAACTTATGGTTTCTGCGGATAATTTATCTTGCGAGATTGGGGTAACCGGTTTAAGGGTTTTTAAAGCGCTTTTGGGTTCAATTTTAACAAGCTTCGGATTATGTTTTTTGCCCGACGATAAGAATCCAACTGTCATTTTCTCTGGAACCAAATACGTTTTGGCAACACGTCCGACTTCTTTTGAAGTTACTTTTTTCAATCGATCCAAATATTCTTGAGAAAAAGTCCAGTCACCAAAACTAACAGCATCAGCAATCTGATTCGCGACAGCAAAAGAGCCGTCTTTTGCAAAAATAGTTTTAACGCGCATTTTTTCTTTTGCGCGGTTCAATTCTTCTTCTGAAATCCCGTCTTTTTTAATTTTGTCATAAACCGCAAGAATCGCTTTAAGCGCTTCTTTGTGGCGAACCCCAAATGCTAAAGAAGCAGATATCGTTATCAAACTTCCTTCCCGGAGTTGCGGAAGTTCGGAACCCATTCCCACCGCAAGCTCTGATTCAATTAAAGGTTGATACAGGCGACTCGTTCTTCCGGAGGTTAAAATTTCGCCCAAGACTTGAAGCGGGATAAAATCCGGATGGGTTGCGGGAGGTATTTTGTGTGACACTGAAATCATTTCCGTCTGTGTATTTGCAAAAACAAGTGCACGCCTCGCGCCTTTTTGTTCAGGTTCCTTGATTTTTAAATCCGGAGCAAGTTTCGGTGATTTTGGGACCCCCGCAAATTTTTTATCGATAAGTTCTAAAACATTTTTTGGGTCAAAATCCCCCGCCAATATAAGTACGGTATTATTGGGCCAATAATAGGTATCGTAAAACTCTCGCAAATTTTCTTTAGTCAGACGCTCCACTTCAAATCTGGCGCCGGCTGAGCCATTTCCATACGGATGCCGCCTAAATGCTTTCTTCCACACCCGTTCTGAAAGCAAAACTTCCGGCGAATTCGCAAGGCCATACAGTTCGTCCTGCACGACTTTTTTCTCGCGCGCCACATCGTCTTCATTAAATAAAGCATTTCTGATCCGGTCTGCCTGAATATCGAGCGCAAGCGGAAGCTCGCTTGAAGGAAGCGTGGCGTAATAGATGGTTTTGTCCTCCTCTGTTGTGGCGTTAATCACCGCTCCGATATTTTGAAGAACCCGAGACTGCGGATTGTTATTTTGATAGTTGTAATTTTTAGTGGATTTCATGAGCATGTGTTCCAAGAGATGAGCAACCTGTTTTGGCCGGTCGACTTCCTTCCCGAGACCCGCCAAACAAGCTGCCATCAGCGTGACAACAGGCGCAGAATGGTCCTCCAAAATAAGGACCCGAAGACCGTTGCTTTTTAACTCGTATTCAAAAACGTCTCCCGCGCGTTTTACAAAATGAACGTTTTGGGAAGAAGTGTACAAGAAGCAGAAAAAGGCAGTTAAAAAGACGGTGATAAATATATTTTTGACAGTTTTTTGAGCCATAAATTGAAACGTTATTCTATCTTTATATTCGGCTTTCTCCAAAATGTTAATAAGTATTCAGTTTTGAAGAGGTGTGTTCACGCGACGCTATTTGTAGGGGTATACTTATAAGCATTAGCATGGAAGGAACTACGATGGAATCAGATAAAAAATGGGTGAACAGGCCGGAATCGGCCTACAGCAGCTCCACTAAATCAGTGCTGATTGCAATGGTGGTGATTTTTATCACACTGATTATAGGCGCCCTGTTTTTCCTGCATGGTAAGCTATAAGGTTAACTAGATAATTAATGGATAGCGAGACAATAACCATAAGAAAAATCCAGGAAAAACAACGCGAGGGGTGTACTTATTTAAACATTAAAGCGGAAATAAATGACATCGCCGTCTTGCACGACGTATTCTTTTCCTTCCGAACGGTATAAGCCTCTGTCTTTAACTGCCTGCTGGTTTCCTAATTGAATGAGATCTTCATAACGCATGACTTCAGCGCGGATAAACCCTTTCTCGAAATCACTATGAATCACTCCTGCCGCTTGAGGAGCTGTCGAATTTTTCCGAACCGTCCATGCGCGCACTTCCTGTTCACCGGCAGTTAAATAGGTAATCAGCCCAAGCAATTCATACCCAACCCGGATTAACTGATTGAGACCTGACTCTTTAAGCCCAATTGATTGTAAAAACTCCTGTTTTTCAGCCGCCACTTCGATTTCCGAAAGTTCCGCTTCAATTTGTCCTGAAATCACTATCGCTTTACTGTTTTCTTTTGCCGCAAATTCCTTCACTTTTTGAGCAAGCGGCCCTCCGTCCGGAAGCTCCGACTCTTTAACATTGATGGCATAAAGAACAGGTTTCGGAGTAATTAATTGAAGCGCTTTAATTCTCTCCTTTTCCTCCGGAGTGCACACAAGTTTTCTAAGCGGCGTCCCTTGTTCGAGCGCTTGATTCACTTTTTTACATAGTTCAAGCTCTGAAACCGCATCTTTATTTCCACCTTTTGCCTGTTTTTCTATTTTTTGAATTCGGCTTTGAATAGCATCTAAATCTTTGAGACAAAGTTCTGTATCAATGACTTCAATGTCCCGAATTGGATCTATAGAATTTGAAACATGAATAATATTTGGATCTTCAAAAGCGCGGACGACGTGAAGAATTGCATCCACTTCTTTAATATGCCCCAAAAATTGGTTGCCGAGTCCTTCTCCTTTGGATGCGCCTTTCACAAGCCCCGCAATATCCACAAATTCCATGGTAGTAGATGTGATTTTTTTGGGATGGTAAATAGCGGCAAGTTTGTCTAAACGCTCATCCGGGACAGGAACAATTCCGACGTTTGGTTCGATCGTACAAAAAGGATAATTGGCTGCCTGCGCACCCGCGCGGGTTAACGCATTAAAGATAGTAGACTTCCCCACATTCGGAAGTCCGACAATGCCACATTTAAAACCCATGATTGATTTATCCGCTGATTAACAAATGACAATTGGACGGTAAATTTCTTGCTAAGGTTCTGAACACATCGCCCCGCAAAAGATTAACGAGAGCGCTCCGCCTCGTAGCGCCCACAAACACAGTGCTCACTCCCAATTGACGAGCAGCATCCGCAATGAGTTTTCCGGGATTCACACCGAATCGCCAAATCGGAATTCCGGTCAGTCCCATTCTTTCTATTTCTTTCTGTGCATTTGCAAGAAGTTCGAGTGAATTAGCCGACGGCTCAACTTCTATCGGAAGATCTCTGGAAGGCGGCGCTTCTTCCACAAACGCAAGATAAATAGCATGTTCTTTTTTTGCTTTGGCTCTCAATACTGCTTCTTCAAGTAAAATCAAATTCAATCCTTTTAAAGCCACAAGCGAAGAACCGTGATATAGCGACGCGAGTTCTTTAGCTTCTGAAACGGTGAGCACATTCATGGAAGCAACTTCCTCAGAAACAATCACCGGTACAATCTTCTTTGATATGGCTCTGAGTAAAAGCCCCACTCCTAAAACTGTTAATGCAAATATCAGGGCATTATGTTTTTGAAATGCAATTGTAAGTTCGATAAAAAAAAGAATTCCGGAACCGACAAAAAGAAGGGTTCGCTCCCAATCCTTAAGAATAATATTTGAATTGGTGGCACACGAACCTAAATTGAGCGTAATCGCTCCCACGACGCCAATCGCGTAAAGAGATGCAAGTCCCACTAAATCATGTTCAAAAACTAAAATTAAAATTGGAACCAATATAGCAACTAAAAGAGCAAGTATTGGCATTCCAAAAGCATTCAAGCGGGTAAAGCTAGTTGGAAGCTCTCTATCTTTTGCCATAGCAAATTGGATACTGACAAGATCTACGATCGCCGTATTCACTGCTGATAACAAAAGAAAACCAAAGACAACTGAAATAAGCTGACCATACCAATTGCCAATGTAATAGTTTCCAAGAACGCGGAGCATATCTTCTGCGTGGCCGCTTAAACCGGGGATTGCATTCATCGCAATTCCCAAGAGAAAAGTTAAGATTGTCACCTCAAGAAGAACGGGGAGGATTGCTTTCTTGGATGTTTTTTCAACGGGGTGCACCATAATACCCGTCATATTCGCGATCGCTTCTACTCCGGAAAGCGCTAGAACAATTCCAACAAAACTTGCCCAGTTGCTGTCTAAACTTCCTTGAGGCCATTTAAGTTCAACATGCGGAAGATGAGGAAGAGTGGATAAAAATAAAATACCTGCTATCACTGACGCGGCAAAACCAATA
>ORMF010101310.1_pt1 | contig 11700 bp, 3 predicted proteins | sample 1779871 | NCBI WGS metagenome assembly ORMF01 (sample SAMEA104232316, study PRJEB22302) | groundwater metagenome | biome: forest; feature: aquifer; material: groundwater | place: USA | collected 2011-08-07 | depth 5.4 m
CACCACGCCGTCGAGCGGGAAGATCGAATCCTTGTCGGAGTTCGAGAACAGCAACGGCCGCGGCGCGATCATCGCGGCGAGCTTCGCGTAGTCCCAGCGATACGTGTTCACGAAGAACATGCAGTCGCAGTGACCCGCGACCGTGCCGTCGACGACATGGTTGTGCAGGTCGGTGATGCCCGCGACCGGCACCGCGACCTTCACGCGTTCGTCGACCGCCGCGGTGTACCAGGTGTACGCGCCGCCGCCGGAGCGGCCGGTCAGGCCGATTTTCGCCCCGTCGACTTCCGGCCGCGATTGCAGGTAGTCGATCGCGCGCATCGCGTTCCAGACCTCGACGCCTTCCGGCGTGTAGCCGCGGGCGTTCCACCACCACATGCCGCGCTTGTAGGTCCCGTGGTGCTCGCCCTCCAGTTCGCCGAGCTCGATCGTGTCGATGATCATCGAGACGTAGCCGTTCCGTGCGAACCACGCGCCGTGGTGCTGGTACGAAGCCTTCGCGCCGTAGCTGATATTGTTCAGCTTCACGTTGCCGTGGCCGCAGACGTAGAGGACGGCGGGCGCTTTTTTGCCGGCGAGGTTCTTCGGCACGTAGAGATTTGCCGTCACGTACAGCCCGGGCAGCGACTGGTAGTGGAGTTTCTCCACGTAGAATTCCGGATGGTCCACGCGGCCGGTGATGGTCGCCTGCAGATCCGTCTTCTCCGGCAGTGGCGAGAGGCCGAGCATCTCGAGCAGTTCGGCGCGGAACTGCGACCGGTGGCTCGTCCAGTCATCCAGCGTGGCGATGCCCGCGAGCGAGCCGGTGTGAACGCGTTCGGTTTCGGCGCGGAAATACTCCGCGAACATCCGGTCGGCGGCGGTCGGTGGCGGCGGGGGCGTGGCCGCGCTTGCCGCCAGGGCGAGGGCAAACAGCGAGGGGATTGACCAACGGGGTGATATGCTCATGGCGCGAGAAGCTCACTGGGTGTGGCGCGTCATGGTGAGCGCAGCGCGGTCCAGCGAACCATTCGTAGTCCGAACCTGCGCCCCGTGTCGAAGTGGAATGTCAGGCAAGTCCGCGACGGGGCGTCGCTGCACTGGTGATGCGGAATTGACATGCGTTGGAACGCGGCGGGGGCCTCGGGCGTAGCACGGTCAACGCGCCGAAGGCGGACAAGCCTGGCCGCGCTACGCCAGAGGCCTTCCTTGTCCGCACCCTTTTCGGGGAGCGGCCGCTGGCCTCTTGAAATGCGGGGCGGGATCGCGGACGCTGAATTCCCAATCAATCCGCGAATGAACAAACTCCTTTTCGCCGTCTGCGGCCTCGCGACGCTGCTGTCCCTTCCGTCCGTTTTCGCCGAGGACGCTGCGCCCGACGCTATTTTCCACCACGGGAAGATCGTCAGTGTCGATTCCGCGTTCAACGTGCAGCAGGCCTTCGCGGTGCGCGGCGGGCGGATTGTCGCCATCGGAACTGACGCGTCGATCCGCGCGCTGGCGCAACCGGGCCGGACGCAGAGTCACGATTTGCGCGGCCGGACGGTGCTGCCGGGCTTGATCGATTCGCACGTGCATGCGCCGGCGGCGTCGATGTTCGAGTTCGATCATCCGATCCCGGACATGGAAACGATCCAGCAGGTGCTCGACTACGTGAAGGCGCGCACGAAGGTCGTGCCCGCGGGCGAGTGGATCCGCGTGCAGCAGGTGTTCATCACGCGGTTGCAGGAGGCGCGTTATCCGACGCGCGCCGAACTCGACCGCGTGGCGCCGAAGCATCCGGTGTCGTTCAGCACGGGACCTGATGCGATGCTCAACACGCTCGCGCTGCAGAAATGCGGCTTCACTCGCGAGTGGAAGGTGGACGACGGCGGGCCGGGTTACCTCGAAAAAGACGCGAGCGGCGGGCTCAACGGCCTCGCCCGAGGCATCTCACGCTACATCAAGATCGAGTCGCGCAGTCGCAAGGCCACCGAGGCGGATCACCTGAAGCGCCTGCAGGACTGCTTCCACGATTACAACCAGATCGGTTTCACCGCGGTCTGCGATCGCGGAACGACGGCCGAATCGATCAAGCGCTACGAGAAGTTGCGCGCGGACCACGCGCTCACGGTGCGTGTGGCGATGTCGCACACCTTCCCCACCGTCGGGGCGATGAACTCGATTCTCGAGGCGATCGATCAGATTGCGCAGAGCCCGCTGCGGCAGGACGACGGCTGGCTGCACCTCATCGGCACGAAGTGCTGGCTCGACGGCGGCATGCTGACGGGCAGCGCGTACATGCTGAAACCGTGGGGGCGCAACGAAAACTACGGCATTCGCGACGACGAGTATCGCGGCACGCTGCTCATCCCACCCGACCGGCTGATCGAGATGGTGCGGCGCGTGGCGAAACACGGGATGCAGTTCACTGCGCACTCGCAGGGCGACGGGGCGGGCAAGATTCTCCTCGACACGTACGAGCAGGTGAATCGCGAGACGCCGCTCAAGCCTCTGCGCATGGGCATCACGCACTCGAGCTTCATGACGCGCGAGAATATCGAGACCGCGGCGCGGCTGGGCGTCGTCCTCGATATCCAGCCAATCTGGCTCTATCTCGACACGCGCACGCTGGTGAACCAGTTCGGCTACGATCGCCTGCGCTACTTCGAGCCGCTCAAGTCGATCTATGCCGCCGGCGGCATGACCGGCGGCGGCTCCGATCACATGCTGAAGATCGGCGATCTGCGCGCGATCAACCCGTACAATCCCTTCCTCGCGATGTGGACGACGATGACGCGCAAGGCGAAATGGTACGAGGGCCAGCTGCACCCGGAGGAGGCGTTGAGCCGCCGGCAGGCGATCGAGTTCTACACGCGGAACAACGCCTACCTGATTTTCTGGGAAAAGGAGGTTGGCTCGCTCGAGCCGGGGAAGCGGGCCGACTTCATCGTGGTCGATCGCGACCTGCTCGCGTGCCCGGTGGACGACGTGAAGGACACGAAGGTGATCGAGACGTGGGTGGAGGGGAGAAAGGTATATTCGATGTAGGTACTTGAGTGGGAGGATAGAGGTCAGAAGTCAGAGGTCAGAAGTCAGACACAGGCTTTGATTGAAGACGTTAGCAGCGCCGCGAACCGTTCCTCCTTGGCTCGTGTTTGTTGCTGACCTCTGACTTCTGACCTCCGGATCAATCGCCAAAGCGATCCGCGAATTGCCAGTTGCAGTAAGACAGCATCGGTGACAGGGCTCGCCCTGCCGCCAATCGAATTTCCCCCCGAGGACTGGCCCTATCCCACATGAACGAGGTGCCGTTGCCCCCGGAATCTCTTCCCGGCGAATTCACGCTGCTCCTGCAAAAATCCCCGACGGACGGGGCGCAGGCCGCCGATGGCATTTTGCCGCTCGTGTACGAGGAGCTGCGAAAACTCGCGGCCGCGAAGATGGCGCGCGAGGCGAGCGGACAGACGTTGCAACCCACGGCCTTGGTCCACGAGGTTTGGCTGCGCCTCGGCGGTGATCAGCAGCCGCAGTGGCACAATCGCGCGCAATTCTTCGCTGCCGCGGCCGAGGGCATGCGGCGAATCCTGATCGAGAATGCCCGGCGACGGCGGGCGATTCGTCATGGCGGCGATTTGGAAAAGGTGAGCGCCGACGGCGAGGTGCTCGACCTCGCATCTCCCACGCCGGATGACAAACTCCTGCTGATCCACGACGCCCTCGATCGGCTCGCCGTTCATGATCCGCGCAAGGCCGAACTGGTGAAGCAGCGGTATTTCGTGGGGCTCACCATCGAGGAAGCGGCCGCGATCCTGGGGATTTCGGAAATGACCGCCAAGCGTGACTGGAGCTACGCGCGGGCGTGGCTCATGAACGAAATCGAGAGCCTGCGCGAGTGAAGACGCGCCCGGCCCGCCGCGATTTGTCCGCCCCATGTTCCTTTTCCGCGCTGGATTTCGCGCTGGAAGGCAAGTCGTACACCATGGAACCGCCGCGCGCCAATCCGCACGTTTTATGCCGAGCATCATAACTGCGAAGCCATTCGTGGAGGGACGACCTCCGCGTCGTCCGCGGCCCGCACGGAGGCGGGCCCTCCAAATTCAAGGGCTGATGGCATGAGTGACGACGAAAAGCTCTATGCGGCGGGCCTCGAGGTTCCCCTCGCGGAACGGGCTGCGTTTCTCGACCGCGCATGCGGCGGCGATGGCGTGCTGCGGCGGCGGATCGAGCGGTTGCTGTCCGCCAACGATCGGGCGGATGCGTTTTTCGAGTCGCCCGTCGCGGACCGCCCGCCCGTGATTCGGGAGGAAGGCCCCGGCGACTGCATCGGCCGCTACAAGCTGCTCCAGCAGATTGGGGCGGGCGGTTGCGGTGTCGTCTTCATGGCCGAGCAGGAGCAGCCGGTCCGACGGCGCGTGGCACTCAAGGTGATCAAGCTCGGCATGGACACGAAGGCGGTCATCGCGCGCTTCGAGGCGGAACGCCAGGCGCTCGCGCGGATGGAGCATCCGAACATTGCGCGCGTGCTCGACGCCGGGGCGACGGACGCCGGCCGGCCGTTTTTCGTGATGGAGCTCGTCCGCGGCATCCCGATCACGCGTTACTGCGACGAGGAGAATCTCGCCACCGCAGAGCGACTGCAGCTTTTCGTTCAAGTCTGCTACGCGATCCAGCATGCGCACGAAAAGGGGATCATCCATCGCGACATCAAGCCGACGAACATCCTCGTCACGATGCACGACGACATCGCGGTGCCGAAGGTGATCGACTTCGGCATCGCGAAGGCGACGCAGGGCCGGCTGACCGACCACACGGTGTTCACTGCCTTCGAACAGTTCATCGGGACCCCCGCCTACATGAGTCCGGAGCAGGCACAGCTCAGCGACCTCGATCTCGATACCCGTAGCGACATCTATTCGCTCGGGGTGCTGCTCTACGAGCTGCTGACGGGCCGGCCGCCGTTCGACCCGAAAACGCTCGCGCAAAATGGCATCGATGAAATCCGTCGGATCATCCGGGAAGTCGAGCCGCTGCGTCCGTCCACGCGTCTCAGCACGCTCGCGGCGGCCGACCGCGTGGCGGTGGCAAAACTGCGCGGCACGCTGCCCGCCCAACTCTCCACGTTGATGCGCGGCGATCTGGATTGGATCGTGATGCGGGCGCTGGAGAAAAATCGCACACGCCGCTACGACACGGCCAACGGGCTGGCCGACGACATCAAGCGGCACCTGAAGAATGAGCCCGTGGTCGCGCGGCCGCCGAGTGTGGCGTACCGCTGCCAAAAATTCGTGGCGCGGAACAAGGTCGCACTCATCGGGAGTGCCGCGGTGCTCGTCGCGCTGGTTGCCGGCTTGTCCTTTTCGCGAATCGTATTTCGCGAAAAAATACCGCAAGAATCGGAAAACTCTTCTGCTCCCGCGCAACATCGCACCGCCAGCACCACCGCGCCTGAGGCCAGCGGTGGCAGCGGGGCGGTCTCGAAGATACTGCTCTCCGGAACGGGTTCTGACACGGGTGGCGTGCTTTCGCCGGACGAGTCGAAAATTGTCTACGTGGAGTGGGCGGACAAATCGGGTGATCTCGTCGTAAAGGATCTGGGCTCGGGCGAGGCGCGCCTCCTCACGAAAGCCGATACATCCGATGCTAAATTCTACGACTTCGCGGGCGACCCGGTTTGGTCGCCCGACTCCAGATGGGTTGGCTACACCTGGTATACGAGCAAAGATCGACGGTTTGATCTGCGGTTGACCTCGCTCGACGGTCAGACGCGCGTCGTTCAGGAATACCGCGACAAGGAAGCCTATGCTTTGGACTGGTCCCCGGATGGCAAAGAGCTCGCATGCATATTGAACCAGAAGGGTCAGGCGGTTGAATTGACCACCGTCAATGTGGCATCTGGCGAGGTCAGGCGTGTGCTCGCGAATCGAGCCAATCACGTGCGTTTTTCTCCCGATGGATCCGCCATCGTCTTTGACCGAAGAATCGGTAGCAACACCGACATTTACGCCTGTGACCTGAAAAGCCGCGAGACTACGCGCGTGACCGATTTCCCAACGAGCGAGTCTTCGCCGGTGTGGTCGGCTGACGGCAGGTTTGTGTTGTTTAGCAGCGATCGCCGCGGCACGTGGGATCTGTGGGCGGTGCCCGTCAACGGTGGCAAACCGACTGGTCCGGCATTTCTGGTGCGGCCCGATTTCGGCAATCACGAAAAACGGATTACCCGGCGGGGTAGCCTGGCGTTTAACACGAGCTACCGCGAATCGGATTCATATTACGTCGACGTGAAACCCAACGAATCCCCCCGCGTCGGAGCGCCGCAAACGATCGCGCAGGCGTTTCTCGGCCGAAACGCGGGCGGAACGTGGTCACCGGACGGCGGACGAGTCGCCTACGTCCGGAACCGAAACGTGCTCTGCCTGCAGGATCTCCGCACGGGGCGGGTCGAAACCATGGAGACGGGCCTCACGCTCATGAACAAATTGTATTGGTCTCCCGACGGCGAGTGGATGATCATCGCGCCCGCGCTTGGCCGAGCAGTTGGCCTGATTGTTTACAACGTCGAGAAACGCTCCGGCCGGAAGCTGCTGGATGCACAGAACGATTTGGACCGCGGCGCAACGGATTTCAAGATCAAGGGCTGGTCGTCGGACGGAAAGGAAATCATCGTGCGCGTTTATCCCGCCGAGAAACCGCGATATCTGGCCGTCGACCTGCGCGACGGAAGGAAACGCGAGATTGGGTTTCCAGAGACGGCGGGCGAAATCGAGTACTTCGATCTTTCGCCGGATCAGACGCGAATCGCGTACGTTCCGCGGCCGCCGCCGGGTGGCGCCGCCGAGCTCATCGTCTCCGATCGTGCGTTCGGCCCAAAGGTGACCATCGCCAGCTTAGGCGTGATTCTGCAACTCGGAACGATGGAGGGGAGTAACTCTTACGGCGTCTGGCCGCGCTGGTCGCCGGATGGGCGGATGATCGCTTATTACCGCCATGTCGATCGGGTCGAACTTCACATCGTCGCTGCCGATGGAAGTTGGGACGAGACGGTCAGCCCCGGCGCGCTAAGACACGACGCCTTCGTGCGGCCGGTGGAATGGTCCCGCGACGGGACGAAGGTCGCGATGACGCTGCTGGGTGACTACCATGGCGAAGTCGGCGTATTGGAGAACTTTTTGCCGACCGACATACGGGCGCAGGCCACGCCGGACCGGGAGAAGGAAAACAAAGGCCTCACGGCCGCGACGTCCACCGGCATGCGGCCCGGCCCAAAGGTGCGCGAGATCCCGGTCGGGTTGGGGCCGGCGACCTCGGACGTGGTTGCGATTCGCAAACTCCCGCTGGCTGGCGCGAGTTGGATCCTGAATGTTTCGCCCGATGGGCGGTTCATCGCTTATGTCGCGCCCGATTGGGAGTCGGTTTCCATCTATGAAACCGCCAGCGCCACGAGCTGGGAGATTGGAAAAACAAAAACCGAGACCCCTTGGAGCGTCGTGTTTTCTCCGGACGCGAGCCAGATTGCTTACGACACCGCCGGCACCAGCCTCTGGGTCGCGAAGACCGACGGATCGGCGCCGAGGGAACTTTATGCAAGAGGGGTAAAGAAAACCACCATCAGCGCGGTGGCGTGGTCAGCGGCCAATGGACAAGTGCTCGCTCGGGTGCGAGACCCCGTGCAAAACATCAGCACGCCCGTCTTCGTGGACCTGAAGACTCGGGAGGTAAAGGAAATCAAGCCACCCGATGGGAATGCCGATTGGGCTCTTTCATCAGATGGTCGCTACCTGGCGCAAGGACTCCCACGCAAAGTGACCCTGTTCGACCTGGTGTCGCACCAGGAAACGACGCTCGTGGACGATCACATCATGCGAATGGTCGGCTGGGCCTGCAACGACTCGGAGTTCCTCTACTCCAGCGATCGCACAGGCACTGAGAGCTTGTGGACGATCGCGGTGAAATCGGGCCAGCCGTCCGGCGAGCCGCGACTCATCAAGGAGTATGCTGACGGCGCGGGTGCAAGCGGCGTCACGCGCGACGGGAGCATCTTCTATTCGGAGAATAGGAATTCGGGAAACGTGTTCCTGGTGTCGGCGAATTTTGAAACGGGGGAGATTCTCGGCGAACCGCGGCTGGTTACAGATCGGTTCCCGGGCGTGCAAACGACACCCGTCTGGTCCAGGAACGGGCAAAAGCTTTTGCTGGCCATCGAGGGCCGGCAGCGTCGCTTCGTCGAGGTTTCGATGGAGTCTGGGCAACAACAGGATTTTCCAGTGGCGACGTTCTTCGATCGGATCAATCGATATTCCTCGGCGAAGGACGGCCGCTTCCTGCTCGTGGCCGCACGCAAAGTATCGGGCTCAGGAGGAACGTATGGCATCCATCGTTTCGAGCCCGCCTCAGGCAAAGTGGAAACCCTCGTGAGCCAAAAAAGCGCGGAATGGCTCTCCCATCCCCGGCTTTCGCCGGATGAAAAATCATTTTATTACGCGCGACGGAAATACACCAGGGCTGCGGATGGCAGCCGGGACTGGACCAATTTCATCGTCCGCCACGATTTGCTCTCAAACCACGAAGAAATCGTTTACCAACCCACCGGCAAAATTAATGCCTGGTGGCCATTCGAACTCTCTCCCGATGGCTCGCGCCTGGCGATCGTCACTTCGGATCAAGGCAAGAAGGACGAGTTCGTCGTCGCGCTCAAGGTGTTCACGTTGAGCAGCGGCGGGCAAAAGGAAGTGATTCGCCTGGCTCCACGTCAGAACGTATATTCGATCGCGTGGACGCCCGACGGCAAACGGCTCGTTTACACGAAGGAAACACCGGGCAAGGAGAAGAAAGGACCGGCGCAAACGGCGATTTGGTCCACCGCGGTCGACTCCGGGGAGTCCGTGAAACTGGAGTTGTCCCATCCGGAGTTGGGTGCCCTTGCAATCAATCCGGCTGGCCGCCAGCTCGCGTTTCAGACCGGGTCGATCGGTGACACGGTCGACGTCTGGGTCATGGAGGGAATGATTCCCAAACAGCTCGCGCCCAAGGAAGGGCCGCGGCCCAAAGTCATCGCTCAAAGTTCTCTTGAGCGGAAAACAGTAATCCCGGTGGAGGAATTGTCCGGGCCGAACCAGTCGATACTCGATCGGAAGTTCGGTTTCTCGGCCACGCTCCCCGCGGGCTGGTCGATCAAGAGTGCCAATCGAACTGACACTTGGGGCAACCACATCGAGTTCACGGCGCCCGACGTCCCCGACGATGCGAGGGCCTTCGTGAATTACCGAGAGACCAAGCCCGAGGAGTTGGCCACTTTCCATGGCGAGGCTTGGACGAGCGGGGGGAGCGCGAAACCCACCACCCCCGCCGATCTCGATGCCTGGATGCGCGCAGTTGCGGATGGATTGGAGCGGGAACGAGACGCCGCATTTCAGAATTACAAGAATCGTCCCGGGAGTTTCATTGCGCGCACCATTGGTGGATACAATGCATGGAGCTGGTTGGCCGACTACACTGACAGCGGCGAGAACTGGACTTATTATTGGACCCTGATCGAAACAGGAGAAGGCGGCGCCCGATTCCAACTTGGGCTCCCGACGGCAAGATTCGACGCAGTGCGCCCCGCGTTCGACGCGCTGATTGAGAGCGTTCGCCTGGATCCCGCCCGCCCCATTCCACTGGATGAGATCACGGGACCAAACCATTCGATTTTCGATCGGAAGTTCGGACTCGCCGTCACCTATCCCGCGGGCTGGGCGATCAGCAGTGCCGTGCGACGGAGCAGCGGGGCAACCACCATCTCCCTCAAGATTCCCGGAGCATCGCACGTAGGAATCACCTACCGCTCTACCTCGTCCTGGGAGGATCCCTTCCCCATCGTCGATCCAATGAAAGATCTGGGGCCCAAACCGACAACGCCGGCTGAAATTGACGCCTGGCTGCGCAGGTATGCGCAAGCCATGAAAGAGCAGAGAATCCAGCGAAATGTCACGAACTACAGGATTCGCGTCGCGAGCATGTTCTCACGAACCGTCAACGGACATCCGGCGTTGAGCTGGGTGGGTGATTTTACCGAAATAGAGAAGAACCGCACTGAATATTTTACGCTCATCTACAGCGAAAACAGCATCGTGCGGTTCTTTGTGGGAGACTCGGTGGCGAGCATCGAGCCGTTTCTCCCCCTGATCGACGAGATGATTGGGACCGTTCGTTTGCCGTAGTCAGGCGACGAAGTGAACCGGTTGAGTTACTCGCTCTCGACCAGATGAGAGTGACCGACGTAGCACGGGCAGCCTGCCCGTGCTGATTGGCCGAGACGCGGGCAGGTTGCCCTCGCCACGCCACGATGAGCGACCCCGCTGCATCTTTCGGGAACAATCCGCACCGGCATGTTCCTTTCCCGGCGGAAATTTCGCGCTGATTGATTGTAGCAACCCTTTCAGCCATCCGCGCGCGCTCTTGCGTCGAGATGGCTGGCCCCAAAACCCGTTTCCCCTCCTTCCCATGACGTCCCCTCGATTGCTCTCACGCTGCGCGTTGGCGTGGCTCGCGCTGGTGCTGGCGGGCGGGTGCGCGATGGCGCCCGCGCTGCGCGCACAGGCGAGTCTGGCCAGTTTCTCGGCGAACCTACCGGTGCCGGCGGGTGGGGTCACGGCTTCGTTCCGCATCGATGGTGTGGCGTCGAAGAACGTGCTGATTCGGGCGGGCGGGCCGGTGCTCGCGGCTCTCAACGTGGCCGGCGCGTTGGCGGATCCCCAGCTTACCCTGACCAATGCCACCACCGGCGCGGTGGTCGCGACCAACGACGACTGGGGCCTGGCGGCCAACGCCGCCGTGGCCGCTGCGGCCGCCGTGCAAGTCGGGACGTTGCGGTATGCCGAGGGCAGCAAGGATGCCGCGCTTTACGCGACCCTCGCGCCGGGCAGCTATACCGCGAGAGTGACCGGGGCGAGTGGCGGGAGTGGCACCGCGCTCATCGGAATCTTCGATGTGGATACGACCCGCGCGTCGATCTTTGGCTATTTCGTCATCACGGCCCCGGGCTCGTTGCTCGGAGGCTTCACCGTCGCCGGCTCCGGCTCCCGCCAGTTGCTCGTGCGCGCCGCGGGTCCAAGCCTGGGTGTGGCCGGTGCGCTCGCGGATCCCACGCTCAGCGTGTTCGCCGGCGCCACCAACCTCGCGACCAACAACGACTGGGGCGGCACGGCAACGCTCACCGCTCTCGCGAGCCAGGTCGGCGCATCGGCCTTTGCCGCGGGCAGCAGGGACAGTGCGCTGGCGATCACGGTGAACCCTGGCACCTTTACGGCCCAAGTGAGTGGCGTGGGCGGCACAGCCGGCACGGTGCAAATGGAAATTTTCGACGCCGGGCCGATTAACACCGCTCCGACGATCACCGCGCCGCCGCAGACCTTGCAGGTCAACGGCGGTTCGGCTGCGACCTTTACGGTGGGGGCGGCGGGGAGCCTGCCGTTCTCCTACCAGTGGCAGAGAAACGGCGTGCCGATTTCCGGGGCGACGAATGCGAACCATTTCATCCCGTCCGCGATCGGTGCCGATGCGGGCAACTACTCGGTCGTCGTCACCAATGGCTCTGGCTCCGCCGTGAGTGCCGCGGCCGGTCTCACGATCGCGTCGGGGCGAATCGTCAACCTCTCGGTGCGCACGAGCCTTGCGGCGAGCCAGACGCTGTCGGTGGGTTTCTACGCCAGTGCACCGAAGAGCACGCTGATCCGCGCGGTCGGCCCGACGTTGGGGAGCGCG
>ORMF012436600.1_pt1 | contig 11700 bp, 6 predicted proteins | sample 1779871 | NCBI WGS metagenome assembly ORMF01 (sample SAMEA104232316, study PRJEB22302) | groundwater metagenome | biome: forest; feature: aquifer; material: groundwater | place: USA | collected 2011-08-07 | depth 5.4 m
GGGGGAGCCGCTCCGACTGGTTCCACATTTCCTCGATGCAGGCTCGGATCATGTCGCTGCCGTAGCGTCGGAATAGCTCCGTCAATCTGCGTTCGCCAAGGCGGCAGGCCGCCAATTGCGCGCGCAAGTCTCCCAGGCAGGATTCCGGGAAGCGCACGTTGTCGGAAATGATCTGCCAGATGTTCTCGTCGAGTTTTCCCGCGCGGTAGACTTTTATCGAGCGCAGTTGCAGCCCTTCTTCGTAGATCTCCGTGGTCTCCACGGAGCCGAAACCGACGCGCCGTCCGCCGACATCGAGCCAGTGGGCCCGCACCGCGGGGAAAGCCACCAGCTCGTTATCGACGAAGCAGGGCGTATAGACGACGATATTGTTCAAATGCTGCCCGCAAACATACGGCGCATTCATGATAATGGCATCGCCGGGCTCAAATCCCGCCAGGCCGAATTTATTAATGCCGTCCAGCACCGCAACGCCCATATCGGCGAGAAAGATCGGCAGGCCGCCGGAATTCTGCGCGACCAGTTGTCCCTTGGGGTCGATGATGCCGACGCAGAAATCCTGCACTTCGAAGACCATCGGGTTATACGCCGTCCTGCTGAGCACGGTCCCCATTTCGTTGGAGCACGCGATCAGCGCGCCGCGAACGATCTCCAACGTGGCGGGATCGATCTTGGGTCGCAAGTTATTCCTCCTCACGAGCAATATCGATCACCAATTCGCCGGTCCGAGCCACCTCGACATGATCCTTGGGCAGCACCACCGTCGTCGAGGCCGGTTCTTCGATGATGGCCGGGCCATCGAGCTTCGCGCCGGGCGAGAGATCCGCGCGGCGGTAGACGGGGGTATTGAGGAAACCGTGCCGTTCGCCCATGTAGACTTTGCGCTGCGGTCGAGCCGCCGCGGTTTGTTGAATGTCAAACCGAAAGTTTGCATCGGCGGCGAAAGATCGAGCCTTCTCAATGTCTCGATGCACCGTGACCCTCAGACCGACAAGTTCCAAGGCTTCTTCCGGAGCGGCATGACCGTAAAGCAACTGGTGTAGTTCATGAAAGCGGGCCCCGACGGGCTCTCGGTCCGCCCCGGTAAAGCTCGTGCCGGCGAGCGGCACCGCCACCGTATACTCCTGGCCGCGATAGCGCAGATCGAGGCGGCAATCGATTGCAGACGCGGTCACGTTGGCATTCCCTCCATCACCGAGCGCGCCAAGCCCGGCATTCAACAACTCCGTCAGAGCCGACTGGATCTCCTCAGGCGCCACTGTGGCGTAATCGCGCAGCAGGGTTTGGACGTAATCCTGGCGCAGATCGCAGGCGAGCATGCCCCAGGCGGAAAATTGTCCCGGCAGGCGCGGGATGATCACCAGGGGATTTTTTAATTCGCGCGCGAGCGTGCAGCCGTGCAATGGGCCTGCGCCCCCTGAGGCGACCAGACAAAAATCTCGCGGGTTTTGTCCCCGCTCCACCGACACCGCGCGCAAGGCCAGCGCCATATGCGCATTGGCGATTCTGACGATCGCCACGGCCGCTTGATTGACGTCCATTTCAAGCGGCCCGGCGACATGCTCTTGTACGGCGGCCATCGCCGCGGTCCGGTCGAGCCGCATTTCACCGCCGAGAAAAGATTCTTCAGCGAGGCGCCCGAGGATCAGATTGGCGTCGGTGACGGTCGGTTTAGTTCCACCAAGGCCATAACAGGCCGGACCGGGCAACGCGCCGGAACTTACCGGACCTACCTTCAGGCCACCCGCGCCGTCGAGCCATGCGATGCTTCCTCCGCCCGAGCCGACCTCGACAATGTCCACCACCGGCAGCATCACCGGATGTCCCGTGTTGTAGCCGCCGATGTAGTAATGGTTGGAAATTTCCGCGTTGCCGTTGCGCGTGAGACTCACCTTTGCCGTGGTTCCGCCCATGTCGAAGGAGATCGCCTGCGGGTGGCCGAGTGCGGAAGCTACCTTCGCCGCGCCGATCACACCAGCGACCGGGCCCGACTCCATCATACGCACGGGCATCTGGACGGCCGTCGGCAGCGACATGACGCCGCCGCCGGACTGCATCACGAGCACTTCTCCGCTGAAACCCTGCCGGCGCAAATGCTCCCGCAGCGAACCGAGATAGCGCGCCACCACGGGTCCGACGTAGGCGTTGACCGCCGTAGTTGAAGTGCGCTCGTACTCCCGGTATTCGCGCAGAATCCGATGCGACAAGGTTACGTACGCGTCCGGATAGACCGAGGCGATAATCTCGCCGAGCGCCTCTTCATGGGCCGGATTGGCGTAGCTGTGCAGCAGGCAAACGGCGATCGATTGAACGCCTGAGTTCTTCAGCTCCGCAACAACGGCCGTCGCCTCTGCGCGGTTCAAGGGCGTATGGATTTCTCCGCGCGCCGTCATGCGCTCGGTGACCTCGCGGCGCAAGCTGCGCGGCACCAGCGGCACCGGACGCTCGAAGAATAAATTATAGGCATCGGGCCGATTACTGCGGCCGATCTCGTAAACGTCGCGAAATCCCCGCGTGGTGATCAACGCCGTCTTGACGCCCTTGCGCTCGATGACGGTGTTGATGGCGATCGTGGAGCCATGAAGAAACAAGGCGGTTTCGCGAGGATCGGCTCCCGCTTTGGCGATGGCGTTCATGACGCCCCCGGAATGGTCGAGAGGAGTGGTCAGGACTTTGGCGACGGCAACGCGGCCCAGTTCGTCTTGAGCGACTAAATCGGTGAAGGTCCCGCCGATATCGACTGCTACGCGGAGCATGGTGGTCTGGTTAATATCGGCTGGCGGTTGGAAAAAACATCCGCGTTGAGTTACTCATCTTCGCTTGGTTCTTTTCTGCCTTAGTTCCAATCGTTCAACCGCGGCCTTCGGCCGCTCCGTTCAATCGCTCGCTCTGCTCGCTCCGTTCATCAAGTAATGAGGGGCTACCATCCGAGACCGCGACCTCGACGGCGAGAATCGGCTGCGCGAGTGCGGCCGGCGACGAAATCAAAACGCCGGCGAGAATCACAAAACCCGGCAATCGGCTCGTCTTCAAAATTACGTCCTTGGCGCAACGCTTAAACATAACATTTATTGCAATCCTTCACCGCGCTCCTTATTCCCTGCTTGTTCTACCCCATGTTCGCAGGTTAATTCCGTCCCTCAACTTTTTTTCCCGCCGCCGGCGCGCTGGTCAGGGCCGGCGTCGGCGTAACCCGGCGTAACGACTGAATCAATAAAGTACCGACCGCCTTTGGCGACGATCTCGGCGCCGCGTTTGAGCGCCTTGGCCAACGCTTCGCTCGTCGAGACCGGCTCTTCGCTCTCAAAACCTTGCGCCCGCGCCATGGCGACCAGATCCACCCGAGGTTCGTCGATGCGCTGGCCGATCCAGCGATTTTGTGCCGGGCGGCCGCGCATTTGCGCGACGCGCTCCTGATGCATCTCGTCGTTGTAGTAAGAGCGGTTGTCGGCAACCACGATCATCACGGGAATATCAAAGTGAGACGCCGTCCATAACGCGCTCACGCCCATAAGATAGTCGCCATCGCCGATGACGCCGATGGTTAGCCGGCCGGAATCCTTGAGCGCCAAAGCGGCGCCGATGGTATGCCCCGGTCCGGTGCCGACCGCGCCGCCGCCGTCGTTCCCCATGAACGAAAGCGGCCCGTCGAACTCATAGGCCTCACCGGGCCAGCCAATCGGCAAGCGCGCAAACGTCACCGCGCGTTTCTTGGCAAACTCGCGCATGGTCATCGCCATGTCCCACATCGACATCGGCTGGCCCCGGTTCGGCGCAGTCTTACCTTTGAGCGCATCGTTCCAATGCACGAGGCTTTTCATTTCGGGTCTTGCTTTTACTTTTGGCGTTTTCTTCGCGATCAGTTCGTCGAGCATCTGCGCGACGAATTGATCGGGCTCGGCGAAGATCGGAATATCCACCGCGGCAAGCGCCTGATGGTCCATGCTCCAGCCGTTGGTGCGAATACTGTCGACAGAACAATGCAGAATCGTCTTGTCCGCCGGAAGCTGCGTTTGCGCCGCGCCGAGGCTCAGGCGAAATACCCCGGCGAGATCGAGCCAATCCAAGCTTATTATAAGGTCCGCATTCTTGATCAACGCGGTGGCGTCTTTGTTCGGCCGCAGGCATGGCACGGCGAAGTGCAGCGGATGGGTAGTCGGAAAGGCCGACGGATCGTTGCTGCTGGTAAGCACGGCGGCGCCGATGATCTCGGCAAAGCGCACGCGGCGGTCCCAGTCGGCCTGCTTGCGCGAAACGCGTCCCATAAGAATCAACGGGAACTTCGCTTTGCCGATCGCCTTCAGGGACTTCAGCAAAGACGCCTGTGGCACCGCAGCCGCCGGCGCCGGGGCGAAACGCGCCGGATCGGGAATGGCAATTTCTTCGCTGAGCGGCGCCTCCTGAAGACCGGCGTCGAGGCAGATGTAGACCGGCCCGTAAGGCGCGCTGCGCGTGATTTGATGGGCGCGCAGCACCGATTCCACCGCCGCCTGCGGCGAGGCCGGCTGATCGTCCCACTTGGTGTAATCACGAACGATGGCCGCTTGGTCCTTCGCCGTGTGGATCCAGTCGATCCACGGACGGCGCCGATGCGCGTCGACAGGTCCCGTCGCGCCGAAGATGATCATCGGCGTGCGATCGCACCAGGCGTTGAAGATCGGCATGGTCGCATGCATGAGACCGACGTTGGCGTGCAGCGCCACCGCCATCGGCTCTTCGGTTACCTTGCCGTAGCCATCGGCGATGGATACCGCGTGCTCTTCATGCAGGCAGATGACCATCTGCGGATTGTCGTTGCCGAGATAATTGACGATGCTGTCATGGAAGCCGCGATAGCTGGCGCCGGGCACCAGCGCGATATACTTGAGATTGAGCCTGCGGGTGACTGCGGCGACCACGTCGCTGCCCCATTTCATTTGCGGTTTTCCCAAATTCTGCGGCCGGTCGATGGGTGACTTCTTGGCGTGCCGATTATTCGTCTGGTCCGTTCTCCCGGCGGTTTCTGTTTTCACTGGTATTACCCCCAAATTTCATTGTGTGAGCGGACTCTAACAGCCTTCCGACGCTGTTCCAACCGTTCAACCGCGCGCACTGCTCGCTTCGTTAAAACGGTTTGAACTACTTGAACGGCTTGAACGTTTTGAACGGATATTATTCTCTTGCATGCTTCCCCGTGAGCTGCGGGGTCTGTCCTTCCAGTCCCTTCTCCTGCCGTTGCAGCCGCGTCTCCCTGGCCCAAGTGCGCTTGAGATCATCGCGGATTTTCACGCGCAACCGGCCCAGCGGTTCGGTTTCCAGCTCGACGAGGTCGCCGTCCTGGAACGGACTCAGGCCGCGGTGATTGGTCCCCAGCGCTAGCACGTCGCCAGCTTCGAGCGGATGGATCGAGCTGACCCATTCAATGCAGCGCGGGATCTTATGCGCCATGTCGCTGGTGTTATAGTTCTGCATCAGCGTGCCGTTCACCCACAAACGGACCTGAAGGTTGTTCGAGGCCTTCACCTCGTCGGCCGTCACGATATAAGGGCCCATCGGACCGAAGGTGTCGCGCGACTTCATCTGATAGAACGTGTTGCCGGCGGGCAGCAGGCCGCGCGCCGAGCCGTCGATGAAATTCATGTAGCCGAAAATATATTCCATCGCCCTGGCGGCAGGCACGTTGCTGGCGCGCTTGCCGATCACCAGCGCGACTTCGGCCTCGCCCTCGAAGATGGTGGCGGGCACGTCGGGCAGCACCATGGTGTCGTTGTCGCCGATGACGCAGCCCGGCGACTTGTGAAAGGCGTTGATCGGCGCCGGCTCCTTGCGCGTGCCGTCTTCCATGTAGTTCACCGCCATGCAGTCGATGTTGACCGGCCGCGGCAGCGGCGGCCGGATGCGTACTGTGTCCAGCGGCACCCCTGTGCCGCTGGCGGTCGCTTTCTCAAGCGCGCCGCGGTAAGCCCCAAAACGCTCGATCAAACCGCTGATCAAATTGTGCGGCCCTGTGTGCGGTATCTCGCGCACCGCCTCCGACACATCCACCACGGTATCGCCCTTAACCACGCCTAGTCTAAAATCATCGAAGAATAGCAGCTTCATTTATCTCTCCTCGTAAGCGTCGTTACGGTCAATTGCCTCGCTCCGACGATTGAAAACTGTTCAAACCGTTCAAGTCGTTGACAAGCAGGCTCTCGTCTCCAGGATGTTTTTTGAGTAGCCTGCACACGGCGCTTTTCAGCAATCTACTCGTTGCTGTCTTCCGGCACATGTTCTTGTAACTATCTACGTGAACGCGCAAGCCGTTCAGCTCTGGCACGCCTGCGGCTGCCTTCGACCGTTTATCATGAAGTCATCGGTGAATTTGTCCAGGCTCTCCAAGAAACCCGCCCAAGATTTTCCTTTGGGCCGGAGCACTAATGCTGTGCATCTCTTTAGAATTTCCACCTCGTCCCTTCCAACTGATATTCCTTGGCTATTCTTACCGCCTGACAATTACCGCTGCGGAATATTTTTGCTGTCTTCACGTCACACCTCCCGTATAAGGGCGAGGATATGCATTGTCGGAGAGATGTCAAGGCGAGGGTCAGCATCGCGTTCGCCACTCCGACGCACTCTCTGTCAATCACCTTTTATTGTAGCTTTAAAACAGCGCGCGCGATTTCTCCAATGTAACGGATTGCAAATTAGCGCGCCCGGAGGGATTCGAACCCTCACGAAGATGAGTCTGACGATGACGCCGCGTCAATCTTACCTAACCGTTAACGTCAGCGTCTTCTGCGCCTGCCCACCGAGGGCGTCGCCAACTTGGAAAGTCAGGTCAAAACTTCCTGGCGATGTGGGGATGCCCGTTATTCGCCCGGTTGCGCCGTCAAAGTTCAGCCAGGCAGGCGCAGTTCCTGGGAGCAAGTCCCACTCATAGGGCTTTGCTCCCCCAGTCGCTTTGAGCGTCACATTGTAACTCCGCCCTACAGTCCCCGCTTTCAGACTTTTCGAAGAGATGGTGACGGCCTTCAATACAGTGAGCGTGTACGCCCTGCTAACAGAGGTTCCAACACTGTCTGTCACTTTGATCGTAAACTTGAATTTTTTTGCCGCCGTTGGAGTGCCCAAAAGATTTTGCTTCACAATCTGCACCCCGGCCGGTAGCGCCCCTTTTGTCAGCACAATGGAATACGGGGCTTGGCCTCCTAAAATTTCCAAGCCATAGCCATACCCAACTCCTATCTCACCCGACCGAAGGGTAACGGTGCCGATCCCAAGTCCCCCACCGGGCGACGGGTCAATACGCTCGTCGGCACCGATGTCGTGGTAAAAATTCTGGGGTCGCCCGTGGCCTTCAAAATCTTCACCGGGTGCCCCAGTAGGCGTGCCAGCGTTCTTCGCCGGAGAGCCGACGCCTAGATGTAAGTCTCCCAGGCTTACGTTGGCAAACAAGGGGTTCGCATCGATATTGTCCCCTTGATCGTCGTACGTTCCCGGCGCGTCAGCGTCGGGCAAGATGTCGCCTACATCGTTAAACGATGAATGGACGGTGGCGTTGCCTCCCAAGGACTGTCGAATTGCGATGTCATGCCCGCTCGCGCCGGCGTTGCCCCAGATAATGCTATTCTTAACCGTCACATCCGTAACGCTACCGGCGCTCGAATACGCGCGCAGACCGCCGCCAACGTCGCCGGAAGTATTGTCCGTTATGGTGTTGTTGATTAGATTTGCCGTCACGTTGCTCGAGTTGTTCGAAAACGCGTAAAATCCCCCACCCTTGCCGGTCGTGTCGTTGCCGTAGATCACGTTGTTCGTCAGCGTCGCGTGCGCGTTGGCCCCTGCGCCCTGCGCATACATTGCTACTCCGCCACCTGAGTTCGTTGACCGGTTGTTCCGAATGATGTTAGCGTTCAGAGTTAACTCGATCACCCCCGAATTGCTTGCGAAAGCAAAGATGCCACCGCCGTCCGCAGTGTTTCCATTCTCGATTGTAAACCGGTCGATTTCAACCGTGATAGAAACGCCTGTTGGCGCCAAAATTGTTACAGCCGGTCCGTCGCCAACTCCATCACCCGTCAAATCCCCATCGATGCTAGTTAAAGCGGGATTCAGTGACCTGGTTGTGAAGCTGGCGTTCCAGCCACCCTGGAGAATGAAGTTTTTCGAAGTGCTAAGCGATAGGTTCTCCAGATATGTCCCTTGCGCGACCTTGATCGCGGTCCCGTCCCCCGCCGCGTCTATCGCCGCCTGAATCGTGGAGTAGCACGGAGTATTTCCACCGCAAATATTCGCCGGTTCGACGTAGAAAATGCTTGAGATGATCTGGTTAAACGTCACCGACACCGTGCGCGCCTGCGTCATCGACACCGTGCACTGCGTGTTGTTATTGATCGGCGTGCAGCCGGTCCAGGTGCCGACCTGGAAGCCCGTAGCAGGATTGCCCGGAAGCGTTACGTTCGTGCCGCTGGTGTAAGGCTCGCTACAGTCGCCGGTGCCGCCTGTCCCGCAGCTGATTCCGGTGGTGGACACGTTACCGTTGGTCGGCACCGGGGACACGGTGAGCAAGAAATTGACGTTGGTCACCGTGATGGTGAACGCTTTCTCAAAGCTCAGCCCGCCCTGGTCGGTGCTGCGCACCCGCACGCTGTAGCTGCTCTTGGTCGCAAAATCGAACACTGCGTTGGTCTTGAGCAGGTTGCCGGCAATCTGGAACGAGGCGTTGTCGGTGCCCCCGGTGCCCGCCACCAGCGTGTAGGTGAACGTGTTGCCCACGTCGGGATCGCTGGTCGATAACGTGCCCACCGTGGTAGCGGCGGGCTGGCCCTCGGCCACCGTGTTGTTGTTGAGCGCGATGTCGGTGGGGGCTTCGTTGACGTTGATAACCGTGATGGTGAACTGCTTGTCAAAGGTCAGCGCGCCGCTGTCGGTGGCCCGCACCGTCACGGTGTAGGTGCTTTTGGTCTCGAAGTCGAACGACGCGTTAGCGCGCAGGCTGGTCCCGCTGATGTTGAACGACGCATTGTCGTTGAGCGCCGGCAGACTGAAAACCAGGGTGGCGCTCTGGCCGGCGTCAGGGTCCGCGCCGCTCAGCGTACCCACCACCGCGTTGGCCCCGGCGTTCTCCCCAATCGTGCTGTTCGATAGCAAAATGTCGCTCGGCGCCTCATTGGCGTTGGTGACGGTGATGGTGAACGCTTTATCAAAGCTCAGCCCGCCCTGATCGGTGCTGCGCACCCGCACGCCGTAGCTGCTCTTGGTCTCAAAGTCGAACACGGCGTTGGTCTTAAGCAGGTTGCCGGCAATCTGGAACGAGGCGTTGTCGGTGCCCCCGGTGCCCGCCACCAGCGTGTAAGTGAACGTGTTGCCCACGTCGGGATCGCTGGTCGATAACGTGCCCACCGTGGTGGCGATGGGCTGGCCCTCGGCCACCGTGTTGTTGTTGAGCGCGATGTCGGTGGGGGCTTGGTTGGTCGCCGGCACGCTCACGGTTACATAATCTATGTACCAACCGTCCGCGGTGCCATTTGAATTGGAAGCTACCTGAAAAAGCACTTCTACGGATTGGCCAACGAAAGCATCAAGACTGACCAACGCCTCGTGCCAAGTCAAATTGGTTCCCGTAAAAGTGCGCAAGTAGGTCCAGGGTCCACCCGCAGGGCTGATCCAGACATTGCCGCCATCTCCGCTCGCAAAGTCGTAACGATGCCAAAAACTGAGACTGGCCGTAGTGCGGCCGGTAAGATCTATAGGGGGTGACACAAGAGACGCGTTCGCGTTATTCGCGTAATTTCCGTTTGGGCTGTCGGTCCATGAATGCGCTGAGCTGTTAGCCGGAAATGGGGTCAACGCCCAGGGCGTCCCCGGTTTCCACCCGCCTGCACCATGCTCCATATCGTCGTGGAAAATCACGGTTGCCGGCGGAATATTGTCAGGACAAGTCGACTTGCAGAAAAGATACGTATAGTCCTGGCCCGTGGCCTGGAGGGCCGCGTTGATGAAATTATTCACCGCGTCAACCGGCGAACTTGCTTGCGGACGTGCGGCGAGCGCTTGATAAAAGGCGTCGTAATCGGCGCTGCCGTTCTCATGGAAGATACGGTAGAACATCGCCGCAGCGAGATCACCTGCCGACCACCCATACTGATTTGCCGGGGCCTGTCCGATCATCAGCGTGTTTTGCCAATTGAGGGCGGAATCCGCCAGATAACTGTCCAGCAGGTCAAAAACAATGCTGTTCTTGAAGGTCTGAAAATCGAGCCATTGGTTAAACGGGCCGCCTGGTAGGCCAGCCAACTCCATCGAGATGAACCGGTTCGCAATTGCGAAGCCACCTACAAACGGATCGAGAGCGCCAAGTTGAGAGCCATAGGACCAAAAATTATGGCCCAACTCGTAGAAGGGCACATGGTCGTACTCTCCGTGCTGGACGTATCCATCATATAGCCAGCCGAATCGTGTTGAATCGATTTCAATGCCTGTGAATCCTATATACGCACAACCGGCCCCGCAGGTATGACCGTCCGGCACTTCAGCGATGGTGCTTCTACCGTTCAGAAAGGTTGGACCCCACTGAGTTGGTTCCCGGCCCGTCATCGTTTGATACACACCGTAGGCAGCGTCAAGAGCCTGGACGATTGCTTGCATTGCATTTGCATTCAGTGAGCCGCTAAGAGTAAGCAACACAATTTTCTGTCCGTACCAGGGGTAGAGAGAAAACGTTTCCCCTTGAAAGGACGTGTACTGGATAGTCGCCGGCGCCGGATCGTCGTCCACAATGGTGAGCACCGCCGTGCTGGGATTGCCCAAACTGGCTCCGCCGGTGGGGTTGCTGAGAGTGAGATTCACCGTCTCGTTGCCCTCGAATAGGGTATCGTTGATGATCGGCACATTGACGGTCTTACTCGCCGTGTCCCCGTTGGCAAAGTTCACTACCTGGTTGACCGCCGTGTAGTCCAAACCCGATTGCGCCGTGCCGCTGCTGGTGGTGAAAGTGACTCCCACCGCGCCGTTGCTCCCGCCCGTGCGCGTCACTGTGATCACCGCCGGACCGCCGTTTTCAGCGACGGTGTAACTCGCAGAACTAAATTGCAAACTGCCCGGGCCGGTGATCGTAACGGTCGTTGTGGATGCCCGACAATTGTTTGTTTCGTCCGATTCTAGTACCTGTTGAAGGGCGTCGGCGCAGGCACCGAAAAAGTATGTCCCCGGCGGAATGTTGAGAGGAAGCGTAATCGTCGAATCGACGGATGCAGTTTGTTTGGCAAGAAGACCGCCGACACCTACGGTTCCGGGGATAGCAAGGTCGGCATTTGTGATAATGTTATCGACCGAAAGATAGTGCCGGGTATCGAAAGCACCTGCCGTGCCATTCCCTTGATTAAGCGTCGTGCTTACGACGGGAAATTGACCTCCCTGTACGACTGAGGCAGGAGGATTGCCCAGGCTACTGATCACAAGATCGGGCAGCGTCGTGTCAACCGTCGGCCCGCTCTGATTGTTGGTAGGAGTCCCGCTGGCTTGAGCACTGTTGCTGTCGTAGGCCTCAAATCGATAGGTATAGGCCGTTCCCGCAGCCAACGTGCGGCTGTAACTGTAAACGGCTCCCCCATTGTTCGTCCCCGATATATAACTCATCGTGAACGGACTGCCACTGATCGGTTGTCCGCCCAACGAGATATGAACTTTCGGATAGCCTGCACTAGCCTCGATTTCCACGCCAATGGGAAAGAACTAACA
>ORMF010223115.1_pt1 | contig 11697 bp, 13 predicted proteins | sample 1779871 | NCBI WGS metagenome assembly ORMF01 (sample SAMEA104232316, study PRJEB22302) | groundwater metagenome | biome: forest; feature: aquifer; material: groundwater | place: USA | collected 2011-08-07 | depth 5.4 m
CCCACCCCCGTTCCCCCTCTGCCCATTTCCCCCCCGCGGCGCATGCCTTCGGCCGCTACTCCAGCGGAACGGACCCCCAGCCGCAACCCTTGGCGCTCTCCAGTACGGCCTCGATCACCAGCACGGCCCGATGCCCATCTCGAAACGTGGGAAAGTCCGCGAGATCCTCGGCCGGCGGTCTGTCGCCCTCGATCGCGCGGTACACGCTCGAGAAGAGATTCTTCAGTCCGTCCGGATACGCTTCCCCATGCCCGCCTGGATAGTGAGCAAAGCAGCGAGCCACAGGCGACAGCAAGTTGGGATCTTTGGGGAGCAGACTGTTCGCAGCTTCCCGCCGCCCGATCCACAGCGTGTTCGGCTCTTCTTGCGACCAGGCCAGGCTTTCCCGAGCGCCGTGAATCTCGAGGTGCAGGTCATTCTTATGGCCGGCCGCCACCTGGGACACGATCGCGCTGCCTCGGGCAGCGCCAGCAAACCGCAGGAGCAGCGTCGCGGAATCCTCGACCTCCACGCGAACCTCGCGCCGTGAGCCGCCCTCCCGATCCCCGGGCCCACTCCCCTCTCTAACCGGGAGTGGGCGCCTCGATTGCACAAAGGTCGAGACGTCGGAACAGAGCGCCTCGATCCTGAGCCCGGTGACGTACTGCGCCAGATCGACCCAATGGGAGCCAATATCCGCCATGGCGCAGGACGCTCCCCCCAGCGCTGGGTCGACGCGCCAGTTGTAGTCGGTGTCCAGCAGCAGCCAATCCTGCAAGTAGAAGCCGTGGACCAGCCGTACCTCGCCCACATCTCCGGCGCGAATCATGGCCCGCGCCTGCTGAACCATCGGATACGCGCGATAGTTGAACACAACCGCGTTCACCACCCCTGCCTGTGTCGCCGCCTCCCACAGCTTTCGAGTCTCCGCACTGCTGATACCCAACGGCTTCTCGGCGACGATGGCCTTGCCGGCCCGTATGGCCGTCATTGCAATTTCATAATGGAGATAGTTGGGCGTACAGTTGTGGACGACATCCACCCGAGGGTCATCGATGAGCTCCTGCCATGACCCGTAGGCACGGGGGACATGCAGCCTCTTCGCTTTGGCTTCAGCGCTGGCAGCAGACGATCCGGCCAGCGCCACGACATCTACGTTGCCCAGACGCCGCAGGGCCTCGATGTGCGCGGTCCCGATGAAACCGGCCCCGATCACCCCAGCACGAATCCTGCCCACAGGTCCTCCTCGCCGCCCACAACGGTTTCAGTTTATCCCACTCACAGGAGGCTCAGCCCCTACCCCCCGGTCGCTCTCAGGCCGGCGCTGGGCCCAACGACGCCCGATCCTTCGCTTTGAGGTAGCTCGTCACCAGGTGATCCAGAACCAGATGCACGTCTTCGACTGGACCATACTCTCCCCTGGCCGTGTCGACGTTGATGCACAGTTGACAGAGACTTCCCATTCGGCCGCCGTCAAAGCCCGAGAGGCCTATCGTCGTGCCCCCGTGGCTATTTGCATACTCGATTGCGCGGAGAACGTTCGGCGAATTGCCGCTCGCCGAGATGGCCACCAACACATCCCCCTCGCGAAACAGCACCTCGAGCTGACCAACGAAAAGATCCTGGTAACTTCGGTCGTTTCCGCGACACGTGAGGATCGGAACGTTATCGGTCAGGCTCAGCGCCCGGAAGCATGGCACGCCCTTTACTTGAGTCCCGATGCTCAGATCATTGGCCCAGTGGGAAGCCGTGGCGGCGCTCCCTCCATTGCCAACAAAAAACACCGTCTGACCCGTCCGTCTCGCGCTGTCCAGGATTTCAATGAACTTTTCGACTGCAGAGAAGTCTAGCCGAGCCAGAATTTGCCTCAAGTGCTCAATGTACAGCCTGGAGTATTGGGCAGCGGACTTGGCCTCAGCAAAGATGCGCTCCAGCTCATTCACTCGACTCCTCCCTCTCGACGCGGATATCCCCGCGACACGCGTCGCGATGCGATGCCTGCAAGGATCCGACGCTTCACGCGCTAGAGTGCCTCAGAGCTCGTTTAGTCGCGATCTTTCTCTCCCGTATAGAGGCCCAAATCGGGTGGAGCCTGACAGCTAAACATCACGAGTGGGTCATCGCCGGTGTTAATCGTCCCGTGCACAACCCCGGCCGGAACGTAAATGATATCTCCAGCTTCGAATGGGATCCTGGTCTCCCCGCTGCGGACACAACCACTTCCAGAGATGCAGAGGATGACGTCTTCTGAGTTCTCGTGAACGTGTTGGCGAAACTCTGCTCCTGGCGGATGTTCCCCATAGTTTAAGGTAATGTATTTCGCTCCCATCTCGGGGTAGAGGATCTTCATGGATTGAGGGTTACCCATCTTGAACAACAAACCGTCACGCTTCGGCTTAAGTACTCGGATCTGACCCATGTCAACCTCCCGCTAGACAGTTGGCAATGACGCACCGAATAATTGAGTCACAGAAAGCCCATCCACTGCCTTCATGGTTTCGATTTACGTCCACCATGCATGCCCGGGAGCCTCTTTGAACATGCACGTCTTCAGGAAATCGACGGCATGGGCAAAGCCCTCCTCGACGGACGTGAGCAGATCCTCATGCTCAATGCTCAACACATCGTCGTACCCGGCGACGCGAAGCGCGCTGAGGATGCGTCGCCACTCCAGTTGATCGTGCCCATACCCGACCGTCCGGAACACCCAGGATCGCCCGCGCGCATCGCTCAGCGGCTTCGTGTCGAGGACGCCATTCCGCCCCGTATTCTCCGGGTCGAGCTGCGTATCCTTGGCGTGGACGTGGAAGATCGCCCCCTGCCCGCCGAGCACCCGGATGGCGGCCACGGGATCGATGCCCTGCCAGAACAGGTGGCTCGGATCGAAATTGGCGCCAATCGAGTCCCCGTCGGCCGCCCGCAGGCGCAGCAACGTCTCGGGGTTGTAGACGACGAACCCGGGGTGCATTTCAAAACACAATCGGCGGACGCCGTGCGCCGCGCCGAAGGCCGCCTGCTCCCGCCAATAGGGAATGACCTTCTCTGTCCACTGCCACTCCAGCAATTCGCCGTACTCGGTAGGCCAGGCACAGGTCACCCAATTGGGGTGGCGGCCTCCGTCCACATCGCCTGGGCATCCCGAGAAGAGGCAGAGGCGATCGACCTCCAACCGTTCCGCGAGGCGCACGGTCTTCACAAACGTCTCATGGTGCGCCTTGGCGATGGCAGGATTGGGGTGCAAGGGGTTGCCGTGGCAGCTGAGGGCCGAGATCTCCAAGTTCCGCGATTCCACCGCCCGGCGAAAGGCCTTCAGTTTGGCCGTGTCGGCCAGCAGCTCGTCCGGATTGCAGTGCGCGGAGCCAGGGTAGCTCCCGGTTCCAAGCTCTATTGCCTCCAGCCCCCACGCCTTCACCCGATCCAACATCTCCTCGAACGGCAGCGATGCGAAAAGGACGGTGAGCACTCCGAGCTTCATGGCCGTTCTCCCTCATCAGGCAAGAGATCTGCTCGGCGGTCACTCACAGAAAACCACACGTCTTTCGGCCGCCCGCGCCGGATCGCCACCGCGTCCCGCCGCAGATCTCATCCGAAGATTCTACGCAGGTACTGAATGCATCGGGATGCGCACTCCTCCGGATTCAGGTCGTAATTGTGGATCTCGACCGACACGTACCCCTTGAAGCTGGCGTCCCGCAAGGCGGTGGCGATCCTGGTGAAATCGAGCGTACCGTACCCCGGCCCCTTCCCCGTCTCATCATCCGCATGGAAGTGCTTCAGGTACGGCGCGGATTGCCGGATCGCCTTCGGAGCATCCTCTCCGGCCCATCCCATCGTGTACCCATCCAGCATCATGCCGAAAAGGGGATGGCAAATCTCCTGGGCGAATTTGATTACCTCTTCGGTCTTCGTCAGGAAGTTCGTTTGATTCTCGGACAGCGGCTCCAGACAGAAGGTCACCCTGTACCGCTCCAGATGATCCAAGAAGGCCGTGCTTCCAAGGATCTCCTTCGCGTACTCCCAGGCCTGATGGGGCTCGACCCCCTCCAGCACCTTTCGCTGATTCGGAGAACCAAAGATCACGACCTTGCCGCCCAGTTGGCCGCACAGCCTGACAATGTGCTCCAGGTATTCCTGGGTGCGTCTCCGGACTGCCGCGTCTGGATGAGTCAGGTGCCACTCCGACGTATTCCCAAAGACCCAATGCAAGCCGAGGATCTCGATGTCAGCCTCTTCCGCCAAAGCCCGGACTCTCTTCGCATCCTCTCCCGTGATTTCCAGAACCGCCGGATTGATTGTCCAGGGCGCTATTTAGCCCCCGTCGTACCCCAAGCGGGCGAGATGCTTGAATGCCCCCTCAAGGCCCTGATATTTCAGGAGCTCATTGCACATCCCCAGTTTCATCTGAACCGCCCTCCTTGACCCTGCTCCGGGAATTCAGGCTTCCCCCGGCTGCGATCCTCTGAGGCCGATCTCCGAATTGCGTTCAAAAGGCTGCTCTCGCCGAACAGTTTGGAGCTCCGGGGCAGAGCTCGCCGCCGCGTCCCAACCCCGGTAAACTCAGCTCTTGATCCGCCCGCTCGTGAGCCCTCCGCGAGCCGCTTCCGGAGCAGGTGCGCCTGCCTCGCTACGCGAGCTCGACCCAGGCGTTTCTTTGGGCCGACCGATAGAGGGCGTCTATCAGGAGCACGGCCTTCCGGGCCTCGTTTCCGTCCACTAGGGGCGGCCGGCCCTCACGCACGGCGGCCACGAAGTCCCGGATGTTCTCGGCATGTGGCTCGGGTGACGCTTGGGTTGGGACTGTCGCTTCCTGCTCGTGATAATGGGCGGCATACGCCCCCCAGCGTTCGGGCAGCGGCACGGGCCGGTCGAGGCTGCTCTGCCAGAACCCGAGATACCCCCGGCTGTCGAACGCCACCGCCGTCCCGCGATCCCCGTGGACCTCCAGCTCCGGCGGGATCTCGGGGACCGCCGCCGTCGTCGCCTGCAAGACAGCCACCGCCCCACCCTCGAACTCCAGGAGGCCCACCGCCAGATCTTCCACCGCGATCGGGTGTACCGCGGTCGCGGTCCGCCCCAGCACGCGCCGGGGCATCCCCATGACCCACTGGAGAAGGTCCAGGGTGTGGATGGCTTGGATCATCAGGACGCCGCCGCCCGCCTCCTCTTTCCGGCCGCGCCAGGGCGCCCCCTGGTGGTAGGCGGCCGCCCGCCGCATCTTGGCCGTCAAGGTCGCCAAGAAAACGCGACCCAGCCCACCCCCCTGCACGGCGTCGCGCAGGCTGCGACCCGCCGGGGTGAATCGGTTTTGGAAGATGCCCCCCAGGGTGACCCCATGGGCCCGGCAGACCTCGATCATCTTGTCGACGGCCGGCCGGGGTCTCCGCGATCGCCTTCTCCACCAGGATGTGCTTCCCGGCTTCGGCCGCGGCCTCGACGGCCGGGAGGGGCAGATGGTGGGGGGTCAGGATATCCAAGGCGTCCACCTGCGAGCCACGGAGGAGGGCTTGGGCGGTCTCATAGACTTCCGCGATCCCGTGCCGGGCCGCTAGCGCCCGGGCTCGCCCCAAATCGACATCGGCGACGGCCACAGGCTGGACATCCGGCAGCATCTGCATGGCCCGGATATGCGTCTCCGCCACCGCCCCCGCGCCGATCAATCCGAACCGGAATGGCATCTTCTTACCCTTTCACAGTTCAACAACCAGGTACTCCTATGTTTCCTAAACAATCTGACCAGGCAGAGTGCTCAACGCACATTTCTCTAGCTTTCCGACTCTCCAGCCCAAGCAAATGCTTTACGCGGGCGAAAAAGCAGTCTTTGCACGGGAGGATTCAAGCCGATAGATTCCAAACTGAATGTTTTCTGCCGCACCATGGCTTCGCAATTCGGTTATCCCAAGTTCAGGCTTAACAGCCGCTTGAAGTGCGGCTGTGGAAATCCCCTCGACCAGAATGACCAGGCCGGGCACGAGAGTCAGCGTGCCTCGAGCCTTTCGCTCTTCGGTCATGATCTCACTCCCGGGACGATCGGCGAGGCCGAAATGGGTGCCCACGACACCAGCCCGCTCGAATACTGTCGGGATGGCTTCCCGTAAGAGGTAGCGATGCAGAACCTCTTCCCGCCCCTCGGCGGCTGCAAGTTGCCACGTCATAATCAGACCGCCCTGGGCGCAGCCGAAGGAAGCTGCCACTCGGCACAACGAGCGCGAGACGTTGTGAATATAGGTGACCGTGCTGCGAGTCAACGGAGTCGGGTTGTTGAGGCGGGGCAAGGAGTCCTGACCGGTCAGGACTTCTATGGTGTCAACCTCATACAGAGTAAAGTATTCAGGCGCTCCAAGCTCGGCAATGTAGCGGCGGCCTCGTCGAAAGCCAGGGGTTCCAACACGCTCTGGCATATGTTCACGGTTGTGCCATTCGTAATAGTCGGGCTTGCCTTCCGGCACAACGTCGTGCCAGATTGCGACGAATGCCTCTCCAGCCAAGCCGCTCATGAACGATCCTCCATGGTGATAGCGTGAGCCTCGCCCGGTCAGTATGCCGCTCGCCCCCCGCTGATGTCAGAGCACTGCCCCGTGATAAAGCTGGATTCGTCGGACACCAGGAAATTTATCAGCGCTGCAACCTCTTCGGGCCGGCCGAAGCGACCCATGGGAATCCGCCTCTGCTTCTCCGCTCTCTCTTCCGGCGGGATTTCACGAATCAGATCGGTTTCGATGACGGTAGGGGCGACAGCATTGACCCGGATGTTGTAGGGGGCGACTTCCTTGGCGAGACTCTTCGTAAAGGCGATGACGCCAGCCTTGGCAGCACAGTAGGCCGCGTCGAGGGGGAACCCCTCCTTCCCTGCCAGCGATGCCAGATTGACGATCCGGCCCCAGCGTTGCGCAATCATCCCCGGAACCACTGCCTTGCAGCAAAGGAACGTCCCCTTGAGGTGGACGGCGATCAGTCGATCCCACACGTCATCGGGGGTCTCCCACACCGGCAGGAACGGCCCCAGGATTCCGGCCGAGTTGATCAGGATGTCGACCCGGCCGAGGGCCCTCTGCACTTGGGCTATTCTCGCCTGAACATCGGCGGGCGAGGCCACGTCCATGCCCACGGCGACCGCCTGACAGCCCATGCGGCTCACATCTGCCGCTGCCGCCTCTGCCGCGTCGCGATTGAGATCGGCAACGGCGATCTTCGCCCCCTCCATTGCCAGGCGGCGCACCACCGCGAGGCCGATCCCCCGGCCGCCTCCGGTGATCAGTGCGACGCGACCACCCAAATCCGTGGAATGATCCGGCATTCGATCCTCAGTAGCCCGCGACGTCTACCGCCACCGGCTGACCGGTCTGAGCCGACGTGTAAGCCGCCTCGATGATGTCCATGACGGCCACCATGGCATCCAGGCCGATTGGGGCAGGCCGCCCTTCCCGGAATGCGGCCAGGGTTGCCGCAACAAACGCCGGATAGAGCGGGTCGCTGTCGAGGTTCACCGCCTTCTCGGCCCAGGGCTGGTCTTGAAAAGCCTCCCCCCCCTTCTCCCCCCACCAGACTCGACAGCCACTTCGGCCAAAGAGACTGTAGTAGACCTCTCGCACGCGGCCCGCCTTCGGCGGGTAGAGATAGCCCGTTTCCACCACCGCCGTGCCCCCATCCGGGGACTCGAGGATCACCAGCGCGTAGTCCTCGATCTTCTCCCCGTACACGGCATTGCTCATTCGGGCGTGTACCCGCCGCACGCGGGGCAGGATGCGCAGCCCCAGGTCGATGAAATGGCCAGAGAGGTTAATGAAGCAGCCGCCGCCGCTTTGCGCGGGGTCCAGCATCCACCCGCATCCGGCGGCGGGATACCGGCCGGGAGGCCCAGCGATGAAGCGAAACCAAGCGGGCTGGGGCCCTGCGGTTCGGTCCGCCAGCATCTCCCCCAGGGGGCCGATACTCTGGACGAACGGAACCCCCACGAACAGCTTCCGTTCCTTCGCCAGATCGCGCAGGCGTCGCACCTCGGAGGCGTCCAGGCCGCAGGGCTTCTCCATCACGAAGGGAATCCCCCGCTCCACCAGCGCCCCCCCGATAGCGGCCATCTCGCTGTGCCGTCCGAAGGCGAAGGCAAAATCGCCCTGCTCCTCGGTCAGCAGCCGGCGCCAGTCGTCGTACGCCCGCGCCCCGAAGCGATGGGCTATCCCCTCGGCGACCGCGCGCTCACGGTCACTCACCGCGACGACCTTCGCGTCTTCGGCGGCGAGGGCATCCAGATAGAGGGGCACATGCCAGTGACTTACCTCCAGCAGGATGAGCTTCACCAGTCTCCTCCTAACCCTTCAGGCCCCCCGAGGTCAGCCCGCTGATGAACCAACGCTGGAGACCCAGGAAGAGGATCAGCACTGGAGCGAAGGCAACCACCGCATAGGCCATGAACAGGCCCCAGGTCGCTCCGAAGCCGGTTTGGGTCAATGCGACCAACCCCACCTGTACCAGCCGCATCTCCTCCGTCGTCGTGAGCGAGATCCCCACCAGGTAGTCGTTCCACACCAGCAGGAAGACAAAGATGGCGATTGCCGCGATGCCCGGTCTGACGAGGGGGACGGTGATGTGCCAGAGCACCTGCGAGCGCGAGCAGCCGTCAATCAGTGCCGCCTCTTCCATCTCACTGGGGATATTCTCGATGAATCCCCGCATGAACCAAATCACCTGGGGAACGGCCCAGGCGCTGTACACAACGATCAGTAATGGATATGTATTGATGACGCCCAGCCGTAACGCTGCCACGTACAAGGGAACCAAGATCGCGATGCCAGGGATCATGGACACCGCCAAGAGGGCAAGCATCAGCGGCTCCCTGCCCCGGAATGAGAATCGGCTCGCCGCGTAGGCGGCCGGAAAGGCAAGAACCACCGCCACCAGAATGGTTCCCAGGCCGACGATGATGGTATTCAGCAGAAGCCGTGGTGCCGTGGTCTTGAACAGGGCTGCATAGTGTTCGATCGTGGCGGGAACGGGGATCCACTGGGGAGGGTATACGATGATGTTCTGGTCGAGCTTGAATGATGTGAGTACCGCCCAGGCGATCGGAGGCAGAAGGACCAAGCTCCCGAGCGTGAGGAGTCCGTACGTCAACAGGTCTTCCCGAAGCTGCCTGACTCTGCGACCGCGCCCAGGCGGTTTTCCATTCCTGCGAACCTCGGTCATAGCAGTTGCTCCCGACGTCGGAAGAGCCGGATGAAAACCACCGTAAGGCCGAGGTTCAGGACCAGCAGGAGCACGGCCTGGGCGGCGGCACCTGAGAGGCGGAATCGGGTAAAGAGGTCGAGGAAGATCCGTAGACTGAAAGTCTCCGTCATGCTCATCGGGCCACCGCCCGTGGTGACCAGGATTAGCGTCACCATGTTGAAGTAAAGCAGCACGAGCATGACGACCGTGGAGGCCATGGTGTTGCGGATGAAGGGGAAGGTCACGTGTCGAAAGGACGCCCAGGGTGATCCGCCGTCCACCACCACCGACTCGTACAGTTCCCGGGGAACGGTCTGCAAGGCGCCCAGCAGGAGTACCATCACCAACGGATAGGACCACCATACATTGATGGCGATGAGCGTCGGCATGGCCCACCCGGGATCCGAGAGGAGGATCAGTTTCGGGAAACCCAGCAGGTCTACGACACGCGCTACGGGGCCGTAGGAGGGGTTGAGAAGCCACATCCACAACACACCCACCACCGCCTGGGACATCACCCAAGGGGTCAGGATCAGGGCCCGCAAGGGCCCCTTCAGCCGACGCACCCGGTTGAGGAGAAGGGCGAGACCAAGGCCGACCGGTAGGGCTCCCGCCAGGGATCCGAACCCGAAGAAGAGGGAGTTCCTGACGCTGATCCAGAGGGCGGCCTCCTTGAGCACCCGGACGTAATTTTCCAGGCCCACATAGCTCACGGGCTTGAAGAATCTGGTCTCGTACAGGCTAACCCAACCCGCGTAGTAGATCGGGTACAGGAATACCACCACAAGAAGAATCAGCGTGGGCAGGAAGTAGAGCAGGGGCCGCGGCCGCTTGCGTCGGGACCGTGAGGAGAGGGCGCCTCTCGGCGCCCCCTCCAGTGCAACGGCCAGCGGAATCTTCTTCGTTCTTCCCGGCTCCACCGAGGACCCTACCCCTTGGCGACCGAGGCGTTGAATCGCTTGACCACATTGTTCATGGCGTCGCGTGACGGCAGGCCCTTCAGGAAAATGGCCTGGCATTCCTCGGCCAGGATCTGAGTCAGTTCATTCCACGTGGCGGGGAACTGCCGGTATCGGCCGTGTTTTCCCATGAACTCAGCCCACTCCTTTATCAGCTGGGCCTCGGGCGTCGAGAACCAGGGATGGCGGAAGGTGGACTTCCGCGAGGGAGCCTCACCACCCTGCGCCAAGTTGACTTGCGCTTCAGTGCTGGCCATATACTCCAGAAACTTCCAAGCGGCCTCCTTGTTCTTGGAATGCTTCCCAATAGCCAAGTTCCAGTTATACACGGAAGAGGGTGGAATCTCGCCGGTGAAACTCGGCCCCGGGGCCCACTGCAGTTTCTCCCCCGGACCGGCGGCGCGGGCAACGACGAATTGATGGCTGCCAAGCGTTGTCATCGCAGCGCGGCCGGCAACGACGGACTCGCGGCCGTGGTCGTAGGTGTACTCCGGTGCCTCCGCTGGCAAAGCCTTGCACTTCGTGAGATCCGAGATGAGCTGGAAGAGCCGAAGCCCCTTCTCGTTTCCGAAGGCAGCCAACCCCTTGGCATCGAGCACATCAGTGCCGACCTGGAACAGAATGTTGTTGAAAAACTCAGCCAGGATCGAAGCATTGTCGGCCTTGGAGAAACCCATCCCGTAGGGGCTGATGTTGGCGGCAATCAGTTTCGGGGCAGCCTTGCACAGATCGTCCCAGCTCTTGGGGGGCAGAAGCCCCACGCGATCGAAGATATCCTTGCGGTAGTACGTGATCCACACCCGGTGCTCGTAGGGCAGGGCCATCTTTCTCCCATTGAGCACGGTCGACTCCCAGGGGAGGACCCAGTCGCTCTTGTCCATCTTCTGGGCGAGGGCGTCAAGTGGTTCTAGCGCTCCGGCCTCCACATGCAAAGTCAGCGAGCTGATGTAGATCTTCACGACATCCGGGGTCACGCCGGCTGCGGCGCCCTGAACCAGGCGACGGTCGATTTCCGCGAAGGGGAGTCGAACGGCCTTGACCTTGATGTTCGGGTTCAACTCCTCGAACCGCGCTAGGTTCTTCTTAAGCATTTGTGACCGGGGATTTTGCAGGTTGGGATCGACGAAATCCCAATACTCGATAGTGACCGGTTGAGCACGGACAATGGCCGGGGCTGCGAGTCCCGCCCCCAGTGCCGCCAACGAGCCCTTCACGAATTCGCGCCTGCTGAGCCCTTTCCTGGTCTTCATCTCGATCCTCCTTTATCACGCGGCCATGCGAAACCACCCGCACTGCTCTCGATCGCTCACTACGACGTCACGCGCCTGCCGCTCGGACGGGGTTCACCAGGGTCCCGATCCCCTCGATTTCGACCTCAACCCGATCTCCGGGCTGGATCTCCGAGACGCCGGAGGGTGTCCCGGTGAAGATGCAGTCGCCGGGCTCCAGCGTCAGGACGTGGGAGACGAAACTCACCAAGTCAAACACGTTGAAGACCATGTCTGCTGTCGTGCTGTCCTGCCGCACTTGGCCGTTGACTCGCGTTCGCAGTCGTAGC
>ORMF010946077.1_pt1 | contig 11697 bp, 11 predicted proteins | sample 1779871 | NCBI WGS metagenome assembly ORMF01 (sample SAMEA104232316, study PRJEB22302) | groundwater metagenome | biome: forest; feature: aquifer; material: groundwater | place: USA | collected 2011-08-07 | depth 5.4 m
CCCCGCCGCGGCCGCGAGCACGAGCCCGGTGACCGCGTCGGGCCGGCGCACGGCGGCACGCACCCCGACGAGGCCGCCGAGCGAGTGACCGACCCACGGCGCGGGCAGCGCGCCCTCGTGCTCGAGCACCGCGAGCACTGCCTCCGCGAAGGGATCGAGCGTCGGCGCGGCCGGAAGCGACTGCGATCCGCCGTGGCCCGGCAGCTCCGGCACGATCACGCGCCGCACTGCGGCGAGGGCGGGGGCGACGCGCAGCCAGTTCGACGCGGCGCCGCCCAGGCCGTGGACGAGCACGAGCGGCGGCCCGGCGCCGCCGACGAGGTAGCGGATCGTGGTCGCCCGGTGGCGGAGCTCCCGCGCCTCGAAGCCCGCGGGCTCGTGCTCGGCCTGCATCGCGGTCAGTTTGGACTCCGTCGGCATCGGGGCATATTCTGTGCGAGATGAATGCTTCGGCAGGGCGGGCCGCTTGAGGCCCGTCGGATCGACAATCGAGGGTGGGAACCAGCCCGTCTGAGCGCTCGGCGCCGGCGGGCTTTTTCGTACTCGCAGAAGGGAGTCGCATGGCGAATCACCTCACGCCCGAAGAGCTTTCGAAAGAGCTGGGCATCGACCAGCAGGAGGTACTCCGGGTGTGCATGCAGGAAGGGGTGCCGATCTATCACGGCAAGATCGACAAGTACCTCTTCCAGGTGCAGCTCGAGGCGCTCGGCGCGCTGCCGCAACACCACTAGCGCCGGAAGAACTGAGAGGGCCTAGGCGCTCTTGCGCGCCGGGGCGCGACGTGATCGAGAGCCACCCTCCGGCGGGGTGGCTTTCGTCTTCTTCGCGGCCGGCTTCGCCCCGGCTGCCTTCGCAGCGCCGCTGCGGCGGTCCTGCACCTCGGCGACGCTTCGGCGCAGCGCGTCCATCAGGTCGATGACCGGCGTCTCGGCGACGGGCTCGGGCCGCGCCGGCGTCTCGCCGGCGAGCTTCGCGTCGAGCATGGCCTGGAGGTCGCGGCGGTACTCGTTTTCGAAGTCCGCGGGATTCCACTCCCCGACGAGGCTCTGGATGACCTGGCCCGCGAGCTCGAGCTCGGGCCCGCGCAGCTCGGTCGCCTCGACGGCCTCCTCGATCTCCACCTTCGGGCGGACGTCGTCTGCGAAGAAGAGCGTCTCGAGCGCGAGCGTGTCGCCCTGCGCGCGGATGAGGCAGAGGTTCTCCTTGCCCCAGAGCACGAACTTGCCGACCGCCGCCATCCCGGTCTCCTGCATCGCCCGCAGCAGCAGCACATACGGCCGCCGCGCTGCGTCGGCGCTCGACGGCGCGAGGTAGTACGTACGGTCGAAGTAGACCGGGTCGACGTCCTCGAGCGCGACGAAGCGCAGGATGTCGATCGACTGCGAGCGCTGGAGCGCGACCGACTCGAGGTCGGCCTCCTCGACGATCACGAACTCGCCCTTGGCGACCTCCCAGCCCTTGACGAGCTCGTCCGCCTCGACCTCACGCTCGTGGTGCGGGCACCACCGCTTCTGCTTGATCGGCGTACCGCACTCGCGGTGAAGGGTGCGGAACGCCACGTCCGATCGCTGGGTCGCGAGGGCGAGCCCGATCGGGATGTTGACGAGGCCGAAGCTGATGGATCCGTTCCAGATAGTCCGCATGTGCACCAGGAATTGTAGAGGGACCAGCGAGGTTCGCCTCCCCCCCAAGGTTCCCTTCCCGGAATACGATGCGCCGCATGACGACCGCCTCCCCCTCGGCGACGCCGCCCGCGGAAGCTCCCCTGCCGTTGCGCACGGCTCCGGCGCTGTGGCAGTACGTCCTCGATCAGGGCTCCACGACACCCGCCTACCTCGAAGAGCACGGCGAGGGCTGGCGCGAAGTCTCGTGGCAGGAGGCAGGCGAGCGCGTCGAAGCGCTCGCGCACGCGCTGCTCGCGCACGGAGTCGGTCGCGGCGACGCCGTCGCCGTCATCGCGCGCACACGGCTCGAGTGGGTGTTGCTCGACTGGGCCGTGATGAGGATCGGCGCAGTCGTCGTCGGGATCTATCCGACGAACACCGCGAAGGAGTGCGCGTACATCCTCTCGCACTCCGAGTCGGTGCTGGCATTCGCCGAGGACGAGGCGCAGCGCGAGAAGCTCGCCTCGGTGCAGACGGAGACGCCGGCGCTCCGCGATCTCTTCCGCTTCGACGAGCTGGCGGCCCTCGAGGCCGAAGGGCGCGCGCACGCGGCTGCGCATCCCGACGTGCTCGGCGACGCCGCCGCCGAGATCCGCGAGGAGGATCTCGGCACGCTCATCTACACGTCGGGGACGACCGGCCCACCGAAGGCGTGCATGCTCACGCATCGCAACCTCGTCACCGCAGCGCTCGGGGTGCGGACGAGTCTCCAGGACGGCAGCGACGTCATCCTGCTCTTCCTGCCGCTCGCGCACACGTTCGGCAGGCTCGCCCACCAGGCTGCCGCGTATTCCGGCTCCACCCTCGCGTTCGTCGCGGAGGCGACCAGGGTCGGAGAAGCCCTCGGCGCCGTGCGCCCGACGATCCTGCCGGCGGTACCGCGCATCTACGAGAAGATCCACTCCGGCGTGCTCGAGCAGATCGAGAGCGCCGGCGGCGCGAAGCGCTCGCTCGGCCTCTGGGCGCTCGGGGTCGGCGCGCGGACAAGCCGCCTCCGGCGCGCCGGAAAGCCGGTGCCGGCCCTGCTGGCACTGCAGGAGCGGCTGGCCGACCGGCTGGTCTTCAGGAAGGTGAAGGAGAGGCTCGGCGGCCGCCTGCGGGTCGGCGTCTCAGGCGCCGCGCCGCTCGGCATCGACGTGCTCGAGTTCTTCCACGCCCTCGGCATGCTCGTGATCGAGGGCTACGGGCTCACCGAGACGGCGAGCTCGCTGAGCGTCAACGATCCCGACGACTTCCGCTTCGGCACTGTGGGCCGCGCGGTCGAAGGTACCGAGATCTCACTCGACGAGGACGGCGAGATCCTCGTGCGCAGCGACACGGTGTTCAGCGGCTACTTCAAGGATCCCGAGGCGACCGCAGCCGCCTTCACCGACGACGGTTGGTTCCGCACCGGCGATGTCGGCGCGATCGACGCAGACGGCTTTCTGACCATCACCGACCGCAAGAAAGATCTGATCATCACCGCGGGCGGCAAGAACATCGCGCCGCAGAACCTCGAGAACGCGTTGAAGGCCTCGCGCTTCGTCTCGCAGGCGCTCGTCGTCGGCGACCGTCGGCCCTACGTCACCGCGCTGATCACGATCGACCATGCCGAGGTCGAGGCGAGCGGCCGCGACGCCCAGGAGCTCGTGCAGGAGATCGTCGACGACGTGAACCGCGACCGCGTGCGCGTCGAGCAGATCAAGCGCTTCACGATTCTTCCGCGGGACTTCACACAGGAGGACGGCGAGGTCACGCCGACGTTGAAGCTCCGCCGCAAGGTCGTGCACGAGCACTTCGCAGACACGATCGCTTCGCTGTACGAGTGACAACCGGCTTTCTGATCGCGTCCGCGTTCCTCGCGAGCGCGGTCGAGTTCGTCGAGGCGCTCACGATCGTGTTGGCCGCGGGCGTCTCACGCGGCTGGCGCTCGGCGCTCGCGGGGCTCGGCGCGGCGACGCTCGTGCTCGCGTTGATCGTCGCCGCGCTCGGGCCTGCGCTGACGCACATTCCGATCTCCGGCCTGCGACTCTTCGTCGGCGCGCTGCTGCTCACGTTCGGTCTGCAGTGGCTGCGCAAGGCGATCCTCCGCGCGAGCGGCTTCAAGGCCCTGCACGACGAGGACGCGATCTTCGCGCGCGAGCTCGAAGAGGCCCGCGCCGCACGGGGCGAGCAGCGCGCGGGGATCGACTGGTACGGCTTCACGCTTGCGTTCAAAGGCGTGCTGCTCGAAGGGCTCGAGGTGGCGTTCATCGTGATCACGTTCGGCAGCACGCAGGGGCGCATCGAGCTTGCAGCACTCGGTGCGGGCGCAGCGTTGGTGCTCGTTGCCGTCGTCGGGGTGCTCGTGCGCGCGCCGCTCGCGCGCGTGCCGGAGAACACCATGAAGTTCGCGGTGGGCGCGATGCTGACGACGTTCGGGATCTTCTGGTCGACCGAGGGAGCGGGCGCGCACTGGCCCGGAAAGGACGCGGCGCTCCCGGCCCTGCTCGCCTTCGTCCTCCTGCTCTCCTTCGCGGCCGTCACGACGCTGCGCCGCCGCTGGTTCGCCCTCGCATGAGACGCGTCCGCGCCTTTGGTCTCTTCTGGTGGGACTTCGTCGTCGGCGACGACTGGCGCGCTGCGGCAGGCCTCGTGCTCGCGATCGGCGTCACCGCTGCGCTTGCGAGGGGCGCCGGCGTCAACGCGTGGTGGCTGATGCCGGCCGCGGTCGCAGCTGTGCTATGGCTCTCCCTGCGTCGCGCCAACCGGTGATGCACCTGAAGAGGCGTTACCGCCGAATCAACTGTCTCTCGTCGCGGAGCGGAGCTTGCTCCGCGCAGCAGTGAGACGCCCGCCGCAAGCACAGAAAGAAGGGGCCTTGGGGGGAAACATGGTTTCCCCCCAAAAGCGAGCGAAGCGAAGCGTCTAGCCCGTAACGCGTCTTGCGCCGACATACGTCGACGCGTACCAGGACTCGCTGAGCGAGGAGATCTTCACGACGTCGCCCGTGTGTGGCGCGTGGATGAACTGGCCGCCACCGATGTAGATCCCTTCGTGGCCCAGGCCGTCGAAGAAGACGAGGTCGCCGGGCTGCAGGTCGCCCCGCCCGACCGGCACGCCGACGTTCCATTGCGCGCCGGTGTAGTGCGGGAGGCTCACGCCCAGCTGCCCGTAGACGTAGGCCACGAGACCGGAGCAGTCGAAGCCGCCGGGGCTCGCGCCTCCCCAGACGTACGGGGTGCCGAGATAGCGCATGGCGATGCCGACGACGCCGCCGTAGCGTGAGGGCGGGGCTACCGATCCGTCCGCCGTCGCGGCCGAGGCGCCGACCACCGTGTCCTGGATCGCCAGGTTCTGCGCCTCCTGCTGCGCTCCGTAGCGCGCCTGCGCCGCACGGGCGAGCGCGAGCTCACGGGCGTGATCCTGCGCGATCAGGTGCGCGATCTCACCCTTGATCGACGCAAGCAGGGCGTTCGTCCGGTGGAGCTGCGCGCCGATGCGCGACTTGGCCGCAGCGCGCTGTGCGACGAGCCGCTTCTGGTCGTGTCGCGCCGTCACGAGCGCGCGGCGGTGCACGGTCACCTCGTGCTTGAAGCCGATCACCTGCTCCATCACCGCGACGTCCTGCGACGAGACCGACTGCACGGTCTCGATGCGGCTCACCAGGTCGTCGATGCTCTGCGCGCCGAGCAACACCGCGAGCGTCGACTGCTCGTCGCGCGTCGTGTAGATCGCAACGAGCCGATGCGCGAGTGCGACTTGCGACTTGCCGAGGTTCGCACGCGCGGCACGCAGCGCAACCTTGTTGATCGTGAGGCTGTGCTCGATCGCGCCGAGCTTCGCCGACGCCGAGTCGTACGCGCTCTTCGCGCGCTGCAGGCTCGAGTCGAGCTGTTGGATCTGGCCCATCACGTCCTGGGCCTGGGCCTGCTTGGCGGTGACGGAGGGGTCGCCGGTTGCTGTGCCGGCCGCGGCGAAAGCCGCAGCAACGACAAGGATGAGCACCGGCGCCTGTCGCTTCAGAACCGTGATAGCGAACTCCCGAGAATCGCTTGCGACAGGCGCACCGGAGGGATCCGGTACGTCACAAGTTCGGCAGGCTAGCAGGGCTGTCGGACACCTGCAACCCGGCAAAGAGCACAAAACTGCCGCAATTGGCCCTGGAACCTTATGAAACCTGGGGTCTTGAGGACCGCACAAAGTAGGCGAATTCCGGCGGTTTCCTGCTACGTTCCGGCGACCGTGAGCGGCCGAAGGGCACAGTCCGCGGCGACGCTCGCAAGCCTCTCTGCGGTGCTCGTCCTCGTCTCCGTCTCGGCGGCGACCGCCGCCGGCCCCGGCCGGAAGGCCGGGGCTCTGCAAGGACAGGCGGGCGTGCTCGACGCACGTGCCCACAACGCGCTGCTCGATCTCTATGCCCTCGACACACGCCTCGCGAAGGCGCGGGCGCTCCTCGCGTCGCTCGAGACGCTGGCGACGAGATTGCGCGGCCAGCAGTGGTTGTTGTCGCAGCAACTGTCCGCGACCCGTCGCACGCTCGTTGCGTCGCAACAACGTCTCGGCGACAACCTGCGAACGCTATACGAGCAAGGCGACACCGACGCGCTCGCCGTCCTGCTCGGCGCAGAGTCGCTTGACGATGCAGTGACGCGACTCGACGACCTCACGCGTGTCGCGGATCAGAGCAGGCAGGTCGTCGAGGTGACGAGCGCCGCGCGGATCCGCCTTGCACGCGTGCGCGCGACGCTCGCCGTGCGCCGCGCGCAGTTGAACGACGCTCTTGCGGCCGCGCGCCGGACGGCGAACGACCTCGTCGCAGCTCGCGGCCAGCGGCTCGCCTTCATCGCGCGGCTGCGCAGCGAACAGCGCTTGAAGGCGCGCCAGATCGACGCGCTCCAGCTGTCGGCGCAGCAGGTCGAGGCGAAGTCGCAGAAGCTGCAGGCCGCCGCCGACGCGGCCACGGCCACGGCGCCGGCCACCCCCGTGGCGCCCGTGGCCCCGGTGGCGCCGGCGCAGCCGGCAGCGCCGGCAGGCGGTCGCTCGATCACGGTGAGCTCGACGGGGTACGCCCTGCCGGGCCGCACGGCGACAGGTATCCCCGTCGGCTGGGGCGTCGTCGCGGTCGACCCCTCGGTGATCCCGCTCGGCACGCGCATGACGATCCCGGGCTACGGCGAAGGCGTCGCCGCCGACACGGGGAGCGCGGTCCGCGGAGCGACGATCGACCTCTGGTTCCCGACCCTCGCCCAGGCGCGCGCCTGGGGTCGGCGGACCGTCACGATCACGCTCCACTGAGAGCATCTAGACTGCCGGGGCCTGAAAGGGGGTGCCCAGCTGACCGGCGCGCTGCAAACGACCGAGGGGCGGCAAGCAGAGTCGCTCCGCGTGCTCATCGTCGACGATCACGATCTGTTTCGCACGGGCCTCCGCAACCTGCTCGAAGAGCAGGGGGTGCAGATCGTCGGAGAAGCCTCCGGTGGGAACGAGGCCGTGCGCATCGTGCGCGAGATCGCGCCCGACGTCGTCGTGATGGATCTCAACATGCCGGGCATGGGAGGCGTAGAGGCGACGCGCCACATCACGTCGATCGCTCCGCTCACGCGTGTGGTGATGCTCACGATCTCGGATCAGGACAACGACGTGATGGACGCAATTCTCGCCGGCGCCTGCGGCTACCTCCTGAAGGACTCGTCGATCCACGACCTCATGGCCGGCATCCGTGCCGCCGCCCTCGGCGAGTCGCTCATCTCACCGAACATCGCTGCGAAGGTGCTGCAGCGCATACGAGCGACGAGCACGCAGCCGGAAATAGCGAGTCAGATCCGTGCGGAGCTCTCGGACCGCGAGATCGAGGTGCTGAAGCTGATCGCGAACGGCAAGGACAACGCCGTGATCGCGGCCGAGCTGCACATCAGCCCGAAGACGGTGAAGAACCACATCTCGAACATCCTGATGAAGCTGCAGATCGACAACAGGATCCAGGCGGCCGTCTACGCCGTCCGCAGCGGCATTGTCTAGGACCCGGCGTCGCCTCTAGTAGGTCGTGCCGACCCCGAGCCGCATGCTGCGCGCGCGGTCGTGCAGCGAGCCGAGCAGCGTCCGCAGGGTCGTCAGCTCACCGTCGGCGCTCGTCAGCCGGCTCGCGAGCTGGGAGAGCTCCTCGGCGAAGCTCGCGACGTCGGGATCGGGGCCGCCCACGGTGCGGGCGACCTCCCCGAGCCGCCGCTCGAGGCGCCAGCGCTCCGCCTCGAGGGCCAGCGCCTGCGCGTAGCCGTCGGTGAGCGTGTCCTCCATGCGCGCGAGCGTCGGCGCAGAGTCGCCGCTCGTGGGTGCGCTGAGGAGCTCTTCGATCTGCTGCAGCATGGCGTCCGGGCCCGAGTACACGGGAGACCAAGTATCGGGCCCGCGTTGTCAGAACGGTATGGGCCGGGCGGCCCATCTTCGCGCCGCCGGGACCCAGGGCTTGACCATCGGCTTGACGGCCGAGGCACCTGCCGGAAGACTGGGTGACGTCGTGCCCGCCCGCGCCCGCATCGTCGCCGCGGCGGTCCTCGCCGCAACTGCCCTGTCACTTGCCCTGGCCGCAGCGGCGGGCGCCGTCTCGCACGCGCTCGAGCCCCGGCTCGACCGCGCGCTCCGCGTGCCGCACGTGAGCCCGGCGGCGTCCGCGGCGTTCGCGATCGACCTCGACACCGGCGAGGCGATCTACTCGCGCAACGCGTCGCTCTCGCTCCTCCCCGCCTCGAACGAGAAGCTCGCGGTGACCTACGCGGCGTTGACGGCGCTCGGCCCGTCGTTCCAGATCGAGACCGACGTGCTCGGAGCAGGGCAGCAGACGAGCTCGACGTGGCAGGGCGATCTCATCCTGAAAGGCTACGGGGATCCGACGCTGACGCCCTCGGACCTGACGGTGCTGGCGCGGCAGGTGCGCGCGGCCGGCATTGCGCGCGTGACGGGACGCGTGCTTGCGGACGAGAGCTGGTTCGACGCGCGCCGCACCGCGCCGGGGTGGAAGGCCTCCTTCTTGATTCAGGAGTCGCCGCCGCTCTCCGCGCTGATCGTCGACCGGGGCCGCGTCGGGCGCTGGACGTCGCACGACCCGGCACTCGCAGCCGGACAGCTGTTCCGTGCGGCACTCCTGCGCGCCGGCGTCCGAGTCGCGGGCGACACGGCGCACGGCACCGCAGGCGACACGGCGGTGCCGCTCGCCGCCGTCGACTCGCCGCCGCTGCGCGCGATCGTGCGCTGGATGGACCGAGTCAGCGACAACTTCGAGGCGGAGATGCTGCTGAAGCAGCTCGGCGCGATCCAGTCCGACCGGGGCACGACGTCGGCCGGCATCGGCGTCGTCATGGGACTGCTCGCGCAGGCCGGCGTGCCGATGGCGGGCGTGCGGATGGTCGACGGCTCCGGCCTGTCGCTCCTCGACCGGTTTACGGCGAACGCACTCGTCTCTCTGCTGACCGTGATGTGGAACGACCCGGGAGTTCGTCCGGAGCTGCTCGCGTCGCTGCCGGTCGCGGGGCGCAGCGGCACGCTCGTTCATCGCATGCGGGGCACTGCCGCGGCCGGCGTCGTGCTCGCGAAGACGGGGACGACGAGCAACGCGTCGGCCCTCTCCGGGTTCGTCGGCGACCGTTTCGTGTTCTCGATCCTGCAGAACGGCTGGCCGATCTCGTGGTCCTGGGCACGCCTCGCGCAGGACCGGTTCGCGGCGGTGCTAGCCGCCGCCCAGTAACGCCAGCAGGTCGGCCTCGGTCAGCACGGGCACGCCTGCCTTTTCGGCCTTCGTCAGCTTCGACTTGCCGGGCTCCTCGCCCGCGATCACGCCGGTCGTCTTCGAGGACACGGAGTCGGAGACCTTGGCGCCGAGCCCCTCGAGCGCGGCCTGCGCCTCGTTGCGCGTGAAGCCCTCGAGCGTGCCGGTGATCACGTAGGTCTTCCCGCTGAGCGGGCCTTCGACGGGCTTCTCGTCGGCGCCGGCCTCGAAGCGCAGGCCCAGGTCGCGGAGCTCGGCCACGAGGCGCCGGTTCTCGTCGTCCCGAAACCACTCGGCGAGCGCCTCCGCGCGCTCCGGCCCGATGCCGTCGGCCTCTATGAGCTCCTCCTGCGTCGCGTCCATCAGAGCGTCCACATTGCCGAAGTGCAGCGCGAGGTTGCGCGCCGTGATCCAGCCGACGTCGGGAATGTTCAGCCCGAAGAGCACGCGGAAGAAGGGGATCTCCTTCGACGCCTGGATCGCGGCGATCGCGTTCCCTGCGCTGATCTCGCCGAAGCCCTCGAGCTCCATCAGCTGCTCGGCGGTCAACCGGTAGAGCTCGGGGATCGACCGTACGATCTCCTCCTGCCACAGGCGCCAGACCGTCTGCTCGCCGACGCCGTCGATGTCGGCGGCGCCCATCACCCAGTTGTTCAACGTCTCCAGGCCGCGGGACGGACAAGCACGATTCGGGCAGCGGTGCATCACCTCGCCCTCGGGCTTCACGACCGCCGCGCCGCAGAGCGGGCAGTGCGCCGGCATCCGGAACGGCGTCGTTCCTTTCCGGTGCTTTCCGGCCGGGCCGACGACCTGCGGGATCACGTCGCCGGCGCGCTGCACGATCACGTCGTCTCCCTCGCGGATGTCCTTGCGATTGATGTCCTCCTCGTTGTGCAGCGTGGCGCGCGAGATCGTCACGCCGCCCACCTCCACCGGCTCGAGCACCGCCCACGGGTTGAGGTTGCCGGTGCGCCCGACGCGAATGCGGATCTCGTTCAATCGCGTCGTCGCCGTCATCGGCGCCCACTTGAAGGCGCGCGCCCAGCGCGGCCGCTCGTGCAGCGCGCCGAGCCGCGCCTGCTGATCGTAGGCGTCGACCTTGACCACGATCCCGTCGATCTCGTAGTCGAGCTCCGTGCGCCGCAGCTCCCACTCACGCACGAGCTCCGCGACGTCCGCGATCGACTCGAGCCGGCGCGCGAACGGGTTCGTCGCGAAGCCGCGCTCACGCAGCCAGCGCAGCGTGTCCCAGTGGGTGTCGAGGTCGAGGCCTTCGCGGAAGCCGGCGCCGTACACCCAGATCGAGAGCGGACGCGCCGCAGTGATCGTCGAGTCCTTCTGCCGAAGCGAGCCCGCGGCGGCGTTCCGAGGGTTCGGCCACGTCGCCTTCCCCTCCGCGGCGAGCGCCTCGTTGGCCGCGCGGAATCCGTCCAGCGGCATGTAGACCTCACCGCGCACCTCGAGTGTCGGCGGAGCATCACTTCCCCGCATTTGCAGGGGAATCGTCTTGATCGTCCGGAGGTTCGGCGTCACGTCCTCGCCCTGCACGCCGTCGCCGCGCGTCAGCCCGCGAACGAAGCGACCCTGCTCGTAGACGAGGTTGATCGCCGAGCCGTCGATCTTCGGCTCGACCACATACGCGATCGGCTCATCGGTGCCGAGCCGCTTCCGCATGTCGCCCTCCCACTTCTGCAGCGCCTCGTCGGTCGTCACCTTCTCGAGCGAGCCCATCGGCGAGATGTGGCGCACCTTCAGAAACTTGTCGGAGAGCGGCGACCCGACGCGCTGCGTGGGCGAGTCGGGCGTGACGAGCGACGGGTCGCCGGCCTCGAGTGCCTTCAGCTCGTCGTAGAGCGCGTCGTACCGCGCGTCGTCCATGACCGGCTGGTCGTCGACGTAGTAGGCGATCGACGCGCCGTTCAGCAGCTCGCGCAGCTCGGCCGCGCGCTCAGAGGAGCTCAAGCAGCTCCTCGGCGGAGTCGGCGATCGCGTCGGGCTCCTCTCGCTCGAGCCGCTCGCGGTCGTGGATGCGCCCCCACGTCACGGCGACCGCGACCATGCCGGCAGCCTTCGCCGCGCGCATGTCGAACGGCGAGTCGCCGACGTAGGCGGCGGTGGCCGGATCGACGCCCATGCGCTCGGCGGCGAGTAGCAGCGGCTCGGGGTCCGGCTTGTGCTTCTCCGTCTCGTCGCCTCCGACGACCGCTTCGAACAGGTGCGCGACGGGGACCCGCGCGAATGCCAGCTCGACGGTCGCGCGGCGCTTCGCCGTGACGACCCCGAGCCGTCGCCCTTCCTCGTGCAGCCGGACGA
>ORMF011012901.1_pt1 | contig 11696 bp, 7 predicted proteins | sample 1779871 | NCBI WGS metagenome assembly ORMF01 (sample SAMEA104232316, study PRJEB22302) | groundwater metagenome | biome: forest; feature: aquifer; material: groundwater | place: USA | collected 2011-08-07 | depth 5.4 m
CCGATATCCTATCAAATCGAAACCAGGGACAGTCAAGGGAGACCGGTTCAGGCCGAGTTTTCATTCGGGGTGGTGGACGAGGCAATCTACGCGCTGCGCGAAGACAATCCCAAGGCAATCCGGGACTCTTTCTATCCGCACCGCTACAACGAGGTGGAGACGAGTCATTCGTTCGCGGTGCAGTATCTGGGTGACGCAGACAAAGCCGAGCCGAAGATCGTCGCGCGGAAGCGGTTCCCCGATACGGCATATTGGAAGCCCGATCTGCGGACGGGTTCGGACGGCAAGGCGACGATCTCCTTCCAACTTCCAGACAACTTGACGACCTGGCGGGCCACGGCGGTCGCACAGACGATGGACACAGCGGTGGGCTTCGAGACCAACAAGGTGATCGTGTCCAAGGACTTTTTCGTCCGCGTCGAAACGCCGCGCTTCCTAACCCAGCACGATACTTCCCGGATACAGGCCATTATCCACAATGAGTCCGAGGTCAAACAGACCGCCCTGGTAAGGCTACGGGCGGAGAACCTTAACATATCAAATGAAGCTCAACAGACGATGACGATAGAGGCTGGCAAGACGGGACAGGCATTCTGGAACGTCAGCGCGGAGAGTTACGGCGCGGCCAAGATTACGGTCACGGCCTGGACGCCCAGGATCGCCGGCCGGACGCAGTACACGGACGGATATGAGACGGCTCTCCCAATCCGCCCTCACGGACGGGAGCAGTTCACGACGGTGGCCGGCGAGATAACCTCGGCGAAGCCGGAGGCGGAGGTCATTCGGCTGGACCCGAACGCCGTACCGGGTGCGAGCCGGCTGACGATCCGGATAACTCCGTCGGTCGCTAGCGCGATGGTTGGCGCTCTGGATTACGTGATCGGATATCCGTACGGGTGTACCGAGCAGACGATGAGCCGGTTCCTGCCCGACCTGCTCGTTCAGAGACTGCTGCGCAAACGGCCGGGGCTCGTAAAATCACGTTACGCGGCCGAACTTCCGGAGATGGTCCGAAACGGCCTGTCGCGCCTTTACCGGTTCCAGCATGAATCCGGAGCATGGGGATGGTGGGAGCATGATGCCGACGATCCGTGGATGACCGCGTATGTCCTTTATGGTCTCGGGACGGCGAAGAGCGAAGGATATTCGGTGAGCCCGTCCGTCGTCACGAAGGCCACCCAGGCGGCATTGAAAATGCTGCCCAGCACACCGGCGGATGAGCGGGCATTCTTGCTGTATGCGGTTGCATTGGCCGGAGACAAGAAAGGCGCGTCGACCAACCGAGGCGCGATCGATCTCCGGCCGGAGTCTCCGGAGACGGTCGCATACACCATCCTTTTGAACAAGGTGCTCGGTGACCCTGGTGTGCCACCCGGTATGTCGACGCCCGTTTTGATGGGCCTCCTCGGTAAACATGCGGCCTCGACCGGGCTCGCTCTGCACTGGAGTCAGGAGAAGTCGGAACTATGGTACGACCATTGGAACGACCGGCTGGCGACCTCTATTGCGCTGCGGGCGATCCTTGCGAACAATCCCGCTGATGGACGCATACCGTCAATCCTGCGCTGGCTGATGACCCAACGGACGGACAGCTATTGGCACAGTACGCGGGATACTTCAGCCGTCCTGGCTGCGTTGACCGATTACCTCGAGACTCAGGCTGCTGGAACGGAGGGCGGCGAGGTGAAGATCGCAGTAAACGGTCAGGAGGTCAAGAGCATAGCGCTCACATCCGAGGTGCTGCTGGAACCGGATATTGTCGTCAAGATTCCCGCACCCAGTCTCAAAACCGGCAAGAATGAAGTGACACTGACTCGGTCCGGAGGTAGCGAGACCGTCTTCTACGCCATGCAGCTTCGCCAAACGGTTGCATCGGAAGATATGGGCAGCGCCGGCCCGGCGGGATACCGGATCAAGCGAGAGTATCTGCGGCTCGACTCAACGCGAGCCGGCGATAGCTGGAGGCTCGATCCTCGCGAGGTTCACAATTCCTTCCGCGTGGGCGATCGGGTCCGCGTGAAGCTCACCATCACCGCGCCGCGCGATATGTCGTACGTACTGATCGAGGATCCATTCCCTTCCGGCTGCGAAGTGACGGAACGGGGCACCGCGGAGGAAGAGATGCGGGGCGACCATTGGGGTTACTGGTACTCGAACGTCGATGTGCGGGACGACCGGATCGCCTACTTCGCACGGACTCTCACGAAAGGGACGCATATTCTCGAGTACAACCTGCGCGCGCAAACGCCCGGCTCCTGCCACGTACTGCCGACTGCCATGGAATCGATGTATGCGCCGGAGCTCCACGCTGAGTCCGCGGAGACCAGGATCGAAGTACGATGAGAGCCATTTCTCTCTTGTTCGTTCTAATCTCTCTTGCGGGCGGAGTGGCGCTTTACGCTCGACTCTTAGGCGCGCCTCCGCCGACGGTAGAGCTCGCGGGATTTGCCACGAGCTTGAAGGGTAGGACTTCCAGCCAGAGGCACAACGCGCTGCTCGCTGCGAAGGCGTTGGACGGACAGGTGGTCGCGCCGGGAGCGGTTTTTTCGTTCAACGGGACCGTGAAGGCGTGGTCATCGGATGGCGGCTATGTAAAAGCGCCGGTTAGTTACGATGGGGAGCTGATCCGGGCATATGGTGGAGGGGTCTGCCAGACCTCGACGACGCTTTACGACGCAGCATTGCTTGCGGGACTGCCGATCGTGGAGCGGCACTCCCACGTGTTTGTGGCGCACTACGCGCATCCCGGAATGGACGCGGCGGTGGCGCAACCGAAGATCGATCTCCGGTTTCGAAACCCGTATCCCTGGCCGATCCGCATCCGTGCCGGCGCAGCTGGAGATGCGCTAAGCGTGAAGATTATCGGAAAGGAGAAACCAAGCCAGACCGTCGCCATGACAAGCGAGGTCCTGGGCGCGACGATCCCCGAGCGGCTGACGCGGGTTGTGGAGCGGAGCGGTCCCACATCGGGAAAGGTCTACGTCCGAGCGCCCGGCGCGCAAGGATGCCGCGTGGTGACATACCGATTGTTCTATGAAGACGGCCGCGAGCTGAAACGCGAGCGCCTGTCGGACGATACGTATCAAGCGATGAACCGGGTTGTGCAGATATCTGAAAACCAGAATTCGTCCGAATAGAAACTACCGGTAAGGCGTGATCTCCGTCCACGCACTTTTACTGATTCCGTACCGGTCTCGAATCTATGACGTGGCATGGACGGAGATCATGCTCTACGCGTCACGGACGCGGATCGTCAAAGGAAATCAATCGCGTTGGAGCGAAAAAGCCCATCGGCAATCCAGCCGATGGGCTTTGTTCTGACTAACCCACGGACGGTGCCGGCCATGTTGATTTCAGCATAGAACGGAGCATTCGGGATGTATTTGACGGATAAGAAGGTCGTGGTTCTTGGAGCAGCTGGTGCGATCGGATCGAATATGGTGCAGGACCTGCTGTCGACCGGCACGGCGAACAACATATCGATGTACGACCCGTTCGAGGCGGGGCTGGAGGGGGCGGCGGAAGAGATATACCATTGCGCGTTCCCCGGCGCCCGGGTTTCGTGGACGACCGATGAAGCGGCGGCGATGACGGGGGCTTCGTTTGTCCTTTCATCAGGCGGTGCGCCACGCAAGGAGGGCATGACGCGCGAAGATCTGCTGCGCGGCAACTGTGAGATCGCGAAGGGGCTCGGGGAGAACATCAAGCGTTACTGCCCGAGCGCCGAGTTCGTGGTCATCATTTTCAATCCCGCGGACATAACGGGTCTCACGACGCTGGTTCACAGCGGGCTTCAGCCGGGCCGGGTCTCCACGCTGGCCGCGCTCGACAGCACGCGGCTCCAGACGAAACTGTCTCACCATTTCGGCGTTGCCCAGGATGAAGTCACGGGATGCACGACGTACGGTGGGCACGGCGAAAAGATGGCCGTTTTCAAGGGGACGATCGCGGTCAAGGGCGTCAAACTGACGGATATCCTGGCCGGGGCGACCGTGAATGGAAAGGCATTGTCGGGCGACGAATGGGCGGTGATTCAGACGGCCGTTCGTGGCGGCGGCGCGCGGATCATCAAGCTGCGCGGCAGGTCGTCATTCCAGTCCCCCGCACATCAGACCGTGGAGATGCTGCGCGGCTTTGTGCGTGGAGGCGGTTACCCTTGGCCGTGCGGGGTCTATTTCAAGGATGGACCGTATTCGAAGGTGATGATGGCCGCCGATGTCGACTTCACTCCGAATGGGCTGACCGGGCGGATTCCGGCGGGTGATGCGGAGGATATGGCGGCGCTGCAGGACAGCTACGTGCACCTCTGCTCGATGCGTGACGAGATCATCGCGGAGGGTCTTCTGCCGCCCGTCAGTGAATGGCGGAGCGTGAACGGGAATCTCTGATGGAGTAATGGAGTATTGGAGTGTTGTTACAACCCAGTACTCCAATACTCCAATACTCCATTATTCCTCCGACCTATGTTGGACAACGACATAAAGCAGGTGGCGCTCGTTCAGCAATGGCAGATCAACAAGTTCTTGTGGATCTGCCTTCTGTTTATTGCCCTCTTCCTGCCGGTGGCTCGAAAGCACGGCATCATTTCCGTTTCGCTCCCGGTCGCGTATGCAATCCTTTGCGTTGCGATTGCGAATGCCGGGCTGCGAACTTACTTCGGATGGCGGAGCGGCGGCTTCAATACGGACCGGATGTCGTGGCTGTTCACTACAGTCGACGTGGTCCTGATATCGGTCGGTGTGAAGCTCACCGGAGAGCTGAACAGCGAGCTCTGGCTGATCTACTACGTACTGATCATTTCCGAGTCGATGTTTGCCACGCCGCGGCAGACGAACGCACTGATCTCCGGTATCGTGGCCGGTTATCTCGCGGCGACCTGGCGGTTCCATACCAGTCCTGACTATCCCGTTACCGTTGGCACGCGGCTGTTCTTCCTGATCATCGTGGGCATGTTCGCGCGGAGGATGAGCGCGAACCGCGAACATAAGAATCAGGAGGTGATGCGGCTGCACGAGCAGGTGGCGGCGTCGGACGAACGGGCGCGAATTGCGCGCGAAATACATGACAGCCTGGGGCATGCGCTCGTGGCTTCCATTCTCCGCCTGGAGCTTTGCCGGAGACTCATAGACAAGAAGCCGGATGAGGCGGAGCAGATTCTTCGGGATGAGGTACCCGCGCTGCGCGCCGCATGGAACGAAGGGCGCGACCTCGCATTCCATCTTCGTCCATGGGAGCGTGACGCGGCCGGGCTCGCACAGACGCTGAGGCGGCATGTGGGACGCTTTTCTGAGCGGACAGGATTGGCTGCCGACCTCGACCTCGTGGAGGGCACTTTGGGATTATCGCAGGAGGCCGAGCTGGCGATCACGCGAATCGTCCAGGAGGCACTTACGAATGTTGCGAAACACGCCGAGGCATCACGAGTTTCCATTCGGCTGATGCCAATCGGCCGACAGGTGACTTGTTCGATCGAAGACGACGGCAAGGGTTTCGAGCTGGAGCCTTGCGCCGGCAGCTTCGGTCTGAGTGCAATGCGCGAGCGGGCAGAAAAGCTCGGCGGCAGCCTCGAAATCCGGACGCGGCCCGGGGATGGGACCAATATTGAGGTTGAGCTGCCGGCCCGCTAAGGCTTTGGAAATGAGGAAATGCGTGGGAATCGGGGAATGGTGGGGATGGGCGTGAGTAAATGCGGAGAAATGGCGAAATTGGCAACTCGACGCCGCTTGCTTACCTGCTGCCATTTCCTCATTTCCTCATTTCCCCTCCTTCCCTTCCTTTTCGGCTGCGGTCGGGGCATTGCCGACCCTGCCGGGACGGTCCGCCTGTCGCTCTGGTCCATGTGGACGGGAGCAGAGGAAGAGAACTTTAAGCGCGTGCTGGCGCGGTATCACGAGCTGCACGCCAATATCATTGTCGAGAATCTGGGGGCTGTGCGGGACGACACCAAGACGGTCCGCGCGATCGTTGCCGGCGTCCCGCCGGACCTCTTTACGCTCTACGACTCCCTTTACCTGGGGCCAATGGCGGCCAACGAGGCGGTATATGCGCTGGACGATTGGTTTCATGGGGCGGGGCTGCAGGAGAAGGACTTCGTGGAAGCGTCTCTTGACCAATGCCGTTATCGCGGCAAACTGTTCGCCATGCCGTATCTGATCGACGCCCAGGCGCTTTTCTGGAACAAGCGGGCCTTTCGGCGGGCCGGTCTGGACCCCGAGAAGCCGCCGGGTACACTGGAGGAGCTGGAGAAGTATGCCGTTGCGCTGACAAAGCACGATGCAAACGGCAATATGATCCAGCTCGGCATTGCGCCCGTAAACCATAAAACATTCTCTGCCGGCGACATCTACCTGTTCTTCAAGCTTTTTGGCGGACGGCTATACGACCCGGCCGCCAATCGGCTGACGGCAGACGATCCTGCGAATGTCACGGCAATGAACTGGTATGCCGGATTGGTGAAGTCGATGGGCGGCTGGCGTCAAGTTAACGCGTTCGCGGCCGGTTTTGGACAGGCGCAGGGTGGGAATAACCCATTCTTCATGGGCAAGACGGCCATGATGATCAACGGCGAATGGACTCCCTATTGGGCGCATCGTTATGCTCCGGGCCTCGATTACGGCGTCGCACCGATGCCTGCGCCCGCGAATAGGCCGGAACGGGCCCGGACCACCTGGTTCGGCGGGAACATGTTCTGCATACCGAAGGGGAGCAAACATCCGAAAGAGGCGTGGGAGCTCCTGGTCTGGATGCAGACGGACGAGGCGCAGATTCTATTCGCCGAGGCAATGAATAACGTCCCGAATCGAATCAGCGCGCTCGGGTCCAAGAAGCTTCGCCGGGGAGGACCGTATAAGGCGCAATTCGCAAAGTTCCTCGACCTGGCAGACAGTCCCAACGGAGGCGCATTCCCGGCGGTGCCGGTTGCAAACCTGTATGCTAATGAGATCACAAATGCCCTGGACCTGGTTCTCGACGGCCAGAAATCATCGCAATTTGCGCTGCGCGATGTCCGCGAGAGGGTACAGAAGGAGCTGGGCAGGTACTAATGGCGGCGCCAGGTGAGAAGCGGAACCAGATCCGGGGTATCGGTTTCATTTCGCCCTGGCTGGCCGGGTTTTGCATTCTCACGCTTTACCCCATCCTCGCGTCCCTCTACTACAGCTTCTGTCAGTACACGGTACTCAAACCGCCGAAATGGGTCGGCTTTCGCAACTACGTTGAGCTCTTCTCGGACAAGGATTACTTCCTGCCGTCGCTTGCGAACACGGCGTTTCTTTTTATCGAACTGCCCATTTCCATCGCGGCATCGGTCGGTATCGCTATTCTGCTGAACCAGAAGCTCCGAGGAATGTCCATCTTCCGCACGCTCTTCTATCTTCCTTCCGTGGTTCCAACTGTTGCTTCGGCCGTTCTTTGGATGTGGCTGCTCAATCCCGAGTATGGGCTGGTCAATCGGACTCTGCAGTTTTTACACCTGCCGACGTCCCAATGGCTGCAAAGCCCAGTATGGTCCAAGCCGGCCTTCATCGTCATGGACCTCTGGACTATCGGCGGTGGGATGGTGATCTATCTGGCGGCCTTGCAGGGCGTGCCGAATCACCTGTATGAAGCGGCAGAGCTGGACGGGGCGAGCGCGTGGCGGAAGACGTGGCACGTCACGCTGCCCGCAATCTCACCGGTGATCTTCTTCAACTTGATCCTTGGTATCATTGGGACCTTCCAATACTTTACGCAAACCTTCATGATGACCGGGACGCCGCCGGGCGGACCGGCCAACTCCACGCTTTTCTATGCCCTCTACTTATTTCAGAACGCGTTCGCGTATTTCCGCATGGGCTACGCCAGCGCCATGGCATGGGTCCTGTTCCTGCTGACGCTTCTGGCGACGTTCCTTGTATTCCGATCATCCGCGCGGTGGGTTTATTACGAGGGGGAGCAGAAGTGAGCGGGGGTGAACACCAAAATGAGATACGCGCTTCGGTTTAGAGCAGGGTTTGCATGTGTGGCCATTCTAGTCGGCGTCCTATTGTTTGCTATCCCGCGCCAGCGCGCACCTCAGCTTCGCGATGTGGGCAAACGGCTTAGAATGCCGCGCCATTATGCTATTTACGGCGACCCCGGTCAGAGAATCTGGATATCCGATCGAGAGCAAATGAGCATCGGCCGCTTCCGGATGAACCTTGCTGCCCCTGGCCTGCCGCCGCGGATGAAAGTTATGTCGCAGGCTTCGCGATTCGATATGCAAACCGGACAGACGTTCGCTATGCGTGCGATAAACGATAGGTTGATCGAGGATCAAAAGAGAGGTCACACCGTATCTATACGGACTTCGCAGCCGTCGCCGGATGGTAAGTGGATTGCATTCATCGAGGGCATGAACTCTCCCAGTAACTATGGCTTGATGGCTGTGGATGGCTCGAAATGTATTCGTTGGCCTCGTGAGAGCAGAATGAACTGGCCCCGGCTCTTCTGGAACACTGTCGACAATACTATCATTCTGCTGGCTCGAAGCTATCACGACCAATCGTACGGGCAGGTACAAGCGGCATCCGTCGTTGATCCTGCGCACCCAACACGTCTACAGTCCTATCAAGGATTCGACATGTCGGGGATTGAGCTTGGCATCACAAATAAAGGTCGGCTTCTTTCGACAAGTACATTTCCTGGCAACAAGCACCGCCCGGGTCAGGCCGTGCAATTCGCTGACTTCGACCCGTTTGGCGTTAACCGGCCTCCTGAGCGCTGGTCCATTCAGCCGCCATTCGGAGGCACGGTGGAAGAAGTAATCCTCTCCTCCCACGGTGATCGGCTGGTGTGGCTCATTAAGAGAAACGTGGAGGCGCCGGCGTACCTCAAGAGTTTGTTGACACTCTTTGGATATAAATCGGACGTGGCGCTGGGGCTATGGACTAGCCAACTTGACGGCAAAGACTTCCACGAGATTGCAACCACAAGCGTTGGCCCCAAAACCACCGCCTGGGGACTCACCTCCAGCCCGAGAGATACGAAAGTTAGTTTCGTGTTGGATAATGTCGTTTGGGTGGTGCCGGTTCACTGAAATCAAGTCAACCAGAGTAGCTATCACCGGGCTCGACCGCGCGCCGCAGGAGCCTTTGCTCGACCGGTGGAAAGATGCCGTGCCGACTCTGAGTCCGCTAATGGATACCGACATATATGGTCCCCTCGAAAGCACGATCCTCCCGATCACCGTTTCATCGTGGAATTACATGATGACGGCGAAGGACCGAGCGACGCTGGTATCTACGGTTTCCGAACGACTACTCATGCGACGGCCTCGCATGAAGGCTACCTGGCGCATAACGAGACCCTGAGCCATCGCCACCAAGTTGGCTGGCGAATTGAACTTTCGTTCGACTCCAATTTCGGCGGAACGTACGACATGTTGCTTGCTCACATTGCAAGCCGCTTCACGTATACTTCAAGTGTCTTTCCGCAATACCCCGCTGAATCACCCGGTCTCTGCTTCGTTAGCATGTGAGGTTTCGATCATGACCGATCACGAGCGGCTACTGAAGGAGCTCATCGTCAACTTCTATGTCGATTTCGTGGACATCCTGGTACCCCAGGTCAGCATATTCCTAGACAAACAGTCGGTTCACCTGAGGACCGATAGCGGCCGCACGATCGCCGGCCGATGTCCGGGCGGGACCGATATTTTGGCCACGGCAAAGGTTCACGGACAGGACTCTGTGGTACTCGTCCACATCGCCCCAGCGACCCGTCCCGACCACGAAGTTGGACAAGATATGTTCCGCCGGTTCTCATGGCTTTATGAGGAATTTGGTCTCCCGGTCTGTCCGGTCGTCGTACTGGCCAATGACGCGCCTTCATTGGCCGACTCGTCCCGTTTCAGGGTATCCCTTCCACACAAGATCATTCTGGATTTCTCATATTTGGCGGTACCGCTTCATCGTCTTAACTGGCGGGACTATGTTCGCAAGCCCAATCCCATCGCATGTGCACTTATGTCCAGAATGAGAGTTTCGCCGGACGAACGGTTCAGGGTCAAGTCAGAAAGTCTGCGACTCCTGTCGACCTTGGAACTGGAACCGAGCCGTCGACGGATGATCGCAAAGTACATCAACGCATATCTGCCGTTAACGGCCGACGAAGAGAAGAAGATACGCTGGAAAGTAGATCTCTCGGACTTGGAGTCCGTTGATGTGGCGACAGCAGAAGACTCGGACAACAGGAATCGAATGGGTAAGGTGGATATAATCCTTCGCCAGCTAAGCTGCCGCACCGGTATTCTACCGGGGAGAATCGCCGGACAGATCGAGAATCTGACTTCAAACGAGCTCGATGATCTCGGCGAAGCGCTCCTCAGCTTCTCCCATCCCGCCGAAATCGAAGGTTGGCTCAGGTACCGCGTCGAACACCATCAGTATGCCTGATAAGGTGTGCGTAATCGGTCTGGACTGCGTGCCGCCGGAACTGGCCCTGGATCGTTGGCGGGACGACCTGCCGAACATTAAGTGGCTCATGAGAACGGGCGTTCACGGCCCGCTCGAAAGCACGATTCCCCCGATCACGGTACCTGCGTGGATGTCTATGATGACCGGGAAAGACCCCGGCACTTTGGGGGTCTACGGTTTCCGGAACCGGAAGGACCGCTCCTACGACGGCCTCACTTTCGCAAACAGCCGGATGGTCAACGAAGAGACTGTCTGGGATATTCTGGCAAAGCACGGAAAGCAAAGCATTCTTCTGGGCGTCCCGCTCACCTACCCTCCCCGCCCGATCCACGGTCATATGGTCTGCGACTTTCTCGCGCCGGACACTTCCGTCGAATACACGTACCCTCCCGAGTTGAAGGACGAGATCGAGGAGGCGGTCGGCGAGTACATCATCGACGTCCGCGATTTCCGGACAGACGAGAAGGACCGGCTGCTCGAACAAATCTACACAATGACGGAACGCCGGTTCCAGATTGCCCGCCATCTATTGACCACCAAACCGTGGGACTTCTTCATGATGGTCGAGATGGGGACCGACCGCATCCATCACGGTTTCTGGCGATATTTCGACTCCGAGCACCCGCTTTACGAGCGTGGAAATCCCTACGAGAACGCCATCCACGACTACTACGTCTATTGCGACGAGCAGATCGGCCGGACGCTCGACGTCCTGCCGCCGGAAACGATGGTCATGGTGGTTTCCGATCACGGCGCGAAGCGAATGGACGGTGGTATCTGCTTCAATGAGTGGCTGATCCGCGAAGGTTACCTCGCACTCAAAGAGACTCCGGCCACAGTGACCAAGTTCGCTCCCTCGATGGTGGATTGGAGTCGCACGAAGGCGTGGGCCGATGGCGGATACTATGGCCGGCTCTTCGTGAACGTTCAGGATCGCGAGCCGGAAGGTATCGTTCCGGCCGGAGAGTACGAGTCTGTTCGCAATGAGATTTCATCCAAGCTCGAAGCTCTGGGTGACGAGCACGGACGCCCGATCGGAACGCGGGTCTACCGCCCTCAGGACGTATACAGATCCTGCAACAACGTAGCGCCCGACCTGATCGTTTACTTCGGCGACCTGAACTGGCGATCGCTCGGCAGCGTGGGCCATGGCACCGTCTGGGTCCATGAGAACGACACGGGCCCTGACGATGCCAACCATGCTCAGTTTGGGATCGCAGTCATCTCGACGATTGACGATGGACGATTGACGATGGATGGCGG
>ORMF011287914.1_pt1 | contig 11696 bp, 5 predicted proteins | sample 1779871 | NCBI WGS metagenome assembly ORMF01 (sample SAMEA104232316, study PRJEB22302) | groundwater metagenome | biome: forest; feature: aquifer; material: groundwater | place: USA | collected 2011-08-07 | depth 5.4 m
CGGTCACCGCCGGGGGAGGCCCGCTCCACTGGTCGAGCCAGAAGTCCTGCACGCCGCTCCAGGCGCTCTCCGCGCCGTTCGTATCGCGCGAGCGGACGCGGTAGTAGACGCGCGTGCGGAGCGGGACGCCGACCAGGTCGAGGAACGACTGCCCGACCGGAGTGGACGCCGTGAGGCTGCCCCCGTCGTCGAGGTTGGCGTCGTCGTAGCCGACCTCGACGCGATAGGAGAGCGTGGCCGAGGCCTCCTGCGCGTCCGTCGAGTCGGCCCAGTCGAGGCGCGGGTTCTGGTCGACCTGGTAGTTGGCTCCGCCCGACGTCGCCGCGGCGAAGGAGCCCGGCGTGGTTGGGGCGGTGTTCGGGGTCTGGAAGACGTACATGCGCCCTGCGTCGGTCCCGATGGCGACGAGGCCGTTGGCGCAGGCGGGCGACGAGAAGGCGTTTCCGACGAGGGCGACCGACCCGGTGCCTCCCGTGAGCGTCCCCGTGGCCGCATCCAGGCAGACCAGGCGATCCCCCAGGGCGGCGTACACGTACGCGGCGGCGCTCGGCCGCTGCGAGACGCTCGGGCAGCTCGCGAACGAGGACCCCACGCCGTTGACGTTCCAGCGGTTCCGCCAAAGCGTTCCGCCGGTCGTCAGATCGAGCGCGAAGAGGCGCATCTGGAGCATCGACGTCCCGCCGAACCCGGTCGCGCCCATCAGCTCCTGCGTGACGTACGCCGTGTTCCCGTTTACGGCCGCCCCGGACATGTAGAACCAGCTATCGGTGGCCCCCAGCGCGCCGGGGTCGGCCCAGGCCTGGCTCGTCCCGTTGTCGAGCGGCGCGATGGTGCGGATGAGCGCGCCAGTGCCGGCGTCCAGGACGAGGACGTTCGTGATGGTGCTCCCCGCCGGGAAGATCACCTGTCCTCCGGAGACCGCCGGAACGGCCCCCATGTGGCTCGCGGTCGTGTTGTACGTCCAGACCTGCGTGCCCGTCGCTGCGTCGATGCAATAGAGGATGCCGCCGTTCGAGCCGATGTAGACGAGCCCGCCCGAGACGGCGGGCGAGGACCAGCAGGGCTGCTCCGTGGTGAAGCCCCAGAGGAGCCCACCGTCGCTCGTGCGATAGGCGCGCACCTGGTTCTGGTCGATGCTCCCGCCCCCGACGTAGACCGTTCCTCCGGAGACTACCGGCGAGGAGACCGTGCCCGGCCCGTGTGCGACGCTCCACACCGTGGCGCCGTCCGACGCGCGCAGGGCATAGAGGAGGCCGTCCCCCGAGGCGACGTAGAGGACCCCGCCGTCGAGGCACGGCGAGCTGAGGATCGCCGCGCCCGTGGAGACCTGCCACGCCTGCGTGCCGCTCGCGAGGTCGTAGGCGTACACTTGCCCCGCGGCCGTGGCGAAGTAGCAGCGGCCCCCCGCCAGGATCGGGGAGGCGTTCACCGCGCCGCCCGGGAACCAGTCCCAGAGGAGCGTGAGCGTCGGGCCGGCCATCTCCTCGGCGGTCGAACCCGTCCGCGGGACGTCGCTGCGCAGGCGGACCTGGTCGTCGCCCGCCACGAGCCCGCAGGCGAGGGCGAGGATCGGGATCGACTTGAGGAGGCCGTACTTCATCGACGTCGTATTCTACTTCTCCAACCCGGCCGAGAGGACCGGGACGCCGACCGGCGGCGTGCCCGGCTTATAGTGCTTCCGCGTGTCCGTGTGGAGCGCCTGGTGCAGAACCTTCTTCAGGAGCGCATGGTCGATCGGCCGAACCGCGATGAACAGGACGCCCATCTGCCGGAGCTGCACTTCGAGCCTGGGGTCGGGGCGACTGATGACGCTCAGCACCGAGATCTCGCGCTGCGCGATGCGCACCTTTCGCGTCGCGCGGAGGAAACCCTCACCCGCCGCGGCGGTGTCGTCCAGCAGCACGAGCCGAGTCTCCTCGTCCTGGGCCAGCTCGACGGCCTGGGGGACCGAGCCGGTGCAGAACGCCTGGATCTGCAGCTTCCCTTCGGGCGGAAGGGAGCTCAGCCATTCGCGGAGCTCGACGTCCCTGGTCACCGCGACGATCCGAATGGTACGCATGGTGAACCCCACTCCAGCACCGGCCTGTCTCCTCGTCTCCGGGGCCACGCGTACACCGGATCAGACGGAGATCGTGGAGGACTTCACGCAAGCCCCGTGCCAGGTCGTCGGCTGATGGCGTTCGCAACCTATGTGTCGACAGCACGTAACGACATTCATCGACCGAATCGCTGCGCGACGAAAGGCTGGCTAGCGTCCAACTTTGGCGCCCGGCGGCACACCTTCGCGTCCTTCACGATAACTCGTGTGGCGGGAATGGGTTGCATCACGTCGAGGCCCCGCCTGGATGTGTGTCGGCGCGCGACAGGGCGAATAGGCAAAATCAGTACGGCTCGATGAATCCGTACGCCCAGCCGTTGTCGGTGACGTACACGATGACCTGACGTCCCACTGTGCTGGAGGTGAGGAGCGAGAGGCCCACGATCTTCACGCCCGGGATGCGGTACGGGAAGCCCGGGTACGGCCGCCCGTCCCGGATGTCGTACCCGACGATCGTCGCCGAGGCGGGCTGGCTCTCGCCGACCGCGTCGCCGTTCTCCTCCACGTCCGTCGTCAGCGTTGCGCGAATGTAGCTCGCCACGTAGCAATACCCCGTGTCCGTGCCGAAGACGATCTTCCCGCAACGGCGTCCGTCCGCCGCGGGTGTGTAGTCCTTCGCCGTCCCTCCGATCAGCGTCGGCGTCGTGAAGATGGCCCCGCGGAAGGTCCTCCCCGGCCCCCAGTCGTCCCCTGCGCCGTCGGAGTCGTCAGTCATGACCCCGGTGTCTTTCCGAAACTTGTACATCCTCGACCCAGCCCCGACCCTCACGTTGGCGTCGACCGTGCGGAACATCTGCGCCCTCGTGGTCGTCCTCACGCCCGCCCCCATGGGCTCCGACTGCCACGGCCACACGTTGGACGGCCCCACCCACGGGTTGAAGGCGAGCGTGTCCTCGTTGGCGCGCCAGACGTATTGGTCCGCCCCCGTCACGAAGACGCTCTGCGAGATGATGTTGAACCCGAAGTGGTTCCGGTTGCTCGTCCCGCAGTTCTGGGCGAACGGGATGCTCCCGTCCGTCAATTGGATGCGGATGATCTCGTTCGCATGCCCGTTCGTGGGGGCGTAGAGGCTGTTGTTGAACTTCCCCGCGTAGAGCGACCCCTCGGAGTCGATCCTCCCGTCGTAGCCGAGCGCCGTGAGGTCGAGCTGTCCCGTGCCGAGCCAGTTCCCCGCCGCCGCGGGGGCCGATCCGTCGGTCGAGTCGTGCCGGTAGAGCCTCCCGTTGGCTCGCGGGAAGTACAGCCTGCCGTCCGACTGGCCAATCACGATGCGGCCGACCGCGCCGGTCCCCGCGGGGATGACCGGGTTCGATGCCCAGTCGACCCGCACGGCGAGCCTCGGCGTCAGCGACGGGTTGTAGCGGACGGCGAGGACCGCGTCGGCCGCCGTGTCGGCGTCCGCGTCCCGGTCCACGACGAGGTAGAGGTTGTCCTGCGCGCCGGCGGGGATCACGGTGATGGAGTGAACCTTCTGGACCGTCGGCGCGGCGGCCGTCAGCGTGAGCGATTCGATCACGTCGAGGTCGCCGTCGCTGTCCGCGTCGTTCATCGAGTAGGCGACCAGGCGGACGTCGTGGCCCGCCTGGGCGACGTTGTTGTTCTCCACGACGAACATCACCGCGGGGGAGAACGTGAACGAGGTGATCGGGACTGAAAACGAGTCCGGATCGGCGACGATGCCGGACCCCGCGCGGTTCGTCCAGAGAGGGGCGCCCTGGCACCGGTTCCCGGTCCCCGTGACGAGGGGCCCCAGCTCGTCGGCGCCGACGTCGTAGGTGCCGAAGTTGTCGTCCCAGGAGGCGAAGGCCGGCCCGCCAGGGTCGCCCGTCTCCGGCCGGGCGTCGATCGAACGCCGCGGGTTGCTTCCTCCGGGGGCCTGGTCGGCGGAGTTGAAGTCGAGGCCGCGGTCAAAATCGGTCGCCACGGCGATCGAGGAGACCGGCGCGTAGTCGACGCAAGGCGAGGAGGGCCTCAGGTGGATGTCGTACAGCCCGCTCCCGCCCGTGATCGGGTCCCAGTTCTGGAGCTGTGGGTTCCCGTTCGCGTTGTTCGTCCCCGGGTAGACGACTCCGCGGTCGACGAACGAGTAGTTCACCGTAAGCGCCCCCGCGTTCGCCAGCGGGTCGTCGCCGTCCGCCTGCCACGCGGCGGGGCTCCCGACGATGGAGTTCTCGATGAGGCAGGCGTTCCCCGCGGTCACCCGGAGGAGGGGGTTCGCGGTCGTGAACGGCCCGAGGATGTCGCAGTGGACGACGTTCGCCACGTTCTGCATCAACGGGGTCGCGGAGGCCGCGTCGCGGATCAGCACGACGTTGCGCAGGACCTCCCGCGCCGCGTTTCCCGACCCGACCACCGCTGTCGAGGCCGCCCCCGGTCGGAGGACGGCGCCGTCGAGGAACACACGGAAGCCGAGCGAGGAGAGGTTGAGCGACTCGTCGCGGATCATCCCGTCGCGCACCTCGATGACGTTGTTCACGACGGTGGAGTTGTTGATGGCGTCCTGGATCGTCGCGAAGGTGCTGACGTCCGCGTCCGCGGGGTTGTCGGTGCGGAGCACGACTGCCGCGCCCGCGCCCCAGTCGACCAGCTCCTGCGTGTCGTTCGACTCGAAGGCCTCTCCCCCCAGCGCGCCGGCCCAGGCGTTGAACGTGACGTTCGTGTGCGTCGTGCCGCCCCCGCCGCTCCTCACGTTGTTCGTCGGCCCGGAGTCGAACTGGCAGAAGTCGATGTTGGCCGGGACGGACGTCGCGCCGGCAAGCGACAGGTCGAGGTAGAGGCCCCCCGCCGCGCCCCCCATGAAGTACATCCCGGTCCAGCCGGTCATGATCCCGGTCGACTGGACCACGAGGCCGGTCGCTGCGAGGTCGTCGATCGTCAGGTAGTTGACGTTCATCGTGCCGGCGAGCGTGAAGGCGTAGGTCCCCGCCGCGGTGTGCTGGATGCGCGTCCGCGAGGCGGCCGACGAGCCGCTGGTCCTGAGGGTGCCTCCGGAGTTCACGGTGAGCGACGTGGCGACCTGGAGCGTGCACCCTGCGGCCAGCGTGAGGTCCCCGAGGCTGTCCACGGTGACGACCGATGCGCTTCCGGTCCCGGTCAGGCGGTCCGCCGCCCTCGCGGGGCCGACCTTCGCAGGGGACGCGCTGGTGGGGACGCCGGATCCCCAGTTGAAGGCGTTCGACCAGAGGTCGGTGGTCTCGACCCCCGCGTCCAGCGTCCCCATCCACTCGTCCGTCGAGGTCCCGAGTCCCCAGAACGTGTGGATGTGCCCCTTGGAGACGCGGTAGTTGGCGCTCGTGAGCTCCCTGTCGTCGCTCGTGGCGACCTGGGCGACCTGAAGGAGGGTCCGATAGTTGGCCGAATCGGCCGTCGCATTCACCGCATTGACGCCTGCGGCCCCGCCGGCCACGACGTGCGAGGAGACCTTGTAGTTGGTCGAGGACAGCTCCTGCGCCTGCGCGCATGCGCAAGCGAAGAGGATGGCCGCGATCGCCGATCGAACGCTCATGTCGGGTCGAGGACCTCTACTTCGGGGGCGCTGGAGTACCGGTTCGGGAGACGAGCTTGGAGACCTTGAGCATGAGAAGGCAGTTGAGCAGCAGGACGAAGACGGGGATGACCACGACCCAGGTCGCCCAGTCGCCCAGCTCCTGTGCAGGGCCGTCCGTCTCCGCCTCCCCATCCTTCCTGGGGGCGTCCAAGGAGGGCGCGATCTTCAATTCGTTCGTGAAGGAGAGGGACCTCGTCGCGGCGGGCGGGCTCGATGCGGCGAGAGCCTCCTCTACGACGCGCGGGAGGGCCGCGAATACGGCCTCCATGTCCCCTGCGACGTACGTCCCTCCGACGACAGCAACGGCCTGCCTTGCAGGAGTGAGGGCCTCGGCGGTCATCACTTGTGCCAGCGCCTGGGTGGATTCGGGGAGCGAGAGGTCGCGCGGGCGGATGCCGATCCTCCCGCTGTAGTCCCGGGCGAGTCCCTCCACCCCGGCATGGAACGCCGTCGCGCACGCCTCGCAGGCGGGGTCGTAGAAGAACTCCACCACGATCGGCGGTGGGGCGAGCGGCTCCACCAGAGCCGGTGCGGACGGTGTCTGGCCGTGGTCGTGTGGCACCGGGTCGCGCCCGGTGAGGGACTTCCCTGCGACGAGGCGATCGAGAGCGCGACGGACGTCCCCGGGGTCGGCGGTCACCAGCCATTCCCTCCCCCGGAAGAGCTCGAACGCGCCTCCCCTCGTAACGCCCCGCTCCTTCTCGAGGGAACGCAAACGAGCGACGTTTGCGAGCTCCCCGACGTACAGGAACTCGACGGTCTGGCCCTTTGGGAGCGTCGCCGCGTGCGCCCGCAGGGCGGCGATCGCCGGACCCTCTTCGGAGTAGAAGAGGAGTAGCCCACTCGCCGTCGCGGCTGGTTCGCCGACGACGTCGATGCGGACGTCCGGGCGGGCCTCGTCATTCGCGTGGACGACTATGTACCCCTCGAAGCGGCTGTCGAGACCGCCCGTGTCGACGACGAGCGTGACCTGGTAGCGCCTCCCGGGCTCGGTCCCGAGCGGGACGACCGAGGCGCTCATCCGCTGGGGGTTGGAGACGCGCACCTCGTCAATCACGAGAGTCCCCCCGCCGGAATTCGTCACTTCAAAGACCTGCTGGTAGCGCCCGGGCTCCACGTGCCCCAGCTCCCACCTCTCGGGACTCACCTGCATGCGGGGCGAAGCGCTCGCCTGGGCGAGCGCGGCAGTCGTCGCCACAAGGAGCATCGCAACGGAGCAGATTGGCTTCACCCGGCTACTCCTTCAACCCCGCGAATCGCGCAAGCACGTCAAGCCGCTCCGAGTCGCTCGCGGAGGCGGCGTAGAGCTTCTGCCACGCCCCGCGGTCCGTCCGCGGGGGGAACCCGCCCTGCCAGGTCCAGTCGGCGCCGGGATGCACTGGCCGGTGGCGTTGAACGACGTCCCGGATCGCCTCGACCTCCTCTGGCTTCAGCTCCCGCTTGGGCAGGATGCGCACATTGTCTCCCACCTGGAGAATCAGTAGGTCGGAGCCCTCCCCCTGGCAGCGGAGGCCCGTCGCCGCCTGGAGCTCGGACCCGAGCTGGGGGAGGTCCGCCTTGCCGAAGGCGAGGTCGATGGGGGGGTGCGACTTCTTCCCCTCGCCATCCTCCTTCCCGCCGTCCTGCCCACCACCTGGAGCGACGAACGAGAGCACGAGGAGGGCCGAGGAGAGGAGCAGGGCGAGCGGATTGCGTCCCATGGTCACCTGATCGGCGAAAAAGAGATGGACATCGGAACGAAGTTGTCGTCGAGAACCCTCCCGTCGCACGAGACGGGAAGCGCCTTCGCGGCCCCCCCGCCCGGCCCCTGCATCCCGATGGTCGCGCCCTGTCCACTCGCGTTGAAGTTCGCCAGGTAGTAGCGGAAGTTCACCAGGTTCGACCCTTCGTGGATCTGGACCTGGAAGGTAACCGGGTACGCGCTGGAGTATGTCACCAGCTCGTAGTCCACGATGAAGGTCCGGTTCGGGGCGACCCCGACGGTGGTGTAGCGGACCCCGTTTCCGGTTGCGACCATGTCGTCCCAGTAGGGGAAGAACGTCGTCTGGGCGAAGGTCCCGTTGGGCAACGGTCCGTTCCCCAGCCAGGGGGCGCCGGGGTCGCCGAACGAAAGCCATCCGTTCGTGCAGATCCAGACCGTCGGATAGTCGACCCCGTAGGCCTGGAATGTGAACGGGAGGGCGACGGCCGCGTAGGCGTCGTCCACGCCCGATCCGTAGAGGGTCGTCCAACCCGCGATGTCGTCTCTGCTGAACGCGATATCGGCCGCGACCGAGAATGGCCCCTGCCCGGTGTCGAGGAGCAGATTGCCTCCGAGTTGGAGACCGCTGCTGAACTGGAATCGCCCGGTCGACTCGGTCCAGCGGAGCCACTGGTTGGCGTTGTCCATGTAGACGTAGTCGTCGTCCGCCGCGCCGGCGTATCCGACCTGGATGTCGCCCCCCGCGTAGAAGCAGATGCCGGGGTCGAGCGGCAGATAGAGCCCGTAACTCGCGAACTGTGCGACGTTGTCCGTGTCCTCCGCGCGCACGAGGAGGCGGTTGCCCGACGCGTAGAGGCGCGCCGCGTCCGTCCCCTGCGTCGAGCCCGCGAAGTAGACCCCGGAGCCGTTCGTCAGCATCCACTCGTTGCCCGTGACGGCCGTATCACCGGAGAAGTACCCTGCGTAGTTCCGCCCAATGCCTGCGTCGCCCGCCAGGAGGGCGTAGTTCCCGCCGCTGTTCCGGAACACGCCGCCGAAACCGCCCCAACCCGCGGCCTCGCAGTAGCCGTACACGCCGTAGTTGTAGGAGGTCGCGATCGGGTCCCCCGTCGAGTTCTCGCCCCCGAGGCGGCCAATGTTCCGCGTGCTGCTCTCGCCGCTCACTGCCGCGCAGTTGCTCGACCCGGTCGGATGGGTGGAGACGAATACGTTGGCTGTGTCTGTGCTCGAATTGAGCGTCAACCCCATCGTGGAGCCGGCCCAGGTCTGGCCCCAGTGGTTGTGCGCTGGAAGGTCGCCGGCCTGGAGCGTCGACCAGCCCATTGCCGTACCCGAGGTCGACCTTAGGTAGTACCCGGCCGCCGCGGGAGCGCCGCTGAGTCCGAGCGTCCCGCCCGCCGTGAAGTAGGGGACGTTCCCCGCGGCCGTGGCGCTCCAGTTCTGTCCGGTCCCCCCGTACTGCGTTGAGATGGCGGTGCCATTCCATGTCGTATTCTGCATCACCCCGGCGTTGGTCATCCGGGTCGTGCCGGCCGTCTGGAGCGCGCCCAGGGCGAGGTTGACGTTTCCGCCGTCCCTCACGGCGAAACTCGTAATGCCGCCGTCGGTGACCTGGATGGCGTCGCCGGTCCCGTCGAGGTTGATCAGCAGCCCGCCCGCTGTCGTCCCGGGGCCCGACCACCCATGGAAGCAGTAGTTGCCGTCGGACCAGCAGAGGGCGCTCATCGTGCCCGAGGTTCCCCACGACCCTCCCACCGGACCGGAAGACGCGGAGATCGCGCCGAAACCCACCGGATCCTCGTTGGAGCCGTCGGAGTTGGCATTGATTCTCCCGACGACGTCGATTTTCTCGTACGGGCTGGTGGTCCCGATCCCGAGACGGAGGTTGGTGTTGTCCCAGAAGAAGTTCGCGTTGTTCTGCGAGTACACGCCGCCCGCCCCCGCGAACACCACGCTCCCCGCCGTAAAGGTGGTCGCGGTTCCCGTCCCCCCTCCGCCCGGCCCCAGCGTCCCCCACGTGGCGGGCCACGCACCGGCGCTGATCAGGGCCTGGCCGCTCGACCCCGCCCCCGGTACGCGTACGTAGTTCGTCGAGGCGTATCCGTTGAGGTTGAGCGCGTTGAGCGCGTACGCCGCCCCGACGATCCGCGTCCGCGGCGTCATCTCCGCGTCGGCCGCTACCTGGACGCTCATCCAGACCGAGGCGCAGTCGCGAAACATCGCCCCGAGCGTCGTGTAGACTCCGGGCCCTGTCCCGTCCGCGACCGTGCCTCCGCCGAGTTGCGTCTCGTAGATCCCGTTCGTCACCGTGACCGCGTTTCCGCCCCCAGCCGTGTGGGAGTCGACAAGGATCTGGTTGCCTCCACCCGAGGCGTCGTAGAACCGGAATACCATGTCCCGGGCGCCGTTCTCGGGCACGCCCGAGGCGTTCGTCAGGCGTCCCTGCGTCGTGAGGAGGTCGGGGGGGGACGACTGTGCCCTGAGGTCAACGCCTAGGGAGAGCAGGAGCAGGGCGAGGACGAAGGTGGGGCGCACTGGGGAGCAGCGATCCATGTCGGCGATCCTTCGGGAACGGAAAGCGGCATGCGAGGTGCCCGCCATTCTGCGCCCCCTCACCTGTGAGAGTCAAGCGTCGTCCCACGAGGGGCCCATCCGGGGGTGTATCTACTTTAATACGGCTCGATGAAGCCGTACGCCCAGCCGTTGTCGGTGATGAAAACGATGACCTGCCTACCCACCGTGCTCGAGGTCAGCAGCGAAAGGCTCACGATCTTCACGCCGGGGATCCGGTACGGAAAGCCCGGGTAGGGGCGCCCGTCGCGGATGTCGTACCCGCCCACGCTAGCCGATGCGGGCTGGAGCTCGTTGTTCTCCTCTGCGTCGCTCGCCAGCGTCGCGCGGATGTAGCTCACGACGTAGCAGTACCCCTGGTCGGTGCCGAAGACGATCTTCCCGCACCGACGTCCGTCCGCGACTGGCGTGTAGTCCTTCCCGGTCCCGCCGATCAGCGTCGGCGACGTGATGATGTTCCCTCGGAACGTGCGGCCCGGCCCCCAGTCGTCACCGGCGCCGTCGGAGTCGTCCGCGATCACCCCGGTGTCCTTGCGGAACTTGTACATCGTCCCGCCCGCGCCGACGCGGACGTTCGCGTCGACCGTGCGGAACATCTGGGCGCGCGTCGTCGTCCTCACCCCCGCCCCCATCGGCTCCGACTGCCAGGGCCACACGTTCGACGGCCCCACCCACGGGTTGAAGGCGAGCGTGTCCTCGTGGGCGCGCCAGACGTACTGGTCCGCCCCCGTCACGAAGACGCTCTGCGAGATCAGGTTGAACCCGAAGTGGTTACGGTTGCTCGTCCCGCAGTCCTTCGCGAACGGGACGCTCCCGTCCGTCAACTGGATCCGGATGATCTCCTTCGAGTGCCCGTTCGTGGGTGCGTAGAGGCTGTTGTTGAACTTCCCCGCGTAGAGCGACCCCTCGGGGTCGATCACCCCGTCGTAACCGAGCGCCGCGAGGTTGAGTTGCCCCGTCCCGAGCCAGTTGCCCGACGCCGCGGGGGCCGAGCCGTCGACCGAGTTGAGCCGGAAGATCCTCCCGTTGGCCCCCGGGAAGTAGAGCCGCCCGTCGGACTGGCCGATCACGATGCGGCCGACCTTGCCATTCCCCGCCGGAAATGCGGGGTTTGTTGTCCAGTCCAGTCGCACGGCAAGCTCGTTGGGGGCAGCCGACGGGGTGTAGGAGACGGCGAGGATGGCGTCGGCGTCCGTGTCCGGGTCGCCATTCGTGTCGACGACGAGATAGAGGTTCTCCTGCGTCCCCGCGCCGATCGACGTGATGGAGTGGACCTTCTGGATCCCCGCGCCCGTCAGGTCGAGGGAGTCGATCACGTCTAGGGCGCCGTTGCTGTCGGCGTCGTTCATCGCGTAGGCGACCAGGCGGACGTCTCGCCCCGCGCCCTGGTTCACGTTGTTGTTCTCCCCGACGAACACCACGGCGGGGGAGAAGGTGAACGAGGTGATCGGCACGGAGAAGGAGTCCGGATTGGCGAGGACGCCGGTCCCCGCGCGGTTCGTCCAGAGGGGGACGCCTTGCGGCCTGTTCCCCGCCCCGACGAGCAGGGGGCCGAACTCGTCCGCGCCGATGTCGTACGCCCCGGTGAAGGGGGCATCGTGGAAGTCGGTGTCGTCCCAGGTACCGAACCCCGCCGTGCCAGAAACTCCCCAAGTCGTCGACGCGGCGGACGTGGAGAGTGTTCGAGGGTCCGCGAGGCGTTGGCGAAGGTCGCGGATCCCCAGGCTACGCCCAAGTTGAGGGAGCGCGCAGCGCGAGAGACGGCCACGAAAAGAGAG
>ORMF011973447.1_pt1 | contig 11695 bp, 17 predicted proteins | sample 1779871 | NCBI WGS metagenome assembly ORMF01 (sample SAMEA104232316, study PRJEB22302) | groundwater metagenome | biome: forest; feature: aquifer; material: groundwater | place: USA | collected 2011-08-07 | depth 5.4 m
CGCGGTCGCCCTCGTCGGCGCGTGCGCCGCGGGTGCGGCCTGGGTCGGCGTTCTTGCCCGCCTGTCCGCCGGAACCCAAAGCGCGGCCCCGGCCTGGGGGCGGGCGCGGCGGGGGGGGGCGGGCGCCGCTCGCCGGTGCGCGCCTCGCGCTCGCCGCGTCGGCGGGTGCCATGGTCGCGCTGCTCGCGCTCAGCCACCGCGTCCGGGTCAAGCTCGGCGAGGAAGCGGACGTGACCCCGGGCGTGCAGTTGCCTGACCTCGCGATTGCGGTCGAGCCCTTGCCCGACGACGGTCCGGTCCTGATCCAGGTCGAATATCAGATCGATCCCGAGAATCGCGAAGCCTTCCTTCGCACCATTCAATCCGCCGGACCCACCCGCCGCCGCAACGGCGCGAGCAACTGGCGCGTGTTCCGCGATCTCGGCGAGGACGGACGCTTCGTCGAGCGCTTCATCGTCACGTCCTGGGCGGAATACGTCCGGCTGCGCAACCGCATGACCATGGCGGACCGGCAGGTCCAGGAACTCGTTGCGCGGTTCCAGCGCCAGGGTGTCCCGATCCGGGTGTCGCGCCTGATCGGCACCGACTTGCGGGATGCCACGGACGGCGCGTAGCGCTGCCGCCCGTTCACCGGCGCGGTCACCACAGGAACACGCCGCCGTTCAGGTGGATCGTCTGGCCGGTGAGATAGGCGAAATCGTCGCTGCACAGCGCGGCCACTGCCCCACCCACGTCCTGCGGTACCCCGATGCGTCCGAGCGGGATCTGCTCGGGCGGAGTGTGCCTGCGGCGGAACGCGATGTCCTGCGGATCGTCGCCCTCGTCCTCGATCAATCCCGGCGCGAGGCAGTTGACCGTGATGCCGCTCGGACCCAGCTCGAGCGCGAGCGCCTTGGTCAGGCCGACCACACCCGCCTTCGCCGCCACCACATGCGCCCGCCCGCGCGCCCCGATGTGGCTGGTGACACCGCCGATGTTGACGATGCGCCCGCGGCCGCTCTTCGCCAGGTGCGGCAGCGCCGCGCGGCAGCACAGGTAGGTGCCGTCGAGCGCGATCGCCATGATCGCGCGCCACTCGGCGTAGTCGAGCGAAGCGAAATCGACCGAGCGGCGCACCGCGGCATTGTTGACGAGGATGTCCAGTCCGCCGAATACGGCGACGGCGGCCGCGATCATGGCCTCCACCGCGGCCGGATCGGAGACGTCGGCGATGCACGCCGTGCCGAGCCCGCCACGGCGTTCGATTTCGCGGGCCACGCTTTCGGCCGCGGCGCGGTCCGAGCGCGCGTTCACCACCACGGCCGCACCCCGCTCGGCGAGCGCGAGCGCGATCGCGCGCCCGATGCGCTTCGCCCCGCCCGTGACCAGCGCCACCCTCCCCTCCAGCGATTTCTCCGTCACGTTCCCGTCCTCGTACGAGGTTTGCGATGATGTTGCGCACCTGGGACCTCCCCGGTGCATCGAGACAGGCGCGTCCCTTATTTCTTCGCGGCACCCTGGGGCATCGATTCGCTTTCCTTCTGCATCGCTGCCTTCATGTCCTGGTCCCGCTTTTCCGCGGCGCGCTTGACGTCGCCGATTTTCATGCCTTCCTTCTTCATCTTGCTGGGCATGGGGTGGTTCATGTTCATGGGTGCCTGCGGCGCATCCCCCTTGGTCTGGACCTCGGCGGCCTGCACGTGGAAACTCCAAGCGAGGCCCGCAGCCAGAACGATGGCGCAAGCGTACCGGCCCGGCCGTTTGTCCTTTCGCAGTTCGAACTGTGGCATGTGTCCTTCCTCCACGGCGTATCCGCAGCAGCGCGGCAGGCCATACAATACCGAGAAATCCGCTTGCCCGCAGCGATCGAACGATGTGCGGGTGCTTCATGGTTGCGGGCAGGACGATCAAGCTGGCTTCGAAGGTGAAATAGGCAAATTGCCGAATAGAGGGCCCGTGCCGCCCCGATGAAAGCGACCCGCTCGCTGATCCTTGTCCTCGCCTCGGCGCTCGCGGCATGCGCGCCGATCGCGCAGCGCGCCGGCATTCCGACGCAATGGCGCCCGTCGCCGAATTTCGACGAGCGCAGGCCCAATTTCGTCATCCTCCACCACACCAGCGACGACACCGCCGCCCAGGCGCTGCGCACGCTCACCGACCCTGCGCGGAGCGTGAGCGCGCATTACCTCGTCGCGCGGGACGGGACCCTCTACCAACTGGTCGACGAACGCGCCCGCGCATGGCACGCCGGGACGTCGAAATGGGGCTCCGACACGGACGTCAATTCCTCGTCCCTCGGCATCGAACTCGACAACAACGGGCGCGAGCCGTTTCCCGAGGCCCAGATCTCGGCGCTGCTCGCGCTGCTCGCCGACATCGAGAGCCGGTACCGCATTCCGCGCACGAATTTCCTCGGACATGCCGACGTCGCCCCGAGGCGCAAAGTCGATCCGAGCGGCTACTTCCCCTGGAAGACCCTCGCCGATCGCGGTTTCGGCCTGTGGTGCGATCCCCCCTTCCCGGATTCGCCCCCGCCGCTCGAGGACCGCGTGCAATTGCAGGCGCTGGGCTACGACGTATCGGACCTCGGAGCGGCCATCCAGGCGTTCAAGCTGCATTTCGTCCAGGACGGGGATACGCGCGTGCTGACCGATCGGGACCGCAGCCTCCTTCGCTGCCTGCTGGAGCAGAAGGAACGGTGAGGCCGCGTCGTGGCCTGACATGAACGACAGGACCCGAATGCGGCGGATTGCAGCGGCGATCTTCGCCGGCCTCCTGCTCGCCTCGATGCCGGCAGAGTCGAATTCGAGCGATCCGTTTTCCTCCGCCGAGGTCGAGCGCATCCTAAAGCACGGTCCATGGCCGCCGCCGATGCGCCGCGACCCGAGCAACCGGATGTCGGGAAAGCGCGAAGCCATCCTGCTGGGCGAGCGGCTGTTCTTCAGCCCGCGCCTGTCCGGAACCGGCGGGTTCCTGTGCGCGAGCTGTCACGAAACCTGGCGCAGGTTTACCGACGGCCGACCCCGCGCGGTCGGCATCGATCCGGTGGACCGCAATACGCAGAGCCTGATCAACGTGCGCCTGAACCGCTGGTTCGGCTGGGACGGTGCGAACGACAACCTCTGGGCCCAGAGCGTCCGGCCGCTGCTCGAGCCGCGCGAGATGCGCTCGAGCGCCGTACAGGTCGCCGCCCTGATGCGCGGCGATCCGGAGCTGTCGAGGCTGTATGAAGAGGCCTTCGGCGCGACGCCGCGCGCGAGCGACGAGGCGCTGCTCGTCGACGTAGGCAAGGCGCTCGCCGCCTACCAGGAAACGCTCGCGAGCGATCGCACGCCCTTCGACGAATTGCGCGATGCCCTGGCCCGGCGCGATTCCGAGGGCGCGGCCCGCTATCCCGAGCCGGCGCGGCGAGGGCTGCGGATCTTCCTCGGCAAGGGCGCCTGCGCGGGCTGCCATTCCGGCCCGAATTTCAGCGACGGGAAATTCCATCGCACCGGCGTCGCCTCCCTCCTCCAGAACGGCGAGGCGGACCGCGGGCGCGAAGCGGGAATCCGTAAACTGCTCGCGAGCCGCTACAACCTGCTCGGCGCGTTCAACGACGATCCCTCGCGCGCGAGCGCGGGCGGCACGCGGGCGGCATCGGCCGAACGGGACGTGGCGGCCGCGTTCCGCACCCCCAGCCTGCGCGACGCAGCGCTGACCGCGCCTTACATGCACGACGGCAGCGCGGCGACGCTGTGCGACGTCGCGCTGCGCCACCCGGTCGCGAACGGCGCGAATGCGCCCCGGAGATCAGACCGCGCCAACCTGTCGCAGGACGAGGCGCGCGATCTGGTGGCGTTCCTGGAGACGCTGACGGCGGCGCCCGGAAAACAATTCCCAGGCGTCGACACCCCCTTATGCAGGTGAAGTCGAACCGGGCATGACGAGGGCCTGCGCAGAGACCGCCGCTCAGGCTGCGATTCCCCCAGGGCTTTTCGCCACGAGAAAACTCGCCAGCCTCTTGTCGATTTTCAGGATGTGATCGACCAGCCAGTTCTGCAGGAACATGACCGTCTTCGGACCGACGAGTTGCTTGCCGGACTTGACGTCCGCCAGCAGCGCGTCGACCTTCGCGATCAGGTCCGAATGCTGCTTCCTGTGCGCGACGATGTCGGGGTAGTTGTGCTGGACCATGAGCTTGTCTTCGGCCGTGAAGTGCGTCCGCGTGTAGTCGATCAGCCGCTTCAGCGCCGTCTGGGTCGCGATGTCGCCCGTCGGCTTCTTCAACCCATCCATGACGACGTTGAGGATGTCGACGAGCTGGCGGTGTTGCGAATCGATCATCCCGTGACCCACTTCGAAACTGGCGTTCCATTGAATCATCTCAAGCCCCTTTTGTAGAAAACCATATCAACCTGACGGTTATCGGCAGGATTTCGCTTGGGAACAGGGCCGGGTTTCCGGAGCCCTATAATCCGTCTTTTCCCCTGTCAGGAAGGCTCCCCGATGGATGCGATGCTCAGAGTTGACGGCAAGGTGGCGTTGGTGACCGGTGCCTCGTCCGGTCTCGGGCTGCGATTTGCCACGGTGCTGGCGCAGGCTGGGGCGAAGGTCGCGATCGCGGCGCGGCGCACCGACAGGCTCGCCCGGCTCGAACGCAGCATCCAGGACGCCGGGGGGACTGCTTTTTCATTCGCGATGGACGTCACCGACGTCGCCGGCGTGCGGGACGGCGTGAAGCGGATCGAGGCGGCGCTCGGGCCGGTGGACATCCTGGTGAACAACTCCGGCGTCAGCGCCCAGAAACGGTTGGTCGACCACGAAGAGACGGACTTCGATTCCGTCATGGACACCAATGCCAAGGGCGCCTTCTTTGTGGCGCAGGCGGTGGGCAGGAGCATGATCGCGGGAAAGCGGCCCGGCAGGATCATCAACATCGCATCCATCGCCGGACTGCGGGTCATCGGCCAGCTCGGGGTGTACTGCATGTCCAAGGCCGCCGCGGTGCAGATGACGCGGGCCATGGCTAACGAGTGGGCGCGTTACGGGATCTGCGTCAATGCGATCTGCCCCGGCTATATCGAGACGGAAATGAACCGGGACCTATGGGCGAGCGAGCACGGCCAGAAGCTGATCGGCATGCTGCCGCGGCGCCGCGTCGGCAAGCCGCAGGACCTCGACGGACTGTTGCTGCTGCTCGCTTCGGACCACGCGGACTTCATCAACGGCGCGATCATCGCTGCCGACGACGGCTTCGCCGCTTCGTGACTAATCGGTGATGCTGTAGAACGCGGGGTCGGGCTGCGCGACGTAGTACTTGTAGGTGCCGCGGGCGTCGAAGTGCACCGTCGCGTACATGATCAGGGTGCCCTGCACAAAGCGGTAATCCCAGACCTCCTCGCCCTGGCGCGCGAACACCATTTTCGCCACGGGTCGGCCGAGCGCGCTGCGAACCTCGGCCTTGGTCGTCGCGCCGGACTGCAGGCTGCGAAAGTTCGCGTCGCTCAGCGTCCACCAGGGCTTGACCGAAGGATCGACGGCACATCCGGCGATCAGGCCAGCCGAGACTGCGATCAACCAAGCCCTATTCGCTGCGAACCTCATCGGCTCCTCCCGTATCGCAAACGACCGTCGCACCGTCCCGCCCGTTCACGGACCGATGGTGCTGTAGAACGCCGGGTCGGGCTCCGAGACGTAGTACTTGTACGCGCCGCCGCGGCTGTCGAAATGCACCGAGGCCATCATCATCATCGTGCCCTTCAAGAAGCGGTACTCCCAGACGTCTTCGCCCTGGCCCGCGAAGCTCATCTCCGCCGAAGGTTTGCCCAAAGCGGCGCGAACGTCAGCCTTGGTCGCCTTGGCGGGCTGAAGCGCCTGGAAGTTCGCCTCGGTCAGCGTCCACCAGGGCTTGACCGAAGGATCGACGGCACATCCGGCGATCAGGGCAGCCGAGACTGCGATCAACCAGGCCTTTCCTGCTGCAATACCCATGAGTTCCTCCCGCATCGCGAACGGCGCGGCCCGGCCTGTTTACGGGCTGAAGGTGCTGTAAACCGCCGGATCAGGCTCCGAGACGTAATACTTGTACGCGCCGCCCCGGCTGTCGAAATGCACCGAGGCCATCATGATCATCGTGCCGCTCAGGAAGCGGTAGTCCCAGACGTCTTCCCCCAGCGCCGCGAAGCTCATCTCCGCCGAAGGCCTGCCCAAGGCGGCGCGAACGTCGGACTTGGTGGTCTTGGCGGGCTGCAGCGCCTGGAAGTTCGCTTCGGTCAGGGTCCACCACGCTTTGACCGATGGATCGACGGCACATCCCGCAAGCAGGACCAGCGCCACAGGCAGAAATCCTTTCACCCAATTGTTCATGCCAGCCTCCCTAATGCTCATCGATCGCCCGAAAGACCGCTGTAGAACGCCGGGTCGGGCTCCGAAGTGAAGTACGTCACTATGCCTCGATTATTGAAGTGGACCGACCCGTACATCATCATCGCTCCATCCGCAAACCGATAGTCCCAGACCTGCTCGGCCAGGCGTGGAAAGGTGACTTCAACGATCGGTCTGCCCAGCTCGCGCAAGACATCGTCCTTGGTCGAACGGCCCGCCTGGATCTGATTGAACGCCGGGCCTATGGTCCACCAGGGCTTGACCGCCGGATCGGTGGCGCACCCGCCGATCGTCGTCGCCAGAACAAGTACCAGCGCCGCCAGTTTCATCGCCGCCTCCTCGCAGACATCTCTTACGTAAACACCGAAGGAGCGCTAGCTATTCCCGGACTGCAATACCGTCAGTTTGCGCGCCAGGACCGGATCCAGCGCGTCCAACCGCTCGACGATGCCAGGCAACTCCTCCTTCGGTCCGGCGCGCAGGAGCGCCACGCCCAGACCGAACCAGCCCGGCGCAAAGCCCGGCTCCAGGCGCACCGATTCCCGATAGCTCGAAATCGCCTGCCGGGGACGGCCGGCGTCGCGGCAGGCCTCACCCAGCAGAAAGCGCGTGGCAACCGAACCGGGATGAACCGTGGTGGCATGCTCCAGCGTCGCGATCGCCTCAACGGGGCGGCCGGCCAGCCGCCGCGACTCGCCCAGCAGGTTCCAGGCGTCGATGTCCTCGGGGCGCCGCTCGACCGCCTGCGCGAACGACGCCTCGGCGCCGGAGAAATCGCCGCGACGCAACTGCGTATAACCCAGTATAAGCCGCCAGTTGGGGTCGCCGGGTTCCCTTTGAAGATGCTCTCCGGCGAGCACCGCGAGGCCCGGCCAGTCCTGGCGGCGCTCGAGTTCGCCGATCCGCTTTGCAGTGGTTTCGTCGTCCCCGCGCGAGGCGAGCGCGATGCTGAGCAACGGCGTGACGGGCGCCACCAGGGCCAGCGGCGCGCAGGCCGCGAGCATCACCGCCGCCATGAGCGGCGCGGCAAGCGCTCGCCAGTCAGTCCTTGGTCTGATAGACGTAGGCTTGCTGCTTGACCCGCGATTCCTCGGCTCGCTTCAACTCGTCGAGGCTGTTCTTCTTGTCCCACCACAGCGCACGCCCCTTCTCCTGCTCCTGGACGATCTGGGGCTGCTCGCGCAGCAGGTCCCTCAGGAACTTGGTGGTGTCGGATTCGTAGTATTTCCAGGGAAAGGTCATGATTTGAACGGCTCCACGACAGCGAAGGAACATGGCTGCATTATACGCCGCGCAGAGGCGCTTCTCGCGAAACCCATCCCCTTCAAAAACAGCCGCTTGGAACAAGATTCCGGCATCGGCTTGCAAATGCCTGGTTACTGTATAAAAATACAGTGACCGGCGCACCGATCGAGGCACCCATGAAAGAGCTGACTTCGCAGCAGCAGAAAATCCTGCAAGTGATCCGTGAAACCATCGAGACGACCGGTTTCCCGCCCACGCGCGCGGAGATCGCGGATACCCTGGGCTTCGCTTCGCCCAACGCCGCCGAGTCCCACCTGCGCGCGCTCGAGAGAAAGGGCGTGATTGAAATCACCCAGGGCGCGGCGCGCGGCATCCGCCTCACCGAAGAACCCGGCCTTCCCCTCATCGGCCGCGTGGCCGCGGGCTCGCCCATACTCGCCGAGGCGAACGTCGAGCATCGCTACCAGCTCGATCCCTCACTGTTCAAGCCGCGCGCGGACTACCTGCTCAAGGTGCGCGGCATGAGCATGCGCGATATCGGCATCCTCGACGGCGACCTGCTCGCCGTGCACCGCACCGCCGAGGCGCGCTCGGGCCAGGTCGTGGTGGCGCGCATACACGACGAGGTGACCGTCAAGCGCTTTCGCCGCCGCGGCGCTACGGTCGAGCTGATGCCGGAGAATCCGGAGTTCGAGCCCATCGTGGTCGACACGCGCCGCGAGCCGCTCGCGATCGAGGGCATCGCCGTCGGCGTGATCCGCAACGGCAAAGCGTTGTAGGTCGGACTTCGGCCTGCGGCCTCACTCCGACCTACATGTCTTATGCCAGGAACGATTCAATCGATCCTTGACCATCCCGGCGTTTGGCGCGGCAGCGACCTGGCGCGCGTGACCGCACCCAGCCTGCCGACGGGATTTCCCGAACTCGACGCCGAGCTTCCCGGCAGCGGCTGGCTGGCGGGCGCCCTCACCGAGATCCTGCCCGCGCACGAGGGCATCGGCGAGCTGCGCCAGTTCGGCCCGACGCTCGCCGCGCTCACGGCAGACGGCAAGTGGCTCGCCTGGATCGCGCCGCCCCACCGTCCCTATGCCCCGGCGCTCGCCGCGGCCGGCATCGATCTCGCGCGGATGCTCATCGTCAGGACGAAAAGCGACCGGGAAACGCTCTGGGCCTTCGAGCAGGCGCTCGCTTCGCGCGCCTGCGGTGCGGTGCTCGCCTGGCCGGCCGCCGCGAGCTATCCCGAGCTGCGGCGGCTGCAACTGGCCGCCGAAGGCAGCCGGGGGCTCGCGGTGCTGTTCCGCTCGCCGCTTTTTGCGACCAGAGCGGCGGCCGAATCCTCGTCTGCGGCGTTGCGCATCGCGCTCGATACCGCGAACGGCGGGCTCGCGCTGCGCATCCTCAAGCGCCGCGGCGCGCCGCTCGATCGCGCGGTGCTGCTTCCGGCTGTGCCGCTCGCCTCGCGCCGCCCCGCGCTCAAGCCTCCTCCCGCCCAGCCGGTGGCCGCGGTCGAGCAGCCTTACTTGGCGTAGTTGAAGAACCCGCGCCCGCTCTTGCGGCCGAGATAGCCCGCTTCCAGCATCTCCACCAGCAGCGGCGCCGGGCGGTACTTCGGGTCCTTGAAACCCTCGAACAGCACGTTCATCACCGCCAGTTCCACGTCCAGGCCGATCAGGTCGCACAGCGCAAGCGGTCCGATGGGGTGGTTCGCGCCGAGCTTCATCGCGTTGTCGATCTCCTCGGGTGTCGCGAGCCCTTCGGCAAGCGCGAAGACCGCCTCGTTGATCATCGGGCAGAGCATCCGGTTCACCACGAAGCCGGGGCTGTTGCGCACCTTCACCGGCGTCTTGCCGATCTTCCTCGATACGGCCTCCACCGCCGCGTAGGTGTCGTCCGAGGTCTGCAGGCCGCGGATGAGCTCGACCAGTTGCATCACCGGCACCGGGTTGAAGAAGTGCATCCCGATCATGCGCTCGGGCCGCTTGATCGAGGCCGCCAGCCGCGTGATGGAGATCGACGAGGTGTTCGACGCGATCACGGCGCCCTCGGTGGCGATCCCGGAGAGCTGGCCGAAGATCTTCAGCTTGAGATCGAGGTTCTCGGTCGCCGCCTCGATGATCAGGTCCGACTCGCGAAAAGCCTCCAGCGCGGTCGCCGTCTTCACGCGCGCCATCGCCGCCGCTTTCACCTCGGCGGTGAGCTTTTCCTTCTTCCCCAGCCGCTCCAGGCTGCCGTCGATGGTCTTGACGCCGCGCTGCACGGCCGCCTCCGACACGTCGCTCATCACGACCTCGTAGCCGCAGACGGCGAACGCCTGCGCGATGCCGTTGCCCATGGTGCCGGCGCCCACGACGCCGATGCGTTTGATCTCCATCACTCTCTCTCCGATTGGCTGCACTGAAATGCGTGGATTCTACGCCCGCGCCCCGGATTTACCTGTGATCTCGGGCAGGCGTTGCCGCTTTTCCGGGCGGCTTTCGACAAAGCTTGCCAATTGCCCGAATACTGTATAAAAATACAGTATCTGCACCCCCTCATTCCCCATGCTGTGGATCGCCCTGCATCTGCCGGAACTGCCGCTCGAAGCGCTGCTGCGCGGCTCGCCCTCGCCCGAGGCCTGGGCCGTGGCCGAGCACCACCGCATCGTCGCCTGCGACGGCAAGGCGCGCTCGCGCGGGGTGCGCGCGGGCATGTCCGCTTCGGCGGCGCTCGCGCTCGCTCCGCAGTTGCGCGTGCGAGCGCGCGATGCCTCCGCCGAGACCGAGGCGCTGCTCGGGGTCGCGGCCTGGGCGATGCAGTTCACGCCCAATGTCGCGCTGGAGTTTCCCGATACGGTGCTGCTCGAAGTGTCCGGCAGCCTGAAGCTGTTCGGCGGCCTGACCCCGATTCTCGCCGACCTTCGCGAAGGACTGGCGGCGATGGGCTTCGCCGCCTGCCTGGCCGTGGCGCCCACCGCGCGCGCCGCCTCCTGGCTCGCCCGCGCCCGCAGGGAAACCCTCATCACCGAGGCGGCGCGGATCGACGAAGCCGTTTCGCTGCTGCCCGCGGCCGTCCTGCGCTGCGACGACGATACGCTGGAAGCCCTTGCAGCGATCGGCGTCGCCGCCCTCGGCGACCTGCTCGCGCTGCCGCGCGATGGCCTGGCGCGGCGCTTCGGCCAAGGGCTGCTCGACGACCTCGACCGCGCCCGCGGGCGGCTTGCCGATCCGCGCACTTTTTTCACCCCGCCCGCCCGGTTCGCCGCGGGAATCGAATTGGCGGCCGAAGTCACGCAGGCCGAGGCCCTGCTCTTCGCCGCCCGGCGGCTGCTGGTCCAGCTCGCCGGTTATCTCGCCGCACGCTCGGGCGGCGTGCAGCGCTTCGCGCTCAAGCTCGCGCACCGCGACCGCGGCGCCACCGAAATCGCCATCGGCCTGGTGGCCCCTTCGCGCGACGCCGAGCACTTCACGCTGCTCGTGCGCGAGCGCCTCGCGAGCGTCGCGCTGCGCGAGCCGGTGCGCGCGATCGCCGTCGAAGCCGCGGACGTCCTGCCGCTCGCCGGAGACAACCTCGGCCTGTTTCCCGACGACGCGGGCACGCCCGGCAACTGGGAGCGACTCATCGAGCGCCTGCGCGCGCGGCTGGGGACCGAAGCCGTGCACGGACTCGCCACGCGCGCCGAGCACCGGCCCGAGTACGCGAGCGCCGAGGCCGGGCCCGACGAGCGGCAACTGAAGCTCGAGTTCGGCGAGCGGCCCTTCTGGCTGCTCGATGCGCCGCGCCCGCTCGCCGAAGTCGGCGCCGTGCCGAACTACGATGGTCCGCTCACCCTGCTCGCCGGCCCCGAGCGCATCGAATCCGGCTGGTGGGACGACGAGGACATCGCCCGCGACTACTTCGTCGCCCGCACCCAAAGCGAATCGCTGGTCTGGATCTACCGCGAGCGCCGCGGCGGCGGGTGGTACTTGCATGGACTGTTTGCTTGAACAGGAAGGGAGGAAGAGACATTCCCTTCCTCTCACGAGGAGGGGTCCGCCCGAAGGGCGGGGGGTGGTGTGGTTCATCGCCGCAACCACCCCGGCGCTCCGCGCCACCCCTCCTTGGCAGGAGGGGAACAACACACTCTCCC
>ORMF011802298.1_pt1 | contig 11690 bp, 9 predicted proteins | sample 1779871 | NCBI WGS metagenome assembly ORMF01 (sample SAMEA104232316, study PRJEB22302) | groundwater metagenome | biome: forest; feature: aquifer; material: groundwater | place: USA | collected 2011-08-07 | depth 5.4 m
GTAAAACCGCTCCGACTTTGAAAGTCATGGAAAAACCGTGGGAGAAAAAATGGGACGCCCTCAAACGACAAATCGCATCTCCGGCAATCGGTTATTTTGATAATGCCGGATTTGATCCCGGAAATTGGAAAACCCAGTTGCCGTATGATGTTTTTGATCATCGTTTTACCGTTTCGGATGCGTTCTGGGCCGCTAAAATGATCATGTCTTTTTCAGACGAGGACATACAAGCCGTTGTTGACAGCTCAGAATTTTCAGATCCTGAAGATGCCAGGACCATGACCGGCATTTTGACCGTTCGACGGAATCTTGTGGGCCGTTATTGGTTTTCACGAGCGACTCCTCTGGATCAAATTAAATTGTCTGATTTAGGCAATCAAAGTTATCAAATTCAGTTTGAAGATCTGAACCTCAAATATAACTTTGCCGCTGAAAAAGAGACGTCTTACCGTTTTAAACTTGAATTTCTAAGTCGCGGCGGCAAAACAACGCCCGTTTCCCATCAAGGATTTAATTCCCCTTCCTTTTCATTTAAAGTTCCTTCGCCAGATGTTGTGAAAGTAGCGATCTGGGTTCAAACTCAGTATGGTTCAGATCAATGGAGCGCGCCGCCCCTTAAAATTGTCTTAGCTCGAACTTCAGAAGCCGCCTCGTTTTCCATCGTTGAAATCGATCACGGAGTTTGATATGATCAGTCCGGATTTATGACTGATTAATGATCGAACTCGTCATTCGGCTTCTTCAACCGATCGTAAAAATTAGACGTGAGGAATGGCACAAAACCATCCTCATGTTTCTCTGTTTCTCTTTTACCATCGCCACGCTTTACATTTTAAAACCCGTTAGAAGTTCCCTTTTCTTAACGATTCATGGCGCTGAAAACCTCCGTTACGCTTATGTCGGCGAAGGCATTTTCCTTATTTTCATAACGTCTCTTTATATTAAACTTTCGCGCTGGCTGAAGAAGAAGAGCACCTTATTTTCGGTGACAATCGGTTTCTTTATTTTTAGCATTATTGCGTTTTGGGCTTTGTTTAAAGCAGGTTACGTGGAGTGGCTTTCCTATTTTTTTTACATTTGGGTAGCCGCGTATTCCATTACAATCGTGACGCAATGCTGGGCTTTGGCCAACGACATTTTTAATCCTCAAGAGGCAAAGCGCCTTTTTGGTTTCATTATCAGCGGCGGCAGCCTGGGCGGTATTGTCGGCGGATTAGTGACCAACCGCTTTGCTGAAAAAATAGGCACCCCCAATCTTTTATTGCTTGGCGCTCTTTTGCTTGGATGCTGCTTGTTTTTTGTTCAAGCAATTTTGAAGCATGAACGAATCGATCATGCGGAAAAGGCCGCCGGAAAAGAAAATCCATCTTCTAGTACGGTTTTTATCGGCGAGAAGTCAACCTGGAGTTTATTTTTTGGTTCTCGTTATTTACTTTTAATCGCCGCACTGGTGATGATCGCAAAAATCTCATCTACGATTATCGACAATCAATTTAACGCCGTGGTTGAGAGCAGTATTATTGAACACAATGCCAGGACTGCATTTTTCGGCGGATTTATGGCGTTTTTGAATGGCGTTTCTTTTTTCCTGCAACTCATTTTTTCAAGTTATGCGCTCAGGCGTTTTGGCGTTGGAATTTCACTGCTCCTGCTTCCGGTTGGTTTGGTTGTGGGCGCGACCGGCACCATTTTCCTTCCGTTTTTACAGATGGCCGCAGCAACTAAAATTTATGATGGAAGTTTGAATTATTCCATCAATCAATTAGGGAAAGAAATTCTTTATTTGCCGATTCCCGGCCGAGTTCGTTACCGGGTGAAACCCTTGATTGATATGCTTGCATACCGGGTCTCGAAAAGTCTTGCAGGTTTTTTGATTATTTTGGCTACTCCGCTTTTAGGAATTCCGGATGAAAAACTGGGTATCCTTGTGCTTCTTTTGATCCCGCTTTGGATTTTGTCCGTTTGGGGAGTCCGGGATGAATATATGCAGTCGATTAAAAAATTGCTTTCCCACTCACAAATAGGAGATAAAACGCTTGGAAGCTCGCTTCGACAGGTGACCGGTATTTTGGCCAATTTGGAAGGTGAGAAGTCGTTTGAAACATTAAAAGCTTTCTTTGCTCATAAGTCCTCTATTACTCGGAAACTATCCGCGGCCGCCTGCCTTGCTTTTTATTCAAGCGCCAGGGATATGAGCCGCGTCAAGAAATTAGTGGAAGAAATGATCCGTTATGAAGCGCTGGATCTCAAAGACGTAGAGATTGACCATATTTTTTCCGCCATAGAACTCGGCGGATCCGCCGCGAAATCTGGCGGAAAGGAGGAGCTTCATCAGGCGACCAGCGTTTTTGATCGTTATCTGGCTGAAATTTTAAAGGCCAAAAAAGATCCGGATCGAGATTTAATGGCTGTGTTGTACGAGAAGGAAGCAGAAATTTTGCTTAAAGTTTCCGAGTGCTTGCAGAATTCTCATGAGGATATGACAGCAAAACGGAAAGCAATTTTAGTTTTAACTGCCCTTGGAACTCAAGGCGCGGTGGATATCTTGCTCAATAGCATCGCGGCGATCCAAGATCGGTCGCTTCGATACAATGTGATCGCCGCTTTAAACCGAATACGGTCAAAAGGCGGCAGGCACCAATTTAATAAATGGGTTATTAAAAAAGAAATTATGAACGAAGTCAAAAGTTATCAATCCATTAAAACTGCACTCGAAGAATATAAAAAGAGAAAAGGCATTATAAAACCCGAGGACGATTATCTTCTAGCAACCTTAAAAGCAATTGAGGAAGAAAGTTTGGAACGCGTGTTCCGGTTATTGGCGCTTATTTATGAAAGTGATGTCATTCACGTGATCCACGACCGTTTGACTGAAATTGAAGTAGACAAACACTTGAGAGCAAATGCAGTAGAGCTTCTTCAAAATGTAGTTGATCCGGAGCTTTATCATTTGCTCTATCCGGTTCTGGATGAAGCGCAATGGGAAGAAACGCCGAAAAAGAAACTAGACCAGATTGTCGAGGAATTGCTTGAATCGCAGGATCGTTGGCTTACGGTATGCGCACTTTTTATGATTATTGAACTCAACTTAGCCAAATTTTTTCCATCGTTGGAAGACGCCACGCATTACCGGACATCCATTGTTCGGGAAGCGGCAGAAATTGCCGTAATGAAAATTAAATCGAAGGAAATTAACGATGAAGTCTAAATTTTTAGGAGTTATCTTACTCACAGTTTTATGCGGTTGTGCTGCGAATCATCAGGCACTTTTGAACGGGCGAACATTAGAAGGAGCTCTAGTCTGTTTGGATAATCGTGATAACATTCCCGCCATTGTCAAGAAATTCTTTAACACACGAGATTTAACCACAGAAGAAGGTAAAACCGATTACTTGCTCAATCGTATTCGAAATTCGAAATTGATTTTTGTTCGAAACAAAGTAGAATATGACAGCGCTTCAGCCGCAAGTTTTATGCGATGGAAGTTGAACCATTGGCAGAAAAAAGGATTGAAGGTTACAACAGCTCATGACTTTGTCACTCAAATCGCAAGCGGTTCCAAAATGAGCGGCCAGCCTTACACTATCATCTTACGGGATGGGAGTCGCCATAACTTACAGCCAGTGCTTCAAAATGAATTGGATGCCCTTGAATATTGTCTCAAACAGTATCCTTCTGACAAAGGAACCGGCGTCAACAATCAACCTCGGGCCGGTTCGGTACCGGTAAAGAATGAAGAAACAGCCCATTTGCCGGCCTAGTCTAGAATTCCGGACTTTCAAGTACATTTCCGAAAGTTTCTGTACAAAAATGTCAACAAAACTGTCATTCTGAGGCCAGAGGCCGAAGAATCTACAAGTAGATCCTTCGCTTTGCTCAGGATGACAGAGGGTATTCAATTTTTATTTAAGAACTGGCACGAGCTTTGATATATTCAAGAAATCCAATATAATTTTAGATTCTAGGCTTTATTAAACTAAAAATTAACAGGGAGGAAGTTATGACACCATTAAAGAAATTCTTAGCTGTTTTAAGTGTGTTTTTATTCTCCTCTTCAATTGGTTGGGCTGATGTTAGTTCCATGACTATTGATCAACTGGTCAAATCAAATGAAGAGCTACGTAAGATAGTGGGTAATCTAACTAATAAAGTAGATAATTTAGAAGGTAGGCTTGCAAAAGCTGAACGTACGCCACAAGCTGTATCTGTTGGTGTCCCGGCCCCCGAAGGGACTGATGGGGTGCTTCGCACGGCCGGAGGTGATATTCATTTAGACGGATTTGTGGACACTTCGTTCAATTGGAACTTTGCGACCCCAGGCACACCTGTTGGTGGAAACAATTCCACCGGAAATTCAACACTTCGGGCTTTTGACCGCGAAGCTGACACCTTTGATTTAAATGCGATTCAGTTGAATCTTTATCGACCTGCGCCTGACGCTGGCGGTGTTGGTTTTAGAACCGAATTTACTTATGGAACTGATGCCCAAATCATTGAATCAGGCGGATTCTTGGGCGGAACGGATGAATTTTCCATTCAGGAAGCTTATGCTGAATTAAAAGCGCCCATTGGTTCAGGTCTTACTGTTTGGGTTGGTAAATTTGCGACTTTACTTGGAGCTGAAGTGATTGAGAACTATATGAACTGGAATGCTTCGCGTTCATTTCTTTTTAATCTAGCCATTCCATTTACTCACACTGGCGCCCGAGCTTTCTACAGCTGGTTTGATGGCAAAGTTACCACGACTGTTGGTCTTGTGAATGGTTGGGATCTTGCGATTGATAACAACAAGGTTAAAGATATTGAAGCACAGATTAAGTGGGTACCAGATGAAAACTTCAATGTTGTTCAAAATTTCATGGGCGGTTCTCAAATTGTCGATGATCGAGGTGATAATCGATATATTTTTGATACCGTTGCTACCTGGATTCCGCTTCCAAAGGATCTGCCGAAACTGACTTTGATGGCCAATTATGATTACGGCTATGAACAAAGACTTGGAGCAGCTGAACGCGGCCCCGCCGATTGGCAGGGTTATGCGCTGTATGCCAAATATGACTATAACGACTGGCTGACCTTCGGTGCCCGTTGGGAGCAGTTTTGGGATGACGAAGGTGTCAGAACCGGAACAACTGGTCTTAACAACCTGTATGAGATGACCTATACGGCCGACTTTAAGGTCTATAAAAATCTTCTTACACGACTCGAGTATCGGCATGACTACGGTAATTCAAATCAAGTTCAGCGGGGACCGTTTGATACCGCTACTTCAAGAAATCAGGACACTGTTGGAGCATCGTTTATTTATTTATTTGGATAATCTTAAGAAGTAAAAAAGGAAGTAAGAGCAGTAAGTCCGCGGACAATTAGAGAGCCGGTTTTTAGGGTTTCCCCTCCCAACCTAAAAGCTGGCTCTTTTTTTATGTCTGGAAATTTATGGAAGAAACAAAGCGGCCGTGCTTAAGCGGACCAGTTGAAGGATGGGTTCTTGGACCACTCCGAGTAAAATGATTCCCGCAGCCAGGCAGAAAAGAAAAATTCGAGTTGCGGTTGATAATTGAATTTCATCTTTGGATGAAGGCTGCTTTCCGCCAGAGGCGGATCCGCCGGTTTGTTTGGTGGAAAAATACATCTCTTTGACCACCGATAAATAGTAGTAAAGCGCGATGACCACATTTACCGCACCGATCAATGCCAGCCAAAAGTAGCCTTTCATAACCGCCGCGTTCAAAATCAAAAATTTGGCAAAAAAACCGGCCAAGGGCGGAATTCCGCCCAAAGAAAGCAAAGCAATAAAGAAAATGCCGCTCAAGTAAGGGGATTTTTTAGCAAGTCCTCGATAAGCAGAGATTTCACCGCTTCCCAGTTCCCGGTTTGCAATCACGATGACCAAAAAAGCAGCCGAGTTGGATAAAGCGTAAGCGATCAAATAATAAATGGTTGCTTCAACGCCCAAACGGTTGGCAACGGCGATTCCCATCAAGAGATAACCAACATGGGCTATGCTTGAATAGGCAAAAAGCCGCTTCATATTGGTTTGACGGAGCGCAGCCAAATTTCCGTAAATCAGGGTAACGGGTGATAACAAAAGGAAAAGATAGGGGCAGTTCATCCATTCGGTGCCCACGGCCAAAAAAAGAAATTTAAACAATGCTACGAACCCCGCCGTTTTTGAGATGACCGATAAAAAAGCGGTCACCGGAGTCGGGGAGCCTTCATAAACATCCGGAACCCATAATTGAAACGGAAACATGGCGATTTTGAAACCAATGCCGGCCAGAATGAGAAAAAAACCGACCGTAAAAAAAGAGCTCGTTCCGGTGGCTAAGAACGTTTTAATATCAGCAAAAAATAAAGAACCCACAGCGCCATAAACCAAGCTGATCCCATAAAGGAAAAGCGCTGATGAGAAAGCGCCCACGATTAAATATTTTACGCCTGCCTCAAGAGAATAAAGGTCATTCTTGAGGAAACTGGTCAAGATATAAAGTGAAATGGTAATCCATTCAATGGTGATAAATAAGGTGATGAGATCATTCGATGAAGCCAGGAAAAATGAACCGAATAGGGCTGTCAGCACAATCAGGCAAAAGTCGTTTGCGCGTTCGCCCAATTTTTCTGAAAATTCTCCGGCCATCAATAGAACCCCAATGCCCGAAAGTGTGAAAATTCCTTTTAATAAAGTCGCCAGCGGATTCAGACGGAACATTCCATAAAGTGAAAGATCAGTGTGCGGCCAAAGCTGAACCAGGGTTACGAGAACAAACAGTAGGCCCACAACCGAACTTCTAACGAATTTCTTCGGGTCTATTTTTTGAAAGAGGTCAAATAAGAGATGAAATATTAAGACTACAAGGACGCCTAATTCAGGGCCGAATATCGACCCGTTCTGGAGCATGTTCATTTCTCACCGCCGCGCGGCACATCATTCGGGCGATGATTTGCCGAAGCCACGTTTGCGATCACAAATCGTTCGCTAATGTTTGCAGTGGACGGCCGGATGATATTGAGGAGCAGGGAAGGCCAGAGCCCGAAAATTAATAAAATCGTTACCAACAGACCGTACGGTAGTTTTCCACAAAAACCTCTGGCATCTTCAATTTTGTTCCATTCCGGCTTGAGTTCACCGAAGAAAACATTCCGGATCATTCGGAGCATGTACGTGGCTGTGACGACAATGCCGAAGATGGCGAGAATCGTTTGCCACCGGTAAATTTCCCATGAGCCGAAGAAGATGAGGAGTTCAGAGACAAAGTTGGCGAAGCCTGGAAGTCCGCTTGAGGCAAACGCCGCCGCGATGAAACAAACGGAAATAAATGGAATTTGCTTGGCGAGTCCGCCCAAATCAGGAATCATTCGCGTATGAGTTTGATCGTAAATGAACCCAATCAAAGCAAAGCATAAAGCGGCCATGATTCCGTGCGCGAACATAAAGAAAACCGTGCCCGTTAAGCCCAATTCATTAAGAGAAGCCAAGCCCAAAAAGGCGTAGCCCATGTGACTGACGCTTGCGAATCCGATGACAAACTTCATGTCTTTCTGAGCCATCGCCGCCCACGCGCCGTAAAGTACATTGATCACACATAAAATGGCAACGATGGGGAACCAAAGTTGAGCTCCTTCGGGAAGAAGCGTCAGCACGACGCGGAGGATAATAAAAATTCCCAATTTTTTTAACACGCCAGCGTGAAGCATGCTGACCGCGGTCGGGGCAGCTGCGTAACCGATGGGCGACCAGCTGTGAAACGGCCAAAGGGAAGCGATGACACTGAAACCAAAAATCATCAGCGGAGCGCACCAGAACTGAAATTGCGTCGGAAACGACGCTTGCTGAAGCACTAGAAGATCAAATGTTTGGAGCCCGGACATGAAGTAAACTGAAAGCAGACCCACCAATGCTACAACTGCACCCAATGAAATATAAAGCGTCAATTTCATGGAGGCATATTCACGGTTTTGGCTTCCCCAAATTCCGATCAGAGGGTAAAGCGGTATGACGGACATTTCATAAAAAAGATAAAGAAAAAAAAGATCAAGGGAGGAAAAAACCCCGAAAATGCTTGAGACGAGAAGCAAGTAAAAAACAAAATACAATTTTACGTTTTGGTTAATAGAACGCGATACCAAAGCCCCCGCGAATGAAAGTATGCCGTGCAGCAGAACCATGACGACACCCATTCCGTCCAATCCTGTATGAAAAGAGATTCCAAGGCTGGAAACCCAGGGAATATAGGTGCGAAACTGAAACAGCTCTGCTTCAGGTTTAAAATTGAGGACCAGAATGACGGAAAGGACAAGCGTCAGGAACGTCGTGAAAATGGCCACGGCTCTGGTTTCAAAATCACGCTTCGGCGGTAAAAGCAGGATAAGCCCGGCAGCCGCTAGGGGAAGCAGAATTAAAGCCGGCACCAATAGATTAAGCATCGCTCCTCGAATTCCCGTCATTCTGTCCCTACCGGGACCGGTCCTGACTTCCAATAAAAGATTGATGAAAGTCAAAGCTGAGGCCGTCCGCCATAAGAAGCGGCGGACGCTTTGCTCAAGATGACGTTTTAGTTTAGGGTTTAAAAATAAAAAAATAAATGAGCACAACGACTCCGGCCAAGAAGACCGTTAAATAAGTTTGAACTTTTCCGGTTTGGATTTTTCTCGAATATTCTCCAGCCAGAGCAGTTGCCGAAGCCGTTCGGTTCACAGCGCCTTCAACGATAATTTTTTTCTCAAACCAGGACAAAAATTGTGCAAAGGGCTGCTGAACATAGCGAAGGAGTAAATTGTAAGCGTCGTCAATAAAATATTTCCGGTCCAAGAGAATAAGGACCGGAGAAAAAAACTCACGGAATGATTTTCTTTGCTTCTCTTCGAGTTGATAAAACAAAAACGAGCACAAAATTCCGAGAATTCCTAAGGAGGTTGCCATGAGAATCACCAGATGGTTGGTTTCGGCTTCATGCAGCCGGGCAAGGCCGTGTAGAAAATGTTCGATTCCTAAAAAGCCGCCGGCTAGTGATAAAACAGCAAGAAAAATAAGTGGAAGCGTCATTTTTTGGCCGCCTTCGTGAATTTTTTTTCGGATTTTGGAACTTCCGAAAAACACAACCCAAATAAGCCTGCCCGTGTAAAGGGCGGTCAAGAAAACGGTAAAAGCCGAAGCCGCAAATAAGATTTTATTTTGACTCAGCGCGAGCGCCAGAATTTCATCTTTGCTAAAAAAACCGCTCGCGGGCCAAAAACCGACCAGCGCATAAGCGCCGATAAAAAAACAGATTGAAGTAACCGGCAATTTTTTGAACAAACCGCCCATTCGAAATATGTCTTGTTCGTGAGTGGCGTGAATAATGCTCCCCGCGCCCAAGAAAAGAAGCGCTTTAAAAAAAGCATGAGCGGTCAAGTGATACATGCCAACTGAAGCATTTCCGAGGCCAATGGCCATGACCATGTAACCCAATTGACTCAAAGTGGAATAAGCAAGAACGCGCTTAATGTCTTTCTGAACGATTGCGTGAGTAGCCGCAAACAGGGCTGTAAAGCCGCCCAGATAGGCGATGACCTCAAGCGCTGTGGGTGAAAGCATAAACAGAGGAAACAGCCTTGCCAGCAAATAAACACCGGCAGCTACCATGGTTGCTGCATGGATTAACGCACTGACCGGAGTCGGGCCTTCCATGGCATCCGGAAGCCAAACGTGAAGCGGGAACTGAGCTGATTTTCCCACGACGCCCGTAAAAACAAGCAGAAGCGCAATCATCATGGCCGTTGCGTGGGTTTCTGATGTCTGAACAAATGCGGGAAGAAGTTGATTGAGGGCCGGCAAATTAAGGGTTCTTTCGCTCAAGGGACCTGAAAACGTCCAGAGCAGAAGAATTCCCAGCAAAAATCCAAAATCGCCGACGCGATTGACTAAAAACGCTTTCTTTCCGGCATCCGCCGCTTCCGGTTTTTGATACCAATGCCCGATTAATAAATAAGAGCTGAGCCCGACCAGTTCCCAAAAAATAAATAATTGAAGTAGATTGTTTGAAACCACGATCCCGATCATGGAAAAGGCGAATAACGAAAGTCCCGCAAAGTAACGTTTGAAACCTTTATCATGGCTCATGTATTCAAGCGAATAGTAGAAGATGCCGCTTCCAACCCCGGTTACAACCAAAAGCATGAGCACCGACAGCCGATCCACAAGAAGGCCGAGTTCCAGCTTCAGTTGGGGCAGGGAAATCCAGGAAATTCGGGCTTGAGAGACTTCAAAAGAATGATCTTGTGTAATAGCCCAGAACAGTTTGACGCTTAATAAAAAGGAGGCAAAAATTCCGGCGCAGGCCAACCATCCAGCCAAGGTTCGGTTTTTTTTCGGAACGAGCAAAATCAAAAGAAAAGCAATAAACGGTGAAAACAAAATCAATAAAGCAGTTTGGCTCATCCCGTTAGATCTCCAGCCGATATAAAATTTCTTGATGGTTCACTAAAATAATTAGGAAATAAGTTTGCATGATAACGTTCATGTGATTAAGAGATCTAACGGGACTCATTCCCTCACCATTTCATAGTGTTCATTTGATTGGGATCAAGGATTCCGCGATTGCGAAACAAGAGGACGGTAATGGCAAGGCCGACGGCCACTTCACTGGCTGCGATGGCGATGACAAACAAACTGATAACCTGTCCGCCTAAATCGCCCCACGCATGGGAGAAGGTGACAAAAGAAAGATTTGCGGCGTTCAACATGAGTTCAATCGAAAGCAGAATAATTACGATGTTCCGGCGCGTGATTGCCCCAAATGCGCCGATGATAAATAAAACCGCACTTAAAATTAAATAATGGCTTAGGGGGATCACGATTTTTTTTGTTCTTGATAAGCCAAATTTACGACGCCAAAAATTCCGATTAAAAGAATGCCCGAAACGAGTTCGAAGGGCAGAAGATAACGGGTAAATAAAGTTTCGCTAATGGCTTCCACGTTTCCAGCCACATGGGTTACGATTTGGGGAAGATTTTTGGCTTGAACGATGGCGAATCCAAGTTCAGCCAGCAGCAAAACTGCCAAAACCAATTGTGCGACCGGTCGCACAATGTTCCAGATAGATTTCTCTTTGTTTATTTGACGATCGGTACCTTCCATTCCCAGCAGCATGATGACAAAAAGGAATAACACAAGAATGGCTCCGGCGTAGATTAAGACCTGAATGACAGCCACGAAATAGGCTTCCAGAAGAACAAATAAAGCTGAAAGGGCGAGCATGGTCAAGGTCAGGGCCAAAACTGAGTAAGCAGGACGGCGGTTGGTCACTACGATGAGTGAGCTGACCACCGCAACAGCGGAAAAGAGATAGAACAAAGGAAGCCCTAAGTTGTTCATATGCTTTCGGTTCTGAATAATTAAATACTCAGTATAGCCAAAGGACCTCTAAAAATAAAGGAGAAATTAGCGCCCGGTTTAATTAACTTTCCAAAATGGCCGATAATCATTGCAATAGAGAAGAACGCATGAATCCCGTTAGAGATAATTTGATTTAGAGTTAAACATTTATCAAAATGATTTATGTAACACCTATTAAACTTTTGCGAGGAAGACACGTCCCGTTAGAAATTTCAATTTAGGCATTATGATTCAAAGCATAGAAAATCTGAGAGATAAAGCTAAAGATTGTAACTTCCTAGATTTCAAAAAATTTATAACGGGATTATCTCTAAC
>ORMF011878407.1_pt1 | contig 11690 bp, 11 predicted proteins | sample 1779871 | NCBI WGS metagenome assembly ORMF01 (sample SAMEA104232316, study PRJEB22302) | groundwater metagenome | biome: forest; feature: aquifer; material: groundwater | place: USA | collected 2011-08-07 | depth 5.4 m
AGCAGCCGGCGTCGCCCGGGTCAATCATAATTTGAATACCAGCCGCGAGCATCACGCCGAGATCGTCACCACCCACACCTACGACGACCGCGTCGCGACCATCGAAAGCGTCAAGAGCGCCGGCATCGGCACCTGCTCCGGCGGCATCATCGGCATGGGTGAGAGCGACGACGATATCATCAACCTAGCAATGACGCTGCGCGCCATGGACATCGACTCGATCCCGGTAAATTTTTTGAATTCGATTCCCAAGACGCCGTTCGAGCAGAAAAGAGAATTGACGCCACAGCGCTGCCTGAAAACTCTTTGCCTGTTCCGCTTCGTCAACCCGAGCAAAGAAATCCGCGTCGCCGGCGGCCGGGAAGTCAACTTGCGCTCACTCCAACCGCTGAGCTTGTATCCGGCGAACTCGATGTTCGTCAACGGCTACCTGACAACCCCAGGCCAAGACGCCACCGACGCCCACCAAATGATCCGCGACCTCGGCTTCGAGCTCGATCAGCCGGCAGCGATCTAAGTCGAGACGCGTCGGACCACTGCGCCTTGAATTCTGTCGGGTGAATGCATGCCCGTTATAAGTCGATTCTTTGGTATCGCCGTTTACATGTATTGGCGTGATCACGCGCCGCCCCACTTCCACGCAAAGTACCAAGGCCAGGAAGTTACCGTTGAAATTGACAGTGGACGAATCAACGGGCGAATCAATGCCCGGGCTCTGTCGCTTGTACAAGAGTGGCGGCAACTTCATTTGTCTGAACTAATCGAAAACTGGCGCCTCGCAGAACAGAAGCGTATACTGAAAGAAATCGATCCTCTGGAGTAGAGATTTATGTTTTTACATGTGACCCACGCGCGCTACCTCCACGATTATGTAATATGGCTCCGGTTTAGTGATGGAACCGAGGGTGAGGTCGACCTTGAAGCGGAATTGGAAGGGGAAGTATTCGGTGCGTTGAAAGACGTCGAGCAGTTCAAAAAATTTCAGGTCGACCCTGAAGTCGAAACCATCGTGTGGGATAACGGCGCCGATCTAGCACCCGAATTTCTTTTCCAGCAGATGAAAACCGCGAGAACGAGCGCACGGCCGCGAGCCGTATAACGAGACATGGCTTTGTGGTAGTGGCACCGACCGCTGGTCGCCTCGATCCTCGGAGTCGCTGATACCGCTTAATCTCATCCACCTGTAAGATCGACGATAAATGCCATCTCCGTCTTCAAAGTCCTGATCCCGATCGGTGCCGCAATTAGTGTGGCTGAGGTCGTCGCCTCGCTAATTTGGTGGCCAATCTATTTCCGCCGCGGCGTTCAGATATATCGTCGAGAAATCCATGGTGAATTGGAATCTACGCGAGAGTTATCGGACATCACTGCTTGCTCTAACACCGGCTTCCTGTTTCGAAGCGTGGGTACTGATGAGATCATGTTTCGCGATCCGCTGATTTACTTTTCATTTAGAGCACCACCCTGGATGCACGGTTCATTGAGTTATGACGGTTCAAAGTTTGAACTCTTGGGGTTTGCCAATTGGACGCCGCTGTCCTTCGGGGCTTTATTCACGGTGTTTGGATTTTTGGGGATCTTGGAAACAGAATTCATTGTTCTCTTTATCGTGATGCCTGCTACGTTCGTAATCCTTTGGTTATGGTCGTTCCAAACTCAGAAGCAGCGACTCGACGACTTAGTCGATGAAATCACCGCCAATCTCAAGACCAAAATCTCTGCGATAGATTGATCCCGTCACGTCCAGGCGTGTTGCGATTCGGCCAACTTCTTTCCAACCTTTGCGTTCTTTGCGACCAACACTCCGACTCCGAATCTCCTGCTCTGTAAACTCTGCGCCCTCTGTAGTTAAATCTCCCCTTCCGCGTGGTGCCAGCGAAACCTAGTAGAAGCGATCACTTCCACCAACTGAGCAGTATCACACCACCAACGATCATCGCCGCGCTCAGGACAATTCTTAATGTCACCCGCTCGACACCGCGCAAAAACAGCGCGGTCAAGATCAGCGAGAACAATGGCCCGGTGCTGCTGATCGGGATAACCACGGAAACCTTGCCCAAATCCAACGCGTAGTAAATGCAAATCATGCCGAAGCTGATGGTGATGCCGGCGGCCAAAAACCACCAGACGCACTGGCGGTTCATCTTCCAGGTCTCTTGGGTTTTCTCAACGTACAACAGCGTCAGCACCGACACGACCAAGGACGAGCTGGCGGTGACCGCGGCGGCGAGAAACGGATGGGGCACCGCGGCAAGACCGAACTTGCGCACGACTTGCGACGCGCCCGCCAACGCCGACGCACCGATCGGATACCAGAGAAACATCGCCGAGCCCGCGAGCTTCATCGAGCCGCTGCGCCAGGAGAGCAAAATAATTCCGGCGATGATCATCAGCGTGGCGACGACGATCGCCAGCGTCATCTGCTCGCCGAGAAAAATGATCGCCATCACGGCGCTAAACAGCGGCGTGCTGGCGCGAATCGGATCGGTGATCGCCACGCCCAGCGCATCGATACCTTTGTAGGTGAGCAGACGCGTCAGTCCCGGCTGAAAGAAACCCACTAGCACAAAGATCAAAACCGAAATCAGCGTCACCTGGGACAGCGGCACAAACAAAAACGTCAGGCCCCAGAGAAAAATAATATTGATCGAAAGGCTACTGATGACCCCGGTGGCCGGATTCGAATAGCGCAGCGCCTTCTTGGTAAAAATATTGTGCAACGCGAACAAAAAGGCGTTGGCGAGGGCGAAGAATTCCGCCGGGATCGATGTCATTGGGCGTGGCGAGACTAAACGTAAGTTTATTGATTAATGAATAGCGAAGTTCAGCTATAGCCGAGTTGCGGCGATTAGTCTAAGCCTAAGTAGGTGCAACCCTTGGGCCCACTTCGCGCGAAAGCTTTGATCGCGCATGCCGCCACCGGCGTTGCAAAGCCCTCGCCCATTTGCCAGATTAACCGCCAAGGACAAGCATGCCGACCAAAACCGCGATCATTTCGATTACCAATTTGAAAACCGAAGACCTGCCGGTGTTGCGCGAAGCTTTCAAGCAAGTCGCCGGCGTCTCGAAAGTCGACTTCAGCGTCGAGCGCAGCGTCACCGTCCTGGAGTTCGATCCGGCGCAGTCCCACATCGACGATTTCCTCCGCGCCATCCTCAAAGCCGGTTTTCAAGTTCAGTAGTTTAAATTCTGACAGAAACTCAAAGTCCCACCCGCGGGAGTGTACAAGCCCTGAAGGCTCGTCTAGGATGACGGCTATGCTAGACAACTTCCTGCAGATTGTTCCAGAGGTAATTTTCGCCGCCGCCGAGAAATTGGGCGGGCGTTGCACGGGCCGTTTCTACGCGCTCAATGCCATGGAAAACCGCGTCTACGACATCGAGATGGAAGAAGGCCCGCACGTCGTCATCAAATTTTACCGCCCCGGCCGCTGGAGCCGCGCGACGATTCAGGCCGAGCATGATTTTCTGAAGGCCCTCGAAGAAAGCGAAGTACCCGTCGTCTGCCCGCTGACGGATGACGACGGCCAGAGTATTTTCGAAATCAACCAAGTGCTATTCACGATCTTCCCCAAGCGGCCGGGCCGCCTCGAGCCGGAACTCAATACCGAACAGCTCACGCGCCTGGGAAGGTTCATGGCGCGCCTGCATAACGTCGGCGCGGCGATAAAAGGTGCTCCCCGCTTACGGCTCGATCCGCAAACTTACGGGCGCGACCCTCTGAAGTTTTTAACCGACGGCAAATTCATTCCCATGCAACTCGCCAGTCGCTTCGAAATCATCGTCACGCAAATTTGCGATGCCATTACGCCTCGCTTCGCGGACGTCGAGTACATTTTGCTCCACGGCGATTGCCACTGCGGCAATATTTTGTGGAATCGAGACGATCCCTACTTCATCGATTTCGACGACATGCTCTACGCGCCGCCGGTGCAAGACATCTGGATGCTCACCGGCGGCGACGACGACTATGGCAAAGAGCGCAGAGAGATTTTACTCGACGCTTACGAAGAGATGAGAAGCTTCGACATGACGACGATGAAGCTCATCGAGCCGCTACGGGCGCTGCGCATGATTCATTTTTCTGCCTGGATCGCCCGCCGCTGGGATGACAGCGCTTTCAAACTGGGCTTTCCCGCCTTCGGCACCGAGCGCTATTGGCAGGAACAAATCGAAACGCTCGCCTTGCAACTAGAAAAAGTCCAAACCCAACCCACCGAACTCTACCGTTGAACACCGGCCAGTCGTTAAACGCTGTGAATACAGAACGACACTCATGGCCGCGGTTGAGTCTCCCACTCGTTCCTAGCTCTTGCGCCGTCCGACGACCGCGATAGAATATCCGAGCTAGCGAGGGAGGCACTGAAGATGGGACTTTTCCATGTCAAAGGTCAATTGACCGGCCCAACCGGAAACGTTGAAGAGGTCGAATTTCTTGTGGACACCGGCGCGACGCTAAGTGTCGTACCACAAGCACTGGCGCACAAACTTGACCTCAAAGCGACACGTTCTCAGCGCGTCGTCATCGCCGGCGGACAACACGCGACCTGGCCCATCGCCGAAGCGCGCCTCAAACTCAACGGCGATGAAATTACCACGCCTTGCTTCATCGCCCCCAACGGCCCCGCATTGCTTGGCGCAGTCGCCTTAGAAAGCCTCTTCGTCGCCGTCGATGCGGTCGGAAAGCGTTTGATTCCAGTGGACGGATTTGTCGGTTAACCGACTAGCCGCAACCCGATCGCTCGTCCACCCACAGATCTTCCGAGTTCTTCGATTGCCAGTTGCCGGGAAGTCCTCGAACACTCGATCATACTAGGATTTCGCAGTAGCCATGTCCCCGCGGTTCGCGCGCACCACGCCGGCCTGCTCCAGATCGCCAATCTCACTTTCGCTATAGCCAATGCTCTGGAGCACTTCAACGGTATGCTCGCCTAGCACCGGCGCGAAGCGGCGAAAGGTTGGCGGCGTGTCGGACAAGCGGAAAGGCGAGGCCAGTTGCCGCACCTTTCCTTCCAGCGGATGATCGAGATCCAACACCATGCCGCGCTCCTTGGCAAACGGCCCTTCCAGCACTTCGTCGAACTCCAGCATCGGCACTACGGAAATTTCCTTGGGAATGAGCGCCAGCCACTCGTCGCGCGTTTTGCTCAGCATGTGCGCTTTCACTTTGCGGATCATGTCCGCGTTTCCCGACGGAACCGTGTCGCGCATTTCCGACAAGCCGACGGCGTCGCAGAACGGCTTCCAGAAATGCGCCTGCGCGAACGCCGCGTTGCTGATGTATTTGCCGTCTTGGCATTTCAAGTTGCCGATGCTTGGGAATCCACGTTTGCGCACCTGTTTTTTGTGGAAGTAATCCGGCTCGTTGGCATTAACGTACTCCGTGCCGCCTTCGACCAAGGCGATGTCGATCTGTTGGCCGCTTCCGGTTTGCTCCCGCGCAAACAGCGCAGCCTGGATCGAGATCACCGCCAACGCCGCGGAGTAGCTGTCCACCGGCTGGCAGAGCATGTCCGCGGGCTCGCCGTCCTGCCCGGTCATCAACGCACTCACGGCCGACATCCCTTGCGCATTGCGCTCGTTGCCCGGCCATTCGGTAAAACTGGTGCCGAAGCCGTAACCACTGAGCGTGGCGTAGATCAAGCGCGGGTTGATCTTGCTCAGCGTCTCGTAGTCCGCGCCCAAGCGCTTGTACACGCCGAGGCGGAACGAACCGAAAAACACGTCCGCGTCTTTGACCAAGCGATGGAAAATCTTTTGGCCTTCCGGCTTCTGCAGATTGATCGCGATGCTGCGTTTGTTGCGGTGCGTGTGGTTCCACGCGTTGGCCCGCGCCTCGCGTTCGAGCGCCTCGAGATTGACCGAGCGATCTTCCCGCGACGCACGGGCTGCCTGTTGATCGCGGTAGGCGCTGCGGTCGGCGACATCCTCGATTTTCAAAACATCCATGCCGAGATCGGCCAACATCCACGTCGCCATGGGACCAGGCACGAGCCGAGTCAAATCGAGCATGCGAAATCTTTCGAGCGGCAGCGTCATTTGGTTGTCCCCTTATTTCCTCGTCCACTTAGCTTTGACCTCGCCGCGCAGAGCTAAATCGACGAAAATAATTCTCATCGTTTCGCGAGCCGATTCCCAAAAGTCCCCTCGCCCATTCCGATGGGAGAGGGTTAGGGTGAGGGCAATTCCATTGTGCCCCAACCCGCTCGCTACCGCTTCAACCGATCAGGCGCGTCATCGCCCGGCGTGATATCGAAGGCGTTGGCGGTGCAACAGGTCATCGAGAACGAGCCGACTCGGGCAACCAGCGCGACCAGCTCTTCAGTGCTGAAGGTTGCCTCGGCGGACGCATAAGTCGCATCGCTGAGCCGCTTGTCGGCGAGCAGTTCGTTGGCGATATTATGGGCGAGCAATTCGCGCTTGCTTGCGGTCGGCGGCGCGGCGCGGGAGTTGATGGCGTCGATCTCCGCCTGCGTGAGTCCAACTTTAAGACCGTTGCGGCTCTGCGCCGCCCACGGATAGTTTGCGTTCCAGAAGCGCGCCACGGTCAGAGTGGCGATCTGCTGTTCGCGGCCGGACAGCGTACTGTCAGCGATACTGTCGCCCAGGTCGTGGACGTTCTGCATCAGTTTGGGATTGCGAATATAGGCCAAGAATGGCCCGCCATAGGGCTTGCCATTGGCCTTGGCCGCATCGATCACGGCGCGCTGTTCGTCGTTCAATTCGTCGGGTTTTAGAATGGCGATTCGTGTCATGGCTATCTCCCTTTTTTAAATTGCCGAGCAATCCAAACCTACGGTGGATGATCAACCTCTCGCCCGAATGCGAACGCATGGTTCGAGCCGCGAGAAATTCATAGACTCACTTTGCCAGGATGCCAATCGTAACTGTCGACGCTATAAGCATCGGCCGGCATCAAGGTCGCAAGGCCGCGCCTGGCCAGTTCGCCTTCAAACTTCTGACGAATCCACGGATCTTCATTGATGTATTCGATCATGTCTTTGGCGCGATCTTGGACCTTTTCCGCGTGGCCGCGAAATTGGCGCGGCGGGTGCAGCGCCAGATAGCGCGCCGGCGTGCCGCCGGCGTTGAAGTGTTGGTGAAACCATTTGTCGGGCGGCACGAACATGCTGCCCTCATGCCAAGGCGCAACAATTTTTTCTTTGCCGTCCTCCCAGAGCACCGAATAACCTTCGCCGGCGGGAATCACGATGACCCGTCCGGGACCGTGGCGATGGGCTTTCTTGTACGTTCGCGTCGGAAACACCGACATATGGCAAGACATCTCCGAGTTGGGAAACATGATGATCACGCTCATGCCGCCGCGCGCGTTGGTGGTGAGCTTGTCCCACGCCGCCATGTCGGGGAAAAAGTTGCCGTGCCAATAGACCCGGCTGCTGCCCCAAGCCAGCGCCGGGTCGCCGTTCTCGACGAGCTTCGCTTGGGAATAAGTCTCGCTTTCCGGGGTCGACACTCCGGTCTGATACGGGTTGTTAAAATAGAATTGCGCTTCGGTTACCAGCGAAGTGGCCAGCGGCAGATAACTGTAGCGCAGCAAACGCACCGGCTTGTCGCCGCGCATGTTCGCCAGTTGCAAAGTAGTGTTTGAAGCGACGTGAAACAAACTGCGATCTTGCCACTCAAAAGTTTTCTTGGGGCCGCCGTCGGCGCGCCAAACCGTGCCGACGCCCGAACCTTGCACCACGTAAATCAATTCGTCGAGCGCGAACTTCATCGGCGGCAAGGATTTCCCCGGTGCGATTTCCATGACGATCGCCGAGGTGATCCCTTCCTGGCCGGAGAGCTGAATGAACGCCGCATCGCACTGCCGCTCGTCCCACCAGCCCAACTCCACCGTGCGCAAATCTTCGATAAAAAATCCCCGGTGAATCGGTATCCCCACCGACTCCATCCAACGGTCGTAAGTAAACGCTTTCACCTCGTTGATCTTCGGCGCGGCTTGATAGGGATTGGCCGTAAGCTCTGAATCTAAAGTCGACATAGCGTAGCTCCTTCGTATGCTGTTTCGATACTCGAATGATTTTTCTATCCCACAATGCATTGTCAGAGCAAGGTCAGCGGGGAAATTCGCACGGGGACATGAAAAGATCGAGCTGCTGTCGGTGATCTTCAAGAGCGAATGATGAATTTCCCGCTGCTTGCATCGGGTCATGCGGGTTCGGGCTCGTCCGCCTCGCAGCAAGTAAACAGATATGTTACGCAAGATTAATGCGGAGCGGTAACGATGGACAAGAAGCTGTTTAAGCGATTAGTAGAAAGCATCGGTCAGATGGATGAAATCGTGCGCGGCGTGCGTGCGCCGTCACGTGAGTTTCATGTCGATGCCGCAAAGGTCAAGGAGATTCGCGCCATGACGGGCCTGAGTCAGCCGCAGTTCACGAAGCTCCTGCACGTCGACGTTGGAACTTTACGCAATTGGGAACAAGGCAGACGAGAGCCCACCGGGCCGGCAAAGGCTCTGCTGCGAGCGATCAAGACCGACCCGCAGGCCGTGCTGAAGGGGTTGGCGGCGTGAACGCAGGATGCGGCGATTGACCGACCGCTAATTACCGAGCAACAAGAAAATCGCAGCCTAACTTCTAGACTTTCTAGTCGGTAAATCCGGAATCCCGTTGCCGAAGTAAAATAAGTCGATTGTCAGCCACCATCAATCTCGATTTCCAAGATTGTAAAGATTGTCATGCCAGGCTCCGTTTCCATTCCCGTGCCGCGTCATCGCAGGTAGTCGCCCCACCACTCTACGCCATCGAGGAGGGCCGGATTCGCGCCATAGAACGACAGCCTGTTCGCACAGGTCGTCGCAAAATAGCGCAGCTTCAGATGGACCTCGCCATCCACAATCGGCAGGTACACGACCATGCTGTCGGGAGGTAACGGATGGCCTGGACCACCCCCTTGATCCGGTACGTCGTAACAGGCGTACTCGCCCGTGTGCACGGCCACCGGATCCGGGTTGTGACGCGCCCCTAGTGTGCGATCCGTCGTGAAGAGGAGCCCGTGCGCCAGTCGTTCCCGCGCCGCTGCGACGGCGGCCGGAATGGCAGTTGACGGCAACATGCCGAAGAAGTTCTCGCCAAACCCGATCTTTGTCCGGTTGGCTGGGTCGTAGTTATAGGGGCTGAAGGAGATCGCGTTTTCTTCCACCGCGAACATGTTCTCCAGAGTCGGTGCCGTGACATCCGCACGGTACCAGTTGCCTTGCAGCGTGTCGGCAACGTCCCAATCCGGTCGACCGCAGGATCCGTCGCCCGCGAGCTTCAGCCGCCACACCTTGGCCAGCGGCGGTGTAAGATAGTCGGTGAAGCAGACAGAGTTCACAAACATCTCGCCCGCGAACGGCTGGTTGGAGCCCATTGGTTCCACCGCGATGCCGGAGGCGGCTAGCGCTGCTATGAACTCCGGAATGGTTGGATAGCGCAGCGGGCCGGTGCCAAGAAAGGTAGCCGTGTGCCGCGTGTCAACGACGCCGATATCCCAGGTCGTGAAATAATTACGCGTCGCGCCCATGCGCTGGCCGGGATGGACTCGCACCGGGTCCATCGCGCTGTTCGCGCCCAGAAACAAGATGCTCATCGGTCCCACGCGCACCCATCCGGCGTGATCATCTCGCCAGTCCGGGAGACCGAGCCGGGCGTCGAGCGAATGCAGGTGGTCGTAGTAGCTCGTCAAGTAGTCAGTGTGCTGAGTGAAGATCTGGTACTCGTCAATCATCGCCGTGGCGCCCGGTTCGGTGGCACAATCGCTGGCCACAGTGTGGTCCGGCACCACGCAGGCCTCGGTCCGGCGGTGGAGGACCATGACGATCTTGCCAACCGCCATGGCCACCACATCGAGTGCAGCGGAGCCGCCATCGCGCGGTGTCAGGTACTCCAGGTACATGTGCTTCACCGGCCGCACGTGTCCGCCTGCCACGGCATTCACATTGCCACGCGGGATGATGACGGCAACCTGAGTCAAATCCGCGGGCGGGTGCACGAACACTGGACGGTTGCCGCCGGTTGCTGCCGAGATGACCCTGGTATCACCCAGGCTGACGGGCGGTCCCGCGAAAGCAGTCGTCAAGAACACAAATGCGGCAACGAGCAAAACGGTACATTTAGCAGTGAAACGCATGGTGTCCTCCTCAATCAGCCAGCAGTAGACGATCAACTCCGCAGTAAATGCGGCTAACGTGTAGCCTAATATCCCCAAAGCTTGGAGGCAAGCAAGTCGCTGAGACATCGGCGCAGTAACAGGATTGAACGGTAAAACGCTACAGTCAATTCTCATCACTCTTTAATTGCCCCGCACCATCGTGGCGACGTTATGATAAACGGCAAGAAACGTCGCCTTCGTTGGCACCCCCAAAATCAACCGTTGATACTGTAGCGAGATTGCTGACGCGGCGTTACTTCCGACCGGCGATGTGCGAATCGCTCGACAGATTGTAGACCGCAGATTAATCCTTGCAGGGTATCGGTTAACCGGCCCGTTACGGCGTTTATAACAGGAGCAAAAAATTTTCGGGGCCAGTCGGAGCCAGGGTCAGTCTTTTACTTCAGGACTTTTTGAGACTGAAGATTACGGTCAAGTCCTTATCAATGGCGCAAGCCCGTTAAATTCACATTTAAGCCCAATCCCAAAAGCGAAACACACACTCCCGTGCCGTAACTCTTTTCACCGGTCCGGTTTCTCCCTCCGGATCAAAAGCGAAAACGCCGGAAGTCCTTTTTCATGGCTCGTTGCTCCTCGCGATAGGACTCAATGATCGCCCTGAGGGTCGGAACCCCCTCGCGCTGAAGATTGCGGATAGCCTCTTCCATGGCGGCGATACCCTCGTCTAACGCGTGCGCTTCGGCGGGGCCGTTGTCCCTAATCGAAACGCCGAACGGACCGTCGAATTCGGCGATAGGCTGGTAGCGCGGGTGGCATGGCAGTTCGTAAATTTCCCGCCGCAGGTCGGCGACCTGTTCCTTGAGCGTCTCATTGTAGATGGCGAGCTTGTCATCGGTCAGCCGCTCGATGTTGCCTTCTTCGCGCGCGATCCATTCGAGCTCCAGGCGCAGCAGCGTGTGCATGTCGTTGTTGCGGTACGCCGCCGTCAGCTCCTGCATGAGCGCTTGTTTTTGCTCCTTGAGCGCCGCATCGAGTTCGAGATCGGGATGGAGCACGCGGGCAAGCTGTTTGTAGAGGCTCGCCACGGTTTTTTTGCGCAATTCCTCGGCTTGTCGTAGCTGCTCTTGCTTTTGCATCTGGCGCTGGGTCTGGCGCCGCGGCCGGTTGGACGCGCGCCAATTTTCCTCGGCCTCGCGCATATGGCCGGCGATTTCCGCCGCCTTGGCGGCGAGAGTTTCATCGCTCACTCCCGGTTTAAACTCGGAAAGATCGATCTCGATGCCGAAGTCGTTAAGCATCGATTCAATCTCCTGGCGCGCCTCCGCCATCTCATCCTCTTCAACGTCGTCGACTCCCCGCCCATGCAGGCGCTCGAACAAAGCCCGCAAGTCGTCATCCGCCAACGAGCCCTCCTCGAAGTGAAGCTCTTCGAGCTCGGCGGCGATCATCTCGTCGAGCGTCGCGCGCAGCCGTTTGCCTTTGAGGCCTTTGCCGTCGAGAAAGACCGCAAGCGCACGCACATACCCCTTGCGCAATTCAGTTCGACGCCGCAGGCGCGGATGAAGGTGTTGGGCG
>ORMF010841979.1_pt1 | contig 11689 bp, 9 predicted proteins | sample 1779871 | NCBI WGS metagenome assembly ORMF01 (sample SAMEA104232316, study PRJEB22302) | groundwater metagenome | biome: forest; feature: aquifer; material: groundwater | place: USA | collected 2011-08-07 | depth 5.4 m
ATGCCGGTTATCAGAACCCAGATTGTATCGAGTGCTACTTTGGTATCCATTTTTACCTTCCTCCTGTGATTTGTTGCCCAGGCGACTACCAGCCCGGAATTGACCCCCTTATTGCAATGGCCGTGCCAAGCTGATGACAAAAGCGTTCTGCCCGAGCAGGAATTTGTTTTTTGGAGTGTCTTTCGCAAAAGGAGCGGCATTTTAAGCAAATAGCTCTAACATCTTTATCACAAATAGGTTATGACTATATAGCCAGGTTAAAACATACATTAATGTGGTTAAATTGAGCACATTTTTGTCATTTTTTTGACGCCTTTCATGTCTGTTTTTAGTCCTCTCCTTCCATGATAAAATGCGGAACTTCCATGGCGACCATTATTCTTTTGACGATTTCAAATATCTTCATGACCATTGCCTGGTACGGCCATTTGCGCTACAAAAATTCCGCGCTTTGGCTCGCCATTCTCGTCAGCTGGCTGATTGCATTTCTGGAATACTGCTTTCAGGTGCCCGCCAACCGCATCGGTTCCGCGCATTTCACAACGGCGCAGCTTAAAACCATTCAAGAAGTTATTACGCTCACGGTTTTTTGTTTTTTCTCCGTCTTTTATCTTAAAGAAAGTCTGAAATGGAATTACCTGGTGGGTTTTGCACTGATGGCGGGCGCGGTTTTCTTCGTGTTTAAAAAATGGTAGAAGCCGCCGGCCGCGTTCCTCACGAACCGCTCGCCAAACTCTTCCTTCGTTTTTTACGCTTTGGCTGCCTGGCTTGGGGCGGACCCGTGGCCCAGATCGCGATGATCCGGCAGGAACTCGTCGAAGAAGAAAAGTGGATTACTAAAGAGCGCTTTAACCGCGTGCTGGCGGTCTATCAAGCTTTACCGGGCCCTGAAGCGCATGAAATGTGTGTTTATTTTGGCATGCTGTCACGCGGGCAAATCGGCGCCTTTTTAGCCGGCCTTGCGTTTATGCTGCCGGGTTTTGTGTTGATGTTTGCGCTTTCCTGGGCCTATCTGCGTTACGGGATTAACTACGCCTGGTTTGCCGCCGTGCTGGCGGGTTTTCAACCGGCCGTAGTCGCTTTAATCACACGGGCCGTGCACCGCATCGGCCAGCACGCCGTCACCAACCGCATGCTTCTTTTGTGCGCAGGAATGATGGCCCTGGCAGAAATCTGCCGGGTCCCCTTTTACATTCCGCTGCTCATCGCCGGCACCGCTTACTCTTTGGCGGCCAAATCAAAACGGGCCGCCTTGCTGCTGATAACAATCATGATCTTAAGCTCAGCAGGCTGGATGGTATCCCGTTCGCAGTCAGGCGCCCTTGAAACCGGCGCAACTTTTCAGCCCACTCTTTTAAATCTTCTGATTTCAGGCTTTCGCACCGGCCTGCTCACGTTTGGCGGCGCTTATACGGCAATTCCATTTATGCGTCACGACGCGGTCGTGGCGGGGGGCTGGGTGACCAACCCCCCATTCCTGGATGGGCTGGCGCTTTCGGGGATATTGCCCGCGCCTTTGATTATTTTTTCGACTTTCGTGGGGTATTTGGGCGGAGGACCGGCGGGCGCAGTGCTGATCACGCTGGGAGTATTTCTACCCGCCTTCGCTTTCACAATGCTGGGATATAAGTCGCTGGAAAAAATTATCGATTATGCGCCGCTGCACCGTTTTCTAGACGGGCTCGCGGCGGGCGTGACGGGATTGATTGCCGTAACGGCCTTAAGGCTTCTGCCTCAAGCCCTGAGCGGCATAAAAAGCGCGCTGATTTTCACGGCAGCGTTGATTGTGCTGTACCGCTGGAAACACAAAGGCGCGATTGCCTTTGTGATGCTGGGGGCCGGTCTGGCCGGCCTTTTGCTTTCGCGGCTGCCGTTTTAAAACTGCGCGGGCGCGCCCGGCATCAGATGGAATTGGGCGTAGAGCAGCGCCATGGCCGTCACGATTTGAGCTGTCGCAACAATCGTTCCCGGCACCAGCCATTCCATGAATTTGATGTGCTTCTTGAATTCTTTTTCGAGCATACCCATGGCCACGATATTGGCCGTGCTGCCAATGATGGTCGCATTCCCGTACATCGTCCCGCCGAAGAGCATGGCCCACCAGAACGGAAAGATATAAACGCCTATTTTCTCAATATCCGAGACAATGGGGATAAACGTGGCCACAGCTAGAACGTTGTCCATGAACGCTGTCAGCAGTGAAATTGCCGCCGTGAAAATGTTGAGCAGGAACACATGTCCCCCGCCTGCGATATGGATCATGCCCCGCGCTACCTGCTCCGTCACGCCCACGTATTTCAAGGTGCCGACCGACGCAAACAAAATCATAAAAAATGACAGCGTCCACCAATCCACGCGCCGCACAAAAAAATCGCGCGCATCGTCTTTTTTGCGGAAGATCGCGACCGAACCCGCAAAAAGCGCGGTGCCGATTAGCAGCGTGTTCTTTTCCAGGTGCAGCGCCTCTTCAATGGTGTGATGCATCACCAGCCCCAGGATGGTCAGCATAAAATAGATCCAGCAGAAAGTAATCTCTCCCTGTTTATGCTCCACCTTATCGGCTTCATGCAGCGCCTTGCCGCCCTTCATGTTCTCCTGTAATTCCGAGATGCTCTTGCGGAACAGGACGAAGCAAAGGCCTATCGTAATCACGAGGCAAACCAGGGAAATAGGTGCGGCCCAGCGCAGAAAGTCCGCGAAAGTGAGCCCGGCGCGCAGCGCGATCATGACGCCGATGGGGTTGCCCACGGCCGTCGCACTGCTGCCGATATTGGTGGCAAAAACGATCATCAAGAGAAACGGAACTGGATTGACCTTGTAACGTTTTGCGACATGAAACATGGTGGACATCATGAAAAGAATGGAGGTCACTTCGTCCACCAGCGCGGCGGAGACCGCTGAAAGCGCCATCAGCACGGCCATGAGTTTGGACGCATGAGGGCCCACAAGATCCACGACCCGCGCCACCAGATACTCAAAAAAATTATTTTCTTCCATAAATCCGATTACAGACATCATGCCCACCAGGAACAGAATAATATCCAAGCCCGCAAATTCAATCACATGCGGGAGGTCAATAAGACCCGCAGCGAGCAGGACGCCCAGGCCGGAAAAGGCAAAAGCCAGCCGGAATTTCCACCAGCAAAGCGTGCCGCAAATAATCATTAAAAAGATATCGGTTGCGATAATCTGCTTGGAAGTAAAGCCTAGCGCCTTCAGGAGAAGCGCCGTTCCCACCAGAATACCGGCAACGATCAGAGGTGTTTTATATTTAGAAACCGCCATTTTTGTAACTCCTGTCAATTTTGTGGGAAAAACGTTAGAGGATTAAAGAGAACGGGACATTGAAAGATATAGATATGCAAAAGGAATGCCAAAAAACGGAGGTATTTTAGCGGGAAGTTACTGGAGCGGCAAGCTTTTTGGGGAAGGTCAAAATAAATCGCGTGCCTTTGCCCAATTCGCTCTCGACTTGAATCTTGCCCTGATGGGCTTTCACGGTCTTATCGATGATCATGAGTCCCAGGCCGGTGCCTCTTTCGCCTTTGGTCGAATAAAAGGCCTGGAAAATATTGGCTTTGACCTCATCCGTCATGCCTTGGCCGTTATCTTCAATTTCAATGACGTAATGATCTTTATCCACGCTTTGCGCGCGGATTTTAATCCAGGAATCCTCCTTATCGCCCGCTTCCAGCGCATTTTTCACGATATTGAGGAGCGCGCGCGAAATCGAGCGCGGCTCGCCCTCCACGCCGGCCATATCGGGCGCGGCCTGAAAATCGAGTTTTACCTTCAAGCCCGACGCCTTGGATTCTAAGTCCGCGGCCAATTCGCTCAGCAGTTCAATCAGATTCATGGGCTGCGGCTGGATTTGATAATCTTTGGTCAAACTCAGCATCTCATACACGAAACCGTCTAAATCTTTGAGCATCTTGCTCATGCCCTTCTGGCCCCGCTCCAAAAATTTAGTGTTATTGGTACTGATGCCTTCCCTTATCCACTGCTCGGAAAACATCGCAAGCTGCAGAATATTTTTGATTTCATGCATGACCATGCTGGTTGTGCGGCCGACCGCGGCCAGGCGTTCCATCTTGAGGGTTTGCTCATAAAGCATGATTGTTTTCAGCGCGCCGGCTAATTGCGACGCTAAACCGAAGGCGAGGTCTTTTTGTTCCCGGGTAAATGAACTGCCGGTGAAACTGGCCACACCGATGGCGCCGTTCCGCACAATCAGCGGTAAATGCATGCTTTTATCCGCATGCACCGGCTGGCCTTTTTCATAGGCGCTTTTGGCCGCGCTTGCGATGTCCGCGGGACAATCCCCCGCATCGTCGCTGGCGGCTTCGACCCAGAGCTTATTGTCGGCGCCCGCTAAAAAGAGCCAGCCGCGGTCGGCGCCGATAAATAGCGGAACGCTTTGAAGAAAAAATTCGCAGAGGAGTTTTTTATCGAGGAAGGAATTATAGATTTTGCCGATCTCGCTGGCCGCCTGTAAATCTTTTTCGCGGTTCGGCAAGGATTAACCTAGTTCAACGGCCTGAGCATGCGAAGCGGGATTGCGGTCCATCAGGATATCGCGCGGCTTTGCGCCTTGGGCCGGGCCGACCAGGCCCTCGGCTTCCATTTGGTCGATAATGCGCGCGGCGCGCGTATAACCAAGCCTTAGGCGGCGCTGCAGATTGGAGGTGGAAGCCTGGCCGGTCTCAAGCACGATGGCCACGGCTTCGTCAAAAAGCTCGTCTTTTTCGCCCGCGCCGCCGGCCGATTTGCCTTCCTGGGCAGAGAAAATTTCCGGGTGATATTCGGGTTTGGCCTGCTCGGACACAAACTTAACGATGGCATTGATTTCTTCGTCGATCACCAGCGCCGCCTGTCCGCGCAGCGGTTTGGAATCGCCCGGCTGCATGATCAGCATATCGCCTTTGCCGATCAACTTGTCCGCGCCGCTCGTATCGAGCACGGTGCGCGAATCGACCTTTGAAGCCACTTTAAATGAAATGCGCGCCGGGAAATTAGCCTTGATCACGCCCGTGATCACGTCCACGGAAGGGCGCTGGGTCGCAAGCAGCAGATGAATGCCGACGGCGCGTGAAAGCTGCGCAAGACGGGTGATCGCGCCTTCCACTTTGTCTTGCGCCACCATCATCAGGTCCGCGAGCTCGTCAATAATGAGCACGATATAGGGCAGCTTTGCGGGAATCACATTTTCAGATCCAGAATTTTCCATCTGCCGGACCGCATCTTCGGAAAGCGGACGGCTGTTGAAACTGGCGATATTGCGTACGCCGACGGTCGCAAAAAGTTTGTACCGGTTTTCCATTTCCATGACGACCCAATTAAGCGTTTGCGCGGCTTTGCGGATATCCGTCACGACCGGCGTCAGCATGTGCGGAATTTTATTGTAAATGGCCATTTCCACCATTTTAGGATCGATCATCACAAATTTGAGTTCATCCGGCGAGCAGGCATAAAGCAAACCGGCAATGACGGCATTGACGCAAACCGTTTTACCGCTGCCTGTCGTTCCCGCAATTAATAAATGCGGCATGGCCGTAAGGTCTCCGATCAGCGGCTTGCCGCTGGTGTCTTTACCCAGCGCGAGCGGCAGCATATATTTCTTCGAACGGAAAATCTGCGATTCGACGAGCTCCCGCAGCGTGACCATGCTGGCAACCGAATTCGGGACTTCGACGCCGATTGCGGATTTTCCGGGAATGGGGATGATTAGCCGCACGGCCGCGGCCTTGAGCGCAAGCGCCAGATCGTCCGAAAGCGCGGCAATGGAATTCACCTTCACGCCGGGCGCGGGCATAAGCTCATAGCGCGTGATGACCGGGCCCTGCTCCACTTCCACGACTTTGACTTCAATGCCGAATTCGGCGAGCGTTGATTCTAAAATCCGCGAATTTTCCTGCAGGTTATCCGTGGGCGCCGCGCCTTTGGCCGGCCGCTTTAAAAGTTCGATGCTGGGAAACTGGTAGTTGCTGAGCGGCTTGGAGCCAATCACGCCTTCATGGCGCTTTTCTTCCGCCGACTGGCCGGCCGCCGCGGGTTCTTTTTCGATTTTGGGCTTCGCAATTTCGCGCGGCGCCGGGACGGCTTCTTTGGCTTTTTCCTTTTCAGACTTCCGCGTTTCCTTTTCCGGTTCCACGCCATCCGGCAGGTCAGGACGGTATTGTTTTACCTTCAGCGGGATTTGCGCCAGCGGCGATTCTTTGACCGGCTCAACGGTTTTGCCAGCAGGGGCTTTGCGCGCTTTGGGCTGCGACGGGGCCCTTTCATCGGATTTACGGATAAACGTTTCCTGAAAGTATTGAATGATATCGCTGAAGGTTTCAAATGTGCCCTGGAAGCGGGTCATGAATTTTTTGATCAGCGGATAAAGTAAAAAATCGGTGGCGAGCAAAAGCGATAGCAGTAAACACGAACCGGCCAGGATGTAGCTGCCGAGAAAACCGAAATAACGCAGCAGGTGCGTGGCCGTGACATAGCCGATCACGCCGCCGTGTTCGAAACGCAGCGAAGGATCAAGTGTGATCGCGACCAAGGTGGATGTAGAAAAAAGCGCGATGCCCAGGCCGACGAATTTAAAAATTTTGCGCTCGGGGACGCGCTGCAGAAAAAAACAGCCGGACCATAAAAGGAAAAGACCGGGGATCAAAAACGCGCTGGCGCCGACCGTAAAGCGCAGGCAGAACGCGAGCCAGGCCCCGATCAAACCGGTGACATTTTGAATCGGCGCGTGCGTCTGTGAGCTGTAAAAAGGGATGTCTTCAGAATGGAAAAAGATCAGGCTGGCCAGGGTAAAAAGACCGAGCAGGAGGAATAAAACGCCCCAGATTTCATTCAAACGTTCTTTACGCATAAGCTCCCCAAATCCGCGGCACGCCTCCGGAAACGGGAGAGTCGTGCGCGGGATGATTTCTTACAAGCTTTTGATGCCGGTATGTCCGAAGCCGCCGGCCGAGCGGCCGGTTGCATCCAGATTATCGACCTCGACCCAATTTGCCTTAACCACTTCGGCAATGACCAATTGGGCTATGCGCATCCCCCGCTCGACGGTAAAGGGCTCCTGGCCGAGGTTGATCATAATGACCTTGATCTCACCGCGGTAATCGGAGTCTATCGTGCCGGGGGTATTGAGGAGGGTAACGCCGTGCTTCAGGGCCAAGCCGCTGCGCGGCCGGACCTGGGCTTCGGTGCTGGGAGGGAGAGCTATGGAGATGCCCGTAGGGACAAGCGCCCGCTGGCCGGGCTGTAAAACAACTGAGGACTCGCAAGCGGCCAGTAGATCCAGGCCGCTGGAGCCCTCAGTTTGATATTGGGGATGAGGCAGGCCCTCGAAATGCGGCCAAGCCTTAATCGGGATGTCTAAGCGCTTCACCGGCGCGGGCGCGACCCGGAACGGCTGCGATCACCGCCGCCGCGTCCGCCACCACCTGCACCGCGGCCTGGATCAATCGCATCGCGTTCGACTTCAGGGCCAAGCTCAGGCATGCCGCCCGGCTTAGCTTGTTTGATACTGAGACTGACTTTGCCCATTTCATCAACGCTCAACACTTTGATCGGAACAATGTCGCCGACGTGTAAAAAATCAGCCGGGCTTTTGGCAAAACCTTCCGTGATCTCGGAAACGTGGCACAAGCCATCTTTGCCGGGCAGCACTTCAATGAATGCGCCAAAGGCCATCAGCTTCTGAACCCTTCCTTCATAAACTCTGCCAATTTCGGGTTCTTCCGTGATCTGCTTGACGCGCGCAATCGCGGCTTCGCCCGCTTCACGGTCCACCGCGGCCACAAACACGCGGCCGTCATCTTCAATGTCGATCTTGGCGCCGGTTTCTTCCACGATCTTGCGGATGTTCTTGCCGCCGGGGCCGATAAGTTCGCCGATCTTCGAAGGATTGATCCGCAGCGTTACGATGCGCGGCGCATATTCGGAGAGTTCGGGGCGCGGCGCTTCGAGCGCTCCGGTGATCTTTTCGAGGATCTTGAAGCGGCCTTCTTTCGCTTGAGTAAAAGCTTCTTTGAGAATTTCTTCGCTGATACCGTCGATCTTAAGGTCCATCTGCACGGCGGTAATACCCTTCTTCGTGCCCGCGACCTTGAAATCCATATCGCCGTGGTGATCTTCAATGCCCGCGATATCGGTCAGCACTTTCCATTTCTTGCCGTCCGTGATCAGTCCCAGCGCGATTCCGGCCACCGGCGCCTTGATCGGCACACCGGCATCCATCAAGCTCAAGGTTCCGCCGCAAACTGAAGCCATGGAACTTGATCCATTGGATTCAAGAATATCGGAAACAATGCGGATCGTGTACGGAAATGATTCCGCGTCAGGCAAAACGGCTTTAAGCGAGCGTTCTGCAAGCGCGCCATGGCCGATTTCGCGGCGGCCCGGGCCCGAATTGCGGCCGGTTTCGCCAACGCTGAAAGAGGGAAAGTTGTAATGCAGCATAAAACTTTTGGTCTGCTGGCCTTCAAGAGAATCATAGCGCTGCTCATCATCCCCCGTACCGAGCGTGGCCACGCAAAGGGCCTGCGTCTGTCCGCGGGTAAAAAGCGCGGAACCATGCGTGCGCGGCAGGACGCCGACTTCGCAGGTAATTTTGCGGATGTCGCGGTCACCGCGGCCGTCCGGGCGCTTGTTCTGGTCCAGCGCGAGATGACGCAGCTTTTCCATTTCTAATTCATCAAATAGCTGCTTGAGCTGAAGCTCGTTGAAATCCGCGGCCTTGGTATCAAACTGCTCAAGGATTTTCTTATACATCTGGCGGGTGGCTTCTTCGCGCTCTTCCTTGGATTCAATGCCGAAAATGGAATCAAAACCCTTGTCCGTAATGGCGCGGGCTTTTTTGACCATTTCCGCAGGAATTTCAACCTTCTTAACTTCGCGTTTCTTTTTACCGGCCTTCTTTTGCAGTTCTTCCTGCAAGGCAATAATTTTTTTGATTTCGTTGTGGCCGAACTTGATAGCCTCAAGAAATTGTTCTTCCGTTAATTCATTTGAGCCGGCTTCGATCATCATGGCTTTTTCTTTAGAGGCTACCAGCACAAGATCAAGCTGGCTCTCTTCTTGTTCCAGCAAAGTCGGATTGGCGACGAACTTGCCGTCAACATAGCCGACGCGGATGCCGCCGATGGCGCGCGCAAAAGGAATGTCGGAAACCATTAAAGCCGCGGAAGCGGCGTTGATGGCCGGGATATCACTCGGATTTTCGCCGTCAACGGAAAGGACAGTCAGCATGACCTGAGTTTCGTTGCGAAAATCTTTTGGGAATAAAGGACGGATGGGACGGTCGATCAAACGGGAGGTCAGGATTTCGTGTTCCGAAGGACGCCCTTCACGTTTGAAATAACCGCCGGGGATTTTACCCGCAGCATAAGTGCGCTCGCGGTAATCGACGGTGAGCGGGAAAAAATCGATGCCGGGTTTAGGTTCGCGGGCAGCGACAGCGGCGGCGAGAACTACGGTGCCGCCGACTTGAATGATTACAGATCCATGAGCTTGCTTGGCCATGCGGCCGGTTTCGAAAGAAATTTCTTTATCGCCAACTTGGCCTTTTACAGTTTGTGCGTTCACGTGGGAATCCTTCTTTTCTCTTTTATGAGGAGCATTCAGCGGGGAGGGAGAACAACTTACTTACGCAGGTCGAGACGGGAAATCAAATCCTTGTAGCGCTCGGGAGCGGTGTCACGCACATAGCTCAAAAGTCTTTTGCGAAGCCCGACCATCTTGATCAGGCCGTAGCGGGAATGGTGATCTTTGACGTGCGCTTTGAAATGCTCGGAAAGCGTATTAATGCGTTCCGTAAGCACGGCAATTTGCACATCGGCGGACCCTGTATCTGTCTTGGACCGTCTGTATTCCGCTATGACTTTTTTCTTATTATCTTTCTTGAGTGCCATGACGATGCGTTCTAACTCCTTATCCTCTTTGCATTTACGTTGATTTTTGAGCGGTTATTATAACTTAGCCCCTACCTATTGTAAAGGGATTCTTTGGGGCGCCTAAAAGCTGCGCCGGGCCGCTTCTATGTCCTTCCGGATCTGGTCTTGCAGGGCTTCCGGGCCTTCAAAAGCCATTTCTGGTCTTAGCCGGTCATGAAAGATGACTTCGACAGTCCGGCCATAGAGATCGCCGGCATAATCAAGGATATGGACTTCCGCGGCCGGGCCCGCATCCTTAAACGTGGGCCGGGCACCGTAATTCAGGACGCCCTTTTCAAATAACCCGCCGGTCACGCCCCGGTAATTGAGCATGCCGACTTTGGCAAAGTCCTGGAGCGTTTCAATTTCACGCACCTCGACCGGATAAACGCCGGGAGGCGGGAGGATCAATCCATCGGTGGCCAAATTCGCGGTGGGAAAACCTAATTCCCTGCCGCGGCCCGCGCCGCGGACCACGCGCGCAAAAATTCCAAACGGCCGGCCCAGCGCGGCCGCGGCCTTGCCCAAATCCCCTTCTTCAATAAATCCCCGGATCAGCGAGCTTGAAACATATTCACCGCCGGCCTCGCCGGGAAAGGCAACGGGCTGCATTTCTTCGAAGGCAAAGCCGTGCTGTTCCGCAAGTTTGCGCATGAGCTTGCCGTCGCCGGCCCGGCCCTTGCCGAAAAAGGCATTGTAGCCTAAACAAACAGCGGCGACTTTCAGGCGTTTGACCAGCACCGTTTCCACAAATTCTTCCGGGCTTTGCTGCGAAAATTCACGCGTAAACGGAACGACAAAACAAAGTTCAATGCCGAGTTTATGAAAAAGATTAAGTCTTTGATCGGGCGTGGTCAGAAGGCGCGGCTTGGAACCGGGATGCAAAATTTCCTGCGGATGGCCGGAAAATGTGAAGACGGCCGGTATGCCGCCGCGGCTGCGCGCTTCCTCGATAACCCGCCCAAGCAAGGCTTGATGGCCGAGATGGACGCCGTCGAAATTGCCGAGCGCTAGAACAAGCGGTCGGCTGGTTTCAGGGGAATAAAGGGAGTAATCTCTACAGACGCGCATGAGTTGACGCTGCGGGAATCGGAAGGACCCGCGCCTGAAGTTCTTCGGGCGTGAGCTTGCGCAGTTCGTCGATTGTGACCGCAGAGTCCATATTAAAAAGGCCGCTTTTTATGCGGCGCAGGTCATAAAGAGAGGCCAGGCAGCCGAGCGCTTCGCCTAAGTCATTGACCAGTGTGCGCACGTAAGTTCCTTTGGAAACACGCACCGAAAAATGAACCATGCGGCCTTCTTTTTTCAGAATGTTGAATTCGAAAACGGTGACCGGCCGCGCTTCACGCGGGACGCTTACGCCGCGGCGCGCAAGCTGATAAAGGCGAACGCCCTCATGCTTGAGCGCTGAAACCATCGGCGGCGTTTGGAATATTTCGCCGGTAAACTGCTGCGATTTTTCGCGGATTTCTTCTAACGTGATGTGCTCCCACGGCGCCGTGTCCAGGACTTTGCCCATACGGTCGTGGCTGTCCGTACGCGTGCCGAGCTCGATAACGCCCGCATATTCTTTATCGTTGCCGCTTAGCGCCGCCGATTGTTTGGTCGCGCTGCCGAGCAGCAAAACCAAGAGGCCGGTGGCGAGAGGGTCCAGCGTGCCGGCATGACCGACTTTTTTGATTTTGAACCGCTTGCGCACAAAGGCGCAGACATCGTGCGATGTCCAGCCCTGGGGTTTGTCCGCAATCAGAACGCCGTCC
>ORMF011589494.1_pt1 | contig 11689 bp, 6 predicted proteins | sample 1779871 | NCBI WGS metagenome assembly ORMF01 (sample SAMEA104232316, study PRJEB22302) | groundwater metagenome | biome: forest; feature: aquifer; material: groundwater | place: USA | collected 2011-08-07 | depth 5.4 m
CGGGGCGGCACTCTCGAGAAGCTGGAGCCAGTTCTCGGATTCGAACCGAGGACCGACGGTTTACAAAACCGTTGCTCTGCCACTGAGCTAAACTGGCTTCCACGTTGACTGGCGTCGAGGCCCCCGCATCGCCACCGTGCTCCCAGCCACTCGCCGGAGTTTACCAAAGGCAGAGTCAGATGCAAGGAAATGGAGGCGCACGGTCTCACCTACGCGCGAAGATTTTGGCTTTGGCATGAACGGCAAGCTGCGCTATGCAGGCCTTGGTTCGGACGGAATCCATGATGAGCGCGCCCCAATCAGCCCAACTCCAATCGGCCCTGCCACGAGAGCCGTTCATCTCGAAGTCGAAATACTTGTGGGGCCTCCAATGCCCGAAGCTGCTCTGGCACGCTTACAACGCGAAGCATCTGCTCCCGCCACCGGACGCTCAGCAGCAGGCCATCTTCGATCAAGGCCAACAGGTAGGCGGCCTGGCCAAGCGGCTTTTCCCGGACGGTCTCGAGGTGGGCGAAGGTGTCACCGACCTCGACGAGACGATTCGACTGACTCGGCAGGCGCTCACGCTCCGGCGCCCGTTGTTCGAAGCTGCGTTCGCGGCCGAGGGCGGCTACGCGCGGGCTGACATTCTGGTGCCGGTGGGCAGCGACGCGTGGAAGCTCATCGAAGTGAAAAGCACGACGAGCGTAAAACCCATTCACCTGCGCGACCTGGCGTTTCAGACCTACGTGCTTTCCCAGGCCGGGCTGGACTTGCGCGGCTGCTCGGTCTTGCACTTGAACGCCGCTTACGTCCGGCACGGGCCGCTCGATCTGCGCGGATTGTTCGTCAACACCGAGACCACAGCGCGGGTCTTGAACTTATGCCGGGGCGTGGAGGAAGAACTCTCGGCGATGTCCAGGACGATTCGGTGGCCGGCCTGCCCGGAAGTGCAAATCGGCCCGCAATGTGACGAGCCTTACCCTTGTCCGCTTCGCGACCAGTGCTGGGCGTTTTTTCCAGAACAAAACGTGGTGGACCTTTATCGCGGCGCGAAGAAAGGCTTCAAGCTGTTGGCGGAGGGCGTCACGGACCTGCGCGACATCCCGGCGGGCGTGAAGCTGACCGCCAGGCAGGAGATTCAGAAGCAAGCTGCCGCTACGACGCAGCCGCACGTCGAAGCCCGCGCGCTGACCCGCTTCCTGGGCCAGCTCAATTATCCGCTCCACTTTCTCGACTTCGAGACGTTCGCCACGGCGCTGCCGCTCTTCGACGGCCTGCGCCCGTTCGAGCAAGTGCCGTTTCAATTCTCGCTTCACATCGTGCGGGCGCCGGGGGCCGTGCCGGAGCCGTTTGGGTTCCTAGCTGACGGCACGAGCGATCCGCGTCCGGAGTTCATGCGGCGGCTCACGGAGCGCATCGGCGAGGAAGGCTCCATCGTCGCGTTCAACGCCGACTTCGAGCAAGGCCGCTTGCGCGAGTGCGTGCGGGTTCTGCCGCGGTATGCGTCTTGGCTGGCGGGGGTGGAACCGCGCTTTGTCGATCTGCTCCGACCGTTCCGGGACTTTCACTATTACCATCCGCGGCAACGCGGGAGCGGCTCGATGAAACGTGTGCTGCCGGCGCTGACGGGCGGAGGTTACGAACACCTGGCGATTCAAGAAGGCAACACCGCCAGCCTCGAGTTCCTGCGCGTGACGTTCACCGACGCGTCCGACGACGAACGCGAGCGCGTGCGCCGCCAACTGAAGGCCTACTGCGCTTTGGACACGGAGGGCATGATCTGGATCGTCGAGGCCTTGCGCGCGCTGGTCGCGAACCCGTGAAACCACATCCATGCCGCGCTCCGCAAGCAGCGTCGCCAGCCAACAAGCTCACAGGATTTCCCGGCCTCCACTGCCCCGTCACCTTTCACGGCAATCCCTCAGTCACGGCGGGGACGACCGCGGCGGGGGCAAATTGCACACTTTGCAAAGTGTGCAATCGGCACGGGCCGAAGTCTGATCCGGTCTTCACCCCCGCAGTCGCACATCAACCTATCGGCCCATCTTGACTGAGGGCTTGCCGCGCGTCTGGTTTTTCGGATTGAAGCCACCGCCGTGAAAGCATAAAAGCCGTCTGCGCAGAAGCAATCGGACCGCAGGACTGGCGAGCAGTCCCGCACTGGGTTTACTTTTCTTTCGCATGAAACATTTGTTTCTCCGGCTGGTCGTGTGTGTTTCGCTGGCGCTGGCGGGCGGCGCCCGAGCGACGATCCTCACCGTGACTTCGGCCGACAACACCGTGGCTGACGACGGCGCGACGACGCTGGTGGAGGCGCTGACGAGTTTGCAGGACGGCGACGAGGTGCGCTTCGCCATCCCCGGCGACGGACCGCACTACCTCAAAACGCCGGAGGGCGGTTATCCCTTCATCACCGCCCACAACGTCACGATCAACGGCTACACGCAGCCGGGCGCGGTGGCGAACAGCAACTCGATCCTCGCGCCGAACAACGCGAAGATCGGCATCGTGCTCGATTCACGCGAGGGAACTGGCGGGACGAACCTCGCAAGTGTCGCCGGCTTCAGCGCGAGCGAGAACGCGATCCTGGCCGTGGTTGGGGCGAGGAATTTCAAAGTCAAGGGCCTGGCTTTTCTGGCGCACTTCACGCTCGCCAGCCCGGATGAGCCGGCGATCCATTGCGTGGCCTTTGCCCAGGACGCGACGGGCGGCCAGATCAGCGGGTGCTGGTTCGGCCTGGACCCGAACGGCCACGATGTCTTCGGCGGGCGCAGCGCGGTCACGTCGTTCGTCGGCGATGCCGGCGCGAACGCCTCCGGCCTCGTCCTCGGCACCAACGGCGATGGCCAGGACGACTTGGCGGAATTCAACCTCTTCGTCGGCCTGGGCGTGGCGATCAACCTGCAGATGCCCAACGTCAAAGTCTCCGGCAACTTCATCAACGTGCTGCCGGACGGGAAAACTTTTTTCGACCCGTTCAACGATCCGCGCTACGCCGACGTCGGCGACCTCGAAGCGATTGAAAACGGCCTGGCGAACAACATGGTCATCGGCACCGACGGCGACGGTCGCAGCGACGCCAATGAGCGCAACGTCATCGGCACGGTCATCCACAGCAGCGTGGTGGAGTTCTGGGCTTCCGCGACGAACCTCACGTTTGCCGGCAACTATGTCGGCGTCGGCATCGACGGCCAGGCCACCGTCGCCAATGCCGCTTCGCTGCTGGCCCTCCGCAAACTGTCGGACATCCGGGTCGGCTCCGACTTCGACGGCGTGAGCGACGAGTTGGAGGCGAACCGCATCGTCAATCTCGGCGGCGAGTTTATCCACTTCCATCGCAACAACGGCGAAGCGGGCGGCTCGGTCGCCGCACGCGTTTCGCTGCGCGGCAACTCGCTCGTGAACAACCTCGCCCCGATCCCCCTCGACACGAACACCGACCCGAACCTGGACTTCAACATCGTCCTGCTCTACAGCAGCGTGCTGCTGAACAGCCGGACGGATTTCCGCCCCGTGCTGTCAGCCGCGGAGACCACTGCCACGCGCCTCGTCGGGCGCATCCCCTTGGCGAAGACGACGGAGTTTCCGGTCGCGACGCTGGATCTCTATCTCGCCGATCCCGACGGTTTGGCGAACGGCATCGCGGCGGGCAACCCCGACGGCTGGGTGCAGGGGAGAACTTACATGGCTTCGTTTGTCGAAGGCGCGGCGGCGGATCTCGATCCTGAGCCAGGGAAGTTCGCCTTCGACCTGACCGCGCTGCAGATCAGCGGCGACGCGACCCTCGTGATCACGGCGAACTACTCGCGCGATCCTGCGGGCACGCATCATGGCCGCACGGTCACGAGCATCTTTTCAAATCCCGTCGTGGTCAGCACTGGGCCTCAAGTCCCACTCACGATCGGCTCCATTGTGCGGAACGATAGCATCGTGACGATCAACTGGAGCGGCGGCAAGCCGCCCTACCAACTCCAGAGGCGCGCCAGCCTGACCACCGGCGATTGGCAGGACGTGGGCGCGGCGACTTCGTCCACCAGCGCGAGCGAGGTGAGCAGCGGCAACACAGCGTTCTATCGCATCTGCGGCCAGTGAACGCGGAACAAGCCTCAAGCTTCGCTCCTCGGGTGGAGGCCACAGTGCGATTCCATTTGGCTCGGCCGAAGGGGTTTGAACATCTATTCGGGGAAGCGGTGAGTTGCAGAACCAGCGGGCGTGATCCGCTCCGTCTCTCGACGACGGCGGTGTGAGGAGAGAACTCCCCGAACTTGTCACGCGCCTTGCACCCCTGAACCGGAGAACAATCGGAACGCCGGATTCATCCGGCAGCCGAGGTCTCGACGGCGCTGGTTTCTGCCGGATGAATCCGGCGTTCCTGAGTGATGGTTCCTGGGCAGAGAGCTCGTGGGCCGCTCTCAGCATTGCTCCAGCCGACATGACTTTTCGCTGGTCCTGCCAACGGGATCCCAGAGAGGTCTCCAACCTGGAACTCGGAGCCTCCGCCCGGTCCCCGCGCCGACCTCAAGCCGCTCTGGGCTTCTCGCGGCATTCACGCCGCCGGCCTGGGGTCGCGCGCGTCGATCGGCGTCGCCACGGCGAGCACCGCTTCCACCACGCGCTCGACCGGGAGGCTGTTCATGCACCGAAAATCAATCGGGCACTCGCGCAAGAAACAGGGGGCGCAGGGCACGCCGGCTTGGAGCAGAACGTGCCGCGAGTCGCCAGGCCAGCCCGGTCCGGTGAGCTCTGGTGAAGTGCTCCCGAAAGGCACGACGACCGGGGTGCCGACGGCTGCGGCGACGTGCATCGGGCCGGTGTCGTTGGTGAGCAGCACGCGGCAGAGTTTCAGGACGGCACACAGTTCCCGCAGCGTGGTGCGGCCGGCGAGATTGAGGACGGGCGGGGAAGATGGGGGAGGGTTGAGGGTTGATGGTTGAGGAATGTCGCGTGAGATGCTCGGCTCGCCATCGCTGGGGCGGAGTGCCTCCGTGAGTTCGGTAGTGATGTCAGCGGCGAGGTCGAGGTCGGACGGACCGCCGAAGATGATCCAGCGGCAGTTGCTGCGGCGGTGCAATTCGATCGCCGCCGCCACAAAGCGCTCGCGCGGCCAGCGTTTGGCCGGACCGTATTCGGCACCAGCGTTCAGGCCGAACAGCGGGCGAGCATCCGGCGGCTCGATCAACAGGCCCAGCCGGCGACCGGCGGCCTCAGCTTCCTGGTCGGACACGTGCAGCCGCGGTGTCAGCGGAGCGGTGCTGGCCCCGAGCGCGCCGACGAGGTGCAGATACTGGTGAATGTGGTGGGCGGCGCGTGGAACGGCTGATGGTTCATGGTTAATGGTTGAGGGCGGCGGACCACTGACCTGGGACTTGTGACTGGCCACTGAAGACTGATTCCTTTCCCCGCTGGCCGCGATCAGCCTGCGAATTTCCGACACACTCCGCTTGCGCATCCTGGCCGCGCCGGGCCGCGGCGGGACGCGGCGGGTCAGGAACCAGTTTCGCCACAGGCCCGCGTAGCCGATGCGCTGCGGGATGCGCGCGAGCCAGACTTCCAGGGCCGACCGTGGCGAGTTCGGCAGCACCAGCGCGAGGTCGAAATGCTGCTGCCGCAGTTGCCGGCCGAGCCGCCAGACGCTTTCGTCCGGCGAGAAGCTCAGCACCGCGTCCACGGCCGGGTGGTGGTGCCACAGGTCGGCGAGTTTCTCGGGCGTCAGCAACGAGAGGTGCGCCTGGGGTCGCGCCTCCCGCAGCCGCAGCAGCGCCGGGGTGGACATCACCGCATCGCCCAGCCAATTGGCTCCGCGCACGAGGATGCGTTCGCTGTTCATCAAGCGGTCTGAGTGTGGAGCGGAGCGCACGCAGCGTAAAGCGGCTTCGCGCAGAGCGGGATGGGCGAGGAGGCGTCGGGCATGGGGCATGGTTAAGGGTGGATGGTTGATGGTTCATGGTTGATGGTTGCGCCAGAACGCGCAGACACCCCGATCACCCCTCTCGGTTCTGCGTTGTGTTCCGTGGCCGAATCCCTCGGCGTCGCCCAACTTCACCTGTGGCGCTCTGGACTTTCAGCTTCGAGCTTCTCCCAAATCCAAACCTGTACGGTCGCCGAACCTCCGCGGGGCCTTTGGCCAGCGTGCCTCGGCTTGATTGATTTGCGTCAAAGCGGTGTGGCGGCTTCTGCGGCCAAATGGGCGAGTGACCATGAAGCCGCGCCTGCGCACTCCGCTCAGCGCCCTGGCCCTGAGCTGGGGCCTCGTGAGTTGGCTCACGGTGAGCGCGGGTGCGCACACGTTGCCGATCAGCTACCTCACCGTGGTGCCCGATGCGGATTATCTGCATCTGGAACTGACGTTCAATCCGTTTGAGCTGACTTTCTTCTCCGAGTTGGACCGCAACCAGGACGGGCGGCTCGGCACCACCGAGTGGGAAACTCAGCAAGCGCAGGTCACCCAGCGTCTCGTCGATTGTCTCAAGCTGCGCGTGGACGACACACTCATCGCCGCGGAAACCTCCGGCATCACGCCGGACCTGGACAGTCATCACGCGACGCTCCGGGCGCATTACCCCGTCGATGCGCGCCGCGCGGCGGTCACGCTCGAATCATCGCTGGTGGCGCTCACAAGCGGCTCGCACTTCTCGCAAGTCACTTTCGGCAGAGAAGGGCGCACACAGACGGCGCGTCTTGACCAGCAATCAAGCCGGGTGACCTTTGCTCCGTTCGAGGAGCCTCCCGCGGCTGGCGTGACGCGTGACACCCGTGGGGCGCTCAAGTCTATTGGGCTGCTCGGCCTGCTCCTGGTCGGCGCGGTGGCGCTCGGACTCGGCTTGGCCTGGTTTGCGCGGAAACACATTTTGCGAGGCCGCAGCCTTCGTCCCTCGTAGCCGGAACGACACAATGAGATTTCCCCTCACCTTGACACCGCAGCTATTGAGCCAAACGCATGAAGTCAGCGAAAGCTCCTCCTCCCCACGAACCGTCGTTGGGCCGCCAGGTCTTGGAGTGCGCCAGTCCTCTGGCGCTTTGGCTTGGATCGTTCGGACGGCTCGAAAGCGCCAGAGGACTGGCGCACTCCACGACGCTGGCGCGCGGGCGCAGGTTCATGGGAACCCCACGTTTTCTCGGCCGCTTGATCTCACCTCCACAAACGTTATGAACAAATCAGCCACCCTCCTCTCGACTCTGAGCCTCGGCCTCCTGCCGAGCCGCACGACGCATCTTCGACCTCAGCCCATCAACAGGCGCAGACCGCCACGCGTTCCGGGCACCAACCACCCCGCGCAAGCAGCACTGATGCTGCTCGTTGCCGTCGCTCTCGGCGTCTGCCTCGCGCTGCCGGCGCAGGCCGCCGCCGCCCCCGGGGAAGTCCTCTGGAACATCGGCACGGCTGACGGCGTGGGCATCGAGTTCGCCCCCGGCGCGCGCAATCAACTCACCTACACCGTCGGCCAGAGCGTGCCGAGCAAGGACTTCGCGGGGCACCAGACCGGCTCGGTCGGCTTCGACCCTGCGTCGTCGGGCGAGAAGCCGTACACGATCGCGTTCGACCTGAAGGAGCCGCCGAGCGGGGCGTATCATCTCGCACTCGACTTGATCTATCACTCCGGCGCGCCGCGGCAGATCAAAATCAAAGTGAACAACCGCGTCGGCATCTTCCCCGTCCGCCACGAGCCGAAGAAGAGCAGCTACGGCGAGGAAGCCAACGTGATGTTGATGGCGAAGCAACACCAGGTCGTGCCCATCGACGCCGCGTTGTTGAAGCAGTCCGGCAATCAGATCACGATCACGCCGCTCGGCATCGGCGGGTGGGATTACGACGCCGTCACTTTCGCGCGCGGCACGGGTGACACCGAAAAGCTGCGGCTGGAGCCGACGATCTTTTTCAAGGGCGGCAAGGGCAAGCTCGTGGAAATCTGCCAGTTGGTTGTGCCGTTCCAGAAGCGCATCACCAGTGGCACCGCGAACATCCAGGTTGGCAAAGACAAACTCAGCGCGTCGTTCAGCAGCGGCGAGTATGACTTCGGCGTGTTGACGCAGCCGGTCGAAGTGCCCGCGCAGTCGCAGCCGAGCACGGCGTCGTTGCGGCTCAACTGCGACGGCGCGAGCGCCAGCGCGACGCACGAGTTCAAGCCCGCCAAGCAGTGGAAAGTCTTCATCTGCCCGAAGGTCCACAATGACGTCGGCTACACCGATCTGCAGCCGCACGTCAACGAGCTGGACAACCGCAACACCGATCAGGCGCTGGACATCATGGACAAGTTCCCATTCTACAAGTTCAACTTCGAGACCGCCTGGCTCGTCGATAACTACCTCGACTGCCGCACCGCCGTCCCGAAGAAACGCTTCTTCGATTACGCCAAGAAGGACCGCGCGACGATCAACGTGCTTTACCTCAATCTCATGACCGGCCTCTGCACCGGCGAGGAGCTTTATCGCTCGATGTATTTCACGCAGCGGCTCCACCGCGAGCACGGCAGCAGTTTCGATTTCGCCTGCCTCACCGACGCGCCGTCGCACACGTGGTTCCTGCCGTCGCTGCTCACCGATGTCGGCGTGAAAGCCTTTTCCAACGGCAGCAACCAGACGCGCGCGCCGATCCTTCACTTCAGCGACCTGAACGAGAACTCGCCGTTCTACTGGGAGGGCCTGAACGGCGAACGCATCTTCATGTGGTATGCGCGCAGTTACACGCAGTGGAAGCGGCTCACCGGCCCGGACTTCACCGACATGTCCGCGAACTACGACTACCTCAAGACGAGCGTGCCGCAGTTCCTCACGCAATTCCTCCGCACCGACTACGCGCCGGACGCGGTGATGATCTACGGCGCTTACGTCGATAACGCCGCCATCCCCGACACCGGCGAGGCGGAGTTGATCGAGCAATGGAATCGCGAATACGAATTCCCGAAACTCGTCTGCGCCTCGGACGCCGAGTACTTCAACTACATCGACAAGAATTTCGGCACGCGCCTGCCGACGTATCGCGGCGACTGCGGCGCGTATTGGGAGGACGGCGTGGCTTCGACCACCGCCGCCACGACGCTTAATCGTCGCTCACAACAAATCCTGCCTGCCGCCGAGACAGCCGCCGCGCTGGCCACGATCTTCGATCCGCGCAATCGCTATCCGCACGAAGACTTCTGGGGCGCGTGGAAGAACGTGATGTTTTACAACGAGCACACCTGGGGCGCGCACAACTCGGTGAGCCAGCCCGACCGGGAGTTCGTCACGCGGCAATGGGAGATCAAGGAGGCCTACGCCACGCGAGCGAACCTCGACGCCCGCAACCTGCTCGCGCGCGGGTTCAACCGCCTCTGCCAGCAGATCAACGTGGCGGGCGACACGGTGCTCGCGTTCAACTGGCAGAATTACGCGCGCACTGAGCCGCTCGAAGTGGAGATCAGCGGCGGTCAGCATCTCGTCGAGATCGCCAGCGGCAAGCCCGTGCCGCTCGACGTGATCCTGGAGAAGGATGGCTGGAAGCGGGTGCGGTTCCTCGCCGAGAACGTGCCGGCGTTCGGCTACAAGGGTTACGCAATCCGATCGCTCAACTCGCCTGACGTGAAGAAAAACGAGAAAGCGAGCGGCGACACGATTGAGAGCAAGTTCTACCGACTCACCGTGGACGCGCAAACCGGCGGTCTCAAAAGCCTGTTCGACAAGACCGAGAACCGCGAACTGGTGGACGGCACCGCGCCCTACAAACTCAACCAGTATCTTTACGTGAGCGGCGGCGAAGGCTCGCTGATCCTCAATCACACCTTCGGCACGCCGCCGGCGAACTTGAAGACCGACGTGCCGACCAGCGCCGAGATCGTCGAGAATCTGAAGACGCCCTTCGGTCAGCGCCTCATCATCGAGACCAAGGCGAAGAACACGCCGAAGGTTCGGAGCGAGTACTTGGTCTATGACGCGATCAAGCGTGTCGATTTGGTCAACACGGTCGTCAAGGAGGAGACGCGCGCGAAGGAGGCGGTCTATTTCGTGTTTCCGTTCGCGGCGAAGCAGCCCGCGTTTGAAGTGCAGATCCAAAACGGCTGGTGCCGCCCGAACGACGATCAATTGCCGGGCGCCTGCCGCGAGTGGTTCACGCCGCAGAACCTCGTCCACCTGCGCGACGGCAGCTTCGACGTCGCGTGGGCCACGCCCGACGCGCCGCTCGTGTGCCTGACCGACATCAACCGCGGCAAATGGCCGGCGCACCTGCCCATCACCAACGGCCACGTCTACTCCTACGTGATGCACAACTACTGGTTTACCAACTACCGCGCCGAGCAGGGCGGCACTTTCAAGTTCCGCTACTCGCTCACGAGCGGCAGCAGCCTGAGCCGCGAGGCCCTCGCCCGCTTCGACGCCGACACGCGCGCGCCCGTGCTCGCGTATCCGTTCGTGTCGAGCTTCTCCGCCGCCGTCGCGAAAGCGGGCCGCCCGATGCCCGCCGCGGCTGGTTCCTTCCTCGGCCTCGACGCCGCGAACCTGCAGATGGTCGTGTTGAAAGAAGCCGAAGATGGAAACGGTCTCATCCTCCGCCTCCGCGAGATCGCCGGACGCGCGGGAGAAGCCGAACTCCAACTGCCGACGCTGCGTTTGAAAGAAGCCCACCTCTGCAACGGCGTGGAAGTCAACCAGCGCAAGCTCACCTCGACCGCCACCTCTGTCCGCGTGCCCTACAAGCCCAACCAATACGTCACCGTGCGGTTGCGAGCCGAGAGTGCGTTGAAGCAAGTGGCGGCGAGATAGGCAGCGTCCTGTCACTCGCAAGTGGAGGCTGGTCAGGGAGGTGCCCTTGGGCTACGATCCGGGACATGAAGCTATCAACGCATCACGTCATCCTCTGTCTCACTCCCGCGCTGTGCCTGGTGCTGTTCGCTCAGGCCGCCGGGGATTCAAATGCCGAGCGCACCACGTCCGCGTCCCTCGGCGCGCGAGTCGAAGCCTTGGAGAAACAGGTCGCCGAGTTGAAGGCGGTCGCTTACAAGCCGACGCTCGGCGAATTCATGACCTCGGTCCAAATGCGCCATGCTAAACTGTGGCTCGCCGGGGAGGCGCAAAATTGGAAGCTGGCCGCCTTCGAGCTGCACGAACTGGACGAAACGCTGGAGGACTTGACGAAGCTGTATCCGACGCACAAAGACGCCCCGCAACCGCTCAGCGGGATGATCCCCGAACTGCTCGAGCCGTTCCTGAAGCAGGTCGAGAAGGTGGTGCAGGCCGGCGATGGAGTGCGGTTTGCGACGGCCTTCGATGCTCTCTCCACCGCGTGCAACACTTGCCACACGGCCACGGTCCACGGCTACGTGAGCGTAAAACGGCCTTCGAGTTCGCAGTTCGGCAACCAGGACTTCGCGGCCCCGCGCGAGAACAAGTAGCGCCACACCCGGCGGCCTCTGCCGTGCGGCGGCGTCGCGCTCGCGCCCCAGCGCCCTCTGTGAGCCGCGGTCTGTTGAACCGCATCGGGAGCCAACGGATTGTCTCGCGTGTCCTCGGTAGCCCAGCGCGAGCGGGGGGAGCTTGCTGGCCGGCCTGCCGCAGACAGCGTTACGCGCCGCTCAACGCCGGTCAGCAACCTCCGGCTTTGCCGGAGGCTTGAACGCGTGAGCGGCTCAAAACCGCGCTTCACCTTCCTGACTCGCGCCTGCCAAACCAGCTCACCGAAATCCGATCCCTCCCTTCCCCCTCCCCCCGGCCCTCTCCCGCCGGGAGAGGGAGCCGC
>ORMF012148568.1_pt1 | contig 11686 bp, 16 predicted proteins | sample 1779871 | NCBI WGS metagenome assembly ORMF01 (sample SAMEA104232316, study PRJEB22302) | groundwater metagenome | biome: forest; feature: aquifer; material: groundwater | place: USA | collected 2011-08-07 | depth 5.4 m
AGGACGTTAAATCTGTCGGCGTACCCGAAGAGTTATCCAAGTTGAAGTACCCGGCTTTTCCATGCGAAACTGCCAAGATAACACCTTATCTTTCTATGTTTCATGCTAGAATGGCCGCATGAAAACATGTGAATGCGGCTGCGGTGCCGCTGTGGTTAACCGCTTCTTGAAAGGCCATTGGGCTAAGACGCCCGAAGGCAAGAAACATCTGTCGCTGAAAATTGCTGGCGTAAGCCACACGAATATTTTCATGGAACGGCATGAGTGCGCATGTGGCTGTGGCGAATGGATTCAGCCTGCCCCAAAACACAAATATCGATACCCAAACTATTTGACAGGACACAAAGCCAAATGTTTGCCGAACCGTTACATCCCGACACCCGATGAAATTCCGTCCGGCCTGTGTGAATGCGGATGTGCTAGGAAAACAAAAATCGCAAAGCAAACATATCGGGCTGATCGTGAGTTTCGTGGCTATCCGGTTCCCTTCGTCGGTTCTCATAAACTGAAAATGGTCAGAGGCGCGGATCATCCATTGTGGCGCGGCGGACATAGTATTCGGCGTGGAAGCGGATATATCGAGGTCTTCGACCCAACACATCCAAACGCTAATAAGCTCGGATATGTTTGTGAGCATCGCAAGGTAATGAGCAAGATATTGGGACGCCCTCTTGAACAATATGAAACAGTGCATCATATCAATGGCGAGCGCGATGACAATCGACCGGAAAACTTGCAGATTCGTTCCGGTATGCATGGCTGCGGGGCACGATATCAATGTGTCGATTGCGGGTCGCATAATGTTATTGCCGTCAAGCTGTCCCTAGAACCTACCTACGCGCAAACGCAACCACTCCCGTAACGCTAGTAGTGATTCCGCCATCTGTAATTGTGATCCTAAGATAGCGACGGATCGTTGTTCCGGCTGCTACCTCCGTGCGTAAAACTGAATTCGCTGTCGTGATCGCAGAAAACGTAACCAAATCAACCCACGTGGCGTTATCCGTTGAGTGCTGGATTTTATAGACCGCATTCTTAGTCGTTCCCGCTATCGCAGTAACGTGAACTTGTCCAACTCCCCCATTAGCTGTCGCTGCTAAATTATCAACTGACGTTCCGCTAAATGGGAAAACAGTTTCAGCACTTAAGGCGTGGAGCGTGACGCCCCAATCAACAGCGTCTTCCTCAGCCTCACCATTAAACGTAACTTTGCTTAGATCACTAACAACTTGCTTTGAGCTGAACAAGGCTTGTAATGCGTAGATCTGAAGCGACCTGTTACCTAGAGTCAGCCCTTGCGGTGCAAAAAGAATTGTTGCCGGAGTGGTTGATCCATATTTTGCCGTAAGTACGTCCCACGATCCCGTGGTCACGGTATCATCGAAAAAGAGTTCGGAAGTGATTGTGCCATTACGCAGACCAGGAGCTTTCACGTGAGCCGAACTACCGAATACTGTGGCATCGTGCATATCGATTGAGAGCATCACATCGGCCTGCTGCGCCATGCCAGTTAGATCGTATCCATCAAGCAATAGCACCGAAGATTTACCATGTGTAACAGCCATTATTACGCCTCCTTTATATCTCCATTCACTAAGAGATCAGCAATTACTTTCGTGTTTATATCTTCAGGAATAGGCTCGCCTGGCTCAACCCTCGGCTTACTCTTTAATGCATCGAAGTTGATTCCTTTAACCGCAACAAATTTCACTTTGCCTCTTGCTTGGGCCAAAGCCGATGCAGCTACGGACTTGTTTTCATCGCTCGCATTTGGATCTTGTAGAATCTTTGCGGCTTCGCGCGCTACCTTGTCAGATGTTTCTTTTTTATTGATCATCTAAAACCTCCCGCCACGGTAGCCAGAGACAAGCCCCTAGCTTTAGCTATGGGGTACTTGATGCTACCCATGTCTCGACTATCCAGCCTCTCGAATAAACCCAACGTCCGTTTGTATCGTCCCAATCTTCTGAAGGATTCAATGTTTGCAGTGGTCGACAACTTAATACTGTCTTTCCAGTTACCGTAAGAGTCGGGTTTAGAAACAGCACTCTTAATCGATCTGCTAATGATCCGGCAGTTGATGGTCCACTTGCTGTTGGAGTATCTGCCGCAAATCCTTGCACGGCATAGAATACATGATCTGATTGCACTGTGTTTCCAAAAGCATATTGTGGAAAATCATTAGGCTGCCAAAATATCACATAGGGCGGGCTCGCCTTCTGCGATGCCTTCCCCTGATAAATCTGTTTCACACCATCCCCATCAGTGCCCACAATATTTGCCACGCCACCTGACGCAGTATCAGCGGCTAGGAGTGAATAGACACCGGCATCTAGAGTGTTCATGGCTTACCACCCTTCGAGCTGCCCAGCGGCCCGTGGAAGTCTTGCTGGGCCGCTCTAATAACTCCCGGCCCTGCCGAACCTGCCTTCCCATAAAGAAATTGCGAGAATCGTTCGCGTATCTCAAGATAGGTACTTGTCCAAAACAGATTTCCGTGAATGCCAGTATCTTGGGGCCCAGAGTAGGGTGCGAGCGATCTAATTTCCGCTGACAAATCAGCCGAGCTTGCGGATTTTGTAATACCAATGTGCTCTTTCATGAATCCAGTATCAACATTCGCCTTTGCCTTGGCCCCGGACACCCACTCAATCGCAGCAGCATTCAAACCCATCGCCAGTTGAAGTTTTAGCTCCGCGATGATCTTGTCTTTCCGATCTACTAAAACTACGCCCATAGTCCACACGGGTGCCGACCCGGACATCTGTAGTTTCTAGCATCGCTTTCAGCTTACACGAAGGCTGACCGGATGGAGCCGAACTTTATCCGAGTCAACCATCCGTGCTTTTCTCGCAGGAAACCAACCAAACGAGAAACCCCTAAAATGACTTCACTCTTCGAGCGACGCCATCACTTTGATCTCTATACCCTCATATCGGGCCACGCCTTGAGTATGGAAAGTTCTGGTCGGCTCGCCACCTGAACGAGCCGCCATGACTACATCACACTTAGCGTCTAAATCTACTAATGCAGAACTGTATTGAGCGGGAACAAAAATCGCATATAGCGATCCAGCCACCTGTTTATTGCCTATTTGTCGTTCCCTCTCGCTAGCTGGTCGATAACGACATGGCACGCTCGCGGGCGTCGTGTTTGCCAAGCTCGTCGTCATTCCACCTACGGTATCAACCGTGCTCGTTGGACGTTTGAAAGTCACAGTATCGGGAAAGGCAGCCAAGCTTGCCACGCCGTAAGCTACGGCCATCGCGTTGAATGCTGCTGTCGTGCTCATCCTATTGCCAATGACCCATAAAGGCCCGCCTGCTTAACTGCGTGATCGAAGATGCCATTCATTTCAAGATCGCCAGCTTTAATAAATTGTGCGGCCTTGTGCGCGCGTAACATCCATCCTTCATAAGCCGCCTGCCTCACGTCATAAATATTATCGAATTGCGCCCCATCTTCTTGCCAGGTCAAGGTATAGCCATCAACGCCCGAAACGCCGTCCCCAATTCGACCGCCTTGACCAATCGCAAAGACTTGACGACTCGGCCAAAAAGGTTCCTGTCCTAGAATTGATGCGCTGGCTGTAGCACTGCCAGCGGAAAATGATACTGTAGGTGCAGAGGTATAGCCTGTGCCACGATTCGTGAGCATCACATAGACCACGACTCCACCTGATAGAATTGCTGTAGCCGCTGCGCCAGATCCACCGCCGCCTGAAAATGAAACAGTAGGCACGGACGTATAGCCCGATCCTCCCGCCGTCACTGTCACGTATTGCACGGAGGATTGAGTAGTCGCCGCTGAAACACCAGAGACCAAACATTTATATCGATGGCCGTTTCTTACCGTCGGCATGACAATATCATTTACAAAGTAGGCGGTATTCGCCACCCAGGTGGAAGCCCTTTTGTTTCGATCCAAAATAACATCCACCTCACCCGTTGAAGCAGTGGTCGACAAAGTCGGCGCCACGGTTGGCTGTAACCATTCAGTCAATAGCACTAAAGCCGCTGTTCGATCTGTTGCATCCGACACCTTTCACGCGCCTTCCTGAATGAAAGTATGGTCTTTCCCACCCAGACGTTGCTGCGCTGTTTCAACGATCGCGCGGCAATGTTTCTAAAATCACGCTTGGCAATGCGTGGAATAATGTCTCACGCTAAGACAGCTCATTAGCTCAACTTAGTCCAGCGCAAAGTAACCGTTCCAGTGGCCGTAAGGTTCGCAGTATTGTTTGCTGCCCAGGTTGCAGCCGCATTCAGAAACACATCTTTGACACTTCCTGATTCATTAACCGAAATCCCGGTCAACGCTCCGGCTGTCGCAACGGAAGTCTTTGCAACTACGCCACCCGCAAGGTCAGGCGCAGTCTGCCCGGTAATGTAATCCTGAAATGTCGCAGTGCCGCTAAGCACGGCAATGGCACCCGTAGCAATTACTGACCCTACTCCCAGATTGGGCGTGTTAGTTGTACCCGCTGCCGTCAGTCCCAGCGACATATAGCTAACATGATGAAGGTGTGCTCCCGCAGGAAAGGTGAAAATCTTATTTCCAATTCCTAGAGCCGCAGCCGCACCTGCGAGAGCTCCAACGATAAAGTTAGTTAGCGTCAGAACGGTAGTGAAGTCCCGGCCATCGCCTATAGTTGAGATAGCAACAGTGCCCGCTCCCGCCGTACCGATCAGCGCAGTACCATAGACCTTCACAGCGCGCGAAATGTTTACGTCGCGCGGGTTAACTGTGCCGTTCCCTATGTCGTTGACGTTATCAGTTAATGGATTGAGCGCACCTGACGAGTTGATGATCCAACGCTCAGTTCCGCCGGTAGCAAAACCCAAAGCATTAGCTCCACTACTAAAGACTCCAGTATCGGGATCGCTCGTAAAACTATAGGTAGGCGCTGCCCCCGTGCCATCAGCGTTTGCAATCAGCGTTACCGTCTGGGTGCCGGTAAACGAATTTGCCGCATCCGTGCGCGCGACAGTTGCGGATGTTGTTGGGAATGTATAAGTCTGTGCATCCGTACCAGCGAACGTGATTGTATTATTTATCGTTGCAACCTTGCCGGTCGCAGTATTCACCCCAGAATAAGCCGCATGCCACGATGATGCTGTCGTACCGGTTAGCAAAATGCATGTTACTAAACACCAGGTAGAAGCACCAAGAACCTTCACGGCATTTCCACCTGAAGAGTTAATCGTCACTGCGCCAGTGCTATTATTGATAACCAAAAACTGAAAGCCTGTCTGTGGCAGGGTAGAAACAACGGGAAGCGTGACTGTCTGTGTAGTCGATCCGCTAAAGACTTGCACCATATTCGATGCAACAGTGAGGGTAGTAGTCCCAGCGGCCGTAGCGGTCGTGCTAAACCCTACAGCCAGTGTCTTAGTAGTTATTGAATTGAACGCACCCGCATCCTGCGTTACATCATCAAGAACAATGTCGCCCGCCGCCGAATCATCGTAGTTTCGGACAAGCAATTGCCCGGAACTATTTATCTTGAGCGTGATCGCGTTAGTATCTTGCCCGATCTTTAGCTCACTGACCGTCGTCGTTGTTCCGTTGTCCTGTATTGGCATTTTCCTTGTCCTTTCGCCACCCAAACGGGCGACCACGTTTCTTCTTGTCTTCGTAGAGATGCGCAGCCTTGCGCTCGATCATCAGTTCGGCCATGCCTATTGGAAACTCTACAACATCCCCAATAACCAAAGTCTGAAACGGTTTATCTAATTGGATTCTGATGTGATCCTGCATCATGGTGCACTCCCGCCCGGCCCTGTTCCTGCCCCTCGCGGCTTCTCTGGTTCTGCCACGGGTTTGCCCCATTCTGGCTTTTTCGCTTCGGGTTTCGCTGGCTCTTTTTTCTTCTTTGCCATTAGCTTTTAACCTCTACTTTCAAATCCCCGCCACATTCTTTCGGCTGGCCCTCCTCGTGATACTTCCCAACAAATTGATGTCTCGCCTCAAACGTTTTCGTGGGCCAACTAATCACATTCTGTAAATGCCCAACACTAACTTCATTAGCAAGCCTCACTTCCAGTCCCACATTCTCACAATTGCGCCAAAAAGAAATATCCTCATCTATATAATCCGTCTCCCATCGACCATCCTTATCCGGTATCGCTAAGAACCAGGGCTTCTTGAGTTTCGCCAGCGAACTTGCCCTAATAATCGTCAATCCAAAATGCCCGGTAGCAATTTTAGTTAATGGCGCATCAAAGTATTCTTTAGGAACCTGAGATTTGAGCTGCCCGTTCTCATCCTTAATCGTAAACAGTGCATGATTATTTTCTCGCTTCACCTGCACCGAAACAATAACGTCAACATCGTCATTTTTTACAATCAACTGACATAATCTGTGAACATGCGGAACAGAAAATACTGAGTCGTAATCGACCGTGATTATAAAATTTACTTCCTGTTCAACCGCTGCCTCCATTAACTTTGTAAGTCCTTGTCCCCAAAACACCCCTGAATGCCGCAGGACTTTAATTCCCAGAGGCATGAAAGCTTCTTGAATCGATCCGAACGTATCAGTCCATCCAAGTCTGGGGCAGGACATTACCGCAACGATCTTAATTGGCTTGTTCTCGTCCTTCTCTTCCGGGGTCTCAATTACTTTGACACCCGTCAGATTCAAACTCACAGGTAAGCGAGAACAATCCTCGATCTCATCTTGCCAGGATTGAATCAGTTGAAGTCCCGCAACCCTCATTACGCCCCGAAGAATGGGTTCGGTAAACGCGCAGCGATGAAAATCATCTTCATCCGTTTGTCCGCCAAACAACCACCCTTGCCATTTCGGATCATCTCTATGTAAGATAATCCAATCGAAGTTGGGTACTGCAATTTTCAAAGAACCGCCGGGCTTTAATACCCGCACCCACTCACGCAAAGCCTTTTCAACGTCCGCGCGCGCGAAGTGCTCTAGCACATGACTTGCGCGAACTTCATCAAAATAGTTATCAGGATAATTGAGTGGGTATGCTTCGCTGCCTAGTTTCCTATCAACGCAAACATACCCCTCGACTTCTCCGCCGATATTCAGTTTCACTTTCGGCTCCTAAAGATGAAACCTACAAGGTAACGATGTTACTAACCGCAGCAGTCGTATTAGCAATATTACTAACCGACTGTGCTGCTGCCGTATCATGCGAAACAGCTCCGCGACTCAACCGCCCAATGGCCCCTATAATCACTGTTGTCGTTGCATTCGTGATATTCAGAGCGACGTAGCGTTTGCGAAGGCGAAGGTCTGCTTGGAACTTTCCAATGGACGAGCCGAGCGTTGCTATAGCCCAATTCGCACCTACCGAACTACCGGTAAATGTGGCGAAGTTTGACACAACCGTCGTGTCACAATCCGTCAGACTTATTACGGTCAGCGTAGCCGCATTGGTAGCCAAAGCCCCAATCGAAACATACATTGTCAGATAGTCGTAACCCTTACGGTCAAATGACATCAAGGCTGTGCCCGCATTGGAAAACGACGCCGGTGGCAGATGGACTAATCCTTCATCTTGTGCGCTAATCATAATTGTTCTCCTTTAGGCTCCAGTCTTTAGAGCTACCACGGGGCCTGCCGTTGTTGACGTGCCAGGCGCGTGCATGTTGATATCAAACCGTTCGGTGCCACGAATTGCAATCTCATCCTCTGCAAAATTCAAGTGCTCAGAGAATGCAATTGTGGATTGCCGACGATCTCCCATTACCGTTGCTAGATTCAAATCACCCAGCAAGGCTGAAATGGTTGCAACTGCGGTCGCTGCTGGTAAAACCTGTGCGATGACCACTGGATAACCCAAGAATCGGGGATTGCTTGTCCCGCTCAGGATTTCCAGTGAAGTTACACCGCCGGCTGCCAGTGCGAGTTTTTCCATTACGCTTGACCAGAAGGGCATTGACACGAACCATCGACAATTCCCTCTGACCGTTGCGTATTGCGGAAGCTTGGCTTTCGTCGCGTTAAAGTCCGCGAGCGTTATTGCCGCCCAAGTATTGCCTGATGCTTGGGTGTTAATTCCCGCATTTGACGATACAGCGTTAATCGCTGGGGATACCCCAACAATCCCGCCATAGGTTGAGGTCCCGTCCCCAACAAACCCGGCGTTATCCTCTGCGTTCGCAAAGGCATAAGCAATTTCACCCGCAAGGTCGTCGCCAACATTGATGATTGAATCCTCATCAAGCTCGCTGGAATACTTTGCCAGTACAGCGAGCTTCTTAGCAATCAACTGAATACGGCTCCAACCTTTAGTTGATTCTGTGATCGACGCGTTCTCGCCAACATAATACGCCGTTAGCCCAGAAGCACGTTTCGGAACGACTTTAGTATCGCGGGCCATTGGCGTTACACGAACGTTCTGCCGGAATACGCCATACTGCTCTCGAAGATCAATCAAGGTAGTTTCAAACTCTTCTGGGACTAGATACCCGCCAGAAGTATTGACCGTTTCAACATGGGCCTTGGTTGCGTCTTCTCCACCATCGCTATACATCAACGGAATATCGTTTTCCTGGCAGAATTTACGCGCCCACGATTTACCGATTGACGCTGCTATGAAATAACCAAACCGTCCGGCCTTCTCAGCTGCGGACTTGCCGTTAGCGGTTGTATCCGACTTGAACGATTTCAAACCCAGCCCGGCACCCCAACTCTTCTCAACCCGTGCTAGTTCGGTTGCTTTCGTTGAGTGGGTCATCTTCGTAGCTGATTCTTTGTTTAGCTTTTCAAGCTCCGAATCGTTTTCGTCCATAAACGACTCCAACTTTTCGGCCTTGAGAGCTTTTGCGGCGAGGTCTTCGATTTCTACTTGCAAGGCTTCTGCGCCTTCGGCAAGCTTCATTTCGTCCTCGCTAATATCTGCATCAGGTTTCGCCAGAATCGCTTTAAGTGCTTTAATTGCTTCGCGCTTCTGGCTCTCCTGCTCTCGTAACTCCTGAGCTTTTGTCTTCATATCTTCTCCTATGCGGCTCCACGTAACAGAGTTAATCGAAGAGAACGCAACTTGCCCGGATCGGCCATCTTAGGTTTAGGCTCAGAAGCATCCATCAGCCCTTGCATTTCAGTTACTAGCTCAGACAAGGAGTCCATGTAGGCTTGTAACTTCTTGCGATTTGCTGTTGAAAGCATCCGGTTTTCTTTAGTCCGATTCGAGTGGTTGCGTTCCATTGCTTTTACTAACTTCCTCGCTGCGGATACCGCTAGATCGAAGGGTGCGTTGGCTTCCAACGCTTTCAAATAAAAATCGTATTCATTATTGCCATCTATAAAATCCTGAACTTGTTGAATCAAAACTGGCTTACTCATATCCGACATTTCAATCACTAATTCAGTTAGTTTAGCGGGCGCGTCATAAGGCTCTCCCGTTTCCTCGCTTGCCTTTGCTAGCCTGGCAATGTTGCAAACCATCTCACAGAACTTCATATGGAGTTCCCAATAAGACGGCTCCATTTGGGCCATTTCATCAGCGAGCATTCCTTTAACTTCCGGCCCACCATTACTAAGAGACTTTAGGGTTACAACATGATTCTGAGGTTCAGCAGGTTGAGGCGTTAAACTTACTTCTCCAATGGGCCAACGAAGGATCTCACCATTGCTTTTTATTCTCACCAAATGATTTACCGCACCCGTACTCCACCCCAACACACCAGACTTCACGAAATCAAAAAGCAGTTTTTGATAGTCATTAGCCATATCAAGGACGGTTTCACCAAAGACACCCAATTCATCCCGCGTGGTAGTGATTGCAGGTAAAACATAATCCCTGAGCTTGTCGAGGGCAGCTTTGATTTTAGGTGTAGCAAGAGTGGACTTAACGGGCAGGGGCTGGCCATGATGGAACATTACATCAACGCCGTTACCGTCCCTAGCACCTAGATATGTCTTATCGGTGAAGTACTCGCCATCGAGATCTTTATGCTCGGTGCTTCCGAATCGGATGATATAACCTCCGATCTTTCCATTATCGTCAAGGATTTTCAGTGCGTCACCGAAGTAAATTTTTGTTTCGTCCATTTTCGGGTTCCCCAAAAACGAAAAGTCCGCGCCAACCCTTTCGGATTAGTGCGGACGGTTCCGGTCAAATGTCGCCGGACTTGATTCGCGTTCGTTATGTCAAAAAGGGCGGGAAGCAGGGCGCATAGGTTTTGCCTTGCGGCATGGCCCCTTCGCCCCATGGAACTTCTTTCCCTGCTTCCCTAGAGAGGCGAGCGATTCATCATCAGTTCCACCTAGTGCGATCCCTCTCTCACCTCGCATCTCGCTAGGCTGTCTCTTTTAGCCTCTTCAAACTCTTACTCAGTCCCTCAAGTTGCCGCGCAACGCGGTCTAGCTCTCGCCGTACTGTATCAGATGACGCGGTTTTAGGTTGCTGTTGCCCAAAATCGTTGATAGTGACACTATAATCAACGGTATTATCCAATACCGGAGGCGAATCGCTGCCTTGTTGAAGTGGAGTGCTCATTCAATGTTGTCCGGCCACTCTGAGACGTCCAATCGCAAGCTTGCAGGCATGTCTACCTTAACCTCTCCCGCTTTAATCGCTTCACGTGCTATATCGCTCATTCTACTATACAACTGTTGTGAGGTTTCAACCACTCCTTTAAGTCTCGCATTCTCCAACTCTGCAAGCTGCCTATAGGCTTCGGACTGGGCCCACAACGCAGCATTATAATTTGCCGTGCGAATTGCTTTCTTCACCTGAGCCCGGCGCCCGCTGCTAGTCAGCCCAGAGAAAATCAAACACACTCCGCCGCAGATGCAGAGTAGAAAAGTAAGGATGAAAAGCAATGCAATAATCACGCGTAAATTTGGTGGTGATCCATTCGTGTTGAGATAGTTCCGTTCACGCTTGAACAAAAATCCTTCGTCAAGCATAGACTTCTCTTTCTATAGTTAGCGGCTCAACGTTTAAGTATGAAAACTCGAATGAGCAACGACAATTTCCTCCACAATCAAGCGATCCAATATCTGCGATATCATCTAGCGCAACATACTCTTCAGTTGCGGCATCTTCACATTCAGGGGAGACGCGATCATCGCCTTCTGTTACTCTCCTAACGCCTACGGCGCCGGAATCCCCTTCTCTGGCCTTAACGGAATTTTCGTAAGTTCCATAAACCGATTCAAGGTACATTCTAGCACGGCTGCCTGCCTGTCCCCAGATTAAATCCTCCATGCGAGTATCAATAATATCGCCAACTATAGAAGCCGCGACCTCGCTCGCAATTTCAGCTCCTATTGAGTCGGCAACTACCCCGGCGATGGCCTCATCAACGCTTGTACCCTCCATCAGCGCAGCCAACACACGCTGCTCAACCACTGATTCTAACCCGGCAGGAATATCAGCATTCCGGGCGATTAAACTTGCGGCATCAGCAGCAATTGATTCTGAGGACACTTGAGCCTGTAAAAGTTTGGCCTCGAAGTTCTCAAGATAAACCAATTCGGCCTTGATCTTCTCGGCTATTCTTTGCCACTCTCTTGCGCCCATTTTATCTTCACCGCCATAGGCGATGATCCCCGCCGTGCCGTGCATTACGGTAATTCGCTCTCGGAGCCATTCAAAGAACGCGGCAGTCGTAATTGCCCCAGCTAACAGCGCCACAGTCTTACTATCAATATCTTGCTGATTTGAGACGATATAATCATCGATTTCTTGACGAATCTGCGCAGCGG
>ORMF010053899.1_pt1 | contig 11685 bp, 10 predicted proteins | sample 1779871 | NCBI WGS metagenome assembly ORMF01 (sample SAMEA104232316, study PRJEB22302) | groundwater metagenome | biome: forest; feature: aquifer; material: groundwater | place: USA | collected 2011-08-07 | depth 5.4 m
ATGACCCCGATGCCCATCGTGTAGACCGGCGTCAGGTTGCGCCGGCCGAAGCGCTCGGCCAGCCAGGGACCCATGGTGAGAGCGGTGATGAGGGTGCCCACCTTGCCCGCCACCGTGTAGACCTCCATGGCCAGCAGGGCGATGAACCAGCCGCCGGTGGCCAAGCCAATGACCAGCGCGAACACCGCCGCCAGCGGTACCGTGATGGCGGTGGCCATGCCTACCGCGCCGCAGGCCAGCGGGCCCGCCGCCAACTTAGCGCAGGTGCGGCGCACGACCGGCCGCACCGGCGCCGCCAGGAACAGCAACCCGAACACAAACTGGCCAAAGATATCCTGCACGATGCCGATACCGTCCCCAAGCAGGTTCGAGGCCCGGAGCCGGAGCCGGTGCTCGACCTTGCCGGCGATCTTGGCCGCTGGGTCCACCTGCGCATCGCGCTCGCCCACGTGGCTGATGTTGCCCTTGATTTCGGCGCTAGGGCCAACCGTGAAGTTGTCGGTGTCGGTCGTGATATCGCGGCCCACCGAACCTTCGATAACCAGGACGTTGTCGATGGTGCGCAGGTCGTCGCCAATGCTGCCGCGCACCGTGAGGTTGGCGGCCGCTACCAGTGCGTCGCGTTTGATGGAACCGGTCTTGCCCAGGGTGAACGTACCGCCGGCGCCCAGCAGGTCTTTGCCCGCACTGCCATCGATCTGCACCTGCATTCCCACAGCAACAATGCTGCCCACGACCGCACCGGTAACGATGACGGTGGGGGCCGCCACCACAAGATTGCCCTCCACCCGGCCCGAAACCACCACCAGAAAGCCGGCGGCCACCACATCACCCTTCACGGTGCCGGCAATGTTGATCTCGCTGTCGAGCAGGTAGAGGTCGTCGGTTACCGTATCCCCGGCGGCGACCGAGGCCTCGGGGCCGGTGCGGATGTCGGCCGCCACCACCCGTTGCGCCAGGGCCCCGGCCGCGCCCAGCCCCAGCAGCAGCGCCAGCACCCAGCGCGCCACGCCGTTCCGAAGCGCCTTAGTCAGCATGCGGCACGCTCCTGCACGGGCTTGCGGCCGCTGCCGGCGATGTGCGGCCGCACCAATGGAAAAGCAGCGTCAAAGCTCACGATGTCGAGCTCACGAAACCCAGCCTGTTGCAGCATTGCTCCGGTCTCTCGATTGGGATGGCAGCCGTCGGCCAGCAGCCGCCAGGCGGGGGCCAGCGCGTCCTGCAACCGGCGGAGCGGCGTGCCCGCTGGGGCCGCCACGTGCTCGATGAACACGAACCGGCCGCCCGGCCGCAGCACCCGCTGCGCTTCCGCCAACACCTTAGCGGGGTGTGCAACAGAACACAAGACTAGGGTGGAAACCACCGCATCCATCGTGCCGTCCGCCTGCGGCAGCGCTTCGGCCACTCCAAAGGCCACCTGGGCGGCAATACCGTAACGGGCCGCCTCGCGCAGCAACGGTCCATGGCTAAAGCGGTTGGGTTCCACCCCCGTCCAGCGCACCGACGGCCGGTAGTAGCGAAAGTTCGCGCCTACCCCGGGGCCCACTTCCAGCACGTCGCCTTCCAGCGGACCCAGCAGGCGCTGTTTGTGCGGGCCAAGCGCTTGGTGCATGCGGTCGCCGCCCCAGGCCAGCGCCCACGCCATCAGGCGTTGACGCAGGCCCGATCGCACGGCGGCGGGCGGGCGCGGCGGCAAGACGGTCACGATGCTCATTGTAGCGTGCCGCGCTGCCTGCATTCACGCTGCCAGGTGTGATACTCCTCATACTTCCGTTGACCCAGCTTGCCATAACTTGTAGAATGCGCCCGAAGCAACCAAGGAACCCGCTTCTTGGAGGCGGGGCAATCTGGGCAAGCATGAGGTGTGAATGGCCGTCGTAGCTGCCATGTCGAATCAGAAGGGAGGCGTGGGCAAGACCACGTCCACCATCAACGTGTGCGCGTATATCGCGGCCAAGGGGCACCGCACACTCCTGGTCGACCTCGACGGCCAGGCGAACGCCACCAGCGCGCTGGGGTGCAGCGTGGGCAACGGCCCCTCCGTTCACGAAGTGCTGGTGCGCAGCATGCCGCTCGGCTCGGTGGTGCAACCCAGCAAGATCAGCGGCCTCGATGTGCTGCCCTCCAGCGCCAGTCTGGTGGCCGCCGAGATCGAACTGGCGCCGCAGATCGGCCGTGAGTTCAAGCTGCGCCGGGCCTTCCAGGAGATCGGCGATACGTACGAGTTCGTTATCATCGACTGCCCGCCGGCGCTGAACCTGCTGACCGTCAACGCCTTCTGCGCCAGCCGCTACGTGTTTGTGCCCGTGCAGTGCGAGTACATGGCGCTGGAAGGTCTGACCGAACTGCTCAGCTCCATCCAAATGGTGCGCGACAACCTGAACCCCCAACTCGAATTGGGCGGCATCATCCTCACCATGTTCGACAGCCGCACTTCCCTCTCGCGTGAGGTGGCCGACGAGGTGCGCCGCCACTTCCCGCAGACCTTCAAATCCGTCATCCCCCGCAACGTCAAGGTGGCCGAGGCGCCCAGCCACGGCATGACCATCATGGAATACGCGCCGGGGACTCCCGCCGCCAAAGCCTACGAAGCAGTCGCGGACGAGATGTTGCTGCGACTGGCGAAGAAATAGCGGAGACCGTCATGGCTGAGCACGACGATAGTCACAACGAGTTCGTGAAGCCGGGGGTGCTGGGCAGCCGTATCCGTGACGGCGCCCGCCAAGCGGCCCTGGGTCGCGGGCTGGCCATCCTGCTGCAAAACCGGGCGGAGCAAACGCCGGAGGACGAAGAGACGGCCATCGCGCCGCTGCCCTCCCTCGACATCGAAGACACCCCCGCGCCGCCGCCCGTGCCGCGCCCGCCCGCGATTGGCCAGCGCGCCTTGCTCGACCGTATCCAAGGCATTCACCGTGCGGAGCCGGGCCAGGCGTTCCAGGCGCTGTTCCAGGCCATGCAACCAGACGATGAGCACCCCCACGAGCAGCCCATTCCCGCGCTCACCCGGACCCAAACGCCCTCCCGCACTGCCGACCTCGACGGCGACCTGATGGTACCCATCCATGGGGCATCGTTCCCGCTGGCGCGCGACTTCATGGTGGTGATGATGGACCTGGAACTCATCCACCCCAACCCGTTCGTACCCCTCAGCCGCATCGACAAGGACGGCCTGGACCGCCTGATGGACAGCATCAAGGCCCACGGGTTCCTGCGCCCGCTGGTGGTCATGCCATCCACGCTGGGCAACGTGGTGGGGGCGCAGACCTACTGGCTCATCTCCGGCGAGCGGAGCTGGCAGGCCGCCCGCATCATGGGCACCAGACGGGTGCCCGTGCGCATCCACGAGGTGGCGCCGCGCGAGGCTATCCAGATGGTGCTGGCAGACGACTGGCACATCCAGCGCCTACCCGCCATGGACCGCGCCCGGCTCTGCGGCGTGCTGCGCGAGCAGATGGGCATGCTGGTCGACGAGATTGCCGAGCGGCTGGCCGTGTCCGAGCACCTGGTGGAGATCACCCTGCGCTACCTGGAACTGGAACCGGAGATGCAGGACAGCCTGAACAACAACCACCTGAGCGAGCCGGCGGCGCAGGCACTGCTCGACGTCGATGACCACGAGCTGCGGCTGGAACTCTGGAAGTACGCGGTACGCTACCGCTGGAATCCTGCCCGCATCGAGCGCGCCGTCCGCATGCGGCTGGAACGCGAGACCCACGAGAACGGCCGCCAGAACTAGCGGGTTATTGGCCTCGCGGAGCTTCCCGTTGGGGCTGCTGGCCCGCCTTCGTGTTCGGGGCGGTCACAGGTCCCCGAGGTTTGAACGCCAAGCCAGCTCGATGCGGGCATAGTCTTCATCAGAGAGTGGCGGCGCGCTAGACGCAGTGACCATCTCCTCGATTTGCTCCACCGCGGTGAAGCCGCCGAGCACGGTGGTAACCCCTGGGTGCCCAAGCAGGAACCTGATTGCGGCTTGACCCAGAGTGCGGCCTTCGTGGGCGAGGAAACCGAAAGTGCGTGCCTGTTGGAGCAGATGCTGGTAAGCATCGGGGTTCCGGACGACCGAGGTGCCTGCCAACCGATGCCGTGAGCCGTCCGCGAGCGCCTGATTGGTCAGCACGCCCCTCGCAAGCGGGCTGATGATCGCAATGCCACAGCCGTGTTCGGACGCGTAATCGATGATCTGCCCGTATTCCACATCCACCTGGAGCCCCCTGGGCTTGGGCATGCCGGCGGTGGGGTTCATGAGGTTGTAGGTCACATTCACCACCGCGAACTCGCCGCTGGCCACCACGGCCCTGGCCACGGGCAGGTCGAGCCCGGCAATGAACGTAACGCCCGTGAAGCGGATCTTCCCCGCCTGTTGCAGCCGGTGCAGGCCCTCGGCCGCCCCCTTCGGGCCTAAGAAGTCACCCAGCGTCAGCGGTATCGGCGACCGCAGGTAGTAGGGTATCTCGTGGTTCTGACGAGCGTCCCAGTCGCCCGCGCGCGCAAACACGGGGGTGTTTTGAATCATGACGCTATCCAAACAATCGATACCGAGGCGTTGCAAGCTCTCCTCTACCGAGTTCACCACGGCGCTCGCAATATCGCCAACATCGTCCGGCATCACTTCGACCTTGCTGTTGATGATCGGGCGGACCCGCAGCTCTTTGAAGACCCGGCCCAGATTGGTTTCCGACATCCGGTCGCCATAGCGAGGAGCGGTATCGACGTAGGTGATACCCAACTCCAGTGCCCGGTCCAGCGCCTTGCACTGCTCTTCCAAGGTCCCTGAAATCATCAGACCGGCGTTATCGCCCGCACCGAAGCCGATCTCTGAGATGCGCAACCCCGTCCGCTTCACGGTCCGATAGTTCATAACCTGCCTCGTTCTTGTGCGTGGTCTCTACTACCCAGCGCCATTCCCACTCTGTGCTTGCAGCAGCCGGCCACTCCGTCCGCCGGCGCCCAGCACCATGGCGGTCACCCAATCACACCGTCGGGAGAGAGAGTGCGGCGCGCAACTGCGCGGCTGCTTCCAGCAGCTTGCCATCGCCGGCAAGATCATGTGCCTGCCAAACCAGGCCGAACATGTCCTTGAGGACACGCATTTCCTGCGTGTCGTCGTCTCCCCGCACTCTGATCGCGGTGTCGAGCCGCCGCCAGATCTCGTCCAGTTCCATCTCCCGCAGCAACGTCTCCTGAAACGTCTTGGAGGTTTCCAGCCGCTCTGCCAGGCCGAGGAGCGTCTCGTTGGAAAAATCCTTGATGTCGACAAATTCACGTGAGTCCATTGCGTTGTGCTCTACTTTAGGTCTTGTAAACACCCGCTCTGCCCCGGAACGTGCAGACCCCCGCCAGCGCTTATTGGATGAGACGAATGCCCCCAAATGAGGGGCTGGCAGCCGGGGCCGAACGACTCCCGGTCATGCGCGTCAGTGACATCTAACGCTCATTGTGTATTAGTACTAATAGGAACGCATGTCAAGCGCCCTCCGAGGTAACCTTAGTAGGCAGGGCCCGCTTTAGGCGGCCTGCCCCCATACCTACTCGGTTGCTACTTCTCTCCTCGAACGGAGTGAGGCGCGGGGACAGATGCGGCTGGATCTCCATCGGCCGATGCGGCACTTGCGCCGCGGGCTATGAAGCCCAGGCGAGCGTTAGGTTCGGAGGCGGCTCAGTCCGAACATGAAGGCCCCTGCCGGAGTGAAGGCTCTTAAGAAGCACGGCGGACCTCTGTTGACAGCCATAGTGCTTGGGTTAGTACTATGCTATCGGCATGCCCGCTCGCATCATGCTTGGGCGCTGCACCCTCCAAGAGCAAGACCAAAGGCCAAGAACCATCCCAAGGGCAGTAGGTGTCAATGCTTCAGCTACCGGCCGCGGGCTTGCGGCATCTGCATTACCAGATGGTGCTTATTCGCCGCTTCGAAGAGAAAGTGGCGGAAATGTACACGCGCGGGAAGATTGGCGGCTACGTACACCTGAACATTGGTGAGGAAGCTTCGATCGTTGGCGCCTACAGTGCACTGGCCGAAAGCGATATCGTGTTCACCAGTTATCGCGCCCACGGCCACGCCATCGCTCGTGGCATCGAACCCAGGCGGGTCATGGCCGAGCTATTCGGCAAAGAGACCGGTGTATCCCGAGGCCGTGGTGGTTCGATGCACATGATGGACCGGAGCCGCGGTTTCATGGGCGGGTGGGGCATTGTGGGTGGCCATTTGCCCTTGGCCGTTGGCGCCGCCTTCGCCATCAAGTACCGGGGGGGCAATGAAGTAGTGGCGTGCTTCTTCGGCGACGGGGCTACGAACATTGGCGCCTTTCACGAGTCGCTCAATCTGGCGAAGGTGTGGCGCTTACCTATCCTGTTCGTCCTGGTCAACAACCAATACGGAATGGGAACTCCGATAGAGAAAGCCTCGGTGATGGCGACGCCTTATCTGAAGGCGCAGGCATATGCCATGGGTAGTGAACGGGTCGACGGAATGGACGTACTGGCCACACGCGAGGCGTGCGCGCGGCGCCTTGAACACGTGAGGGTAGAAAGCGACCCGTACCTTTTGGAACTGCTCACGTATCGCTTCAAGGGCCACTCGGTGGTCGATCCTTCCAGATACCGAGATGAACGGGAAGTGAAGAAGTGGACCGATGACGATCCAATCGGACGGTTCCAAAAGCGTTTGGAGGATGCTCACCTGCTTAGCGTCGCGGATGGCGATGCTGTGGAGCAGCGTGTCGAAACCGAGGTCGATGACTGTGTTGCGTTTGCCGAGGCCAGTCCATTCCCCGCCATCGCCAGTCTCTATGACCACGTCCTCTACCCGTAGTTAGGCGTCCGCACGTTCTTCGGCTAGGGTGCTGCTCCGGCGGCTCGGCGCCTTGCGGGCGGGGCCGGTTGACGCTGCGCGCAGCACGCCCACCGGCCGAAGCCTGGCGCGGCCGGGCCGCTTGCCGCCTGTCTGCATCTCTCCTAACGAAGCGGCCGTCTCGTCTTCGGCATAGCGGGCCAACAGCACCATACGGAGCTTAGCCAGCAGGTGTATCAAAAGCAGTTTTTCTTTCCCCGTCAGGCTCGCCCACAAGGAAGAGATTCGACGCAACTGTGGCAGCCGCACATTCAGCAGCGCCAGTTCCCCCTTCTGCGTTAGCTCCACCATCGTGGTCCGGCGATCAGCAGAGTCCGTGGTTCGCCGGACCAGGCCTTGCTTTACCAGCCCCCCGACCACCTGAGTCACGTTCCCCGAGGTCACATTCATACCAGCCGCAACTTCCCCGATGCTCAAGCGCTTATCCGGCGTGCGGTAGAGCAAACCGAGTACGGTAACCCGGGCCGGCGTCAGCCCAGCCCGCTCGGAGATGGGCGCCACCAGCGCATTCAGGGTGCCAAAGGCTCGTACCAACAGCGTGCTTGCTTCTAAGGCGAGTGCATCGTTGCCAGGGAACTCTTTATTCCACTCCTCAGCAGAGGCCCGTACCCATACTTCCCGTAATGAGCCATCTGGCGAGACAATGTATTGATTCATTACCGGCATCTCGCTCCTACGTTTCTTGGTGAGGATCCCAAAATGATCTGGGGGGGTTGCGAGCCGATGACGGTTCTAAACATAATTCTAGCACGTCTTCTTGACATGTGTAAATGTAAAAGGTATAAAATAATCCATATATCCGCAGTGCATCCCGTTCTACAAAGGCTGGGTGGCGTATATGGTACCTGACGATATACGCCGATTTTGGGATACCAGTCGCAGTGCATTAGACGAAACGCCTGCGATACCTCTCGTCGAGCCTTGGGATCCGCCAGGTGATCCCATGCAGACAGCGGCGTACACCAACGCTTACACACCCAGGATGCAGGCGAACGTGGCGCGTGGGTGGGTGGGTGACGCCGGGGTCATGTATTGGCGGGTCACGCTCACGTCCTTTGAAGGCGTTCGCATCCGCGGATGGTACATGACGCCTGCCGGAGAGCCCCCGGTCCACGGCTGGCCTGCGCTCCTCACGGTACCCGGATATTCAGAAACAATGAACTCCCTCGGTCAAACGTTGGTCCGTTTTGGCTACGCGGTGCTGGCGCTCTTTCCTCGCGGACAGGGCGAGAGTCGGGCGGAATGGCAACTCGATAGGGCCACTAAGCTTACCTATCACCTGACCGATCGAGACCGCTACTACTACCGAGGCGCCTACCTCGACTGCATTCGCGGGATCGACTTCTTGTATTCTCGCTCGGAGGTGGACCGGGAGCGAGTAGGCATGTTTGGCATTTCGCAGGGGGGCGGGCTAACGCTGGCAACAGCGGCGCTCGATTCGAGAGTCCGGGCGGCGGTCGCCTGGATCCCCTTCTTATGCAATTTCCCCGCAGCGGTGGACGTGACCAGTGCGCCGTACAACGAGCTGAACACCTACGTGACCGAGCATCCCGAACGTCGCGAACAGGTACTGGAGACCTTGCGGTGGTACGACCCGCTCAACTTGGTAGATGCCATCGCCGCGCCGACGCTCGTTAGCATCGGAGGGGCGGACGTTGTGTGCCCAGAGGCGACCGTGCTCTCGGTGTTCGCCCGCATCCGGTCACGTAAGACGCTCATCTATCTCCCCGGCTTAGAACACGGGCCATCGGTCGAGTATGCGGTTGAAACGCAGCAGTGGCTCGAACGCCACCTGTGCTGATCCTGCATGAACCGGCGTCCGTCTTTCACCCTGACGGTGACCCCGTCTGCTAGATTATTGCCTCCGCCTCCAGCTCTACCCGCCATTCCGGCCGTAGAAAGCCGTGGATGGCCAGCACGCTGATCGCGGGCTTCGACTCGCCGAGCATCGCCAGCGTTGCCTGCGCAACGGCGTCCGCATCCGCGGGGTGGCGCAGGTAGATCCGGGCGCGGACAACGTGCTCCGGGTTCGCCCCAGCCGCCTTCAGCGTACCCAGCACCACCTCCCAGCAACGCCGCGCCTGCGCTCCGGCGTCCGGGTCGGTATGTCCATCTTCCGACCGCGGCGCAGAGGTTGCGACCACCACCCGGTTACCCACCTTTACCCCGCGGCTCCACGGTTGGTCGGGCTGTTGCAGATAGTGAATGTTCTCACGGCCAGCAGAGACGTCAGCTTCCACTTCCATCTCCACACGCCAATCAGGCCGGTTATACTGCACCACCAGTTCGGTGAACGCGGGCTGGGCAACCCCAAAGGCACTGTGGTGCACCTTGGTCACGGCGGCCGCATCGTTAGGATCCTTCACCCACACGCGGGTGCTTATCACGTGCTTGAACTCCGCGCCGGCCTTCATGAGGGCCTGGCCGATGATTTCCGTACAACGCTGGGCCTGGGCCTCGGGATCGGGGTCGCAGGACACCCCAGCTTCAGCAGGAATGGGTGCCGTGCAGGAGACGTGAATCCGGTTGCCCACCTTCAACGCCCGGCTCCACCCAGCGGCCATCACCGAGATGCGCTCTCGGTGTTCTCCCACAACCGCCTCAGCCTCAATCTCTACGCTACAGCGCGGATCCAAGAATCCCGTCACCGTTAGGTTGGTGGTCGCCGGCTGCACGTCGCCCAACACTGCCGAGTGAGCGCGGGCAATCGCCGGAGAATCGCTGGGATGCCGCTGCCAAACCCATGTCCGGACGATGTCCTGGGGGCCGGCGCCGAGTTCCTTTAGAGAGGCGACAATTAACTCCAGGCATCGCTTGGCCTGGGCCTCCGGATCGGGGTCCCAGTGGCCATCGGGCCAGCTCGCCGCAGTCGATGCCACAGCGATGTGATTCCCGACCCGCACTGCCCGACTGCGGTTGAACGCGGACGTATCCGGGACAAACGCTGACTGGGTTCGCGAGGTTGTCATGACTGCTCCTTGAGCTTAATTTGGGCAGGAGAGGCGCCGGTCCGGTCTCGCTCGGTTCCACACCGGCGATCGATGAGACACCGGTTTGGTAGCCGCCGTACTGGTTACGTGCCCCGCACCAACAGGCGGCCGGTCGCCACTATCGTCGACACGCTGGGAAGCATGAACTCCTCCAGTGGCGGACTATAGGGAATGGGGGCATCGGGCAGGCAAATGCGGCGGACGGGCGCCTTGAGGTTGGGCACGCATCGTTCCGCCGCAATTGCCGCGACCTCCGCCGCAAACCCGGCGGCCGACGGACTCTCATCGACCACAATGAGCCGGCCGGTCTTCGACACCGAAGCCGCAATGGCCTCCGCGTCGAGCGGCTTCAGACAGCGGAGGTCCAACACGTCGGCTTCGATACCTTCTTTAGCCAGTTCCTCTGCAGCCTCCACGACGCGGTGCATGATCCAGCCAATGCCGGCGAGCGTGATGTCACTCCCCTCTCGCCGGATCGCCGCCTTCCCCAGGGGGATGCGGTAGGCCTCCTCTGGCACGTCGCCGGAAGTCCCACTGAGCCTGCCGTGGTCGACGAAAATAACGGGATTATCATCTTCCAGCGCCGTGAGAAAGAGGCCCTTCACATCGTAAGGGGTCGATGGCTTGATCACCTTGAGGCCGGGCACGCTCATGAGCCAGCGTTCCGGGTTCTGTGAGTGCTGCGCGCCGCCTCCACCGCGGAGCCCGGAAACGATCCGAATGACGATCGGGACGCACACTTGCCCGCCCGACATGTACCTGAAGGAGGGCGCCTCGTTCACCACCTGGTCGAAGCCGGACAGCATGAAGCCGGAATTCCCGGAGTCGCAGAACACCCGCCATCCGCCGAGCGCTAAGCCGGCGGCGGCCCCAAAGTAGGCGGCTTCTGAGGCAGGCGGCCGGAGTACTCGCCCTGGGAAGTCCTTGTCTATCGTATTCGGGGGATCAAACGGGCTGTTCATATCACCGAAGCTCACCATGCGCTTGTTCTCCCGCATGGCTATCGCGAGCGCTTCGGCCCGCGCGAGCGAAAATACTTGTTGTCTCATGCTGGGCTCCTAAGCGTAGACATCCTCTAAAGCGCGCTCTACCGGAGGGAATGGAGCCGACCGTGCCAGGTCAACCGCGCGTCTCACCTCTGCTCGAACGGCGGCATCGAGCGTAAGCAGTGCCGGCTGGGTCAACACGCCGCTGGCGACCAACTGACGAGCAAGCTTCGGTAGCGCATCCACCGCACTCCACGCTGCCACCGCTGGAGAGTCGGCCGCCGGGTGAGCCAGACCCAAATCTAGGGGTGCCCAAGGTAGCCCCGCTTTCGTGCTCTGATTGAGCGGCGCCCGATGGATCCGAGCCTCAATGAACGTGGGACTGGACTCCTTCCGGGCACGGGCAACACCCTCCGAAACCACGCGCCACACTGCCTCCACATCGTTCCCGTCAACAACTTCGGTTCGGATGGTGAAGGTGGCTACGTGCTCGCACAGGTCCGTCATCACCAGGCCCGATCGTCGCAAATCGTAGGGAAAGGCACTATTGTTTTCGCAGAGAAACACCACCGGGGCCTGCCACAGTACCGCCAAATTGATAGTTTCGTAAAAAATACCTTCTGTCGGTGTTCCGTCGCCCAAGAAGTCCAGCACCACCCGCCCGGTCGCGTCGAACTTTGCGGCCATCGCAGTCCCGACGGCCACCGGCATGTTGCCGCCGAGCATCGCCGATGCCAGCGGGATATTCAGTTCTGGCGCGGTGACGTGCAGATTGCCGCCCTTGCCCTTTCCGTACCCATTCGCTTTTCCCATCAGCTCGGCCAGGACCCGAACAACATCGGCGCCCCGGGCCAGCACATG
>ORMF010409900.1_pt1 | contig 11685 bp, 12 predicted proteins | sample 1779871 | NCBI WGS metagenome assembly ORMF01 (sample SAMEA104232316, study PRJEB22302) | groundwater metagenome | biome: forest; feature: aquifer; material: groundwater | place: USA | collected 2011-08-07 | depth 5.4 m
GCGCGTCGCCGACGCGCTGGCGACGCCGCTCGCCAGCGGGGAATGCTTCTACGGCATCACGCCGTTTCGCCATGCCATCGAGGCGCGCTCGCTGGACATCGTGATGATCGATCTATTTCGCGTCGGCGGCATCGCCAACTGGATGAAAGTTGCCGGCATGGCCGAAGCGTTCAACCTGCCGGTGGTGAGCCATCTGATACCCGAGGTCCACGTGCATCTGATTTCGGCCATCCCCAACGGCCTCACCGTCGAGTACATGCCGTGGTCGTTCAAGCTCTTCGAGGAAGTGCCGGTGCCGGTCAATGGCGAGCTTGCGGTGCCGTCAAAGCCGGGACTCGGCCTTTCATTCGACCGCGCCGCATTGAAACGGTATGCGGCGTGAGCAGATGGCGAAGCCGTATGACCAGTTTCGAATTATTGCCAAGAGTTCCGAATTCCGGGGACAGTTTACAGCAATTGACAAGAAGTATAAGACGGAGGCAGAATCTGCCGCAATGGCAAGAATCTCCCGAGTGGTCCTTCCAGACTTCCCGCATCACGTCGTGCAGAGGGGTGCGCGCGGGATGGATGTTTTCTTCTCCGCTGACGACCGACAGGAATATCTTAGCTTGTTATCTCGATCGGCATCGAGACACGCGTTGGATTTTCTGGCTTGGTGTCTGATGAGTAATCACGCTCACTTTGTGGTGGTGCCGCATCAGAGCACGTCGCTTTCAGCCACATTTGGCGAGGCTCATCGCAGATACACGCGTATGGTTAATTTCCGTGAAGGCTGGCGAGGTCATCTGTGGCAGGAGCGTTTCCATTCTTACCCGATGGACGAACGTCATTTGGTTGCCGCCGTTCGGTATGTGGAGATGAATCCGGTTCACGCGGCGTTGGCGAAGAACCCAGAGGACTGGGAGTGGTCAAGTGCGCGGTTTCATCTGGGGCTAAGCAACGGCGACTGGCTCGTCCGAGAGAGGAGCCTCTTCGGATTGGTGGATGACTGGCGGAACTATCTGACGGAGGCTGATGAGCGTAATAGTGCCAACTATGAATTGCATTTGCGCACTGGACGACCTTTAGGATCTGTTGACTTTGTAGGGAAGCTAGAACGATTAACGGGTATGATCTTGCAGCCCAAGAAAGGCGGCTGGCAGAAAGGCAAGAAAAGGAAATGAAGTATACTGTCCCCGGAAATTCGCTCTGTCCCCGGAAATTCGGTTGCTACTCGATGAATATCCCGCGCTAGGGTTTGATATCTTGCATGAACCATTCGCTCGGTATCTCGCGGCCCTGGCCTTTTTCCTTTGCGCCTTTGTAAGCGCAGTAGCCCATGGAGGCGAACTGGACGCCGGTGCCGACGTTGTTCAAAAAGAAAGTGATCTGCTTGTCGTTGGTTCGACTGGGGACTTTGCCGGCGATCAGATCGCAAATTTCAGGATAGCGGGTCCAATCGCGGGGCTTTTCGCGGCGCACGCCGGGCATATCGTCGATTATTCCAGGCGGTTGGTAGTGCTGGATGCCGCCGAATTGAGTGTGAATCGCGATGAGGTCGCATCGATCCAAGACGCCGAGATCGGTCTCGAACTCGCGGATCGAGTTGTAATGCATCCCCGCTTCCAGCCAGTCGAGCTTGATGACCGGACGCGATGAATTGGTCGCGCTGCAAATCACGTCGCAGCCGCGCGCGGCTTCTTCCGCGCTGCCGACCGGTTCGCCGGCAACCCCGGTTTCTTTTTCCATCTCCTCGACGAACGCTTTGCGGTGATCGGCGTTGGGGCTGTAGACTTTGACTTTCTTGATCGGCATAACGGCGGTCATGTAGCGGTAGTGGGCTTTCGCCTGCCCGCCGGAGCCGATCAGGCCCAGGGTTTGAGAATCCCGCCGCGCCATGACCTTCATGCCGAGCGCGCTGGTCACGCCGACCCGGGTCTGTTGAATAAAGCCGTCGGGCATGATCGCCAAGAGCTCGCCGGTGGCGGCGCTGAAAAGCTGGACCAGGCCGACGAACATGCCCTTGCCGGCAAGCGGGAGTTTTTCCAATCTAGTCGAACCGTGGACCTGTTGCTCCTGTACGATGTCGGAGGTGACGCGTAGCGCCAGCACGCCCAACTTTCCGACCCCGCCGTCCACCGATTTAAAACTGTAAGTGGAGTTGGGTAAAGAGTGGGGAAGATAGGAGTGGCAAGTCGGGCGATTGACCGCGCGGCTGGCGGCCTGCTCTCGATAGGATTCTTCCATAACGTCCAGGCATTCCCGAACAGTCAGCGCCGCTTTGACGTCGTCGTTGCTGAGAATGAGGGTCATTCTTTCCTCCCGCTAGATGTATTTATCCCTAACCGATCAGCGCGCGATTGTCCAATAATCGCGCGAAAAATTGACGAGCGGCAGGGAATGGCGTGGCAGCCCGGTTTGACAAAGTTTACCGGGAAATTACATGATGCGCGTATTCCTCAAGATCGCTCTTCATTGATCGAGCGAAACGGAAGCGAACTGAAAAGGAGCGCGACATGGACGTAAAACTGGAGCGGTTGAGCAAGGCGGCCTTCGCCGTGATCGGCGAGGACGGCGCGACGAATTTCGGGATCGTCAGGGGTGAGGACGGCTCGGCGCTCCTGATCGACGCCGACATCCGGCGCATCGACGAAATGGAGGACGCATTGAAGCAGGCGGAATGCCGCAGCGTCAAATATCTTTTCATCACCCATGAAAATTTCGACCATGCATCCGCCAACGACTACTTCGAGAAAAGGGGCGCGGTAGTGATCGCCAGCCAAGGCTGCCTCGATGCGCTGGCCGACGACGGCGATGCCAAATTCGCCGAAATGGCCGGCAGGTCGCCGGAGTTGTTTGAGCGCTACCCCGGTCTCAAGATGAGATTGCCGCACATCGTTTTCGCGACTGGATTGACTGTGAAACTGCCGGGCGCAACTGTCCATCTGCGCCATTACGATCAGAGTCACAGCCGCGGCGACTCGACGGCTTATTTTGCCGAGGAAGAAATCTTTTTCGCCGGCGACTTGCTCTACACCAACTATCATCCGGTCACGATCTACGGGCTGATCGACCGCTGGGCAAAAACGCTCGGAGAGCTAAAAGAAGTCCGCTATTCCAAGATCGTTCCGGGGCATGGCCCTTGCGGCGGGACCTTGGAGACTGGAAGGCAACAGATAGCAATCTTTCAACGGTACCTGGAAGCGTTCTACCGTCGGCTCGACGAAGCCAAGACCGGGCGCAAAAGCGAACAGCAAATCGTGGACGAGACCTACGAGGCGTACCCGAGCTTCGGCAAACGCTGGATGGTTAAACGCAACGTCGAGTACTTTTTATCGCATGAGCGCTGAGATCGAGCATGGCCCGACGCATCTGGGTAGCCGTCAAACCGCAAGCGCGCAAGGAAGAAATCGTCAGGCTCGCGGAAGGGGAATATCGCGTCTCGGTTCATGCTCCGGCTAAGGAGGGGAAGGCGAACGAGGCGGTGGTAGAGCTTCTCGCCAATCACTTTTCCATTACCAAGTCGGCGATCAGGATAGTTCGTGGCCAGTCCGCGCGCAGAAAACTTATCGAAATAAGTTAAAGACAACTTGTTTGCGCCGGCGGCGGAATCATGGCTTATTGAGGTTGTTCCAAATATCTGACTCTTCAGGCTTTCATGTGGGTAACATGGCCAACGCTGTCTCAACGACGAAACCCTTTCAAACCACGAAGCACCCAGAGCGGCAGGGCCGCAGCCAAAAGAAAGTTTTTACCACGAAGGTCACGAAGAGCACGAAGTTAAGAAGTTTAGAAACATCAATGTCCGAAACCTGCCTGGCCGGAGCGTGTCCTGAGCATAGCCGAAGGGTGTACTTCGTGGTGGAGACTCCCTTCACCATTTTCCCCACAGGAAAACCGGACTAGCCAAGTCTCTAAGGGATAAACGACTTGTCGAAAATCGAAACCACTCAGGCACTGAACGTGCCGTTTGTCGGTTGGGGCCGCTTGGCGGCGAACTGCACGGCGCATATGACCGAGCATCTTTTCAACGGCGTGATCGCGGTGGTTCTCCCGCTCATTACCGCATCGCTCGGCTTGAGTTTGGCGCAGGCCGGCGCGCTGGCATCGTCCCGCACCTTGATGGCGGGCGTGGCGAGTTTCCCGTCGGGTTTCTTCGCCGATCTGGCGCGTCGGCGCAACATTTTGCTCGGACTTTGTGTTGCCATGATCGGCTTGGCCAGTCTCGGCCTCAGCGCCGCGTCGAGTTTTCCGATCTTGATGATTTTTATGGCTCTCGGCGGTTTCGGCAGCGGCTGGTTTCACCCGCAATCCCTGGCGATTCTGTCGACGAAATACCGCGAACAAAAGGCGTTCGCCCTGGGAATCCATGACAGCAGCGCGAATCTGGGCGAGGTCATCGGTCCGCTCGCCATTGGACTCCTGCTCACTTTTTTTGACTGGCGCACGACACTGCAAATCTGGGCGATTCCGGGTTTGATTATTGGGATCGTTTACGCGGTTGCCGGCGCCGAGGGCGATGTGGCAGTGCCACGCGCGCGAGACTACCGGCGGGCGGTTTGGGAGGACGTGCTCAAGAACAAAACTGTTTTCGCTCTGGTCGCCGTTTCGACGCTGCGCGCCATGGGGCAAACGGCCCTGGCGTCATTTTTGCCGCTTTACCTGGTGTTGCACCTCAAGCTTACGGCGGGCGTCGCCGGCGCGTTGATGTCGGTTCTGTTTTTGTTTGCCGGTGTGGCCCCGGCGGTTGTGGGCTGGATCTCGGATCGCTTTGGCCACAAGCTCTTGATCGTTGTCTTCTCGACGCTCAGCGTCGCAACAATCGTTGCCATTCCCCACTTGGGTTCGGGCTTCATGCTTGGCGCGGGACTGGGCGCGCTTGGGGCGCTGCTCTGGGCGTTGCGGCCGGTCATCGTGTCGGCGGCGATGTCGGCGGCGCCGACACACCTTTCCGGCAGTATCGTGGCGTTTATCTACGGCGCGAACATGGGCGTTTCGTTTATCGCCCCGCTGATGGCAGGGCTCGTGGCGGATCGCTACGGTTTGCCCGCGGCGTTAAACGCCATCGCGATTTTTCCGCTGCTCGCGGCGACCATCTGCTTCCTCGTGGTGAAGCCAGCGGCGCAAGCGGGTAAATAGCACTGAGAGTTCAAGGTTCAATGTGTTTCGGAAGTTAACTTTGAACCCTGAACGTGGAACGGCCGCTGGAGGGCCAGCAGCGTGGTCAGCGGCGCCGTTTGCGCGCGGGCTTGCGCCCGGCTTTCGATTCTTGCGCTTGGGCGATCGCCTCGCCGCTCTGACCTTCGAGTTTGGGCTGGATATTGTCGTTGATCCACTTCTGGTCCCACCACTCCACCGGTAAAACCGCGACCCCATGCAAATAGACGCCATAGTGGAGGTGATCGCCCGCGGCTAGGCCTGTCTCGCCGGTCTTGCCAATGGCCTGCTGTTGCTTGATTTGATCGCCCGCTTTAACGTCGATAGAACTTAAGTGGGCGTAGAGCGTATAAAGTCCGAGGCCGTGATCGATAATGACGGTGTTGCCGTATATGCCCAGGTCGCCGATGAAGGCGACGGTGCCGCTGTTGGCGGCTTCGGCGGGATAATGCTTGGTGACGGACAGGTCGTAGCCGAGGTGGTAGGCGTTGTCGATCGCTTCGTTATTGTAGGTGTAAGTCCGCGCATCCGCGAAGTTGGCTTCGACTTTGGAGTTGCTCAGTTGGCTAAACGCGCCCTTCCAAAGGATCGACGGCGTGAACTTCTTGGTAATCTCGGCAATCTTAGCTTCGTTCTCTTTTCGAAGTCCCTTATTGACCCGAATAAAAATTTCTTTCGGGCTTCCCTGGCGCGCGCCGACGTCGATTAACAGTGGCGCGACCTTGCTCTGAATAAACTCATCATTGATAGCAATGGTGCTCTTTTTATATTTGACGTTTTTTAGCTCGTAGACAACACGCATTTCTCTGGTGTTGCCGGCCTTGTCAGTGGCAACCAGCATGGCCTTGGCATCCTCCGCGACGTTGTAGGGATGCGCGAAGAAAGCGACGAAATGATCCGGTTGCTCTTTGATTTGACCCTTGGCGCCAGGGAAAAAATAATTGCCGATTTTAACTCCGGTCGTTACCGTATCCGCGGACGGTTTGTAAACGATCATGCCGACGCCGCCGAAGTTGATGTAGCGGTCGTCGGCGAAGAGTTCGAGGGTGGGCGGGGTGATGTCGATGGTGATATTTTTTTGGATCACGGTTTCGTTGCCGCGGAAAAAATTCCACAGCGAGTTGTCCCGCGCGCTGACGCGCAGCACCGCCGGTCCTTCCTTGACGCCGGTAAGCTTCGACGACAACGCAATGGTGATCTTCTTATGCATCACCGGCTGGTCGTACTGCTCGGATGCCAGCCCATGCTCGGCGCCGCCGGAGGAGAGCGTCGCGGTAACCGACTTCAATCCGGTGCCCTGGTCGGTGATGGCGATCTCAAGGGGCGCGAGACCGAGGGCGTCGCTGTCCGGGGTGAGCTTGATCTCGGGTTTATGCCATTCGAAGCGCGGCCCCACGTAGTACGCACCGCCCAGGAGCCCGATGATAATAATTAGATAAAGGAAATTTATCGCCGGCCGATAATTTCTCGGAGGTCTGCCAAGTTCGAAAGCGCTCATGTTGGGTGGTCGAATATTGCGGGTCGTGAAAAGTTCGCTTCAATCAAAATAAACGGGCGCGCCAATGAAGTCAATCAAACGGCGGTCGGAAAGCGCGTCGGAGAAGCGGCGCGCGGCGAAAAAATTGTTGGCAGGGGAGCGATGGACGGGCCCACGAGGCAAGCTCAGAGCATGCCCTTATCGCTGAAGCTGAAGTAGCGGTCGTGGCCGATGACCACGTGATCGAGCACGCGAACGCCCATTACTTCGCCGACTTCTTTTAACCTGCGGGTGATCTCGATGTCTTCCGGGCTCGGAGCCGGGTCGCCGCTCGGATGATTGTGGACGAAAATGACCGCGGCGGCGGAGTCGCGAATGACCGGATTGTAAACTTCGCGCGGATGTACGAGCGAGGCGGTGAGGGAGCCCTCGGAGATTTTCACGTCGCGGATCTTTTTGTTCTTGTTGTCGAGCAGAACGACGTAAAAGAGTTCCCGTTTTTCCTTTGCCAAATTATCGTGGAAGTGGCGGTAGACATCTTCCGAGGAGCGCAGCGACTCGCCGACTTGCCACTTGTGATTCGCCACGCGCCGGGCGATTTCCAGGCAGGCTTTGAGCTGCGCGATTTTTGCCGGCCCGATGCCTTTGACGCTTCTGAGTTCGCTCACCGATGCATCGTCGATGCCTTTGAGTCCGCCGAATCGATGCAAGAGCAGGCGGGCGTGATCGATGGCGCTTTGCCCGGTGCTGGCGTTGCCGTTGCGCAAGATAATGGCCAGGAGCTCGGTCTCACTCAAAGCCTGGGGTCCCTTGGAGAGGAGCTTCTCCCTGGGCCGATCTTCTTCCGGCCATTCCTTGATGGTTTGGTATGAAGCCATGCGCACCTCGCGGTGGTGGATGTTCAACGCGGTATTTGACTGTCACGAGCCACCGCATCCGTTTACCACACTGCGGGGCTCAGTCCAACACTTTCAATGCGAGCCCTTTGAGGTATTCCCCTTCGGGGTGGTGCAGGCTTACGGGATGATCGATGGGCTGACCAAGACGTTTGACGAGGCTGACTTTCCGTCCGGCGTCCACGGCGGCGCCGAAAACGACTTTTTGAAACAGGTCGGTGGAGAGATGTTGCGAGCAAGAAAAAGTTAAAAGATACCCGCCGGGGTTTAAATGTTTCAGAGCGTGGAGGTTGAGAAATTTATATCCACCCGTCGCGGCTGTCACGTCCCCCCGCTTGGGCGCCAACGATGGCGGATCGAGAACGATCACGTCGAAGGTTCTGCCGCATTCCTTGAGATAGGCAAAGGCGTCGCCCTTCAGTAATTCTCCGCCGTCGGGAAATCCGTTGACCGCGAAATTCTTTTCGGCAAGCTCCAGGGCGGGGCGGGAGGAGTCGATGGATATCACTTCTGTTGCCCCGCCGCCGAAGGCGTAGACCGAAAAAGCTCCGCTGTAGGCAAAACAGTTGAGCACTGCGCGTCCCCGCGCGATCGTCGAGAGAAAGGCGCGGTTGTCGCGCTGATCGAGGAAGAATCCGGTTTTTTGCCCGCGCCGGACATCGACGAGAAACTTATAGCCATTCTCTTGGATGGGGATTGTTTCAGGCGGTTCCGCTCCGGAAACCACGCCGCCAAAGGGCTCCAAACCTTCTTCGTCGCGCACTCTCCCTTCGCTTTTCTCGAAGATTCCATGGACAGACTCCAGAGCCGAAAGCGCGGCCGCGATCTCGTCCTTGAATAGCTCCAAGCCCGCTGTGAAAAACTGACAGACAAGGAAACCGGCGTACCGGTCGACGATCAAGCCCGGCAAGAAATCGCCCTCGCCGTTGATCAACCGGTAGGCGTTGGTCGTTGTCGAAAGAAAGTCTTGTCTAAGTGCCAGCGCTTGCGCGATCCGGCGCGCAAAGAAATCGCGGTCAATAATTTCTTCCTGCCAGGTAAGCAGGCGAACGCGTATCTGCGACTTGGGATTGTATAGGCCGCGGGCGAGCCAGTTTTTCTTGTGATCGAAAACGTCAGCGACGCCGGCGGCTTGTGGATCGCCTTCGACGCTGTCGATGGCGCCGGAGAAAACCCAGGGATGGCCGTTAAGGACGGGACGTTCGCGGCCGGATTTGAGGCAGAGGCGTATCATCGCGAGCTTGAGACGGTTTGAACGTATGGAACGATTTGAACGTTTGGAACAAAACCGCTCAGCCCCGATTCAAGCCGTTCAAGCAGTTCAAACCGTTCAATGAATTTCTGACGCTTGAGGTTACTCTTTTCGGATGAACGTTCCGCTCTTGCCGCCGCTCTTTTTGACCAGGCGGATTTCGCCGAGGGACATTTCCCGGTCCACGGCCTTGCACATGTCGTAGATCGTAAGCCCGGCAACCGCCACCGCGGTCATCGCTTCCATTTCGACGCCGGTCTTGCCGTCCCCCCGCACCGAAGCTGCGATCTCCACGCGGGCCGGCTTCTGCGCCGGGTTAAGCTCGATTTTCACCGAGGTGATATTGAGCGGATGGCACATGGGAATGAGTTCGGACGTTTTTTTGGCGGCCATGATGCCAGCCACACGGGCGACCGAAAAGACGTCGCCTTTTTCGACTTTGCCTTTAAGAATCAGCTCCAAGGTCTCCGGGCGCATGCGAATAGCGCCGCGCGCGACGGCGGTGCGGATGGTGATATCCTTATTCGAGACATCGACCATGCGCGCCCGCCCTTGATCGTCCAGATGACTAAGTTTCGCCATAATCCGGTTTCTTTCGGTTGTTGAGGTAAAGATCCTTCGCTTCGCTCAGGACGACGATCTTGATTACGTATCCGGCCCAGCCGTCTACAAGCATTTTTGGCTATCGTTTGGTTGGACCTTGCTTTCTGCCTCGTCGTTTTTATGTTACAGAAACCGAATGGATAAGAAAAGTCACCATCGTGTTATTATTCTCGGCTCCGGCGCGGCGGGCTTGACAGCCGCCATCTACGCCGCCCGCGCTAATCTTAAGCCGCTTGTTATCGAAGGGTCGCAACCCGGCGGCCAGCTAACCATTACAACCGACGTGGAAAACTATCCGGGCTTTCCCAAGGGCATCATGGGGCCGGATTTAATGGAGGAGTTCAAGAAGCAAGCCGTTCGCTTCGGCACTGAAATGCTCTTTGGCGAAGTGACTTCCGTGAATCTGAAACAGCGGCCGTTTCAGGTAGCGGTCGGAAAGGAAAGCTACACCAGTGACACGTTGATCGTCGCCACCGGCGCGACCGCCAAGCTCTTGGGAATCGAGTCGGAAATGAAGCTCATGGGCCACGGCGTGTCGGCGTGCGCGACCTGCGACGGATTCTTTTTCAAGGACAAAGAATTGGTGGTCGTCGGCGGCGGCGACACGGCGATAGAAGAGGCGACGTTCCTGACAAAATTCGCAACCAAAGTGGCGATCGTTCACCGGCGCGACAAATTGCGGGCCTCCAAGATCATGCAGGACCGCGCCGAGAAAAATTCCAAAATCTCGTTTGTCTGGGACACCGTCGTCGAAGAAGTTTACGGCGATCCGAAGGCGGGCGGCGTCACCGGCGTTCGTTTCAAGAACGTGAAAACCGGCAAGGCCGAAGACTTCAAATGCGACGGCCTTTTCATCGCCATCGGGCATGAGCCCAACAGCAAACTGTTCGTCGGCCAATTGGAACTAAACCCGAGCGGATACATCCTCACCTGCGACGGAACCAAGACCAACATCCCGGGCGTGTTTGCCTGCGGCGACGTGCAGGATCACGTCTACCGCCAGGCGATCACCGCCGCCGGCACCGGCTGTATGGCGGCCATCGACGCGGAGCGGTTCTTAGAGAATCAGGAGTCCTAGTTTTTTGATGCAATCTGAATAGATCCATGCCTCAGTCGCCGGCGTGTCGCTCTGACCGACAGTCACTCTCATTGACAAAACGTGCAAATCGAGTTCAAAAAACGGTACCCTCCGTTCCTTTCTTCTCTTGCAAGCTACTGATTTGTTGGGATCTTCTGCTCCGGCATGTGGTTTGCTCATGTGGGAGATCTGAGAGTTATAAGCTATGTGGAGTCCGGAAAACATCCTCAAAGGCAGAATGGGAGAGGCTCTCATTGATGAGTTATTGTCAAACTCTGGAAACACCGTGTACCGGTTTGGTTACGAAACCGTTCTCCAGAATCTTACCCAAAGTGACCGCGAATTCGACCGCGAAACCGAGACATGGCAACAAATCAGTTGTGCCCCCGACTTTGTGGTGGTGAATCAGTACGGAAAACCATTCTTCGTCGAGGTCAAGTTTCGTTCTAGCCTGCGACATCATGTTGACGAGTTCATTCGCGATCTAAACAAAATCCAAAAATTCTGGCGCGCTAAAGTCGTTGTGGTCATTCCGGAAGAGCCCTACTTTCGGATCATGAATCCGCCTTATATCGATGGCCGAGGGAATCTAATTTTTAGCAATTTGGAGGCTGACCGAGATCTAAATGTGTCCGGCGAAGATTTGAAAAAGTTTTGTTCGTTAGTCCAAAAATATTTTGATAAGCGCTCTAACGGGGCCATGGCGGGCAAGTAGCCATGGCTTCCCACTCCGTTTTCGTGTTCTTGTTCACCCCCTATGTATCGAGAAGTAAAAACAACGAGCCATGGCGACCTTTAAGCAGCCCCAAGGTTTTGTCGAGTCGAAGTGTGGGTAGGCCGCGAAGATCTGCCGCGAGGAAAATATGAGGCTACATACAAGTCTATTAATTTTCATATCTTTTATTTTGTGCCTTGGTTGTTCACCTGAACGAAAACAAGAAAGGGCTCTTGATCCCGCTACGGGACCGAAAATCAACCAGCAAAGCTTTGAAGGCACAAATCGGGCAGCTAAAGCAATCGAGAGCTCAATTGCCGTCGGCGTCAACTACATAAAATTTCAGGAGTTACTTCAAAACCTGGCTACTGAAATCTCAATAGCAACTGACAAAATTAAATCCCCGGAAGAGAAACAGCTGTTACTAACCTACTTATGAGGGTGGAGTTCTCATCGATTCTCTCCACCTCTTACGCCCGCCATTATGGCCATCGATCCACTTCTCTGTCAGCCGATCCAGCTCGTCCA
>ORMF010358537.1_pt1 | contig 11684 bp, 8 predicted proteins | sample 1779871 | NCBI WGS metagenome assembly ORMF01 (sample SAMEA104232316, study PRJEB22302) | groundwater metagenome | biome: forest; feature: aquifer; material: groundwater | place: USA | collected 2011-08-07 | depth 5.4 m
AAGGAACCGGCTCCGGCGATAGGCGAGCGAAGGTGCGCGGGTCTCCCCATAGGTCCGATTGACCAGCACTGTGTGTTCCTCACCCTTGCTCCTCCCGACCGTGGCGAGGCCGCGGATCACTGTGAGGATTCCGCCGTCGTCTGCAGTAGCCCCCAACAGGTGGAGCACCTTCATCGCCGGAAAGGCACCTCAACCGGCGGCTCCAACTCAACGGGCACCTGGGCCTGCAACCGTTCACGGAGCAAGTTGCTGCAGAGGATCAGGAAACCCGCCTGCAACGCGAATGTTTTCATGGCCCACTCGCTGTCCCCTTGAAGGAAGAGGAAGCTGATCACGTTTGTCACCCAGACACTTGCTACCAGGCCGGCAGCACGAGAGAAAATATCCTCGCAACCGTGTGCTCTCAAGTGCTGGATCATGCGCCAGGCGATCCGCGTGCCGGCATACAGAAAAATCAGCATGCCTAAGGTGCCGAAAAAGCCCATATTGACCATCATCCCGACGAGGCCGTTATAAAACGTACCCTGGTTGATGTGAAACATGATCGTCGTGCTATCCCAGTTGTTGGAATAGTCGTCCAGGTAGCGGGAGAAACCGCGACCCAACCAGAAATACTCGGGGATCATCGTCAATCCGATCTGAAAAAGCGTTTTGCGAGCCCACATCGTGCCGCTAGCGTCGATTGCAACCTGCGCGTCCACTTTTAGACCAGGCAGCATGGAGACAGCCCGCTGCGCCGCCTGAGGGAGCCGGTCGGATGTCAGGTAAATCGTTCCGATTGCCAGCGCGACCACCACAGCACCCACGAAGACGTGCCGTCTCGTCAGAAAACGACACGTCCAGGCGTAGATCAGGAGAGTAATGGCGAGCGCGACCACGATGGCGCGGTGGCCACTTAACAGGCTGCCTACAAGAATCGCCGCCGTCAGCGGCAGCAGCCAGAAACCCTTCTGAGAAAAGAAGCTTTTCAAGCTGTAGCGGATCAACAACACGAAAACGAGCCCCTGACCAACGAAACCGAGGGACTGGAACCGTCGAACACCAAAGTGCATGCTCTGGATCTCAAAGTTGAGCGCGTCATTCGGCAACTCGAAGAATTGCAGCAAGACCAATAGCGGCGTCGATGCTGCGGAGAACACGAAATCGGAAACCAGGTACGTCACGGTCATCAGCCATTGCAGCGCGTAGAGCCGCACAAAGGTCTTCTCCTCAACCCGGCAGGCGCTGAACAGCAGCGGAAAAATCGCACACAAAAACTGCTGGAAGTAAAGCCGCCCACCCATTTTTCCTGAGCCCAGGATGCGTAGGCCGAAGCCACGCATCAACATGGTAATCGCGAGGACAACGCAGTAAATCGCGATGCCGGCGAAGAGCCACCGGTTTTCGCGCAGCGTCTGGCTAAACCTCAGAGGGTATCTCCTCAGGCTGATCGAAATGGGCAACCCCGTCCAGGCAAGCATCGCCGCGAACTCCCAGAGATAGGGGCGCCCGGGCATGTAGGGGAGGATCAGAGCGGAGCTGAAGGTGGCCGTCGCCAGGTACAGAGACAGGCGTGTGTGGTAAGGCAGCAGGACGAGCCAGCCGAACCCGGCGACAAGGGCCGCGATCGCAAACTGGTCCATGGCCAGCAGCAGCCCGAGGAGGAGCGCCGAAATGGCAATCACCCCGTACCAAAACAGGGCGGCCACTTGCCTACTATCAACCGCATTTATCATCGTGTGTCCATCTAAGAGCCGGTCCCACCGCTCGTGCCATTCGACCCTTGCTGCGAGCTCCGCGTTCAGTGCAGCGACTTATGTGCCAGATGTTCCCCGTCCCATCAACCATAATCACTCGGAGCCGCGGAGAACGCCGATGCGACGAGGGCAGCGTCCGGTATGGCCGAACTCCGCCCCGTCACAGGGGTGCGTATCATCCACCGTCAGCCCACTCCTATGAGATTTGGTGGGAACCGGGCTGCCCGGTTCTTACTTAAGCTCGAGTTGATCCTTATTGGGGAGCGCGGGAAACGGCTTGTGCGGCTCAGTCTGGTACCAGAAGGCAACGGAGGAGATGTCGTCCTGGAGAGGCAGGTAACGGCCCCCAGACATCCAGCCCAGAGCCTGAATCGTGACCTTGAGGTCCTTCTCAAACCGGATGGGATCCGGTATGTGCCAGCGGTAGAGGCTGAACCGCTGTTGGGCATCGTAAAGCCCGTCGGGCCGAATCACCTGGGGCATCCCGGTATAGGGCGTCGAGAACTCCTGATAGCGGGTCTTGCCATCAGCGCCTTTGCCCTCGAAATCATAGGATCCGCAGAAGTAATCCTCAGTTCCGGTTCCACAAATCGTCGGGGACTCTTTGTCGCCGTCGAGGAAGAACTTAATCTCGCCCTCGCCCCACCACCCATTGTTATGAGCCCCGTAGGCCATATAGGTGCCCACATACTGGCCCTGCCCTTCCACCCCGTCCAGGATCGTATAAACGCCCTTGTACGGCAACGGGTTCACACGTCGGAACTGGGCGTGGAAGTAGGCCGCATCAGCCGGAACCTCGGTCAGCGTGTAGTTCACCTGATAATAGAGGACCATGTCCTTGTCGTCGAGGTTCTCCATGGTGATTTTGGCTTTCTTCCGGAACGGCATCTGCCAGTAGGAGTTAAAGGCGCACCGGGGGTTGACGCACACTGGGACGGATGAAAACAACGCGCACCGTTCCCAGTTTCCCCACGCGCTGCAGAAAAAGTCCGCCATCGGACATTCGACGGAGGGTTCGGTTTCGCCATCCCAGTAGAAGCGCAGGACGCACCACCGCCAGTTACACACAGAAGGGGTCATCCAAATGCTCTGGATCGCCCCGGAGCCGTCAATTTCGGCCAGCGTGAAGGTGCTCTTGGCCTTGATGTTCACCGAAGGTGAGACCTTCCAGCCGACACCGAGTTCGCGTGATGCTCCTTTTCCCGTGCCTTCAGTGGCCAACGCGCCTTTGCCCTTTTCCCCCGTGAAGTTCTCGGCGCTGATGGACCGGGACTTCGCCTTCGAGAGGCGGGAAAGATTTCCGAGGTTCGAGTCAAGGCCGTTAAACTCGCCCTCCGCAGCGGCGGCGGTCGGAGCAGCGCACCAAAGCAGCGCGAGGGCTGCGACGAGGAGCAGTGAGATTGGTTTCATAGTGGTGGTCATGGGCCGGGAATGTAGCGGACCAGGGGGCTCATGGCAACACCAGACAGATGGCTAAAACTGGTCGGCCCGCAGCACGGCCGCGACCTCTTTGACGCCGGCCGCCAGAAACCCGGCGCGGTCTACCGGAATAGCCAGGTCAAAAGCGGTGCATATACCAGACTGGGCAGGTAATTCGCGAGCTCGACCTTGCGCAACTCCAGGATCACCAGGGCGACGGAGAAGAGGATCAAGCCCGACGCAGCCGAGACCGGGTCCACCAGTCCTCGGTTCTGTAGCGCCGGGGCAAGCGCCTGTATCCCGAGTGTGAGCGTGCCCTGATAGGCCACCACCGGCAGCACAGATAACACCACACCCCAGCCGAAAGTCCGTGCGAAGGTCATGGTCGCCAAGGCATCCATCACGGTCTTGATGACTAACGCCTTGACCTCTCCGTTAAGCCCCTCCTGCATGGGGCCGAGAATGGCAAGCGGGGCCACGCAGAAAAGGATGGTACCAGTCACGAATCCCTCGCTCATCCGGCTTTGCGGGGCGGACTGAGCTGCTTCGAATCGTTCCTTCGCGAACCGCCCGAGGCGGTTGGCCCCCTTTTGAAGATGCAGGAGATGTCCAGTAAATCTTCCCAACATCAGGGCCAGCACGACCACCGCAAACTGCCGTGCGACCTGGAGGAAGGACCCATGGAGGCTCGTCCATGTCATGCTCAGGCCAATGTAAACGGTGAACGCCCCCAGAAGCACTTTCAGCCGCCTCTGAACCGGCGCCGAGAGCGTCTTAGGCGCCGTCAACCCTAGAATGCCGCCCGCAATAATCCCTACCCCGTTGATGAGCGTCCCAATCACGGTCCTGACTCAACCATGCGTCGGACGGAGTGCATAGCGCAAAATCAGGCATCACGGCCTCGAAGGTGGGGAAACCGCTCCCCTGGAGGCCCCCCTACTTGATCTTTTTGGCTCGCATCCCCCCCTCACCCACCGAAATGACGGCAACCTTGTCCAAGCCTGTCGATTCGAACTCACACTGGACGTCGGTGGTCTTTGCGAAGAAATGAGTCGGTGACTCGGCGAACATAACGAAGCGAACTCCGCTGAACTTCATCAGCAACTGCCCGTGTTCGCGGGTTACTTCGACGAGGTCGTTGTCGCCCCTGTCATAGGTGCCAACGTACCCGTCCAGGAGGGCGCTCGGAAACGTGAATTCTTTTCTGCTCGCTCTGCCCAGCTCTCGGACCCAGATATTCCGGTATCTCACGGGGTTGCCGTGGTCCTGCAAAGAGATCGGCTGCTTCTCCGGGTGCGCCCGATACGGAGCGCGCTCGAGCCATCCCGTAGGTCCGGTCAACTCGACATTCTGCTGAACGAGGACACCGTTATGCAGAACGGTGATCCGGACCGGCGATTGCAGTTTCCCCTCAGCATCGAAGCGAGGGGCCGTATAGAGGATGTCGTAGGTCTGCCAGCGACCCGGCGGGCGCGAGGCGTTGACCAGCGGAGGATACTGGCAATAGACGGAGCCTGCGGAACCATCGGCATAGGTCTTGCTTTCGAACGAGTCGAGCACTTGGACCTCGTAGCGGTCCAGCCCAAGGAAGACTCCGCTGTTCCCGCGGCCTTGGCCCACGCCCTCCGCCGGGACCGGAGTCGCCCATTCCACATGCAGTTGGCAATCACCGAAATTCTGAAGGGTCCGCACGTATCCGCTGCCCCGGACGCACTCCATGAAACCGTCCCGGACGATCCATTTGGTGGGGGAGCCGTCCAGACCGACCCACCGTGAAAGATCCTTGCCATCAAAGAGCACTACGGCATCTGAGGGCGCTTTGCCTGCCTGTTCCTCCGTGCTAGCAGTCCCGGGGTCGACAACGGGCGGCATCGGACGGGTCCGGTCGTGCGCCAGCCAGTTAGGGTCAGGCTGGGCGAGACAAGACCATTGGAGTTGGATCAGGGCCGCGCCGATCAGGGCCGCGCCAAGGAGGGTCGCAGTCGGAGAGGATGCGTTTCGAGTGTTCATAGTGACCCTCCCTGTGTGAGCCAGTTCCGCCCGCAAGTCAAACAACAACGACCAACCAGGAGCCTTGCCCGCAGCCAAAAGCCCTGAGCGCCCGTTACATCCAACCGGCCGTTCGGGGCCCCCGCTTTCCTCCCCTGCCCTCGTCTTCGTTCGTGATAGCGAAAGAGCATTGGCACATCGCACGCAGGCTGTTACAACCAGCAAATGAAAAATCCGATCCTCCTCTGGCCCATGGTTCTCTTTGTGGGCCTGAGCCAGAGCCCGTGCTTCCCAGCGGAGACTACCGACAGCGCTACGCTTCCCAAACGCCTCAAACGCCAGGATTCATTCCTTGGCATCCATTTCGATTTTCATGCCGGAGCCGACTGCACGCAGATCGGCAAAAACACCACGCCTGCGATGGTGAACAATATCATCGACCTGGTCCACCCTGACTACCTCCAGATCGACTGTAAGGGGCACCCCGGTCTGTCGAGCTACCCTACCAAGATTGGGAACCAGGCTCCGGGGTTCGTGGGAGATCCACTTCGCGTCTGGCGCGACGCGACCGCCAAACGCGGTGTCGCGCTCTATATGCACTATTCCGGGGTATGGGATTCCGAGGCCATCCGCCGGCATCCCGACTGGGCCGTGGTGAACGCCGACGGCAAGCCAAACCCGAACGCCACGTCCTTCTTTGGACCCTACGCGGACCAGTTGCTGGTGCCGCAACTGCGGGAACTCGCGGGGGATTACCACGTGGACGGGGCTTGGATCGACGGTGAATGCTGGGCGTCCGTAGTGGATTATAGCGAGCCTGCGCTGAAAGCGTTCCGCGAGGCGACGAGCATCCAAGATGTCCCCCGCAAGCCCACTGATCCGCACTGGTTCGAGTTCATCTCCTTCAACCGCGAGGCATTCCGGCGCTACCTCCGGCATTATATCGCCGAGGTAAAGAAGACAAACCCGGAGATGCAGCTCTGCAGCAACTGGGCGTTCAGTGACCACATGCCCGAACCGGTCAGCGCTCCGCTTGATTTCCTTTCGGGCGACTACTCGCCGGAAGACAGCGTGAACTCCGCTCGTTTTTCAGCTCGATGCCTCGCGCGGCAAGGCAAACCGTGGGATCTAATGGCCTGGAGTTTCACTCACCACAACGGAAAGAAGGGATCGAATCAGAAACCTGCCATCCAGCTCCAGCGGGAGGCCGCCCTCGTCCTGGCGCTGGGCGGTGGCTTCCAGGCCTACTTTCAGCAGACGCGTGACGGCGCGATCCACGAAGAACGGATGCCGGTGATGGCAGAGGTTGCTGCGTTCTGCCGTGCCCGACAGGCCGTCTGTCATCACGCCGTGCAGGTGCCCCAGGTGGCTCTGCTCTACTCGGGAGCCGCGCATTACCGTAACAGCCCGGCCCTCTTCGGTCCCTGGGGTGGGGATGTGGACGCGCTCAAAGGTGCCTTGCAGGCTCTCCTCGAGAGTCAGAACTCCGTGGAGATCCTGGGTGAACACCACCTGACGGGCCACATGGCGGACTATCCGCTGATCGTCGTCCCCGAGTGGGAGTATCTGGAACCGCGGTTCAAGCACGAACTGGTCACCTTCGTGAAGGGCGGCGGCAGCCTCATGCTCATCGGGCCAAAAACAGCCGCGATGTTCCAGTCCGAACTGGGCGTCACCCTGGACCCGGCTCCGATGGGGTCCGCGGACCAGCGCTTTACCCACAACGGGCAGGCGGTGACCATTCACGGTCTGGCGCAGGTGGCGAAACTCAGCTCGAACGCCAAACCGTTCGGCCTTTTCGATAGGACCGCAGAGCAAGGCGCATCCCCTCCCCCCGCGGCTTCGATCACAAAACTAGGGCGAGGGAAGATCGCAGCCACCTACTTCACGTTCGGCCAAGGCTACCTGGCCACCCACGCCAGCGCGGCTCGGAACTTCCTGAACGAGCTCGTGCGCGAGCTGTTCCCCGAGCCGATCGTTGAGGTGAAGGGTTCATCCGACGTGGACGTGGTCGTCAACCGGCTAGGGCGGAAGTTGGAGGTGAACCTGGTCAACACCAGCGGGCCGCACACGGACACGAAGGATCCGATTTTTGAGAGCGTCGCCCCGATCGGCCCGCTCTCCGTCGCGGTCCGCCTCGCGAACCGCCCACACAAGGTGACACTCGAACCTGGCGCTAGGCCCCTCGCCTTTGATTACCGCTCGGGCCAGATCCATGTCACCCTGCCTGGCGTGGACATCCATGACATCATCGTGGTGGAGTAGGCAAATTGGGCCGCACCGTGTGCTTGACGTGAAAGGCGAAGGGCCCTCCTAAGATGCGGATTCTGTCTTCGCTCCTGCTCGCCGCCCTCATGCTGGCGACCGTCCCGCGGCGGGCCTGTGGCGAGAGCCTCCGGCCTCGAGGCGGGAGCACACCAAGCGCACCGTCCAAGGAAGCGCCCCATTTTTCCGTGAAGCAGGATCGGGATGAGTGGTGGCTGGTTTCGCCTGACCAAAAACCGTTCTTCTCTCTCGGCGTGTGCTGCGTTGAACCAGGCTCCTCGCCCTCTACTATGGATCCTGAGAACCCAAGCTACAGCGCCTGGAACCACTATCGCGACCCCGTGGAGTGGGCTGACGCCAGCCTTGCTCGCCTCAAATCGTGGGGATTCACCACCGTCGGCGGCTGGAGCGAACTTGGGACTTTACGCCAATCTTCACGGCAGGCTCTGTGGATGACTCCCGTCCTCCACATCGGGTCCACTGCCGGCGCTCCGTGGTGGGACATGTGGGACGCGAAAAATGTTGCGCGCATGGACCAAGTCGCTCGAGATCAAATCCTTCCGGTGCGGAATGACCCGCGTTTGCTGGGCTACTACAGCGACAATGAGCTCGGTTGGTGGAATGCCATGCTATGGAAAATGACCCTTGAACAGCCATCCTCGAGCGGACAACGGCAACGCTTAATCAAGCTCCTGCGCAGCGTGTACGGCAACGATTGGCAGAGGCTCATGGCCGATTTCGAGGCGCGTGACGCGACAGGCTGGCGTGAGCTTCAAAAAGGCGGCACGCTGCTCTTGAGGCCCGGTGGCGAGGGTGTGCGTGTCATGCGCCAATTCCTAAGCCTCCTCGCCGGCCGCTATTATCAGTTGATGCGAGACATCATCCACAAATACGACCAGCGTGCCTTGTTCCTCGGAGACCGTTACCAATCATTCTATTACCCCGAGGTCGCCCGCGCCGCAGCCCCGTGGGTGGATGCCATCTCCAGTAACCTCAACGCGAACTGGAGCGACGGGACCTTCATGCGCTGCTATCTCGACACGTTGCACGCGCTTACAGCCAAACCGGTGCTGATCAGCGAATTCTATTCCACCGCCCAGCAGAACCGAAGCGGCAACCGGAACAGCCGCGGCGTGTTTCCTCTTGTCCGCACGCAGGCGGAACGGGCCGACACAGCGCACCGTACCCTCGACGCGTTGCTAGGCCTGCCTTATGTCGTCGGCGCCGACTGGTTCCAGTTCAGCGACGAACCCACCCACGGGCGCTACGACGGCGAGAACTTCAACTTTGGGCTCGTGGACATCGAGGATCGCCCCTACGAGGAACTCACACGGGTGTTCGCATCTCTCGATCCTTCGGCCGCCAAAGCAAAACCCCGTGCATCTCGCCCTGACGCTGCTGGCGGCATCCCGCGCGCGCCCAGCGATCCGTTTGCCGACTTTCAGCCGCTTCATGCCCTGATGCACTGGGACCGCGACCGAGGGTATGTAAAACCCGTGTCTGAGTTCCCGCTCGCAGACCTCTACATGTGCTGGAGCCCGCGCGCGCTCTACCTGGGTGTCTACACCCTGGAAATCATAGAACCGACCTACTACCAAGGCGGCGTCACGCCGAAGGCGGATCGTACCCTCTGGACCGTGCAAATCAACCAAGGCGGCCAAATCCATGCGCGCCTGGGCGCAGACCGCGAGCCACTCGTGAACGATTCGAGTGTTCGGATTGAGAACCTATCCGGGCCGGCAATGAACGTTCGCATCCTCGCCGTCATGGAGCTGCCCGCCAGCCGGTTCGGAGTCGGACCGTTCAACGTCGGCGACGCGGTCGAGCTCTCTAGCACGCTCCTCACGCACTTGCAGGCGTACAGGGTCGAATGGAAAGGCCGCTTTACCCTCGCGGAGTGAGCCGTGGCCCCCGCGATCACTGACCTCGCAGGCGAGGACCCTCGTCCAATCGGAGGACACCGCGGTCGCTCCCCCGGGGCCCTGAACAGCTCACACTTTGGAGGTCTTCTGCGTGAGTTCTTCAACGAACTTGAGCGCTTTTCGGGCGTCCGCAGTGACGTGGGCGGGATCGCCACGTTCCAGGCACTCGACAATCAGTGGGCCGTCGGTGAAGCCACCCTTCCTCAGGTTCACGAGCACCTTCAGGAAGTCCACCTGGCCCGCGCCTGGATTAAGCAGAACCTCCTTCGGAAGCTTGAAGTCCTTCACGCTCATACCCACCACCAACCCGTTCACGGTGGCGGAATCGACCACCGGATCGAGCGTTCCATCTGAGTAGTAGAAGATGTTGCCCGGATCGTACCAAAGCCGAAACTGTTTCCGCCCGATTTGCTCGATGATCTTGCGGCACTGAGGACCCGTGGCATTCTGACCGCCATGTGGTTTGACACTCAGTCCGACCCCCTTGGCCTCCGCGTAATCGCAGCATTCTGCGACCACTTTGTAATAGCGATCGAACAGTTTTTCGTCGGTCGTTCCGCCGAGCAGCAGGTTCGGGCAGGCGCAGATTCCACAATGATCGATGAGCTTCTTCAGGCCCGCCACACCGGTCTGCACAGACTCGCCGACGGGAAGATCGCCCCCGTAGATCGACAGGGCCTTGAGCCCCCGCTTCTTGATCTCCTCGCTGATCGCTGCGACCTCGTCCGACATCGAGTCCACCGTGACCAGGACCCAGCCTTTGCACTTGGCCGTCATCAGACCGACGTGCTTGAAACCGGCTTCCGCGACGCCGTCGAGCGCAACCCGGTACTCGAACTGATCCCACGGGCGGGTATAACAACCGATCTGCCAACCGTCACCCGCCCTGCCCTCGCCCGCTGCGAGACCGTGAAGAGGGACCGTGATACTCGCGGCACTCGCCGCGGCCGCGATCTTCACAAAATCGCGGCGACTGACTCCCGTTGTGCTTTTCATACAGAGGCGATTCAGGCCCAAGGCCTGGCTGCGTCGAATCAATGCATTTGGATTGCGCAGGTGCCGAGCCCGCCGCGGTAATAGTTGAACTGCACATTGGGGTGCTCGGCCAGAAGAGACATCGGAACGGCGGTGTCCACGAGGCGCTTGGAAATCATATACGGCGTAAGGCGCTGGCCGAAGGGGTTGTCGTGGTTTCCAGTGTGCCAAATCGACACCTTCTCAGCCTGCCATGTTTCCACCGGACCGACGCTGATCGCCATCCCCGGCACAAGCGAAATGTTGCCACCACCGCTGGTTCGGGCGTTTTGCGCCACCGTGAGCGGGTGGAGCTTTACGACGCGCGTGGCCAACTTCCGGTACTCCGCTGGCGACGGCGGTTCTTCCCTGTATTTTCCAGTGCGCTGAGGCGGGTCATTAAACGCCCAATGCTTCACGTCGCCCTGGCCACCCTGCATCACGGCGCATCGGATACCCGCACCCCAGGTCTTCCGGTAAGGCGCTGTGTCGGCTTTCGGAAAGTGCAGGTTGGTATCCGGCATACGGAGTTTCTTGTTCATCCGGTCAAAGCAGAGTTCACGATCGGCGCGTTCGAAGGACAACGGATGCGAAACCGGCATCTCTTTCCCATCCATAAACCATTCGTCCATTCCCCAGAAATGCCCAGAGCGGACGTCCAGGCCCAGGGCGTTAACGACTCGAGCGACCAGCGGCAGTTGCTCGGTGGGCCCAATGGGGCCGCAGATACCAACGGGGTTGTCATCGGTACTTTGTCGCCACGCCTCGACGTACTCGAGCGCCTCGGCAAGGTAGAGGTCTTCGAGCGTGTCATAGAGCACGACCCTGAAGCCAGGCCGTGATAGCTTTTCCAGGTCGCGCGGTGTAATGCGCGCGACGGCTTCGATGAGGTCCTGGGTGAGCGTGGTATAATCCCACCAATCGGGGGCGATGGCACTTAGGCGGCGAGGCATGGCTGCTAGGGGGTTAATAGATGATGGTTTCTAGTTCAAACAGGGCCTGCGTGAATTCCGTGTGCGATTCTAGACGCCGTCTGGCATGGCTCACCGTTCCGCGCAAGCGGCTTCGTGACCACCTGGGCGGTAAGCGCAGTAGATCGCATAAGTTGACGTCGCCGACTCTGGCTGCTCCGCCGGAAAGGCGCAAGTCCACAAGCGTTCGAATTCGATCTCACCGGGCCTGTGCGCCCATGACCTGAAACTCCTGGAAGGCGGTGTTTTCCCCGCCCGCGGTCGAAGTCACCGGGATGATGGCCCAGACCAGCCAGCGGTAGGCACCCAGAGGCTTGCCCGTGCTCCGTCGCACGCTCGTGGCGACGAGGTCCGTGGCCGGCGATCTA
>ORMF011875237.1_pt1 | contig 11682 bp, 9 predicted proteins | sample 1779871 | NCBI WGS metagenome assembly ORMF01 (sample SAMEA104232316, study PRJEB22302) | groundwater metagenome | biome: forest; feature: aquifer; material: groundwater | place: USA | collected 2011-08-07 | depth 5.4 m
CCGGCCGCACCGCGTCACTGCTGTAGATGATTCTCAGCCCGCCGCGATCGAGGTCCTCGAGTGCCTCGGCGAGGGAGCGTCCGGCGAATCGTGTAGCTCCGCCCTGCTGGCCGTATGCCGACGCGCCGGCCAGGATGACACTGGCGACAGCCAGGGCGTGGATCGATCGGAGGACCCGTCTCACGTCAGTTCGTCGTGTCGCCGGCGCCCAGCCAGATCCGCAGCACGCCATTCTCGAGCTGATGCTCCACGCCGCTGGGCGGCAGCATCGCCGAGAGCGCTTCTTCCGGCGTGAAGCCCTCGATGGAGCCGTGCAGGACGATCGTCGCCGATTTCCGCTCCAGGTCCGCGTCTGCAAACCGGATCCGCCAGCCGGTCTCTCCGGCGATCCAGTCCAGGAATTCCTTCAACGATCGTCCTTCCACTTCGAACGGGTTCGCCAAGCCAACGGCCCACTCCCAGTCCGCTCCATGCAGCGGTACCGTGCGCCGCACGACGGCGCCGCTCTCGTCCAGCGTCAGCTCGTCCCCGGATTTTGCCTCGTGTGAATCGCCGCTCTGCGTCAGCTGGACGAGACCGTCGCGGACGCGCACCCTGAGCGCGGAGGTGTCAAGGCGGACCTCGAAGCGTGTGCCGATATCGCGCGCCACGCCAAGCCTGGTGCGGACCTCGATCGGGCTCGAGTCACCGGGACCGGAATCAACGTAGATGGCACCCCGCTCGAGGACCAGCGCTGTCTCCGATACCAATTGGAGCCGGGTCCCGTTGTCCACCCTCACCGACGTTCCATCGGTGAACCGCAGTGCCGCTCGGCCACCCATCGTGGTGTCGAGGGCCTTTCCCGCGCGAATGGCGTCGCCCCCCCGCCACGACACCGGTGGCGTTGCGGCGGCGTCCAATCCCGGCCCCTGACGCACGGTGCCGCGCAGGATCTCCACGGTTGCAACGACGGCTGCCGGGCTCTCCGTCGCCGTGCCTCCGTTCATCGCCAGGCGGACGCCGAACAGCACCAGCGCCGCGGTTGCCAGGGCGGCAATCGACCAGCCAATCGTGGTTCGCTGCGAGTGGACACGCGTCTGCCGGCGCCACTCCGCCTCGACCGCGGCCCTCACGCGGAGCACCCGTTCGAGCGGGACCGCTTCGCGCGGCCCGGCCAGGCGCAGCAGCTGTCCGATGTGATCGCTCTCCTCTGGCAGACCGTTCTGGAGGAGACCCTCATCGCGTGTATCGGTCATCGTTCCCATGCCTCGGCGCCAGCGCAGATCGCCGCGAACCCGTCGCGGAATGCCTGCCTGGCGCGGGTCAGCAACGACTCGGCCGCCTTCGGCCCCATGTTCAAACGGGCGGCGATGTCGCTGACTGACAGCTCCTGGAGATACTTCCACTCGAGGGCATCGCCGTAGCGCTGCGGGAGGCTGTCGAGCGTGCCCTGAACGAGTCGCGCCAGCTCCCGCCGTCGGAGCTGCTCGTCGGGGGCATCGAGAAACGCTGCGCCGATCGATTCGAGCGCAGCCCGGATCTCCGGCGTGTCTTCGATGAGCGGCGTCTCGTGTGCGATCCGATGGTGCCGGCCGTGCCAGGCACTGATCTCATGACGGCAGAACGTGCAGAGCCACGTGAAGAGCGCCGCCTCGCCGCGATATGTGGCCAGCTTCGCAATGGCCCTGCAGAGCGTGGCCTGCACGACATCCTCCGCCGCGTCCGCATTGCCATCGAGCCTCGCCACGGCAAAGCGATACAGCCCTGAGAAGTACGTCTCGAAGAACTCCTCGAACGCCCTGTCCTCGCCGGCGAGCATCCGGCGAACGAGGGCTCTGTCGCTCTGGTACAGCTCGGACATGGGAGGCCCGATCAGTTTCGGCGTGCCGGCAGCGAGAACATGACCCCGATCTCGGGCGCCCAGTCCGTTGCCTTCGACGTCAACCCGAATCCGTTGTTGAACTTGAAGAACATCCGATCCGTGATGTGCCACTGCAGCTCGGTGATGAGCTCCACTTCGTCCTGCGTGCCCTCGATGCCGGCGTAGACCCGCCACGCGGGTGAGAGGCGTTTGAGGTACTCGACGGCGTACTCACCCGCTTCGAAGGTCGATTCCTCCCTCGAGTACTCGCCGGCCGCCCGGAACGTGAACGTTCCCAAGCGCGATCCTTTGATGAGACCGCCACCGATCTTGAACTCCCAGTCAGGGGTTCCAAGTATCAGCTTGTCTTGCCCGTTTGGCGACACGGCCTCGAAGTAGCTGAACACCTCGGGCCGGCCCTCATTCTCCTCGAGCAGCCGCGCGCGGACCTGTCCTTCGATGTCGCCGATTCCCGATTCGGTGATCTTGCCGGGCACACCCGTGCGGTCGTCCGGAGACTTGACCAGGCTGGCCTGCATGGCGGACGCCTCGAATTCGACCGCCAGCCAGTCGGTGACGCCGTAGCCGAGGAAGATCAGTTCTTCGGTTGCACGGAATTTACCGCGGAAGTCTTCATCCAGTCCGAAGCCGAGATCTGACGGCTTGTACTCCTTGTCGTTATCGACGTAGCCCTCGAAAAACGGGTAGACCAGCAGCTCGCCTTTGCGGATATAGGTCCCGAACATCGACGTGAGCTGCCCGGTCCCGCGGTCGCGCAGGTACACAGGGAGGTTCTGATCGGAGGCCTGGCTCTGAGCCTGGGCCTCGGCGTGCGTGGGAAGGCCCCAGAGCACGCCCCCGCCAACGAGAGCGGCGACGAGTGCAGTTCTGAGCAGTCCGCTGGTCATGAGCCCTCCTACCGGCTACGGGGTGTGGGCCAGTCGGGTTGACCGGCGCTTGACAGTAAGAGGGGGGGCACCGGCTGAATCCTTCGCCGCTGTGAAAATCCCATGACAGTCCTGATTCTGGCCACGGCCCACGCCGAAATACCGCTAAATGCCCGGAAGGCTTCCAGCCGCGACCACCACGCCGGCACAATCGCGACGGGACTTCATGACGCGTGTGGGTGCCGCGGCGGCCGCCATGACCGTCCACCCCTCGCTTGCGCCGTGGCTGCACGCGGCGCGGGGCAGCATCACCGTGACCGGCAGCACGGGCATCGACATGCTGCGCCTTCTCGCGCGGCCGCTCGACAACAACGTCCTGAAGCTGTTTCGGGTGATCGCCGATCCGCTCAGGAATCGCCTGTACGTCGCCGGCATCATGACGCAGCATCTGGCGGTGCTCGACGCGACCAGCCACGACGTGATCGGCACGATTGATTCCGGCATTCTCGGGAACGCCTACAAATACCTCGCCCTCGATACGACCGCGAACCGGCTGTACATCCGCGACGGCATCAATCACGAGCTCCTGGCTCTGGATTTGAACACTGGCGGCAGAATCGGGCCCGTGTCGATCCCCGAGGGGGAGATCGGCGACATCGTCGCCGATCCCGTGCGCGGGCTTGTGTACATGACGACGACGGGCGCTCCGGGCTTCCGTACATTCGAGGGCACGTCGCTGGCATCGGTGTTTACCAGCACGGCCATGGGCAGCGCGCTGCCGTCCCTCGTACACGTCACCGAAGAGGATGCGCTCTATCTGCTCGACGCCACCCAGGGCACCGGGCGCATCTACCGGATGCGGCTCTCGGATCGGTCGATCACGAACATCTCCTTCAGCGTCACGCCTCTCGGGCGGCCGAGTACGCTCGCGTATTCCCGAGCGGACCGGCGGTTCTTCGTCTGCGTCGCTGGTCAGGGCATGCTCGTTCTCTCCGAGACGGGCCGGGTGGAACGCACCTTGACGCTACCCGCGCTGGAATTCCAGGACATGGCGTTCAACGATCGGGACGGCCGTCTGCTCGCGTTGTTCACGGAGCGGCCCGCCAACGGCGAGATCGTCGGCAGCGGCGGGCGGCTCTGGTCGTACGACGGCCGGATCTGGGCGGAAATGGCGGCGTTCGGCTACAAGTCTCACAGCATCGCCATCAATCCGGCCACGGGCCGGTTCTACTGCCCCTCGGGAGACGAGTCGAAGGTGTGGCACGGGGCCTCCAGCAGTACGGCCGTGAGCGCGCTTCGCCTCGGCGACAGCGTTGAGCACGTCGTGCCTTCCTCCGGCGCGATGTTCATCTCCAGCCGCCTTGGCGGCAGCTACGTGTCCGCCTACGACCCCTCCACGAGGACTGCGGTGGCTTTCTCGACCGGGATGTGGCCGGCATGCATCGCCGTGGATCCGGCCAATCGCTATCTGCTCATCCTCAACGCCTGGGACAGCACCCTGTCGGTCTTCGAGCTGCCGGCTCGGCGGCTGATCGCCACGATAGGCATCGGGTTGCCGGTGGGCACGACGGACCGGCTTCCGGATCTCGCTGTCGACTTCACCCGGGGGTTGGCCTACGCCGCCTATCCCGAATTCGGCCAGGTGGCTGTGATCGACTGGCGCACCGGGCGCGCGCTCACCCCGATCACGATCGACGGCTTTGTCGGGGGCGATGTCGGTGGCGGGCCGAACCAGATGCAGGTGGTCCTGACCGAAACGAGCGCGCGCCTGCTCGTCCTGTCGCCGACGCTTCGACGCCTCGATGCCTACGACATCTCGGCGACAACCCCCTCACGGATAACCCAGACGCAGGTATCGATCGCGCAAACCAGCGAGCGTGTCGCCTGGAAAACCCTCTTTGTCGATGCGGGCCGCGATCGGGCCTTCGTCGGCGCGGATATCTTCGACGTTCGTACCGGCCGCACGGTCGGCACGCGCCTGGCCAGGGGACAGCGGGTGTTCTCGAGCGACGACACGCGGGACGTGTACTGGGCGGCGAGCGTCGTGGATGAGGTGTTGTCTGTCTACACCTTCGATCGATCGTCGCTCGCGCAACTCGACTCACGCACCATCGGCAACACCGACTACCTGGCGCCGGATCTCGCGCTGGACGTCGCTCGCAGCCGGCTCTATGTCACCCACCTCGCGGCGGCGCGGATCGACGAGTACCAGTTGTCCGCCTGACGTCCCCTTGAACCTTGCGCGGGGCCCATCGCTAAAATTGAGGCATGGCCGGGCGAGAGTGTTACCACTGCAAACAGCGGGTCGAGGAAGGTGAGGCGCACGACTGTTGGACGACGACGGAGGGGGCGCTCACGCAGGATCTCTCGGAGGACCTGCAGGACGCCTGGGAGCGGCTGCGCGAGACGCTGTTTCTTTCGGAGACCAGCGGATCTACGCCTCACACAAGTCGATCATGTTCTCGCGCACGTCCTGCTACTTCTTCGTGCGTCCGAAAAGGACCTTCCTCGAGGTCTGCGTGTTCCTGGGCCGCGCGCTGAAGGCGCCTCGAGTACGACGTATCGTGCCGGCGTCGAAGTCCAAGTTCGCGCACCTGATTCAGATCAGGCACCGGGACGAAGTCGAGGCGCCCGTCACCGCCTGGCTTCGAGAAGCGTATGAGCTGTCTGACGTGCGGGCTTCAACCGTCGGCCGGGCGCGCGCCACGTCAAAGCCGACATCCAGACAGAGGAAGACAACGGCCGCGCGGAGAACACTGGCTGCCGGCAAATTGAAGCGGCGGTGACTGGAAGGCCACCCCTCGTCAGCGGTCCGCGCTCAGCAGGCGCACCTCGCGCGGACGAAGCGCGCCGGTCACCGCGTAGAGCAACACGTGGGTGTCAACGTTCAGCATCCCACGTGACTCCAGTGGAGAGGATCTCGCCCGTGATCTTGATCTTGCCCGCGAGGGATCCGATGAGACTCGCGGAATCCGAGGCGAACGGAATCAGCTTCGCCACCGGCTTGCCGCGCTTCGTAATCACGATTCCATCGAGATCAACCGCGTCGAGCAGAGACAGGCATTGTTCCTTGAACCGTGCGGCGCCGATCTGTTTCATGGCCAGATTATACGACTGGTCATCATCTAAGGCTATATCCATCAAGGCCACGCGACTAGTATGGTTCGTGGGTTGCTCGAGCACCGTGAGCCTGAGTACCGGCGAACCGGAACCGACGCACTCGTGCAACCCGAGAACCGCGCTCACGCCTCGCAGGCGCCCTGCCCTGGCGACCTGAAGTTTAGAGCGTCAGGCGAAGCTCCCCCAGGATCTGCCGCTTCACGACATCACCGAACACGTGTTGCTGAATCTCGCGATTGAGCAGATTCGTCACCGTAAGCGATGTCGTCATACGGTCACCTGACCAGCGGACACCAAGCGCGGCGTTCACGAGCGTATAGGGCGCTGTAAACCCGCGAAGCCGTGGATCGGGGACGTCCTGCCAGAACGCGGCGCCGACGTGTGCGATCGAAGCGCTCCCAAAATAGCGGGCGCGGGTGAAGTGCAGGCCCGCGTTCACTCGATGTGTCGGGGGGAGGTTCAGTTCAGTGATGTCGAAGTTTGGGTCGGGCATGGCTTGAAACGAATGGTTGATGAACGCGTCAATGCTGTTGGTCGCCTTCACATCCAGGCCCAGCTCGATGCCTTTGTCGACCACGCGTCCGAGATTCCGAAAGGCGTATTGGGATGGCAATCCTCGACCGGCTGCCACCAGCGCGTCGAGGACAGCCGGCGGCAGCGGCCAACCGGCAGGTGGGGCCGCGGCGGTATGGGACCGAGTCTGGGTGAGGAACACGGCGTTCGCCTTCCGGTTCACGTACCCCGCCACCGTCACCATCGCGCGACTGCGCACGATTCCCGTGTACGCAAGCTCGTACGCCGTGAGGGACTCCTGCCGCAGGTCCTGGTGGCCGAGCGCCTCTATGCCAAAGGGAAAGGCGCGGCCGCTGAGGCTTGGGCTGAAGAGACCGAGATCAAGTGCGCTCTCGATCTGCAGTTCCAGGAAATTCTCAAAAAACGAGGGCGCGCGATAGGCGCGATTGACCGACGCGCGGATCGCATGGTCGGCGACGGGCTCAACGATCAACGTGGTCCGCGGTGAGAAGACGGCATGCCCGAGCACGTCGAAATAGTCCACTCGTCCGCCAACGACCCACCGCAGATGGTCGGAGATGAAGATCTCGTCCTGGATGTAGCCTCCGGCTTCCGTTCGTGAATCTCCGAGAGGCGCGAGCGAGAGGTCGAACCCGTTGTGCCTGACGTTACCGCCGTAGCTGACGGCGTGCCGCCTGCCGATCGCTCTGACGTCGCCGAACTCGACGTCATATGTTTGAGTGCCGAAAACCGATGCGAGAGGGCGCCCTGCGCGGTCGCGCGTCAATACATTGGACGACGTGCCATCGAGCAGGTTCACGAACGCGTTGAGGCTTATGGCGTTTCGGGAGTAGCGCGCGCTCATATAGCCGAGCACGGTCCCTGCGTCGATGTCGAACGGGCCGAGGGCGCTGTGGAGCATGCCGGAGGTGCCGGCCACGCCACCGGCGATGATGAGCTTGCGGCCTCCGTCGGGGAAGTCGTAGTCGATCCGTGCATCGAACTTCGGCTGCGTCGTCCCGGTATTAGCGAATGGCGCGGCCGCGGCGGCCGGCCTCGGAAAGGCATCCTGGCCGCGTCCGCCCCCCGATATCTTGAAAGACCACCGGTCGTTGATGGCCCGGGCATGGCTTCCGTCGACGCGGTACATCCAGCCCGCCGTGGCAGCCGTCCGTCCCACGCGTCGATCGAAGCCGCCGAATCCAAGCGAGAGAAACGTCCCTTGCATTTCGCGCGGCGACTTCGTGATGACGTTGATCACCCCAGCCAGTGCGTTTGTGCCCCAGACAGCGGACGCAGGGCCGCGGATAACTTCGATTTGCTTGATCTCATCGACGTTGACCGGCAAGAGGTCCCAGGCGACGAGCCCGTAGAAATCCAGGTTGAGCCGTCGTCCATCCACGAGGGCGAGCTGCGCGTTCGCGCCAACACCGGTTGATTGCCGGCTGGTCACGTTGATGTCCCGCGCCGAGATCTGCGTGACGTTCAGGCCGGGCACCCCGCGGAACACATCGGCGTAGCTCGTTGCCGCCGACGTGGTGATACGCCGGCCATCGAGCACGGTGATGGTCGCGGGCGCATGGACGAGCTTCTGTTCACTCTTCGCCGCGGTGACCACCACGACATCTTCAAAGCGTGGAGATTCCTGCGGCGGCTGCGACGGCACCGCGGTGGATGTTGGCGGCGAAGCAGGTGATTGCGCGTGTGCCCAGGAAGGAGTGGCGCAGGCGCAGACAATCAGCGCACACGCGGAAGCACGGACTCTCATCATGGTGGGGGGCATATACCATGTCGCTCCGGGCGGCAGCAAGGAAAGGGGCCGCTGCCGCCCGGACCAGCGCATGTGCTCGCGCACCTGGCCGGTTGCGTGATTACCTTAGGGCTGCGGCAGTTGCAGGACTCCCACGACTCCGGCGTGATCAGCGGGCCACAGGCCGGACGGTGTCATCTCCGTCGGATCGTCGCCCACGACATCAGCCGCCAGCGCGGTGAAGTCGCCGCGGAAGAGCACGAAGTCAATCCGCATATAGAGAGCCGAGACCGGATTGAGCAGGTCATTGGCCTGGCAGCAGGTGAAATCGGGGCCTGATCCTGCCAGCGTCCAGACGTCGGAGAATCCGGCGGCCATCACATCGTTATACGTGATGCCGCTGCCGTCACCCGGGGAGTTGAGATCCCCGATCAGCACCAGCGGCAGATCCGTGACGGCCGGACCGGCCAGCAACTCGGCGACCTGGGCTCGCTGGTAGACGGGCGTGAACGGCGGATTGAAGAAGCAGTCTCCATCCAGGTGCGTGCTAATCAGGCGGAACTGCTTGCCTCTGACCTTGACGTCAACCGCGACCCAGCTTCGGCGGATTGTGAGATTTCCGAGCAGACGCGTCGGAATCCCACAGTTCGCGGTGAAGTTCCCGCCCTGCGCATTGGACACCTTGAGGTCCGCGGTGCTCAGATCGGCACGCGCCAGAATGACCTCGCGATCGGTGTGCCGCAGATCGAAGCCGAGCGCGGTCGGAACCTCGATATCCCAGCCGACGGCCTGCGCGGCGACCTCGTAGTGCAGCCCGCGAGCAGCCAACGCGTCGAGAAGGATCTGCACGAAGTCGAGATCGACGGTGGTGGCCGGCGTCCTTGGTCCATCCGCCGGGAACTGGGTTCTGACCAGGACGGCCTCCTGAAGGCCGACGAGCTCCGGCCGGGTGGCGTCGATTTCGGCCGCGAGCGCGGCCGCGCGCTCGGGAAAGTTTCTCGCGTGATAGCCCTGATACACCGCGGCCGTCTTGCTCAGGAAGTCGGCAAAACTCGTTGCCGCCCCCGCAGCGGCAAGCTCTGCGTTCACACCGTGATACACGTTTCTGGTCATGATCCGCACGACGCGGTCGCCCGCAAACGGCACGGCCTGCTGCGCGAGCGCGGCCGGAGGCATCCCGAGCACGACCAACGCGGCCAACGCTATGAGTCGCTTCATGTGTCCTTCTCCTTTAATTGAGGGCCAGCACAGGCGATCTCGCCCAGGGGGGCCTCTGATCAGGTACGCGAGATTCCGCGTCTAAAGGGGCCACGGTCTTGCGGCCGGCGGAAGCGGCGGCCTATTCTTGGGCTCCCAGTGGACACACGAGACGGCGGCCAGGCGTACGACAGGGTCAGGTCACTGCCGGTCGATCAATGGCCGCGCGTCAAAGCCCTGTTTTTCGAGGCCCTCGAGCACCCGGCGCCTCAACGGACCGCGTTTCTGAGGGAACAGTGCGGAGAGGACGCCGTCCTGCTGGGGACCATCGCAGCGCTTCTGGACAGCGATCGGGCGGCGAAGAGCTTTATGGAGGAACCGGCCGGCCCCTGGCGGGATGGTATTTCAGCGAGTCGGGCGACGCGCACCGGGGCCAGTCGAGACGGTGACTTCGCACGGCTCGACCTCGGCGTGACCCGCGGATCGGGCACGCCGCAGTACATGGAAATCCGGGAGCTCCTGCGTCGTCGCTTGAGCATGGCGTCGGTCATCGCGTTGGGGGTGACCGGAGTGTTCTACGCCATGCGCTTCCTCCGGCATGACTTCACGCCCTTGGCAATCTGGCGCACGATGGTACCGGGCGCGCTGTATCTGGCCTTTCTGGCGGTGCTCGCTGGAATCCTCTGGCGAAAGCGCGTCTATCCCTTGTCTCAGTTGCGCGTGTGCGAAGCCGTCTTCTTTGGGGCGGCGACGCTCTTCCTGCTGGGCGAGACCTACAACCCGCTGTTTGTCGAGCCCGCGTGGTTGATCACCTACGCCTCGCGACATCCCGCGGAGATGTCCATTCTGGCGCGCGAGCCGAGTATCTTCTGGATGGTGCTCATCATCATGTATGGCACCTTCATCCCCAACACCGGGCGGCGCTGTGCGGCCGTCGTCGGTAGCGTGGCGCTCTGTCCGTTGATCGTGGTCGCCGTTGGCGGCGCCCTCCACGCGATTCCGCCACGCTCGCTCTTGCTCTTCTTATCTGAGATGGCCCTCTGGGTGGGCTGCGCCGCAGCGATGGCTATCTATGGGTCGCAAAAAATTGCGGTGCTGCGCGAAGAGGCGTTAGCGGCGCGCAAGCTGGGACAGTACCAGTTGAAACAGCGACTGGGACAGGGCGGGATGGGTGACGTGTATCTCGCCGAACACGTGCTCCTGAAGCGGCCGTGCGCCGTCAAGGTGATTCGGCTCGAGCAGGCGGGAAATCCTGCCGTGCTTGAGCGTTTTCTCCGTGAGGTGCAGGTCACCGCCACGCTCACGCACCCGAACACCGTCCAGGTGTTCGACTACGGCCAGACGCAGGACGGCGTGGTGTTCTATGCGATGGAGTACCTCATCGGACTGAGCCTGGAACAACTCGTCACGCGGCACGGTCCCCTTTCGCCGCCGCGGGTCATCTTCGTGTTGCGTCAACTGTGCGGTGCGCTCGCCGAAGCGCACGGGATCGGGCTCATCCACCGCGACATCAAGCCGAGCAATGTCATTCTCTGCGAGCGCGGAGGACTCCACGACGTGGCCAAGTTGCTGGACTTCGGACTGGTACGTATGCCGTCGGCCGATGGGCCCGGAGCCGCGTTCACGCAGGCCGGTCTGATTTTCGGTACGCCTGGCTATATGTCCCCGGAACAGGCGGCCGGGGAGAAGACGCTCGACGCCCGCAGCGACACCTACAGCCTGGGCGCGCTGGCCTATTTCCTCGCAACCGGCCGACCGCCGTTCGTCCGCGACAGCATCGTGCAAACGCTCGCGGCGCACATCAACGAGCCGGTGCCGCCACCGCGGAATTGGTGTCCCGAACTGCCGGAGGACCTGGAGGCCGTCCTGTTGCGTTGCCTGGCGAAAGATCCGGGTGCACGCTTCTCTGATGTGACGACGCTCGAGCGCGCGCTCGGTGTCTGTCGCCAGGCGGGCGCATGGACGCAGTCGGACGCCGCGGCGTGGTGGCGGACCGTCCCGATTGACATTGAGTCTCAGGAGACCATCGGAGCGGCGTGACGGATGAAAGACCAGGAGTCCGAGGCGCGGATGGCCGTGACCGGACTGCTCGTCGACTGGGGTCACGGCGATCCCGCAGCCCTCGAGAGGATGCTGCCGCTGGTCTACAGCCACCTCCGCGCGCTTGCCCGGCGTCAACTCCGCCGTGAACGAGCCGGCCATACGCTGCAACCAACCGCCCTCGTCAACGAACTCTACCTGCGTCTGGTCGATCAACGGCGAGCGACGTGGGACAATCGCGCACAGTTCTTCGCGGTGGCCGCCCAGATGATGCGGCGCATCCTCGTCGACCACGCGCGCGCGCAGGTCGCCGCCAAACGTGGTGGCTCATCGCC